>BNJU01000676.1_pt1 | contig 71512 bp, 75 predicted proteins | sample 8539281 | NCBI WGS metagenome assembly BNJU01 (sample SAMD00202456, study PRJDB9452) | human saliva metagenome | isolation source: human saliva | place: Japan | reverse complement strand
GAAACTGTCGCTATATGGTTAGTATAACTAGCTCTTGAAAAGAAGAAAATGAGTTTGACGAAATAAGTGGTACAATAGTTACTATAGATTTGGAGGTATTGTATGAGCGAATTACACATTAACACAATTTTGGCTCAGGGGTATTAAGTCAGATAAAGCACAGGTGCTTTGGTGACATCGCTTCATTTTCAACAACCTATCAGCATCCAGAGTTTGGTCAATCTACTGGTTTGACTATGCTACTAAAAACCCAACTCGCAGTAAGGCGGAAGAAGTCTTGGCGGCCATTGAGTCCGCAGACTATGCCCTAACGACTAGCTCAGGATGTCAATGTTATTGGCCTTTTAGTGTCTTTCCAGTAGGTAGTAAGGTCTTGGCTGTCCAGCGACCTTTTATGGTGGTTCTTTCACTGGTTCAACCAAGTGAGCAAGAAGGCCGTTTCCATTTTTACCTATGCCAATACAGAAGAAGAGTTGATTGCCGAGTTGGAGAAGGACGTGGATGTTCTCTGTAGACTGAAAACACAGCCAATCCCTGATGTTGGGAATTTGATATCGAAAAACTAACAAAATTGGCTCATGCTAAGGGTGCCAAAGTGGTGAGTGGACAATACCTTTACAGCCCTATCTACCAACGTCCGATTGAAGATGGAGCAAATATCGTTCTTCATTCAGCTACCAAGTATCTAGCAGGCCATAATGATGTCTTGGCTGGAGTGGTTGTGACCAATAGTTTAGAACTATACGAGAAGCTCTTTTACAATCTCAATACGACAGGGGCAGTCTTGTCTCCATTTGACAGTTATCAATTGATTCGTGGTCTCAAGACCTTGTCTCTTATGTATGGGCCCAGCACTCAACAGCCAAAGAAGTGGTTGCCATTTTTGAAAGATTCTCCAACGTTAAGGAGATTCTCACACCGGTCGTGGGGATGATTTCCTTTCAAAAGTAGTGATGAAACACGTATTCTCACATTTTGAACAGTCTCAAGGTTTTCTCTTTTGCGGAAAGTTTGGGTGGGGTAGAAAGTCTCATGACTTATCCAACGACGCAAACTCACGCTGATATTCCAGCAGAAGTGCGCCATTCTTATGGTTTGACAGATGACCTCTTGCGTTTGTCGATTGGGATTGAGGATGCTAGAGATTTGATTGCAGATTTGCGCCAAGCCTTGGAAGGATAAGACAAAGATGGGAAAATATGATTTTACAAAGCCTGCCAAACCGTTTGAGCACCATACCTATAAATGGAAAGAAGCAGGAAATGGATAGTGAAGTCTACCAGCTTGGATAGCGGATATGGACTTTGTAGTCTTTGCCTGAAATCCTGCCAAGCTGTGCAAACTACGCTGATCAACTGGTTTGTAGCTATACCTATGCTAGTGAAGAGTTAATTGAGGAAGTTCAAAAGTAGGAAGCCACACACACGGTTACCACTTTGACAAAGAGCTCTTATCTTTTATCGAGGTGTGGTGCCAGCCATCTCAACGCTATTCAAGCCTTTACAAAGAAGGCAAGCGTTCTGATTAACACACCTGTCATCCACCTTTTTGCTCGCAGTGTCAAGTTGAACAACCATGATTGATTACCAATTCTTTGGTGGAAAAGGATGGTCTGTTTTGAGATTAGACTTTGACCAACTGGAGAAGGATTTGGTGGAAGAGGAGGTCAAACTCTATATTCTTTACGCCCTCACAATCTGGTGGACGTGTTTGGGAAAAGGAAGTGTTGGAGAAGATTACTAACTCTGCCAAAAACACGGTGTTTTCTTGGTTTCGGATAGAGATCCACCAAGATTTGGTCCTCTTTGGTCGACATCATTCCTTCAATACTATCAATCCTGACTTTAAAGATTTATGCATCGTCTTGACGGTGCCACTAAAACCTTTAACATCGCTGGAACAAAAATTCATATGCAGTTATTGAAAATCCTAAGTTGCAGTAGTTGCACCAGAAATCGCCAGTTGGCCAATAACCAGCATGAAATTTCGGGCTTGGGTTATTTGGCGACGAAGCTGCCTATCGATACGGTAAAGATTGGTTAGAGAACTCAAAGCAAGTCTTTGAAGACCATATTAATTATGTGGTGGATATGTTGGAAAGAGACAAAAATCAAGGTCATGAAAGCCGCAAGGAGACCTACATGATTTGGCTTGATTTTTCAACCTATGACTGATGATAAATTACAAGAGCTTTTGAGAAATAAGCCGAGTTATCCTCAACCGTGGTTTGGATTTTGAAGGAAGAGTCTCATGCCCGTCTCAATGTAGCCATGCCTAAATCTTTTTACTTCAAGAAGTGTGTCAGCAGATTGTGTCGACTTTTTGCCAAATTTTTATCCAGCCTTCAGGAGAACTCTTTCTAGGAGGCTATTTTTCAGGGCAAAATATGGTATAATGAAAAGATAGGTAAAGGTAGGAACATGACAAATTGATTCCAGGGGAAAGTCGTATCAGGGCGCTGTTTATGAGCTGGTGAGGCTGATGTATCAGGAAAAGAACAATCGGTCTATATCGCGTTCAGAAGAAGAACGGCACTATGGGTTTAGACGACTGGGTTTTGGTGTGCCTGCGTCCAAGAGGCTACTGTGTGCATTTGGCGGCGTTGGAGCATTTTCTCAGAAAAATGATGAGCGCGGCCAGGAAATCTTGCAGAGTCTGGAAGAAGATCATGAAGAGAGGCCGTTGAAACCAAGGTGACCTTGGGTGGCAAATTTTTGGAACAGAATTTGTCTCCAAAATCAGAACGCACCTATGAGTTGTCAGTTGTGGGTCCAGGTGGAAGCAGGAAGCAATCATATCTTTGTGGACACTAGAATCGGGGCAAATCAATAGTCACTACTGTCTCATTCGGGATATTCACTCTTAAAAGTTGTCGAGAGAAAAACCTATATGATTGGAAAAATGTAGGAGTCTGTCGGAAGACTTTGATAGAGACCCAGTCAAGGCTTCTGACCTTTCTTCGCGGACTAATGGAGGAAGGATTGACTCCAGACCTCTTTTTCCAAAAATCAAGGTCAGCACCTCTTTTTCCTCTGACTGAGCAGGGTGTGAATTTGCTGTGGTGCCCCATTTTTCAATTTGACCATCAAGTGGATAGCTACTAAACCTGCTTTTTCAGGATTTGCATGCGGATGCTAATCTATTTGCCTTTACAGTAACAGAATACTCGAGTTATTTTTGAGAAATCAGTGAGAGTACAAGGGTCAATGCCTTTTTATCAGGGAGCTGTGCTTTTCCATAAAGGACAGGTTTATTTTCTAACAGACCAGCAGATGCGTCTTCTCAAGGAAATCAAAGAACTGCCTTTGGATCAACAGGAAAAGAAATACTTGCAATTTGATAGTAGTGACCGAGATAAATTGGCTTCCTGTCTAACGCTCTTTGGCCAGATTGGCATCGATCTCAGCTCAGAACGTCTACAAATCAAAACTGCACCCTCTTTTTACTTTGACAGGGAAGAGGACAATCGGATTCGTTTAGAAATTCAGTTTGATTATGGAGACAGGAAGGTATCTAATAAACAGGAACTAGAAGATACCATTTTCAAGTGATGTTGACTTTGGAAGAGAATTTTTCCAAGTCTGTTTGGCAACTGGTTTTGAAGCAGATTTTTCAATCTTAGCGTCAGGCCTTAAAAGCGAAGTCTGTCTATCATTTCTTTCATCGAAATTATTCCGGTCTTTTGAAAAACTCGGAATGTTGATTTATCAGAAAAGTTAGAAGAACTCTATAACCCTAGCAAGTCCTCAAGTACGAGATTGCTTCCAGGGAGGCCTCTTGGAAATCAGTGATTTTCAAGATATTGCTCAGGAGGAAATTGACCAAGCCATGCAGGCCTTGGTTGCCAATCAAGATTTTTACATTGATTCGTCCAATCAAGTCTACTTTTTCGATGAAGAAACCAAGAAAAAATTCGCCAAAATCTACAGGAACTGGGGCAGTTTGAATTAAAAGATGGGGCCTTGCAGGCTCGAAAATCTTTGGCTTATAGTTTAGCTCATCTCTTTGAAGGACGAGATCGTGTTTCTTTTTCACAAGAATTCCAGAATCTGGCCCAGGATTTGACGCATCGAGAGGACTTTCGCTTTGCAAGTAACTCAGGTTCAGGCTGATTTACGAGATTATCAGGAAAAGGAATTCGTTGGTTGCAAATGCTCCATTATTATGGTTTTTGGTGGGATTTTAGCTGATGATATGGGACTTGGTAAAACCCTGCAGACTATTAGCTTTTGACCAGTCAAGTGACAAAAGAAAGTCAGGGTCTTGATTTTTAGCTCCGTCAGGTTTGATTTACAACTGGGCGGATGAATTTCAGAAATTTGCCCCACAGTTGGATGTGGCTGTTGTTCATGGTTTGAAAGCTGGTCGTGAAGAGATTCTTGCTGAGAGCATCAAATCTATGTGACGAGTTATGCCACCTTCCGTCAGGACAGTGAGCTTTATCAGGGGATGGCTGACTTCCTTTTTCTTAGATGAGGCTCAGGTCATGAAAAATGCCCAGACCAAGATCGCCCCAGACCTTAGAGACAATTTGTGGTGCCGTCAGTCTTTGCCTTGTCAGGGACTCCTATTGAAACCATCTGGGTGAGTTGTGGTCTATTTTCCAAATCGTCGTACAGGACTTTTTACCAAGCAAGAAAAGAATTTGTAGAAATTACCAGCTGAGCGCGTTGCACAGTTTATCAAACCTTTCGTGATGCGGCGCAAGAAAGAAAAGTTCTGACTGAATTGCCAGACTTGATTGAAGTGGTTTATAAAAATGAATTGGAAGACCAGCAAAAGGCTATCTACCTAGCCAGTTACAACAGATGCAGGACCGTCTAGCTCAAGTGTCAGATCAGGAATTCCAGCGAAGTCAGGTGAAATCTTGTCTGGTCTGATGCGCTTGCACAAATCTGTGACACCCCTGCCCTCTTTATGGAAGATTATCAGGGAGCCAGTGGCAAACTGGATGAGTCTCCGAGACCTGCTGGTACAGGTGGCAGACGGCGGACACCGTGTCTTGATTTCTCTCGCAGTTCAAGGGAATGTTGGAGAAAATTGAACAAGAACTGCCAGACTTGGGCTGACATCCTGAAAATTACAGGGTTCAACCCCAGCCATGAAAGACAAGACATGACTAAAGCTATTTAACCAAGGGGAAGAGATGCCTTTCTGATTTTCCCATAAGGCTGGTGGTGTCGGTCTGAACCCTGACAGGTGCTGATACGGTTATCTTGGTTGACCTTTGGTGGAATCCTGCGGTGGAAGCACGCAAGCCGTGGTCGTGCCCATCGGATGGGACAGGAAGAATCGGTTGAGGTTTATCGCTTGAGTGACTAGGGAACCATTGAAGAAAAATTCAGGAACTCAAGAACAAAAGAAACACCTGGTGTCACAAGTATTGGATGGCACAGAGTCACGTGGCATTGACCCTAGCAGAAATTAGAAATTTTGAATTTCTGAAGCCAGCACTTGAAAAATCAAGACAATACGCTATATATGAAGTGTTGAAAAGGAAATAGAAAATGAGAGAAGAACGATTTCATTGGTGTCAGATGACGAGGTCATGCTGACTGAGAATGCAGTTATGGACCTATGATGAATCTGACTTTATCAGTAATATCAAGGAGAGCCATACGTGATAAGTTATCTGGGTGGACTCCATTACTGAAGAAAAACCAGTCAATCCGATTGAAAAAGCCAATAGAGACCCTGAAGGCTGGTTTTAGGTGTAAAAAGAAGAGAAAGAGCTATGCGGAAAAAGGCGCGTGAAGAAGCGCGTGCGGATTTCGACGCTCAGCAAGTTATCTGACGAGGATATTACTCCTACAAGACGCCATCCTCAGTCAAGATGGTGAGACAGGGTAATCAATCTGCCGCACTTTTCCAAAAAGGAAAATCCTGGTGAATTTTGTCAAATATAGCCAAGAAAATTGACTCAGTCTCATTACATATTGGCCGGAAGAGTGAGTCACATTTCTGCTCATATTGAGCAAAAAGGAAACCTCAGGCCCAAAGAAAACAACTATGATTTTTCTGAAGAAGAGTCGATCTACAATAAAAGAATCAACAAAAGAACAGGAACGTCAGGTTGCCCAAGAGTTGCATCTGACAAGAATTACGGAATAGGGGAGAAAACATGTCAAAGACATATCATTTTATCGAATTAAGGGATCAGGTATGAGTGCCTTGGCCTTGATGTTGCACCAAATGGGGCCATAGGTACAGGGATCAGATGTTGAAAAGTACTACTTTACTCAACGTGGTCTTGAGCAGGCAGGGATTACTATTCTTCCTTTTGATGAAAAGAATCTAGACGGTGGTATGGAAATTATCGCTGGAAATGCCTTTCGTCCAGATAGCAACGTCGAAATTGCCTATGCGGACCAAAATGGTATCAGCTACAAACGTTACCATGAGTTCCTAGGTAGCTTTATGCGCGACTTTGTTAGCATGGGAGTTGCTGGAGCGCATGGAAAAACTTCAACAACGGGTATGTTGTCTCATGTCTTGTCTCACATTACAGATACTAGCTTCTTGATTGGGGATGGGACAGGTCGTGGTTCGGCCAATGCCAAATATTTTGTCTTTGAATCTGACGAATACGAGCGTCACTTCATGCCTTACCACCCAGAATACTCTATTATCACTAACATTGACTTTGACCATCCAGACTATTTCACAAGTCTAGAGGATGTTTTCAATGCCTTTAACGACTATGCTAAACAAATTACTAAAGGTTTGTTTATCTACGGTGAGGATGATGAATTGCGTAAGATTACAGCTAATGCTCCGATTTATTATTATGGTTTTGAAGCAGAAGGCAATGATTTTGTAGCTAGCGATCTTCTTCGTTCAACAACTGGTTCAACCTTCACCGTTCATTTCCGTGGACAAGAGTTGGGAGCAATTCACACATTCCAACTTTTGGTCGTCACAATATCATGAATGCGACAGCCGTTATTGGTCTTCTTTACACAGCAGGATTTGATTTGAATTTGGTGCGTGAACACTTGAAAACATTTGCCGGTGTTAAGCGTCGTTTCACTGAGAAAATTGTCAATGACACAGTGATTATCGATGACTTTGCCCACCATCCAACAGAAATCATTGCGACCTTGGATGCGGCTCGTCAGAAATATCCAAGCAAGGAAATTGTAGCAGTCTTCCAACCGCATACCTTTACTAGAACTATTGCCTTGTTGGACGAATTTGCATTGACGCTTTGAACCAAGCGGATGCTGTTTATCTAGCGCAAATCTGATGGATCTGCTCGTGAAGTAGACAATGGTGATGTTAAGGTAGAAGACCTAGCTAATAAAATCAACAAGAAACACCAAGTTATCACTGTTGAAAATGTTTCTCCACTCCTAGACCATGATAATGCTGTTTACGTCTTCATGGGAGCAGGAGATATTCAAACCTATGAATACTCATTTGAGTGACTCTTGTCTAACTTGACAAAGCAATGTTCAATAGGATGTTTTCATGGAAATTCAATTAAGATCATTCAGACAAGTAAGTCTGATTTGACTGATATAGAGGCACTTCAGTCCTCATCTTTTCCAGCTGTCAAGCAGCAACCTTCCCATATTTTAGAAGAAAGTATCCGTAAGTGTGCGGATACCTTTCTTCTAGCTAGGGATGAAAATCAGCTTCTGGGCTATGTTTTAGGTGGTCCTTACCCACACAATCCGCAATGTTTAGAAATACATTCTTTAGTCATCGTGATGCTGACCATCAGAGACAGGCTTGGGCACGCTTCTTCTTGCGGCTTTGAAAAGAGGTGGCAGTCGAGCTGGATTACAGCTATTCGTTTGGAGAGTCCTGATGAGTTGCTTTCCTATTTTGAAATGAATGGTTTTATTGATGAAGAGGAAGCAACTTCGCTCTATACAACTAGTCAGGAATATAGTATGATTTGGTTTAATCCTTTTTATCTGGAGCGCAATAGAAATCAGGAAAGCAAGATTAGAAGATTTAGATCGGATTGTCGAAATCGAACTAGAAAATTTCTCAGTTGAAGAAGCCATTCTCGCTCTGTTTTTGAGGCTCATTTGCGAGAAATTCAGACCTCGTTTCTGGTTGCAGAAAAAGAAGGCAGAATCATGGGGTATATAGAAGGGCCAGTTGGACCACACCGCCATCTGCAGGACCAGTCCTTTACAGAAGAGATAGAAGATTATAGTCATGAGCTTGGTGGTTATATCTCTGTGACCTGTCTTTCTATTGCCGAGGAGGCACAGGGACTTGGACTTGGTCAAGATTACTAACAGCCTTGAAAGAGCTGGCTCTTGAATACGAAAGAGAAGGCATTAACCTAACCTGTCATGACTATCTCATTGCCTACTACGAAAAACATGGATTTGTCAATGAAGGCCAGTCCCAGTCAACCTTTGCAGGAGAAACCTGGTATGATATGGTCTGGGAAGCTAAAAAATAAGCTAGAAAAGCATGCTAGGTTGCTTTTCTTTCGTTTTTAAGATATAATATTATGGATTGTCAACGAGGAGGATAAACTTTTTGAGTGAAAAGCCAAGAGAAGACGAAAATTAAGCTTTAAAGAGCAGATTTTACGTGATTTAGAAAAAGTAAAACGTTATGAAGGGATACAGCCAAGAGGCCCAGAGCTTGCTCGATCAACTTTGTCTGTCCTGATACAAAATTTCTGATGAAGATGTGATTGATGCATCCTTATCAACTCTTGAAAAATTATGGATAATGCACCAGGTGGTCGCAGCATCCTAGTGAAGATACGCCACCATCACCGGCAGAGGAAATAAAGAGAGAGCTCTAACTGTTCCTGAGTCAAGATGTTCCAGCTTCACCAGCTGAATCTAGTTCATCAAGACCAGTTTCAGGGCCAGAGACAAATCGTCCACAAAAGGTCGAAAGAGATTTGGACACAGCTCCAACAAGAGTAGCTGTCTCCTATAAGACAGCAGAGAAAAAAGAAGAACAAGCACGTCTAGAAACACCAACACCTGGTCCAGAAACAGTGGACATTGTCAGTGATACACCACGTCGTAGTCGCTGTGAGACTCTTAAACCAGTCAAGAAGAAAATCACGTTTGAAAGCTTTCTTCATTTCTCTATTGATTTTTCTTGCCTGATTTCAGCAGGTGGTTACTTCGGTTACCAGTATGTTCAATCATCTTTATTACCAGTTGATGCAAATTCTAAGGAATATGTAACGGTTCAAATCCCAGAAGGAGCCAATGTCCAAGAGATTGGATCAACTCTTGAAAAATTCTGGTGTGATTAAACACGGGGTGATTTTTGCTTTTTATGCTAAATATAAGAATTATTCAGATTTGAGGCTGGATATTACAATTTGCAAAAGAGCATGAGTACAGAGGATATCATCAAAGAACTCCAAAAAGGTGGTACAGCTGAACCTCAAGAACCATCACTTGCAGATTTAACGATTCCAGAAGGATATACCATTGATCAAATTGCCCAAACTGTGAGGCCAATTACAAGGTAAATTTAAAGAACCTTTGACAGCGGAAGCTTTCTTGGCTAAAGTTCAAGATGACAACTTTATCAGTCAAGAAGTTGCTAAATATCCAAACCTACTCGAAAGCTTGCCAACGAAAGAAAGTGGAGTTCGTTATCGTTTAGAAGGTTTCCTCTTCCCAGCGACTTACTCTATCAAAGGAAAGCACACTATTGAAAGCTTGATTGATGAGATGTTGGCGGCCATGGATAAGACCTTGACTCCGCACTATAGTGCAATCAAGTCTAAAAACTTGACAGTCAATGAATTGCTAACAATTGCGTCACTTGTTGAAAAAGAAGGTGCTAAGACTGAAGATCGTAAGTTGATTGCAGGTGTATTTTACAACCGCTTGAATCTTGAATGCCACTTCAAAGCAATATTGCAATCTTGTATGCCCAAGGCAAACTTGGCCAAAATATTAGCCTAGCAGATGACGTTGGAATTGACACATCGATTAATTCACCATACAATGTTTATCTAAAACCTGGTTTAATGCCTGGTCCAGTAGATAGTCCAAGTCAGGGATGCGATTGAAGCAAGTATTAACCAAAACCCAAGAGTGAGAATCTATACTTTGTAGCCAATGTTACTGATGGTAAAGTCTATTACGCAGTTACTCAGGAAGAACATGATCGTAATGTAGCTGAACATGTCAATAGCAAAGACTTACTCAAAATAGTAGTTCAAACTAAGACTACACAAATGAGAATCTCAGATAGAGATTCAATACTATCGAAAGAAAGTTGAGAAAAATGGCAGACATATCCTATGACCCTTGAGGAAAAGGAAAAACTTGAAAAAGAATTAGAAGATTGAAATTGGTCCGCCGACCAGAGTGGTAGAACGCATAAGATTGCCCGTTCATACGGTGACCTTTCTGAAAACAGTGAATATGAAGCAGCTAAGGATGAACAAGCCTTTGTTGAAGGACAAATCTAGCTTGGAAACAAAAATACGTTATGCTGAAATCGTTAATAGCGACTCAGTTGCCGATGATGAAAGTAGCGATTGGTAAAAACAGTCACTATCCAAGAAATTGGTGAGGACGAAGAAGAAGTTTATATTATCGTAGGTTCAGCGGGTGCAGATGCCTTTGCAGGTAAAGTTTCAAATGAAAGCCCAATTGGACAAGCCTTGATTGGCAAGAAAACAGGTGACACAGCAATTATTGAAACACCTGTTGGTAGCTATGATGTAAAAATCTTGAAGGTTGAAAAAACAGCCTAAAAATAGAAAAAGGAGTAGTGAGACGTTTCGCCTCACTCACTCCTTTTTCCATTTTTAATGAATTGAAATTGGAGACTATATGAGTTTAAAGAAGAAAAAAAATAAGATGGAGCGTGGTCTGACCAATCGTCATGTACAGGTTATGGCCATCGCGGGAACAATCGGAACAGGACTCTTCTTGGGGGCAGGTCGCTCTATTAGCCTAACAGGTCCTTCCATTGTACTGATTTATATGATTACAGGGGCTTTCATGTTCCTCATGATGCGAGCGGTGGGGGAAATGCTCTACCAAGACCCTGAGCAACATACCTTTATCAACTTTATTACGCGTCATTTGGGTAAAGGCTGGGGTTATTTCTCAGTTTGGTCATACTGGCTATCCGTTATCTTTATCGGTATGGCAGAAATCACTGCTATATCTCACTATGTTCAGTTCTGGTTCCCTAGCTGGCCAAGCTGGATGATTGAGATTGGATTTTTGACCATTCTAGCCTTGGTCAATCTGATCGCGGTGAAGCTCTTTGGGGAAGTTGAGTTTTGGTTCGCTATGGTCAAGATTGTGGCTATTTTAGCTATGATTGCCACAGGAGTCTTTATGGTCTTGACAGGATTTAAGACACCACATGGAGTAGCAAGTTTGGCTAATATTGCTGACAATTTCTCACTGTTCCCAAATGGTGGAGTGAACTTTGTCATGGCCTTCCAGATGGTCTTCTTTGCCTACCTCATGATTGAGTTTATTGGGGTCACAACTTCTGAAAGCAAAAATCCAGCCAGGTCTTGCCAAAAAGCCGTTAAGGAAATTCCTTTGCGTATCGTCTTTTTCTAGGTGGAGCCTCTCTGGCCATTATGTCTATTATTCCTTGGCGTGAACTTTGTCTGCTGATTCACCTTTTGTTCTAGTATTTGAATTGGCCGGTATCAAGTGGGCAGCCTTGATTAACTTCGTCGTTTTTGAACCTCGGCAGCATCTGCTCTTAACTCAACCCTTTATTCAACAGGTCGTCATTTGTACCAGATTGCCCATGATTCGCCAAATCGTTTCCTAAAAGCAATTAAGGCAGATACCCTTTCTCGTCACAACGTGCCACAAAATGCCATCATCGCTTCAGCAATTTTGCATTGCCCTAGCAGCTATCAACGTCTTGCAGGAGTTTCGGATGCCTTTGCCTTGATTGGCATCATCATCGAGATGTCTATATCGCCATTTATATCTTGATTATGGTGGCTCACCTTAAATACCGCAAGTCACCAGACTTTATGGCGGATGGCTATCTCATGCCCCACTATCGTTTCCTAAATCCTTTAACCATGCTCTTCTTTGCCTTTGTCTTTGTAACCCTCTTTTTACAAGAGTCTACATTTGTAGGAGCAATCGGATCAGCTATCTGGATTATCGGTTTCGGTATTTAAAGCAGTGAAATTTTGAAAATAGATTAAGAACTCATCAAGTCAGCTTGGTGGGTTTTTGCTTTAAAATCAAGTCAAAAAGCACCAGAGTCAAAGTGACTTTGGTGCTTTGAGGTTATAAACATTTTGCTTTAGACTGATGTTGTTAGTTATTACTCATCTTTTGTAGGGAATGGAATGCCAGTTTTATTTAGTCTTTGAACTTCTTGGACGAACGTGTTCTTTAATTGAAATATCCATGCTAGTGCGAAGAGGTTGTTTTGAGCATCCATGTAATGAAGAAGAGTATTAGCTCGTTCAATACCCTTTGAGAGTTTATTTTGTCGAAAGTAGATTGTAAACTTCAAATATGTTTAAATAAAATAGGTGATATACTGAATATTCACGAGGAAATTCTTCAGATATTATGATCTTCAACTTATAGATGAGCTTTTCTGCTTTATCGTAGTATCCATAGCGAGAATATGTTCTAACCATCCTTTCAGTTATAGCATATCTGCGACAAAAATGCTCAGTTTATACTTAGAATCTTCAATCCTTTAATAATTATCTTTTTCGAGGTATTCAAGGAATTTTAACTCAAAACATTGAATTTTAAGCGTTAAAGAGCTCAATAACAACAAAATCAAAAATATAAAGAGAGTATCAATACTAGATATATGTTGAGCAAGTAATCAACAGCTTCTACTTCATCAGGAGTCAATTCAACGAATTCAGTTGCTTCAAAGTATGCCTAATTTTTAGTACGTAATAGTCTATGATATTACTCACTCACTTTTTTTCCTAGTATTTGCCTAGCTTTATTATATCATTTTTACGCAATGCATCTATAATTAGTGCTGATCTTTGAGATTCATCATCATGACTATGTAACACTTCTACATAGTCTTCCCCATCTAAATGAAATCTGTCAAAATTTCCAAAAAGTATCGACTTTGACAGAAGCTAATCCTTTTTCAAAGCGACTAAGGTTGTTGGGAGTAATAGAATCTCCAGCAGCTTCTTTAAGGGTCATATTACGATCTTGACGGATTTTTATTAACGATTTCTCCATAGTGTTTTTGCTTTCATGATAGTCTCATAATCTTGATTTATTTTATTATAACTAAATTTATCCATTTTTGGGAAAACTACCATTTTAGTAGATTTTCTTGGAAAAGTCAGAGAGGGTAAAATTATACTGTTTTCAGTAGAAATATCCAAAAAGGGGATTATTTACTGTATAATCAAAGCCAATTAAAAGTAAAGGAGATAAGGATGAAAAGAGTCCCTGGTTATAACAACTGCTACAGTGGCTGGTTTAGGAGTAGTAACAACTACTCAGACAGTCTTTGCTACTGAGCACCAACTGAAACAGCCGTAAACATATACGGTCAACAATAAGGTAACAGACAAAGACTTAACGGACAGCTGAAAAACGTGCTGTGAGATAGCAGCTAAGATGCCGACCAAAAAGCAAAGAGACGCAGAACAAAGCCAAAGATACGCTTGATAAAGCGCAAAAAGACAAAGACTCTAAAAAGCTGAAAAGATGCCTTGAAAATCCTTGAGAAAAGGCCAAAGACGCTACACCTGAGAAAATCAAAAGGAAACAGAAGATGTAGACGCTAAAAGAAAAAGCAAAAGCAGATAAAGAAACGGAAGCCAACAGAAAGGCTGACCAAGTGATTAAAAAGTCTGATGAAAGCTAAACTCGCTAAAGAAGAGCTTGATAAGTCTCGTACAGCTGTCGAAAAAGCTGATAAAGAGTTGAAAAGACGCGACAGATGACTATGACCCAGCTGCGAAAGACAAAGGCAAAAAGAGAAAGATGACAAGGATAAAGATGTTCTTGTAAAAGACAAAGCTAAACGCGATGCGAAACAGAGTTTGAAAAAGCAAAAGAAGACGACAAAACGCGTGAAGCTAAAAAGGTACAAGAACGTCAAAATAAAAACCGACAAAGAAGCGGAAAAAACTGCAAAGAAGGTCTTGTCAAAGACGCAGAACAAGCCATCAAAGGCGCTGAAGAAAAATTGAAAACCGCACAGTATCCAACAGACGTAACCGTAACTCCAGAATGGCTTGCAAAAGCTAAAGAGCTTATCAAACGTCGTATGGACAAATACCCAGAACCATATCCAAATATGGACGGTATGGATGCAGACCAAATCGACAAAGCAGATGAAGAATGGAACGCTCGCTATACCGTTTGGTTGGAACAATATCAGTAAAGATATTCGCCAACTAGAAGAAGAGTTGACTGAACTAGACCGTGAAACAAATGAAAAATGGATGGAAAAAATCGGTAGCATTAGCGAAAATGGAATCAAAGACGGAGAAAATGATGTCAAATATGACCCAAATAACCTTCCTCAAGATATCGTTGATGACTTAAACAACCATTTTGTTACTCTTTTAAACAATCTTCGTAAACAATTAGACTTACCAGAAGCAAAACTCAATACGAACAATAAAGATTTTGCCAAAGAAGTAGCAAAAATTTATAAAGACAATGACTACCAAGACCTTAGCCATTTTGGACGTGGGATTAATGACGTTGCACGAAAACGAGGCTGATTGCATCTGATAATCCAGGTGTTGATACTCATAGTCAATATTATGAAGACCTCATGAATATTCCAATGGGTTTAGATAAAATGACTGAACAAGAACTCATTGCTCGTATGACAGAAACATTCTTATCATTCTTTGCAGAAGGATACTTGACTGGTGGATATGGTCACTTCTATAGTCTTCTACAAGCCGATACTTTAGGCTTGAACACATCAATCATCAAAGGTGGACAGCTTTTAACTGACCTTGGTGACCCTGATTTCACACACATATACCGTATTCACGTTTTGAAAGTGAAAAGTGAAAAATATGTTGACAACGATAACACAGACATCCAAAAAGCTAAAGTACGATGAACTCTATGGGCGAATTCTAAAAGCCAATCTTCCAACACCAACTCTACAAAGCAAACAAGAAGTAGAAGCTGAATTGGAAAAAGCTAAAGCTGATAAGAAGAATTCTGAAGCTAATTTGGAACAGTGAAAACAGAGCTTCAAGAAATTGAGAAACGCATTTCCGACCTAGAAAAAAGTATCTGGAAAACACCAGCCAAAGAAGCAAAACGTGCGGAGCTGTCAAAAAGGCTTGAAAAGCTAAAGAAAAAGCGAAGACGCTCAACGTAAGCTAGAACGTGCGACACTTGACGACAAAGGCTAAAATCACTTCGTTTTAGAAAAAAGCTCGCAAGGCAAAAAGACGAAGCGGACAAAGAATGAGCTAAGAAATTGGCTGAAAGTCAGCAAAAAGACAAAAGACTTGGAAAAATGCTAAGATTGAGCTGTTGAAAGCGGACAAAGAATTGAAAGATGCGGAAGATGTACTTCAAAAAGCAAAAGACAAGTTGGCAGATCACACTTCGTTTGAGCCAAGAAAAAGCCAAACTGGAAGCAGAATTGAAAACTAAGTCAAAGAGCTGGATGAACTCTGCAAACACGTAGACGATTTGAAACGTGACGTGAAGCAAAAAGAAAACGAAGCCGAAAAAGCAAGAAAAGCAAAAGACGAAGCGGAACGCGAGTATCAAAAATTGCTCCTAGGTAAGACAATCGACGACGCTATCATTCCAGAGAAACCAGAATTCAAAGGTGGTGCAACGGCCCAGGTGCTATTCAACCAGAACTACCAGAGTTTCCATGATAAGTTGCAAAAGTAGAACAACCAAGAGTTGAAAAACCTAAACTAGAACAGCCAAAAAGTAGAACAACCAAGAGTTGAAAAACTAAAGCTAGAACAACCCTAAACTAGAACAACCTAAACTAGAACAACCTAAGGTAGACCAACCAAAGGTTGAAAAACCAAAAGCTGAAGAACCGAAAGTAGACGAACCAAAAGGCGAGCGACCAAAAGTAGAACATCCAAGAGTTGAACAACCTAAGGGTGAGCATCCTAAAGCTGAACAACCAAGGTGAGAACCAAATCAAGAGCCTAAAGGTGACAGACCAAGTGACCAACCAAATGCCGATAAACCAGGTCAAGCTGGTGACCAGAACGTGAAACCTGTTGGGCCAGCACCAAGTTACCAAGCGCCAGCAATCCTATCTCCAACCCAGAAGAAGCTGGACAAAAAGCATTGCCAAATACTGGCAGTCAAGTCAGTCTACTAGCTTTATTAGGATATGGATTCTTGGCAGGATTAGGAATGGTTTTAAAGAAAAAAGAGGGATAAAAATTGAAAAAGAAAGTTGCATTTGTATTATCCTTAGTAACTAGCATTGTTGTTCTGCAGCCTGCTCATCAGCAGATGGAACCTATGTCTATCAAGGTAGCATGCCATTTATGGAAGAAGCAACTGTGACCATCCAGATCAAGGGTGACAAAGGGACAAGTTCACACCAAAGGAAAAACGATTGGTATCCTGACAGAAGGGCAACCAACAGAGCAGACAGATGAGATGAAGGTCAATCAGAAAGAAAAGACTCTTGAATTGTCTTCACTGAAACTAGGGTTATGAGATTAAAGGTGGAGAGTTGACCATTACTTCAGATCCTTCTGGTATACTGGCTGGCAAATCTTTTAAAAAGAAATAAAGGAGGTATTATGTCCAAGAAAAAGTATTTTAAGTGGCTTGTTGTTGGCTAGCTCAGTCATTTTATTAGCAGCCTGTGGGCAGCAAGCTAGCCAGACAAGCGAGGTCAGTCGACTGATGCTACAGTTCAAACCAGTGCTTCAGAAGATAAAAAGCTGAACAAGCTAAGATTGATTACAGATTGTATATCAGAATATCTTAGATTCCTATAGAGAGCGAGTTAAGACGAGCGCAAAACAACAAATGCTACAGAATTCGACAGGTGATAAGGAAGGTCTTATATTGATTCATTTTGTTTTGATTATCAGGAAAGATATCAGCTACACTTTCTACGATATCAATAGGATGGGAAAGAAAGACTGCTGATAAAGCAAGATAAGGTCTTGCTTAGAATCTATTATCTGACAGATCAGGAGCCCAGCTGGTCAAGGCTGGTGGAGTTGCGGGAGAGGCGGTTCACGTCAAATCTTGATTCCTTATGAAATGGTAGCTATCTCTGCTTGATTTTTAGTGCTTCTAGGCCAGAGGCCCTGCTAAAACCTATCTCTTTGCAGATGGTCGTTATCAGGAAGCCAGCTCAGTCAACTATGATTTAGAGAGACAGATGATCCTCAAATTTACAAAGGGCTAGATGGGATTAAAAGATTGACTTTGGAAGGCTTGAACTGGTTGATTTTTGATGATGCTTCAGCTAGTCGTCCCTTTATTGACCTAGAGGAGCAGGCTAAGGGATCTGGTGCTCATCTGGCTGAGATTCATCAGAAAAACTTTAGTAGTATCAAAGGTACTTGGAAGAATAATAAGGGTGGAGAAATCACTTTTGATGAGAATGGCTTTACAAATGGCGCTGTCTTGACACCAGCGACACCGCAGATTGTAAAATAATATGGCTAAATTTGCATGGGGTCAAGTTCAGGACCTGAGGTGCATCGTTACCTTGATTCCACAAGGGTTATGCATCCAGACTTTAATAGGAGATGCAACTTGACACAGATGCGTCTGACGGTAGCAAGATCGTTTGTTGATTGTCCAATATGCAAGTGCATTATCCGATCCAAACAGAATTTTATTATAAGGTTAGTGAGTAAAAAGGAGAAAAAGAAGATGAAACTAAAACATGTATTGACAGGATCAGTGATGAGGGTTGAGCCTCGTCACAGCAGGAGTTATCACAAATGCGTATTTCTCCCAACTAGCACTGTAGAAGCAGCAGAATACCGTAAGATCTATGCTGATGTAACTGCTCAAAAGGGACTAGATGGAAACTTTTACTTGGAAGTAGTTGGAGATCGTCCAGATGTCTCTGTTTCAAGTAGCTTGTTAAAGTCTTTTGAAGTTTTAGAAGCAGATACAGGACGAGTACTAATTTCAAACAGTACTTTGAGATTGATCCAGTTACAAAATGGAGAAGCTAAGAAAAATGTTGGTAGAGCAAAATTTAATTTATCTTTGCGAAAATAGGAACCCCTATCCAGATGGAACCTATCTAGTTTCGTTTGGATTGGACACTTTCTCATGAGTCAGGTTGCTACTTTTAGTTGAGCTATTAAATTGACCATTAAAGATGGAGAATTTGTTAAATATGAAAAAGTTAACTTTAAAAGCCAACACCAACACCTGAACCCTAAAAACTCTAGAACAACCAAGTGAAAAGATAGTTGGTGAGGTCGTTCTTACTACCAAATGGCCAAAAGTTTTTCAGCAAATGGATCTATGATTCAGTATAGTCTTATTTCTATTTAGATACATGGTAGTACATGGAAAATGCTTGGGTGAGGAACTACTATCTTGCAAAGTCAGGTGGTTACATGGCTAAGAGTGAATGGATTTATGATGGCAACTACGGTTCTTACTATTACTTGACATCAGAAGGAAGTTATGCGCGTAACGCTTGGTCAGGAAGTTATTACCTCAAATCAAATGGTAAGATGGCTAAGAACGAGTGGATTTATGACAATGATTACAAAGCTTATTACTATTTGACATCAGAAGGTAGCTACGCTCGTAACAAATGGGTAGGAGATTATTACCTTAAATCAAATGGTAAAATGGCTGTTAGCGAACGTACACCAGATGGTTATCGTGTAGATGGATCGGTTAAATGGATTAAATAATTCCGTTCTAGTATTCTTAAAAACGAAGGAGATCTTAAGTGGAAGAGTTGGAAAATAAGGTTCATGAAGAAACTTCAAATGATACAGAAGTTTTGGAACAAGAGACAAGCGTTAATCAGGAAAGTGGGAATAGTAATCCTGTAGCTCCTGTCCCAAGTCAGCTAGGATTTGTGGATAAGGTAAAACAAATCATTGAGACACGGCGTAAGGAAACTCTTGGTGTGTTGATTGCTGTTGGACTTGCTATTATCGCTTTTGTAGGCTATAACTTTTATCAAGGACAACCTAAAAGTTTAGCCAAAGAAGTCAGGGTTGAATTTTCAGGATATTCAGAGTCAGGGACTTTGACTTATAATGAAGAAGTGATTGCGGCAATGATTAAGGAACTATCCTACAAAAAGGCTGGATTTAACAAGGAACAAGCCAAGCCCCTTGCCCAGAATGATCCGGTAGCCTTGTCAGCTCTGACAACTATCCGCAATTAGCCTCAAAAAGCTGCGCTAGCTAAGGCTATGATTAGCAGTGTTCGTTATGAATTTGATAAGAAAAGTGAGTTAAAAATTGGGGATGAAGTGACCTTTACAGTCACAACGACTTCGCAAAATTCTCCTGTTAAAGCTGAAAAGAAAACATTTAAGATTGAAACACTGAAGGAATATGAAAAGAGTTTCAAAGAAGACCTCTTGAAACTGACTCCTGTAAGTTTGAAGGTTTCAATGGCTAGGTCAGAGTTTCTATTCCTGAAACAAAAGATGAGAAGATATCTTTCACTATTGATGGTGATTCTAATCCAAAAGATTTGAAAAATGGTGATAACATCAAACTTGTAGTTCATGACACTATTTGAATAAATTGAAAAAAGAAGGAAAAGTGCCTGCAGAAAAGAGTTTTGAAGTTCCAGTTTCTGGCCTGAAAGAAGTCAGTGAAATTAAGGAATTAAAGGATATTCTTAAGAAAATTGATGACTACAGTAAGTCTGAAAACAAGAATAGCTCTCTCATCTTCGTATACCCTAGAACCCAAGGAACTTACTTTGTTAGATAGTTCCATTAAGAGATAACGCTTATGATAATATTGTTGGTCTAAGCGTCATCTATAAGTTACTGGAAACCAGTCGGATGGTTCAAAGAAACATATTATAAAGACTATGGTTATAGTACAGGGCGAAAAAGATGGTAGTTTAGATATGGATAAACTAGAAAAAGGCCAGTTTAAAACTACTAAAGATTTAGAAGAGATGAGTCCTATTTATTGAACTCTAAATTCAAAAGAATATAAGCAGTGATAGTGATTAAATTTGAAACTCATCAACTCAGGTTGGTGGGTTTTTCTAGTTTGACAGTCTATTGAAATAAGACTATAATCAAGCTGTAACTAGTATTTAAGGAGATTTGATGTACTTTTAGATTGGAAAATAAGGAATCCTATAAATCACAGGAAATAGGGGAATCTGATTCAGCTTATAATCGTTCAAAAGAAGAAGCAGAAAGTGAGCCACTTAATCTTTATGTCGAAGATGAAAAGGAGCAATCTCCTGGCAGGGTTTGATAGCAGAGACTTTTGGAAATTGGCTGAAATCAGTATTTATTTGTAAAGAGGAACTGAGAGGACAAGGAATCGGTTCAAAACTATTGCAGCAAGCAGAAACTGAAGCTAAGAATCGAAAACTGTCGTTTTGCTTTTGTCAATACTTACCAGTTTCAAGCTCAGATTTTTATAAAATGCATGGCTACAAGGAAGTATTTAGGTTACAAGACTATCCTACATTGGGCAAGATATTATTACCAAAAAGGATTTGTAGGGTGAATATGAAGGTATAATACAAAGAGATTCAGCACATAAGTATGGAGGGGGACTGATGGATATGAGTAACTATTGATAAGTACCCGTTAGAACCTATAGAACCTAGAAATTGTATTTCTCTCGACGATATTGAGGACAATATAATGTAGCCCAGAAATAGGAAATCAAGGTCTATTAGGTTGAAGAAAAGCAGAAGTCATCGATATTTTTGAAAACAAATTTAATAAGAAAAAACTCTCTATGTGGTAGAGAGGTTTTTGTTAATAAAATATTACAAAAGTGACATCTATATATTGCATTAAGTTAGATATGATATAATGTTGTTAAAGAGGCACAACTTTTTAAAAACTATAAGGAGGACATGAGTGGCTAAAAATTTAAAAATTAAAATTAGCTCATGTAGAGCTTGATTTAACACTAAGGTCAACTGGCAGAGGCTGTTGGGGTGACGCACAGACTATTGGTTTGATAGAGGGTGAAAGTACAATCCCAGTCTTCCTCTGCCAGTCCATTTGCAGATGTTTTAGGGCAAAACTTTGGATCAATTATTTTTGGGAGGAAGAAGATGAAAAATAGATTTTTATTATCAATTACTAGACGAAAGAGAAGAACAACTGATTAATAAAGCAGGGGGCTGAAAGTTTCTATATCTCTATAGCTTTTCTTGATTTTTATCTTATATGATTGCAGTATTAGCACCAAGTCTTTTTAATCCGAGAATGATTCTCATCATTATCATTATTGGAACTTCTTACTTTTTCGTGATGCTCGAATGTGAGAGTTGGTGAACTACTATAGTCGTTTTCGTTTTACAATTTTAGGGGTGTTTGCTTTGGTAACTCTCGCTACTTACGACTCTTTTTGATGTTGCGAGAATTATCAATTCAACATAGAAATTTATCAGCAATCCTTTGAGTGTTAAATACTTATCTGCTTGGGTCATTACTTATCTGGTTACCTTCCTTGGGTTTTTATCAGTAATCTCGGCCTAAATGGTGTGGCGAATGGGCTCAGAAAAGTTTGACAAGACATGGATGAACTGGAGTGGAGAATAGCTTGTGCTCTTTTTCAATACAGGTAAAATGTGATATAATAGTACTAAATTATTGAAATACATGAAGTTCTTGAACATTTCATGAGTTTCTAGCTAAGGAGTAGGAAAAGTATGTATCCAGATGATAGTTTCAACATTGCACACGGACTTGTACCAGATCAACATGATGCAGGTTTACTTTGACCAAGGAATTCACAATAAAAAGCGGTCTTTGAGGGTCTATTTCCGTCAGCAACCTTTTTAGACAGTGGCTGCAGTTTTGCTGGTTTGGAAAAATTGAGAACTATCTTGAAGGCTAGTTTTTCAGATAGTGATATTGCTGATTTGAGTCGCTTGGATCCATGGGGGAATTCTTGGATTACCTTCGCAATTTCAAGTTGGAGTTGACAGTTCGTTCTGCCCAAGAAGGGGATTTGGTTTTTGCCAATGAACCTATGTACAGGTGGAAGGCCCTCTAGCCCAATGTCAATTGGTCGAAACAGCTCTTTTTGAATATTGTCAACTATCAGACCTGGTGGCAACAAAGGCAGCTCATCGTTCAGTCATTGCGGAGGAACCACTGATGGAATGGGACTGCATTGCACAAGAAATGGATGCTGCGATCTGGGGCACACGCGCAGCAGTGATTAAGTGGTGCCGATGGAACTAGCAACGTGCGCGCTGGTAAACTCTTTGACATTCCTGTCTTGGGGACCCATGCCCATTCTTTGGTACAGGTTTATGGCAATGACTATGAGGCTTTTAAGGCTTATGCTGCGACCCACAAAAACTGTGTCTTTCTTGTGGATACCTATGACACCCTTCGTATGTGTGTGCCAGCTGCTATTCAGGTTGCGCGTGAACAGTGACAAGACTACTTCCTTGGTGTCCGCATGACTCGGAGACATTGCCCTATATTTCTAAAAAGTTCGTCAACAACTGGGACGAGGCTGGTTTACAAAAGGCTAAGATTTATGCATCTAATGACCTAGATGAGAATACCATCCTTAATCTCAAAATGCAACACGCTAAGATTGATGTTTGGGGAGTAGGTACTAAACTGATTACGGCTTATGACCAGCCAGCTCTTGGGGCAGTTTATAAGATTGCAGATCGAAGATGAAAATGGCCAGTTGCTGCAATACTATCAAGCTGTCTAATAATGCGGAAAAGTATCTACGCAGGTAAGAAGCAGGTGTGGCGCATTACCAGTCGTGAAGCCAAATCGAAAGGCATTACATCACTTATGATGGTGGATGTTTGTCAGCTGACAAAATAAAGATATTCCATCCGACCTATACCTATATCAAGAAGACAGTTGTATTTGTGACGCTGTTCCTCTCTTGGTGGATATTTTTCAAGAACGGAAAATTGATTTACAACCTGCCTAGCTGGAGCTGAGATTCAGGCTTATGCCCGTAAGGAATTTGACAGGTTGTGGGATGAGTACAAGCGTCGTTCAATCAGCATTATCCAGTGGTTGGCGCGTGATGTGGCAAGACAAGATGGACTTGATTGATAAGATGCGCAAAGAGGCTCTGGTAGGAAGAAGAATGAGTTTACGAAACGATTATCCAAGAGCGGGTGTCAAACCCGGTGATTGACTGCCCGGGAAGAAAATTCGTCGTTCTATTGATTTCTTAAAAGATATTTGAAAAACATCCTTTCTAAAAACCTTGTACTAGGGTTTCTGGAGGCAGGGACTCGACTTTGTGGGACGTTTAGCTCAATTAGCTATGGAAGAACTGCGAGCTGAAACAGGGCGATAACAGCTACAAATTTATTGCTGTCCCTTTGCCTTATGGAGTGCAAGCTGATGAAGCAGACGCTCAAAAGAGCCTTCATCAACAGATCAGTTTAGTCGTAAATATCAAGGAATCAGCTGATGTCATGACGGCTGCAGTTGAAGCGACAGGTAGTCCTGTTTCAGATTTTTAACAAAGGGCGTATCAAGGCACGTTGCCGTATGATTGCTCAGTATGACCCTGCGGGTGCCCATAGTGGAGCGGTCATTGGGACAGACCATGCTGCAAGAAAATATCACGGGTTTCTTTACCGAAGTTTGGTGACGGGGTGCAGATATTCTCCTCTTTATCGCCTCAATGGACGTCAAGAAAGCAATTATTGATGGCATTAGGAGCGGATCCAGCCCTTTATGATCAGCAACAGACCTGAAGAAGATAAACCAGGCCTAGCTGACAGTAGCCCTCGGAGTCACTTATGAAGAGATTGACGACTACCTAGAAGGAAAAACCAAATTAGAAGCCCAAGCAAGAATCGAAAGTGGTGGCACAAGGACAACACAGACGCCACCCTACCAATCACAATTTTGATGGACTTTTGGGAGTAAAAGGTCGGGGGCACCTTCTTGCCCTGAAATTAGCAGACCTCCAGTGGGTTTTCAGCCCGATCTAAAAATAGGAAAACGAGGAGGTCCGAGAGACCTTTTAGCTATATTGAAATTCAAAAAGCAAAACAAGTTTCAATGGAGGTTGGGCAGAGAATCATCTATCAGAAAGCAGGTAGCGTCATGAGAAAGCAATCTGTACATATACAGACAGATCCTTAATCTTGCGAAGATTTGTGGAAAGTGATGAAGCCATGTTTTCAAAAGGTGGGCTTCATCTGCTGGAAATCTAACCTACGTTACTTGGGGATCCCCATTCTAATGTCGAAAATCACTCGAACTCGATCGAAATTGGGTTTGTCTCCCTATACAAATCCAACTATTACAAATGGCTGTTGTCTCAAAGAAAATCGGAGAAAGTTATAGGAGATATCAGCATCGTTGCAATAGATGAGAACAGATTCTTCTTGAAATTGGCTATACGCTGAGAAAGGTTTACAGCATGGTATGATGACGGGAGGCCTTAGCTGTCTTGGACTTTTGTTTTACTCAAACAGATTTTCAAATGTCAGAGCAAAGATATGCCAGTCTCAATCCAGCTTCAGGTCGTGTCATGGAAGGCTGGAATGTCCTATCTAAAGACCATACCAATGGTGTAGAGAGAAAGAGCTATCTTTCGGACCTATTTATTACCAGATAAGTAAAGGGAAGCTAGTAATTTTCCTTTCAGTTTCCATCAAAGTCAGACTGTGTCTGGCTTTTACAACATTTTACATAACCCGATTAAAGTCCTGTTTTCCCTATCATTGTCCCTGTTTTTCTGGACTTGGGGCTATAATAATCCTATCAATCAAAGAATGGAGGAAAGCCAATGGATAATATACTCTTTTTATCAGTGTGTTTCTTTGGAATTCTTTCCTTCTTTCTCCTGTATCTTACCCTTGTTACCAGGTTTATGCAGGGGTCTTGTTGGATATGACAGATGGTGCTCAGGCTTCTAGTGGAAAATATCTCAATCTACTTGTTAGTCTATTGAGAACTTTTGGCCTTTTATAGCAGGATTTCCTTTTGTTTTATCTTACTAGGCTATGGTGCTGGTTTTTAGAGACCTTTGTGACCTCTTGGTTTCAGTATGTGACAGGTGTAGTTATCATTCTCTTGGGCTTGCACCAGATGGAGTCTTACATTTGAAGGGACTTTACAAGGAAAAAGGCTACAACCACAGAGACAGGGGCAAAGGGTAGCAGCTATAGTCAGGCATTTTTACTGGGCGTGACCTTCAGTTTTGCTTGGACGCCATGTGTGGGTCCAGTTCTTGGCTCTGTTTTGGCTTTTGCGCGCGCTTCGAGGTGGTTCAGGTGTTTGGCGAGGCTGGTCTCATGTTTGGTTTACACGCTGATCTGGCACTACCATTTTTGGTTCTAGCTCTAGCCTCAGCTATGTTTTGAAACATGTTCCAGACTTTCATCCCTGTCTAGGGACCCTCAAAAGAGTGGGTGGTTTCCTCATTGTCGTGATTAGAGATCTTGGTGCTTTTAGGGAAATGCTTCCATTTGGCTACGATATGTTGAATAGAGGAAAGAAATGAAAATATGGCAAACATCTCTCATGGAGTAGGCTCAATCTGTTTGGCAGCAGCCTGTTCGGCTAAAATATGTCAGACAGAATCTACTATGAAGGAGCAAAGCAAAACAGAACAAGTCGGTGCACGAAAACTGCGACTCAAGGTCAGGAAAGTTGCTGATTTCGAGACTAACAGGAGTATGAATGTGCAAGACCTATCCTTGTCCTGATTACAGGGCACAGAAAGTCTATCTCAAATTCTGACAGGCCTTGGTGTTCCATATCTGTCTAGCCCAGCCTTCCAGATACGGATGAAATTGCTGCAAGATGCTGGAGCGACTATGTTGTCTTGACGATGATGTCTCCTGATCGCAAAGGGGAGAACAAGCGGAGGCTTCGATTTTAAGAACTGGTACAAGAGTTGGATTATAATTTCCGAGCACTGAATTGATCCATCAGGCAAACTTTGGAAAGTTAGCGGTGTCCGTTCTTATCCAACTCAAAGCCTTTGCAGACAAGAGAACGCAAGCTGGTTAAAACGACCTGGTTTTATGGACGAGATATGATTTTACAAACATTGAAAGAAAGAAATGTAGAAAGGTCATGAATGATAAGTAAAATTGTTTTGTTTGGCAGGAGTCTTTTTCCTATGCCATAAAGCGGATTTCTATTTTCTATTGATGCGAAATGCAGGGCAGACCAGATAGCTCTGCAAATTGAGAAGGCATCAGTTAGCCAAGGAGGAAAACAGTGACAGAAATTAGTAAAGATGCAGACTTGCACGAAAATTTATCTAGCTGAGATGTTTCTGGGGAGTTGAGAGATACTTCTCGCGTTCCCGAGGTGACAGATGCCACCGTATCAGGTTATGCAAATGGTAGAGAAACAACAAAGTGTGAATTGATCAACCCAAAACAGGGCATTGCAAGAGCATATGTCCATGCCTGTGATGCTAATCAGAAATTTCCCTCAAAAGTCCTGACTTCATTATTTCCGCATTATCCAATCCAACTAGCAAAAATAAACAAAGGAAAGTGATGCTTGGGAACCAGTACCGTGCGGGTGTTTTATTACACGAGACGGCGAGGAGTTGAGGTGATTAACTTCGAAGTCTTTGATGAGGTGGCTAAAATACGACCAACCTCTAGCAGTTGAAAACGAAACCTTGAAGAGGGTTGTCGTGCGCAGAGATTACCCAAGACTCTCTCCAGAGAAAATCCAAAGCTGGCTACTGCCATATCAATGTCAATCAGGCAGCTATCCTGTCATCGATGCTAGCAAATATCCCAAACCAAGTGATGAAAATTGAAAAGAACATCACCTGAGAGTATACGGTTACCCAGATCAAACAGGAACAGGCTTTCTCAAACCGCTACTGGGATAAATTTGAATCTGGTATCTATGTGGATGTGGCAACTGGCGAACTAATATTTTCATCAAGGAACAAGTTTAGGTCTGGTTATGCGGATGGCCCTGAGTTTCACTCAACCCATCAGCCCAGATATTTGCCACCTACAAGGAGAATAAGTCCTACAATATGACACGCATGTGAGAAGTACGGAGCCGAGTTGGAGATTCTCACACGGCCGTGACCTTTACAGATGGGCCTCAGGACAAGGGGTGAAACTTGCGCTACTGTGTGATGGTCTCTCTGTCCGCACCATTCCCAAAGACCAGAGTGGAAGAAAGAGGCTACGCTGTTTACTAGATTGAAAGCCCAGAGTTAGAGGGCTTTCTATAAGCAGTTGGAGGAGGAATTTTGCTATACACTGATGCTGAAGTGAGTGACAGGAGAGAGAGAAGCATGACCTATACAATCTTAATTGTAGAGATGAATATCTGGTGAACGACGAAGCTTGACCAAGCTGGTCAGTGTGGCAACCTACGACATGCAAAGTCATCGAGTCCAGGCTGAAAATGGAAGACAGGCGGGAATTGATACAAAAGCCAGGGTGCCAGATGTCGTGCTAACCGATATCCAACATGTACCTCCACGGCTAAATACGGCATCCAGTTGGCCAGTCTGGTCCAAGAAACCTATCCTCAGGTGCGTTGGTCTTTTAACCAGGCTGCGATGATTTTTGATTATGCCTTGTCTGCTGTCAAACTAGGTGTGGACGATTGCCTGCTCAAACCCTTTTTCTCGTCAGGATATTGAGGAAATGTTGGAAAATCAAGCAAAAGTTGGATAAGGAGAAGAGAGCGAGTTACAAGATTTATTGACCGATAAGTTTGAGAAGGAAACATGGCCCAGAAAATCCAGTCCATCTGTCTGATAGCCAGTTGTTTGAGTCTTTGGCCAGTGACTTGGGCTTTGGTCCAAACTTATCTGAGGTTCTTTGCAGTTAAGAAGGAGTGGGTCTGCCTTTTCCAGGATTATTTGGTGCGAACACGTGTCAAACAAAGCCAAGCTGCTGACTTTTAACCTGCAGATCTGAAGATTGTATGGAGATAGCTTGAGAAGGTTGGTTTTGAAGATATGAACTATTTTGCTCCAACGCTTTAAACAGAGTGCAGGTGCTGACACCTCGCCAGATTTCAAAGAAGAGTGAAGGTCGATGACGTTCTTCTGTCCTAGTCAGAATGGTTATTTCTATCTCGATCTGGTCTCTCTCTGTTCTCCTAGCTACTGGTTAGGACTTTCTACTATCAATCTAGTTCTTCTTTATGACACTAGAGGCTACAGCGTAGAGGCAATAGCCAAACGACTATCAGTCAGACTAGCCACTTTATCCAGTCTTATATCAAAAATTAGAAACCACCTCATCGACCAGTTTGACCCAGCAGGCAGATGTCCTGACCTATGTTAGAAGTCCCAGTCAAAGACAAGGTCGAGAATTCGAAGATCTATTTTGACTATCTTGAAAGGCGAGACCAGGACTTGAAAACTTCTGTTGTGCTTGTGACTAAATCCGGTCCAGGTCATTTCTACACAGATGACAGTGTGCAGATGAAAACTATCTTCTGATATGATGGCTGAGGTTGGTATCAAAGGCCATTCATCGAGAGCCATGCCATTTTGACTCCAGCTCGTGAAAACAGATATGCCAGTGGGTCATTTCATGTCCTCAGGAACTTGTTGATGCAAAGGGCCAATCTGGGGACTAGCTTCGTTTGGAATATTTCCTACGAAACTCCTAGAAAACCTATCTACATCAACTCCGGTTGGGTCAGCAGGAGCACTGCCTTTGTCATCAATGAAAACCATGAATTTGTTTATCATCCATCAACACACAGTTTATACTTCATCTGGCGAAATGGAGAGCTATGCAAACCCTACATTGAGACAGGGCTGAGACTTCTACTCCCAGATCGCGATCCTACGTCAGTCGGAAAGGATTGCTGGAGACTGATTGGACGGTGCTTGGTGTGTCTTCGTTAGGAGGAGCTAGACGCAGTTAAGGTCAACTCATGTGGACTTTAGCTTGGAGCCAGTTTCCATCTCTTCTTGCCTGTCTCTGCTTGGTGCGGATTAGTCTTAAAGCGATGGATTGCTCCACTGAATGATTTGAGAGAAATACGCATGCTGGAATTGCTTCTGAGTGGTCAGGAATCTGCGTGCCGGAGGAGCTGGTGCCCATGAACTGAGAGAAGTAACTCGTCAGTTCAATGCCATATTGGATCAGATTGATCAGCTGATGAGCAGATATTCGCGAGGCAGGAAGAAACGACCCGTCAGTACCAACTTAAGCGCTATCGAGCCAGATTAATCCGCATTTCCTCTATAACACGCCAGGAACACTATCATCTGGATGGCTGAATTTCAGGATAGTCAGCGTGTGGTGCAGGTGACCAAGTCCTTGTGAGCACTACTTCCATGCCAGCTCAGTCAGACGGAACTTGATTTTGCCTCTCTGACGAAATCAACCATGTCCGCACAGCATCTCTTTATCCGAAACAACGCTTGCTATGGAGATAAGCTGGAATACTGATTTCTGAAAATCCTGCTTTTGACAAGCTAGTCGCATGACTGGTCCTGACACTCTTGTAGAAAGACGCGCTACCATGAGTGATTAAGGAAAAGGAAGGTCAGGGACATAGTAGGATTTCTGTTCAGAAACAGAGATTCAGGACTGGTTGTCATGATATTGAGGATGATGGCGTTGGTTTCCAATATACTAGCGATAGCGTGGTCAAAGATCATAACTCTCAAACGATAGTGGTCTGCATAACTGCAAATGTTGATCAGCGGCTCAAACTTCATTTGGAGAAGATTGCAAATAGGGTGAGTTCTATTCCCTCAGAGCGTACAGTTGAAATATACATAAAATAGAATGAGAAACTGGTTAACTCAGTCAGTTCTGGGAGGTTTTGATGCCATCAGTGGGCAAACTTTCTAGGTTTGTCTATCTTGCTGAAGCAATAGACGATATGATGAGATAATGACAAGAGGGGTATCAGTATGAAGGAAAGAGACATTCAAAGAGACACAAGCCAGATTGTAGATGTATTAGAAAAAGGCCAATTTGAGCACAGGATCTATCTTTGTTTTGGGACTTTCTTCTGAGTGAGTGATAGGTGGTCGAGATTGGCATGGAGATCTGAGCCAAGAGTTGGGAAATCATTTCTGAGAGACCATCCTAGATATCTTGGAGGAGGAGATCCATCTAGCCGTTCAAGGCTGTGGTTTCGCATGTCCAATCGAAGCCCTCGTCGTTGAACGTCAGTTGGCCAGAGCAGTTTGAGTCTGAAATCGTCAGTGTCCTTCCTACTCTCCATGCAGGAGAGTTCAAAGGCCAGTTGGCAGCCTTCAAGTTTAGTACAGATCCTGTTGAGGTTGAATTTATCAAAGGCTCGTGCTGGATTGGATATCGGAGACTTACAATTGGCGCATGTCCCATAGCATGTTCAGGTTCCGATTCGCCCTCTTTTGAGAGAAAGTGGAGGCACGCACCCATGTAACAGCTCTTGCTAGCCGTCCAAAATTAGTGGAGAGGTGCGCGTGCGTACTATCCGCAAGATTCTATTAGAAAGTCGTGAAAATGAGAAAACAAAGTGGCAACTGAGAAAATCACGAAAATTTTCCAATTCGTAAGCTAACTGTTGTGAGTCCTGTAGCTATCAGGAGCCTTCCTGGGTGCAAGTACCCTTTCAGTAGACCGGGTACCATTTAACTGTAGTGAAGTTGGTGGTGCTCATGGCGTTGGTACCGTGCAGTGTGGCGGAGCAGGGTTGACTGGAAGTCTGAAGAAAGCTCTGATTCACCATGAGGTTTCTGCAAATTTTCAAGATGAAGACATTATTTATGCAGTTTATCGCATAGAACGCGACGGTCAACTACTATACGCAGGGAAGCAAGGAACTCGCTCTATGCAGGTCTTGGCTTGGCAACGGCCTCGCTATGCAGTTCACTGATAGTTTCAAAAACACCGTAGATAAAGATGCCGTTCTAGCTAGAGTCAGCTCTATTGAGTCGCATGTTTTGTACACCACACTGCCTTTGCGTTTTGAAAATAAAGAGTTACTTTCTTGCAATCAAACTATTTCTGTCTACTACGAGAAGGCTTGGCTGAAGGGATTATCACATCGATGGCTATAGATATATTGGACTACTTTAAAAGCCAGAACTCCATCCATCTAGGAACCAGCTAGCTGAGAAGCCTCAGTTACTTGATAGAAAAGCAAGAGTACAAATGAAATCGAGAAAAACAGAAGTAGTTCAGGAGACACCTGTCACTCTCATATAGGCTGCCGCGACCGTGAGACAGACTCCAGTTGCTCCTACTGTTGCAGAAAAACCAGTTTCTGAAACCTCCAGACTAGAGACGGGAAGGAGGCTTGGTGGAGTTCCATTTGAAACAGTCACGAGCAGATGCCGATCCTGGCAGAGGACAGACTCATGCATCGTCTGCTAGGGAGTGGATGGTCCACGTCGTGTTGTAACCAAACCGTATCGATGATTAATGGTCAAGGAGATTAGAGAGTCATCGAGAGACCAAGTGGTTCAAAATCCTGTGTCACCAAGTCATTGCAGTCGGAACTAAGAAGAGTTGCCAGCCTGCCCCAGCTCCAGCACCACGAGCTGAGATCTACTCCTTCAAGTAGCTAAAGGCACCCAAGAGGAGGTAAAGAAGGTCGATGCTGAGTCCAGCAGTGTGCAGGAAATCTCAGTTCGGATCAAGGCACCCAAGAAGAAGGTAAAGAGGGTCAATCTTTGAGTCCAGCCAGCATTGCACAGCTCCAGTTGAGATCAAAGAGCACCCAAGAGGAGAGTAAGAAGGTCAATCTTTAATCAACCAGCATTACCAGAAGCTCAGTTGAATCAAGGAGTACCCAGAAGGAGGTGAGAGAGTCAAATGCTAGTCAACCAACATGCCAGAAGCTCCAGTTGAATCCAAAGGAACCCAGAAAGAGGTAAAACTGGTCAAGCCCTTGTACAAGAACAGTTGCTGAGTACCAAAGTAACAGGAGACCCTTGTTGAGCTATCGACCACAGACTTAGACTACAAAACTGAGAGCGATTGAGGACCAGCAAAGTATACGGGACGAAGAAAACTCTGTGCGGAAATAGTGAAAAAGGTAGTCAAGTTACTATAACTATATAAAAGCAGTAGAAGGTGTGTTAAAACGTGCAAGTCACTTTCAACCTTTGCTGAAGTTACCAAAGGAACCTGTAAACAAACAGATAAGTCGTGAGACACCAATTGAAGGAACTCTTGTAGAAAGAAAGTCTTGAAGAGTTCCATTTTAAGGAAGTTGATTAAGAAGATGACGACTGAAAAGGGCGTAGAAGTTGGCATCATCAAAGAAGGTGAAAGAAGATCAGATCACCAAGACCTTTCAAAACCGTTAAGGGTGTTAAAACAGAAAGATGCTCCAAAAGTTACAGAGAAATCCTACAGCCAGCACCTCAGAGACCGGGTACAGGCAGTGGTACCAAGACCCTTTGACCAGTGACCGACCATTACGGCAGTTGAACCTAAGGATTTGAGCACGTAGCTTCAGATGTTAGAAATGCAGTCTAGAAAAGGAAATCCGCAAGTAGGCGGCTATTCCAATCTATCACCTAACTCTGAAAAAGGTGATGAGTGTCAGAAACTTTGAATGTTTTCACGAGACGACTCCATAACCTTACCCTGACAGATTTTGCAGTACTACAAGGTGTAAACTTGAGACGCAATGGTTTATGAGTCGTGGTGAGGTGATGAGGAAGAGTTCTGAAAGAAGAACCGCTAAAATTGACCTCAAAAAGTTGAAATCAAGAATATTAAAGGAAGCAAAGCTTGATGGTGTGGATGCTGATGGTAGCCAAACGAGACACTAGTTTAGCTTCCTAGAAAAACCAGCTGAGTCTACTCCAAAAGCTACTTTACCGACAACTCACGACAATAAAACAACAAGACGCGGCTGTTGTGCAGATTGAAGAGATCGAGATTGATGGTAAACAACATGGTTGCCAAAAGCACCTGATTTGATTCAACGAATGCGATAACACATAGGGAGAGTGTGTTCATTGTTTGAAAAACAAAAGCATGGAAGGTGTATGTTATATTTGATGACCTTAAAGCTGTACAAATATATTCCGACTGGTGGAACAAACGGTAGCAATATCAATGCTGCAGATATTTTAACCAGCAGAAAATCTTATATTACTATTTTCAAGGTACGTTAACTTTCAAGTACTGATGGTAATAAATTTACCATTAGCAATATGAACAATTCTTGTTAAATTGATATCGTCAGTGTGGTACAGTAAAGATTGCTTTTGAGAGATAAATAATGTTGTGCAGGAACTGATAGGATTATAAAGTAGCAAATGTTGCATCAAAATAATGCTATGAAAGCTTATTAAGTAAACAGGTAATGTTGTTGTTAATGATGTATCTGGGGTTATCAATAAATTGATGGCAGTGTGGTACTGATTCAGCCAATGTTGCGTTATCGGTAAAATTTGTGCTGCTGGAAATCGAGGGTGGTTACTTAACAATTATCGTCGGGTGAAAACTGGAAAGGTATCGTAGAAAAACATGTCATTCTGAAATCCTGGTAATAAAGCTAAGGCTGCAGATTGTGTTCATCTCAAAACGTGCTAACGGTACTTTAGGTGAAAATTGCTCTTCGAAATTCTGTGCAAAACTCTATCAAACTGAAAGAAACGGTATATAGTGAGTTTATTAGAGTACTAACTGGGCACTAGGGGCTATAGAGGAATAACATCACTATGATGAAAGTTAAGACTGGTGAAATGGTCTTCAGTCTCTGATATTGATGCGGATACGATTACTTTACATGTTCTAGAACGAACGCAACTACAGTGTTGAGGGGATAAGTGAAGGTGGTAACATAATAATTCTAAAAATTCCTAGCATAACTAAAGAAAAGCTGATGCTGAATTGTGTATTAATCGCTAAAAGTAAATTACTGCTGATAAATTCAGCCCTTCCTGTTGAAGATAAATTGAACAATATTGTAAATGAGTTGATCAATATAAAATATCGATGATTACGATGCATCTCGTGAGCTTGTACCGTAATGAAAAACTTCAACCATTCTCAACAAAGAATGGATTGTAAAACCAGATGGCAAGATTCAGCTGGATCAAACTTAACGAAAGAAGTCTTGTCTGTTGCTGATGAAAATTATTATTTTGTTACAGACCATACTTTTAATTACTGACCATATTATGGTTCACTATGCAGATAAGACAAAAGGCATCTTTACGATTTCTCCTGAGGACTCTCAAGTCAAGCAAGTGAAAGAATATAGTGTTGCTTCGAAACATGGTGAAGTTGTTTATGCACCAAACATGGTTGTTAAGATCGTGCAGATTTGATCTGATGCTGTCAGTAAATCAGTCAGTTGAACTGCCAATCTGACGATGTTTACAAACTATTTGGAAGAAATGGTGATGGAAAGAAAGTTAACGCAGTTAAGAATCTTTATCTGAAAGAAAGCTTCAAGTATGTGAAAGATAATCTCACTCAATTTTATTACGCAAGTTAGTGAAAATGAAGATCACCAACTGAACACTGATGAAGCTGCTAAACGTGCCTTGATTAAGAAAATCGATGACAACAAAGCTGCAGTTCTTCTTGGATTAGCTTACCTAAACCGATACTACGGAGTTAAATTCGATGACTTTAACATTAAAGAGTTGATGTTGTTTAAACCTGACTTCTATAGGTAAAAATGGTAGCGTCTTAGACAGAATTATCAACATCGGTTCTAAAGAAAACAACGTGAAAAGGTAATCATACTCGATGCCTATCGTGAAGTTATCACTAGTGCTACTGGTAAAGGTAATTTACATGAGTTCTTGAAATACAATATGGAACTCTTCACAAGTGATACAGACTTAAACGATTGGTTCATAAAAGCAACTAAAGATAATGTCTATGTGAGTTGAGCCGAAAACAACAACACCTGAGTTTGCTGATAAGAAACATAGAGCATACGAAGGATTAAATAACGACATTCATGGTAAGATGATTCTTCCACTTCTTAACTTAAAAGATGCACACATGTTCTTAATCTCAACATATAACACTATGGCATACAGCTCATTTGAGAAATATGGTAAGAATACTGAAGCCGAACGCGAGGCATTCAAAGCAGAAATCGATAAAGTAGCAAAAGCTCAACAAAATTACCTTGATTTCTGGTCTCGTCTATCATTAGATAAAGTTCGTAATCAACTACTTAAGAGCAACAATATGGTACCTACACCAGTACTGGATAACCAAAATTATAAAGGCATAAGCACAGACCGTTATGGTCACACTGCTGGAGGTAAAGATGTTGCTCCAATTCGTGAATTATACGGACCAACAGATCGATACCATGCAACTGACTGGCGTATGGGAGCTGTAGCTCGTATTTACGGTAACCCTTATAAAGATGACTCTGTATTCTTCATGGTTACTGATATGATCAGTGACTTTGGTATCTCAGCCTTCACTCACGAAACGACTCACGTAAATGACCGTATGGTTTGCTTAGGTGGTTCAAGACACCGTGAAGGTACTGACTTAGAGGCATTCGCACAAGGTATGCTACAATCACCTGCTGAAACAAGTCCAAACGGTGACTTTAAAGCACTTGGATTAAATATGGCCTACGAACGTCCAAATGACGGAAACCAATGGTATACATAATCCAAACGATCTTACATCTCGTGCAGAAATTGATAACTTCATGAAAGGTTTCAATGATACCCTCATGCTTCTTGATTACCTTGAAGGAAGCTGTAATTGATAAAGGCAGTAAAGAACTAAACAACGCTTGGTTCAAGAAAGTAGATAAGAAACTACGTGGAGCTAATACTAAGAAACCAATACGACAACGTTAGAGATTTAAATGCAGAAGAAAAAGAATATAATTTTCAACATCCGTTAACGACTTAGTAGAGAAAAACTTACAGACCAAGCACGGTCCTGGTAATGGTCATGTATGAGTCCAACTGGATTCGGTTCTGCTTATGTAACAGTGCCTATCACTGCAGGTATCTACGGAGGCACTAGTGAAGAGACTCAGGAGCAATGTCATTCAAACATAACACCTTCCAGTATGTGGGAGTTACTTTGGATGAAAAAGCACCTAAATTATGTTCTAACATGTTGAAAAATGAGTCTCAAAAGCTGGTCATGCTACTCTAGGTGATGATTTTGACTATCAAGAAAGTTTCTGATGGTAAAATTTAATACTCTAGAAGATTGGAAGAAAGCATACTAAATAAAAGTTGTTGATAAAAGCTAAAAGCAGGATTTAACCCTGTTACAATTGACGGTATCTACATACAGTAGTTACGAAGACTTGAAGAATGCATTTGCTGCCGTTGATAAAGATAAAACTACTCTTAAAATGGATCAGTTAAATTTGATACTGTATCACTTAAAGAAATTATTCAAAAGCTATCTTCAACAAACAAATGAGCTTCAAAACTTCAATCTTTAAATAATCGAAAATCTCATCTGCTTTGCGGATGAGGTTTTCTGTATCTTTAGCTAAGGTGATGCATGAAAAACAGTGATTGATTTTAGGGCTTTGGGAGAGAGATCACCTTTACCCAGCCATTAAGAGTTGAAAACGAAATGTAGCGATGGCAGATTTGCTGGCACAAGTGAAGCTACCAAATAAAGCTGTTATGTAGTGGGTTATGTCAGCTACGAGGCTGCACCTGCTTTTGAGGAGAAATTAGCAGTTCATAGAGCTCCATACTGGCAGAGTACCTACTATATTTTACAGTTCATGATAGGGTAGAAACATCCCTATTCCTCTGATTTATGACGAGGTTGATTTTGCCTTCAAACTGGCAGGAAGTAACATCTGCAGCCAGACTATGAAAGACATTGCCCAGATTCATCATCATTTGCACGGGGACACCCTACCAGGTAAAATTACACCGTCCAACTAAAAACAAGACTTAGTGCCAATCCTTTTGCCATCTACAATCGTATGGTAGTGAGTGAGGAGGCGGTTACAATGCTTATGTTGAACATGACGAGATGGAGTGATTTCCATGAGCCAGAGCTCTTTCTTTGAGCAAATGGCCATGAGTTGACAACGCGACCAATGAAGGGAACGACTCAGCGTGGCGTGATCGACCAAGAAGACTTGGGGCTGGCCAGTTGGTTCGGGAGCAGGATCCTAAAATCGCTCTGAAAATATGATGATTGTGGACCTCTTGCGCAATGATATGAACCGTATTTCTGAAGTGGGAAGTGGAGCAGGTGGAGCGTTTGTGTCAAGTGTAGACGGTATTCGACTGTCTGGCAGATGACTTCGACCATCAAAGAGTCAGTGCAGAGAGAACGTTGACCTTGTTGAAAATATTCCGTTCTCTCTTCTTGGTTCCATAGACGGGTGCACCTAAAATTGCGACTATGGGAGATTATAAAAGACTTGGAGCCACAACCATGGAGTCTACTGCGGAACGATTGGCTCTTGCTTTCCAAAATGGACGACGGTTTTTAATGTTGCTATCGAACTATTCAACTGTATCAAGGAAAGCCATCTATGGGTTGGCGAGTATTACATAGGATAGCACTTGGGAATCTGAATATGAGGTTCATCAAAAGCAGTTCTCTATCGTAAACAAGCTCGTTTCAAACTGATTACTACTGGAAAAATCACCCAGAAGAAACTTGTTGTTGAAGAACAACATTTGGAAAGACTGAGAAAAAGCTAGTCGGTATTTTGCCTTTTCCATTTGATTCAGAAAAACTTGAAACAAAAGATGGAAGAAGAGTGTCAAGGCTTGTATGCTAATCAAGTTACCACACGTATTTCTCTCAACAAGTCTGGAAGATAAAACTCAGTCGTCAAGTATACACCTCTTAGTCCAGGTTTTTAGTCAGGCCCAACTCTGCCTCCCAGGAAAGCCAATTTGCAACAAGCCTTTACCTACTTCAAAAACGACTCACCGGACCGCATTTTGAACCTAGGGGAGCAGAAAAATTTACCACAATAAGTCAGGAGAACTGCTGAAACATCTATTGAATTTGATCTTAAAAATGAATGGTAAACTTTCACACCACCTATCAACGGTATCTTGCAGAATTTACCGTCAGCATTTGCTGGAAAGAGGACAGGTGAAGAGCAAGTCTTGACCTTGGAAGATTTAACAAGCAGAAGCAATTTACGGCTGTAATGCTGTGAGGAGGTTCCATGAGTTAATCTTACAGAGAACTAGATAGAAACTGATATGTTTATATGATGAGAGTCAGCAGAGAGTTGAAAGCAATTCGGATTATCCTTCTGAGGTTATCGAGTCATTTTCCATGGAGTTAGCAATTATTAACAAGTCAAGGTAGGTTTATCAGCACCTAGCTCAGAGATTGAACCTTTTATTTTGGTTGGATTGTCCTTGGGTGCTGCCTGGCGATTAGAACTATCTGGTTACGGTTGCAAATCTTCGAGTTTTTGATTCTATCAGGTTTACCACACGATGTCAGGTAATGTCCTATTTTATCTTGACTGCTTATATTACAAATTAATTCCCAAATGATGATGTTTGAGTAATAGAAAGGAAGACAAAGGCTCTGATTGTTATGAAATTTCAGAGGAATTAGAAATACTTGATTTAAAGAGCGCGCACAGAAAGGTGTCATATCCAACATTACTAATTTTGGCAGCAAAGACTAAACGTGAATCCTAGTTCGATGAAAAATCTTTATATACTATCGAGAAGATTCGTGGCTTCCTCATGTCTGACAGTCTTCATATCTTAAATAAGACAAAACCAAAGGGTTTGTAAAAGGCAAGAAAGTTTTCCTTGATGACTGAAGTAAGTTTGATAAAATAATGTTGGAATCGATATCATAATGATGGGAGAGAGAATGAACAAACGTCTATTTTAAAAAGTAAGTCTGGCTACACTTGCCGATTTTAGTATTTCTGGCCTGTGACATGCAGAAGAAACATTCCATTTTCTAGTTGTAAAGAAGCTTGGGCGAATGGATGCCATGAATATTCACGAGGAGAACCTGGTTATTCTGCCAAGTTAGACCGTGATCGCCAGTGGTATTGGCACGCAATTGATGCTCTAAGGGCGTTTTCGCAATGACAAGCATCTGCAACTCAAACTGCTACAACTTCATCCACAGCAGTAAGTGGTGGGTTGACCAGGACAGTTCTTGGTATTATTTTGACGGAGATGCGATCCAGTGAAAATGCTTGCAGCAGAAGTGTGCACAAAGCTGATGGCTTAAAATGGCACGGACGAGATGGATTTATGATCCTGGCTGTCAAACCTGGTATTACGAAATCAGATGGTTCGTGTGCTCGAAATACATGGCAGGAGCTTATTACCTTAAATCGACGGTAAAATGGCACAAGGTGAGTGGTTTATGTAGCTCTTCTTACCAAGCCTGGCGTAACCGCCCAGAAATCAGATGGTTCTTATGCTCGCAATGCATGGCAGAGCAATTACTATTTGAAATCAGATGGTAAAATGGCTAAAACTCGAGCGAGTTGATGGAGACGCTACTATATGATAGCTGGTCTCTGAAACCACAAAGTCAAGGATAAAATCCAGAAAGATTAATGCAAACACTTTATAAATGAGTGAATTTCTGTTATACTATCTACTGTAGCATTTTTCAATTAATTCATAATGAAGGAGAATATGATGAGTCAAAGATTGTGGGATTGACCTTGAGCGCGCTATATCAAATTTGCAATCTTGACAACAGAAGGAGAATTCAAAGAAAAATGGTCCTATTAAAGTGCAACGTTTGGATGAAGGAAGCACTATGTATAGATGATATGGTGCATGCAATTCAACATCGTTTTCGACTGTGGATTGTCTGCGACGAACTTCCGTGGAATGAGTATGGAGTTCACGCAGGTGTTGTGACCGATGAAAATGGAACTGTTATCAGACGTCAAGCTTCTCCAACTGAGCTCTTCGACCGATTAAAGATGGAGCCTTGGGTGTTCCATTCTTCATCGACAATGACGCTAACGTAGCAGCTCTTGGTGAACGTTGGATAGAGAGACTGGTGATAACCAACCAGATGTTGTCTTACTATGACTCTTGTGCATGCTGGTGTTGGTGGTGGTGTCGTCATGAAAGGCACAGTGCTTCATGGTGTTGCTGTGGTGCAGCGAGCTTGTCACATCACAGTTGGCTGACCAACCAATCGCATGTCTTGTGAAGTATAGAAAAGGCTGTCTTGGACGAGTCCTACAACAAGGGATTGTCCTTGACTCGTCGTTGCAGATGAGTATGAAGGATGCAGTCTTAAAAGCAGCTAGCAGTTGATGATGGTGAGGATGTAGCTGCTAAAACTGTCTTTGAGTTTGGCGAAAGAGGGGACGACCTCCTTTTGATCGTTTACCGTAATTTCTCACGTTATTTAGAATCACCTGTACCAACATCGGTTCCAATCCTAAACCCATCACTGTAATCGATCATCGGTGGTGGTGTATCAACTGCAGGAGAATTCCTTCTACAGGTGTTTCAAAAGTCTGACGAAATACCTTCCCACAAGTACGCACATCTACTAAATTAGCTCTCGCAGCTCGGAAATGACCTTGTGAGTATTATCAGGCAGCATCACTTGTAGTGCAATAAAATAAAAGAGGAAAAATTGCTTTCTAGAGCGAGTGATTTTCCTCCTTTCTTTTATATCACTATACTTGAATTAGAGACAATAAATGAGGTGGGAAGTAATGACAAAAGCAGATACGATTTTTAAAGAAAATATTGAGCCGTCCTCAAAAGACGGTGTACTTTTCTGAGCACACGTCCTAAAGTATGAGGATGGGACAGTTGCCGCACAACTCTAAATATGTAACAGGTGCCTGCACAGTACGACTTATCTAAAAGAGAATTTCCTATCACGACCTTGCGTCCATTGCGCATCAAATCAGCCATCAAAGAGCACTCTGGATATACCCAAGACCAGTCGAATAGCCTAGAGTGTTAAATAGCTTAAGTACAATGTCCACGTGGAATGATTGGGGAGTGGGTGATGCGGGAACTGTGAGTGAAGCGTTGCGCGAGTCGTTAAAACGACGACATCATCAATAAGATTCTTAAGCAGTTGAGAGCCAACCCTTGGAACCGCTTGCATAGCATTATCTCCTTTGGGATTACCAGCACAGCTTTGATAGGACGGATCGGCTTGCTCCGTGCGCTGTTTCCAGATACATGTTTGATGTCCGCCGTGTGATGGAAATCTATCTGGATGCGACCTTGACTCAGCGTTCGAGATGATATGTTGGTGGCCACCATCCAATGCTATACGGTACGTAGCTCTTCAAATGATGATTGCCAGCATTTTGGCTGGAAAGGTTAGGAAGTTCTTCCTAGCTTTATCAACAATACTCATATCTATGATAATCAATTTGAACAAGCTCAGGAATTAGCTTCGTCGTGAGCACGTCAAACTGCCAACCACGCTTGGTTTTAAATGTTCCTGATGGGACTAAGTTTCTTTGATATCAAAGCAGAAGATTTTGTAGTTGGTAGATTATGACCCTGTCAGAAAGCCGCAGTTGAAGTTTGACCTAGCTATTTTAATACTCTTTTGAAAATCTCTTGAAACCACGTCACTCGCTTCGATCAATAACCTCAAAACCATGTTTTTGGAGCTGACACTGCAGTCTATCACAACCTCAAAGCAGTGCTTTGAGCAACCTGCCAACTTCTTGGTTGCTCAGTATAAGAATAGAAAGAAGTTGAGACAATGGATCCCAACTACTTTTGTTTCTTAACGTGAAACGCGGCGGCGAGCTGCTTTTTGCGGTTTCTTCGATGAAAGCTGTTTTTGCTCTTCTGGTTCAATCACTTTCTTTTGAGCGTATACTGCACCTGCAACGGCAGCACAGTTCCTGCGATCACCTGTTACAAGACCTTTACAAATCCTTTAGCCATGAGTCCTCCTCTTTATATTCTCAATCAGTCACTCCTTCAGAGGTCACATTTTTCTGACTGACCTTTTGTGTTATAATAATAGTAAAATGGGAATTTTTCAAGGAGATGAAAACAAAAATAATTGTGATCGTTGGACCGACTGCTGTTGGACAGCCCTAGCCATCGAAGTTGCAAAGCGTTTTAATGGCAAGTGGTTAGCAGTGATAATCAGCAAGTTTTATAGAGTCTCAGATATTGGGACGGCCAAAAGCTAGTGCAGAAGAGCAGGCAGCTGTTCCCATCATTTAATCGATGTTAGAAGGTAACCGAGTCTTACTCGGCTTTTGATTTTTGTTTCGAAAGCTAAGATGGCTATTAAGGATATTCACGATCAGGGTAAGATAGCCATTACGCTGGGTGGGACTGGACTTTATATCAGAGCTTGCTAGAGGTTATCACCTGGGTGGGGAGCACCCCATGAGGAAAAGTCTGGCTATCGGGCTGAGTTTAGAACCTTTTCAGATGAGGTTAGCCCATCTGGGAGAGCAAGCAGGCCTTGAGATTCCCAGTTTAATCGTCGTCGTGCGATGCGTGCCTGCACTGCCCATTTTGGTCAGATTTGGAAAATCAAGATACCTTATGTAGAACCATTGATTATCTGCTTGATGATGAACGCAGTCAATATATGAACGTATCAATCACTGAGTGGATCTGATGTTTGAAGCTGGACTTCTAGACGAAGCCAGTGGTTGTTTGACCATTATCCAGATGACGGGCTGCTAAAGGTATTGGATACAGAACTTTTTCCTTATTTCTGTGGAGAGCAGACCCTTGGAGAGCCAGTGAGAGTCTCAAACAGGCTACTCGTCGTTTTGTAAAGCGTCAGTTGACCTGGTTCCGTAATCGTCATGCAGGTCACTTTTTATCAGATAGGAGAGCCTGGCGTGCAGGACCGCATTTTAAGCCAGATAGGGGAGTTTTTAGATGATTGATACGGAGAAAAAGAGGCCGAGTCCTGCTGAGTTGGTGTAGAGTTGCAGGGCATGGGCACTTTTGATCTCTCTATGGAAGAATTGGCTGGTTTAGCGAAAACAGCAGGGCAGTCGTTGTAGATGCTGCAGACAAAACAATGAAAATATGATTCCAAGACCTTCGTCGGCTCTGGTAAGTTAGAAGAGATTGCGCTTATGGTGGATGCAGAAGAAATTACTGCGTCATTTGTCAACAACAAATCTGACGCCAAGGCAAAATGTCAATCTAGAAGAAGTTCTCGCGTCAAGGTCATTGACCATGCAGTTGATTTTGGATATCTTTTGCCATGCGGGCTCGAAGCCATGAAGAAACTCCAAGTCCCACCTAGCCAGCTCAAATATCTCTTTGCCTCGCTTGGTTGGTCAGGAATTATGCTCAGTCGTCGGGCAGGGGGAATTGGTTCCCGTGGTCCTGGTGAAAGCCAGCTGGAGCTGAACCGTCATGCGATTCGTAGCCAAAATCACGGATATCGACGCTAGCTCAGGTGGTTGAGATCGGGCGACTGTCGAGAAAACGTTTGAGTCCAGCACCTTTAAGATTGGTTTTGATTGGTTACACCAATGCTGGGAAGTCAACCATCATGACACTTTGACCAGTGGACAGTATGAGGGCTGACGAGCCTTGCGACTCTGGACGCGAACTAAGAGTATCCATCTAGAGAAATCTCCAAAGTAACTGTGCACGATACAGTGGAAGCTTTATCCAAGATTTGCTTGACAGAGTTGGTGTCAGTTTCAGAGTCCACCTTGAAGAAAGCAAGCACGTGACCTTCTGGTCCATGTTATCGATGCCAGCAATCCTTACCACGAAGAGCATGAAAAACAGTCCTGTCCATCACAAAAGACTTGGACATGGAAGATATTCCTCGCTTGACCCTTATAATAATAGCGGATTTGGTGGAGGATTTTACGCCTACCCAAACCTCGCCCTATATTTCTGCCAAGTCTGAGGATAGTCGTGAGAATTTGCAGACTCTGATTTTCTAGAGAAAATCGAGATATTTTTGAATCCTTTACACTGCACGTGCCTTTTTCAAAAGTCTACAAGATTCATGATTTAGAAAGTGTTGCGATTCTGGAAGAACGTGATTATCAAGATGATAGGGAAGTCATTACAGGCTACATTTCTGAGAAAAACAAATGGAGGTTAGAGGAATTTTATGACTGACATCAAAAATTTGGCTCCTAAAGTATGGAGGTTATACAAGTCTAGATAAGGTTTACTTAGATCAACTTCTAGCTGGTAGGTCTGAACAGGGCAGTTGGCCCTTATTACCCTCCGCACAAGTGTAGTCAATGCTTACTTTGCAGAACTCTACCAGAAAAAGAGTCCTCAAGCTGCGACGGATTATTTTTCAGAACTTAGTCAGGAACTGAATCTTTACAATAGAACCAAGTTTCACACTAGAAAATAAGCCTTTTATTCGGCTTAATCTGTCTGGTAAATCCTTTGGTTTTGTTGATGAGTGAGGGACTGGGTCAATTTTCTCTGAAAATAAAGAGGTTATTTTCAGAAGACTTGCTCTTTGAAATTGCGCAAATTTTTCCCCATCAACTAGTCTTTGAAGAGTCTGGTAAGATTTGCTATAAGCTGTCGGGGACGAGGAAGTTGTTAGCATGGAGAGTCTCACAGCTTTTCGACTGATTTGAAAAGCTTAGCTGATGGTCACAAGCGTCTTAAAGGTTACAAGCAGCAAGGAGTTGTGCAAGACTACAGCTTTTTCTGCAGCGCTATTTCCGATCTGAAAACCGCAGCCATGTTATATATTGATTAATTAGAAAGTATCAGAATGGATATTCAATTTTAGGAACGGGGCTGTGCCAGCCCTCTAAAAGCCCTGTGTCTCCAGTCTCGCCCTGAAACTATTGGACGAGATTAACGAAGTCTGGCTCTTTGACTGTAGGAGAAAGGTACGCAAAATCGCATTCTGGAAACCACGATTCGACCACGTAAGGTCAGCAAAATCTTTATCACCCACCTACATGGAGACCACATTTTTGGCTACCTGGGTTTCCTTTCGAGCCAGTGCCCTTTTCAAGCCAATGAAGAGCAGACGGATTTAGACGTATCTATGGACCGCAAGGCATCGAGTCCTTTGTCTTAACCAGCCTTCGTGTGTCAGGTTTCGCGCCTGCCTTACCGTATTCATTTTCATGAGTTTTGACCAAGATTCTTTAGGAAAACTCATGAAACCGATAAATTCACGGTGTATGCAGAGGAGCTGGACCACACTATTTTCTGTGTTGGTTACCGTGTCATGCAAAAGGACCTAGAAGGAACGCTGGATGCTGAAAAACTCAAGGCAGCTGGTGTCCCATTTGCGCCCACTTTTGGGAAAATCACGGTCGAGATGTTGTTTTGGAAGACGGAACTGAAATCAAGGCAGCAGACTATATCTCAGCTCCACGTCCAGGTAAGATTATCACCATTCTGGGCGATACACGCAAAACCAATGCTAGTGTGCGTCTAGCTGTTAATGCCGATGATCCCTAGTTCATGAGTCCACTTATGGCAGGGCGATGAAAAATTGCTCATGTAACCATGGCCTCAACCAACATGCAGGCAGCGGAGGTCGCAGTAGAAGCAGGTACCAAACGCCTCTTGCTCCAATCATATCAGCGCCGTTTCTCTCAAAAGATATCAGCAAGCTTAAGAAAAGATGCTGCAAGTATCTTTGAAATGTCCAGTCGTCAAGACTTGGAAGAAGTGGAAATCTAAAAGATTGAGAAAGGATAAAGTATGCCTACTATTCTTATTACTGGAGCTAGCGGTGGTCTAGCTCGAGAAATGGTCAAACTTCGCAGATAACCAACTCATCTTGCTTGGTAGAAATAAGGAAAAAGTAGCCCAACTCTGCGGAAACCATCCCAGTGCAGAATTGATTGAAATCGATATTACCGATGAGTCAGCCTTAGAAACTCTGGTAGCAGACCTCTATCTCCGATATGGCAAGATTGATGTTTTGATAAACAACGCTGGTTATGGGATTTTTGAGAAGTTTGATCAGATTTCGACCAAGATATTCATCAGATGTTCCGAGGTCAATACCTTTGCCCTGATGAATCTATCTCGACGACTTGCGGCCCGTATGAAGAGAGAGTCGAAAGGCTCATATCATCAATATCGTTAGCAGCAGGTTTGATCGCTACTGGCAAGTCTAGTCTCTACTCAGCGACCAGAGTTTGCGGCTATTGGTTTTCAAATGCTCTGCGCCTCGAACTCATATCCTACGGTGTTTTATGTAACGACGGTTAATCCAGGGCCAATCTGCAGGATTTTTCGACAAAGCCGACCCAGATGGGACTTATCTTAAGTCGGTTGACCGTTTCTTGCTAGAACCAGATACAGTGGCTAAAGATTGTCAAGATTATAGGATAAGCAGGAACTCAATCTCCCAGTTTTGTTGAACCTAGCCCATAAGTTTTATACTCTCTTTCCCAAAGCTAGCTGATAGAGCTGGCAGGGGAAACTTTATTATAAGTAAAGTTGTTCCTAAAATGGAGCAACTTTTTGACGATTAGAACAAATCAATACCAGTCTTATTTAATGCGTGGCAATGATAGGTGAAGGCGTTGATAAAATTAGAGTAGTACTGCTGATCAATAAATTTTGCGCTTTGAAGATAATTAAATAGATTTTTGGCTAGGGGAATAGCCTCAGGTTTATTCCATCTAAATTGATTGTAAACATGTTCAACTTCTACAGGAACATGAGAGGAATAGCTAGATAGCCTCGTTCGAAGGTCTGAAGTGATTTAATGATAATATCATCAGCCTTTTGATAGTAACCCAGTTCAGAGAAATATTTTGCAGAGAAAGTAAGAGCATTTAAGATACGGATGTAGGTGTCAGTATTTGCACTTTCCTTGTACATAAGTAGTAATTGTTTGGTCATATGGTCAATGAGTTCCATCGGACAATGATTGACGATGACGCGATAAATTCAAGTTCGATACTGTTAAAGATATCCGAATTCATTAAATGATTGATGATTTTGAATTCTAGCAACAGTTCTGGACTTTTGATATGGTTGGATAATGTCTTAATTTAATAGATTTGAAAATCATATCTGCTTGAAGTGGATTGTCTTTTTGAGATAGACATCAAATAATTTTTCGTATTCTTCAATGTGAGTGAGGATATCTTCTTCATGGACCACATGTTTGCCAAATTCAATAGCAGGTAATTATAAGCAGTCCCCACCTTTATTTGCAAAGGCGAGAACAAAGTCATTCCATTCAACCCCTATGACAATTAACAGTTTAGCAAAGTTTTCAAGTGAAATTCCCTTTGTCTCCTTTTTCAAATTGACTAAGGAACTGTGGCGATACGATATCTGAAGCAGCTTCCTTTAGGCTGAGCCCTCGTGCTTCACGGAGGTACTTAAATGTAGCTCCAAATGGGTATAGATTTTCCATAAATCATCTCCTTACATACTTCTAAAAACTATTATACAAAAATTTAAGAAAAAATAGAGAAAAAGCAAACTATAGTTACAAAATATTAAAATTCTATGCTAATTTTTATTTTAAGGTATATTGAAACTATAGTTTGAATAGCATAGGTATCTATTATGTTATGATAAGGAAAGAATAGATAAAAAGTAAACTTGTTATACTAGTATAGCAAGGATTGACTTATCACTCAATCCTATTCTATCAGCCATCAAGGAGAAAATACCATGGGACAAAACGTAAATGCTCGACACTATAAAATATCATATTCACTTTTAAGGTTATAAGATAATTATCTAAATTTTAGAAAATAGAAATATAAAAGGAGTGTTATGAAAAACAGAAAAATGTTAACTTCTTCTTTTACTAGCTGGTGCTTTATTGTCAGTAGGTTATGTAGCTTCTAAACCGACAGATTCGATGCCTTAACAGATATGAGTGTTAAGGATACTCAAAACCCCATGAAAATCACCTTGATACCAACTACTGGGAATCTGGCTTACAAGATTGCTGGTAGATATTCAAAGAAATTCTTCTAATGATAATCCATATTTGTATTACGATTTAGTTAATGAAGATACAGGGGGCTAGTGTAGCTAGTTATAGCTTTAATAGTTTTGGGAATCAAACTAGAAGTCAAGACTATGTTTGGTTACATGACTGAAGATGGACGATATCATATTGATGTTTATAGTAAAAAAGACTTTGGGAAAGGATATTTTGGTCGGTCAGAAGTATTTAAAGTATCAAATCACGAATATGTACCTATAAAAATTGAGACACCAAAGTTACCGAAACTCCAAAAACAAACCACTAACTCTAACTCAGGTCAGACTGGCTGGTCAGGTTCTTCTTACTACAAAGCTGGTGTGAAAGTAGTAAATCAATGGATTTTTGATGTTCAGTACAATTCTTATTTCTACCTAAATGCTTCAGGTAACTATGTTCAGAATGCTTGGTCAGGTAATTACTACCTCAAATCAGGTGGTTACATGGCTGAGAGTGAGTGGTTACGATAAAAACTATAGTTCATACTATTACCTAACATCTGAAGGTAGCTATAGCTCAGTACTTGGGTGAGTAGCTATTACCTCAAATCAAATGGTAAAATGGCTAAAACGAATGGGTCTCATGATAGCAGCTACCAATCTTATTATACCTAACTTCTGAGACAGGTAGCTATGCTCGTAATACATGGATAAAGGGTGACTACTACTCAAGTCAAATGGTAGATGACAGTCAACGAACGGACTCCCAGATGGCTATCAAGTAGATAGACTCAGGTAGTGGGTAAATAAAACTTTTTGAACTGGGAGAGAAAATAATGGAAAAACATGAAAACAAATGAACGAAGAGAGAACACGTAGAAAAAGTCGAAGATACTGAAGAAGTGGCCGTGAAAAAGTCGAAGAAAAAGTCGAAGATGCTGAAAGTGACCGTAGAAAAGTCAGAAGAGACTACGGAAGAATGGAAGAATCAATATGAAGTAGTTCAAGAGAAGCCTGATAGAGTAGAAGCAATCAAAAGAGGCATCAGCTGTTTGTAGATAAAGCTGGACAACAAATCGAAAAATCTAGAATATGAATGGTCTCATTGAAAAGATTAAAAATTATTTGAAACAAAGCCTCTCACAATCTGTCGGAATAAGCCTAGCTATCTTTCTTGTTCTGTTCTTTGAGTTCTCAAAATTAACCAGTGATCCTGAGATGGAACTTATGAAATTTTAACAAGACGTGATCATTTAGTCATGGTGATTAAAAGGAAATTCTGGGACTCGTCATCTCTGAAGATTCAGACGGAACAAAGAAAAAGACTAGTGAAAATTGATAAACAAAAGAAAAGAATTGACAATCACAGACGATAAAGGAAGAGATTTAGGAAAAACAAAATATATGTTGAAAGATAAAGAACTTTGATCTTCAAGAGCCAGATCAAACCTTTAAACCGAGTAAAAATAGACTACTACATTAAAAGCTTACCTCAGTACCCTAAAGCTATTGGGGAAGGAAATTGTATACAGGAGAATATGAAATGAGTTGATTAATAACTCTAGCTAGTTTAGTAGGGCTGATTGTTTTTCTTGCGACTACTAGTGATTTACCTGTACCTCAAAAATCTGAAAAACAGACACTAAAAACTGAACAAACTTCATCCCAAAAAGATAAAGATAAGGATAAAGAATTAAAGAAGCGTTAAACAAAGCTAAATCATATGATAAAAGTCTTAAGACTACCACGATGAGTTGAAAGATTAAAATTGCTGGAAGAAGATTTTTCTGATGAGGCGACAATTACGCACTTTCTAATGCGGGTATTGATTGGAAACAAAATGCATTGGAAAAAGCTAAAGATTATGCTAAAAACTCCTCTCGTTTCAAGATATGTTATTTCGGAAAACTATATCAAGTCGTTTTCATCCATCAGATGATCGAATTCGCTCTTGATAATGTAGATGTTGATTGGAGCTGCAATAGAAAAAGCTAAAGATTATGCTAAAAACGACAACCTATCGTTCTATGACGAGTTCAAGATTACAAAACTATCGATGGCTTTGAACCTGAAGAGGTAAAAATACGCAGTAGAAAATAGTGGCATCAATTGGAAGTAAGTAGCGTTAGAAAGGGCCTAGCAGATCATAAACTATCACTTCGCAGTTCTCTCACAACTTCCGAAATCAGATCCGAAATCAGAATTCTCTCAATCCGACCAATTTAGGATGAAGAGATGAAAACGTATACATTGGACAACTTGCAATATAATAAAACAAAAAGAGCATGCCCTCTTTTGTTTTTAGTATTCTCTTTTCAATTTTATACTCAATGAAAATCAAAAGAGCAACCTCACGGCAAGGCGACGCTGACGTGGTTTGAAGATTTTCGAAGAGTATCAACTATCAAACTGGACTTCTTCTGGTAAATAGTCAATAAAGCGTTCGCCATCTTAGATCAGAGCTGGTTTTTCATGCTGGATATAGACCAGCTCAATTGGGTCATCAATATCCAATGGGATGGAAAACGATGTTGTCTCCGTTAAGATTACTGTTCAAAAATCCCTGTCGCAATGGTGTAACCATCCAAAACCAATCAAGAGATTAAAGAAGGTGTACGGTCACTAACCACGATGGATTTCTTGTGGTGCTCTTGGGAAAAGGATTTCCTCTGAGAAGTAGAAGGGTTGTGAGTCCCTTGGTCATGGCTGAGGTAGGGAAGTTTTCCAAATCAGACAGTTTGTAGCTTGTCTTTGCTTTGAGGATTTGTCTTGCTGACAAAGATAGGGGCTGGGCTGTGAAGAGATGAGTGAGCTGAGTGGGTTTGTCATCCAGCATTTTGGTCAGTACATCACGAGTTGTAGCTGTTCAAAACAGGACACCGACCTCACTGGAAAATTCTTGACGTCATCGATAATCTCCTCAAAGTACGCGTTTCACGAAGGAAGAGCTCGTATTTTTCCATGTCGCTTTTCTTGAGGAGGGACGACAAGCATTGACCACAAAAGGCATAGTGCTGAGAGGAAACGCTAAAGAGTTCACGGTGGGCGACAGGATTTTTGTAGCGTTCCTCCAGAAGCTGAGTTTGCTCGACAACCTGACAGGCATAGGAGAAAACTCCATTCCATCACGGGTCAGGTGATACCTTTGGGATTGCGGATAAAAGATTTCAATGCCATCTCATTTCAAATCTCTCACAGCATTGGAAAGACTAGGCTGGGTGATAAAAGAGCTGTTTGGCTGCCTCATTCATAGAGCCAGTTTCGACGATTTTGATAATATAATGTAATTGTTGAATTCTCATGTTTTTGTTGTACCACACTTGCGTCAGGAGTCATCAAGGAAGATAGGGAAAATCAGGATCATTGTGAAGTCTCTTCTTGACTCAAAATTTTTGCTGAGAATGAGTCTTGTAAAACATTCTATGATGTGCAGCAATTCCTCAAACGATTTGGTATTATTGTTCTACATGGGAAAACGCTTCATATGATATTGAACTGATGAGTTGAACTCTCGGAGTTTATGACGCAGGTTGATGGACAAATTAGACTATCTAGAAAGCGAGGCGGTTCTTCGCAGAGAGCACAAAGTGAGGGATTGGATTATATTGAGAAAAATGGAGAAAAGAACTAATGGTTTACTTTGATTTTTGTGGGCACTTATACTGTGCAATGTTGGCGTGGATGGGCTTTAACTATCTTCGTATTCGCCATGTGCGGCTAAAATCGTAGACAATGAGGAGTTTGAAGCCTTGATTCGTGCAGGTCAATTGATTGATTTGCGCGACCCAGCTGAATTCCTGAAAACATATCATGGAGCTCGCAATATTCCGCTCAAGTCAGTTGAAGACTAGTCTTGCAGCCCTTCGTAAAGGGCTAAACCTGTCCTTCTTTACGAAAACCAACGTGCGCAACGTGTCACAAATCAGCCTTTACTTGAAAAACAAAACTGCAAGATTTATATCCTTTCTTATGGTTTGGATTCTTGAAAGGAAAGTCAAAGTTAGAAATAAAACGAGCTTGGATATTTTCCGAGCTCATTTTCTAACCACTTTTTCTGAGAAATTCACGAATGCTTCAACTCTTCTGAGTTTAGGGCGATAGTCTCCTTCTTGAAAGGTGTCATCCAAACTCCAAGGCCCAAAATGGGTGCGCTTTTTAGGAGGTCACTTTAAGCACCAACTGACAGGAACACTTTTCTTGACTTGATGAAATTTTTCCTTCTGAAATGGTGAGTAGAGCTTGGCTGAGAGAAGGGCTTGCAGATACGAATCTCTAGCCTTGCAGGTTTACACATAGTGCCATCTAAAAGACAATTCCTTTTGAAAGGCTTGGATAAGCAGGTCAGGGAGGCCAGTAACCTCAACTTAGGTGGCTTATCGACATGATATTGGGGATGGAGGAGCTGAAATCCCAAAGGACCGTTATCGGTCCGAGGAGTCCCGTCACTATCTCGGTCAGTCGGCCGACGGCATAGAGTTTATCAGACTGGATGTCAGCTGGAAGGAGATCCATAACGGTTGGGAGTTCCTTGTCTTTATTGGCTGTCACGACACCAGCAGGTTTATGAAGCATCAGATAGGTATGTTCATAACCTTGAATGATTCGGCCCTGAAAAAGGGAGTTCTGCAGACCTGCATCGATATTTTGGGCTGAGAGCAGGCTGAGCAACCATCGACTAGATTTCCTTTGAGAAGCGCCTTATGGTCTTTCGGCTGATTTTCTCGAGGCTATCAAATTATCTAAAACGCATACTGTGCCTATCTTGATCATAAGTCTCTTACTTTTGAAAAGGCTTGATGAAAAAAAGAGTGAAAAACATTTACACTTACTTGAATTATGTGATGTTATTGAAAATATGGTATAATCGTTCAGTTAGAAAATAAATTTTGAATATATAGAGGAAATCATGACAAATTAAGAAGATATCCGTAACATTGTACGCTTACGCCCACAGTTGACCACGGACGACCCTCGTTGACAATGTGTGAAACAATCAGAAACTGCTGATGCACGTACTGAATTGGCTGGGACGTGCTATGGACTCAAAGCATATCGAAAAGAGCGTGGAATCACCATCCTTGCTAAAAATACAGCCATTGCCTATAACGGAACTCGTATCAATATCATGGACACACCAGGACACACGCGTGGACTTCGGTGGAAAGTTGAGCGTATCATGAAAAATGAGTTGACGGTGTCTGGCGGTCGTAGATGCTGCGAAGACAATGCTACAAACTCGTTTTCGTATTGAGCCTTTGGAACAAGACCTTGTCCCAATCGTGGTTGTTAACAAAATCGACAAAGCCATCAGCTCGTCCAGCTGAAGTAGTGGACGAAGTATTGGAACTGTGCATCGAGCTTGGTGCAGAGGATGACCAGCTTGATTTCCAGTGGTTATGCTTCAGCTATCGGCGGAACTTCTTCATTGTCAGACGATCCAGCTGATCAAGAAACACGATGGCACCAATCTTTGACACAATTATTGATCCATATCCAGCTCCAGTAGATAACTCAGATGAGCCTTTGCAGTTCCAAGTCTCCTTTGGACTCAATGACTTCGTTGGACGTATCGGTATCGGTCGTGTCTTCCGTGTAATTTCATAGGTTGAGACCAAGTTACCCTTTCTAAACTAGATGGCACAACAGAACTTCCGTGGTACAAAAGCTCTTCGGTTTTCTTTAGGTTTTGAACGTCGTGAAAATCAGAAGCTAAAAGCAGGTGACTTGATTGCCGTTTTCAGGTATGGAAAGATATCTTGTCGGTGAAACAGTGCTCCGACGAGACGCAATTGAGGCTCTTCGATCCTACACACATCGATGAGCAACTCTTCAAATGACTTTTGCGTTGGGCTAACATCACCATTTGGTAAAAAGGGATGGGTGACTTCTCGTACGTGGAACGCTACAGGCCATTGCAAACAGACGTTTCCGCCGTGTTGACAACTGATTCACCAGATAAATGGACGGTTTCAGGACGAGAATTGCGCTTGTCAATCCTTATCGAAACAATGCGTCGTGAGGTTATGAACTTCGTATCTCGTCCAGAAGTTATCGTAAAAGAAATTGATGGTGTTAAATGTGAGCCATTTGAACGCGTTCAAATCGATACTCAGAAGAACACCAAGGATCTGTCATCAAAGTCTTTCTGAACGTAGGGTGAAATGTTGGATATGATTTCAACTGGTAATGGTCAAACTCCGTTTGGTCTTCCTTGTTCAGCGCGTGGTTTGATCGGATACTCAACTGAGTTCTTGTCAATGACTCGTGGTTCGGTATCAGGAACCATGCTTCGACCAATACTACCATTGATTCCAGGGAGATGGTGGACGTCACCGTGGTGCCCTTGTTTCTATCGATCGGTAAGGCTACAACACTCAATCATGTCTGTCGAAGAACGTGGAACAATCTTTGTCAACCCAGGTACTGAGGTTTACGAAGAACGATTATCGGTGAAAACTCTCGTGAAAATGACTTGACGAGTTAACATCCTAGGTAAACAAATGACAGCGTTCGTTCAGCTACTAAGGACCACAGCTGTTATCGAAAGACTCCTCGTATCTTGACGCTTTAGAAGAGTCTCTTGAGTTCTTGAACGACGATGAGTACATGGAAGTAACGCCTGAGCTCTATCCGTTTTGCGTAAAACAAATCCCAACAAGGCAGAGCGTGAAAAGCTATGAAGAAGAAAAATCAGCTGAATAAGAGCTAGAAAAGAGATAAAGATGGTTTATTTAATCATAGGACTCCTCTTATTACTACTCTATGTATTTGCGACATCAGAAAGCATTAAAGGGACAGTCAATATCGTCCTATGTCGCGCTTTTCGTAGCACTTTGATTTTGCTGATGTTGTCTCATCCCAAATCTTTCAGTACCGACAGAATTCTTATCGTAATCGCCATGCTGACCTTACATGCCCCAACTGGCAGATATTACCCCTCTGTCAGGTCGATAAAAGTGAAAAGAAGATAGAGAGAGTTCGGCCTCTTTTTGCTGATTAGAATGCTGAATAAGAGCATTTTCGTTTAAATTATTTCCATAAAAATGGTAAAATAGTAAGAGTAGAAATGGAGTTCGAGACATGAAAGTAATAGATCAATTTAAAAATAAGAAAGTCCTTGTTTTAGGTTTAGCCAAGTCTGGTGAATCTGCCGCTCGTTTGTTGGACAAGCTAGGTGCCATTGTGACAGTAAATGATGGGAAACCTTTTGAGGACAATCCAGCTGCCCAAAGTTTGTTGGAAGAAGGAATCAAGGTCATCACAGGTGGTCATCCTTTGGAACTCTTGGATGAAGAGTTTGCCCTTATGGTGAAAAATCCAGGTATCCCTTACAGCAATCCCATGATTGAAAAGGCTTTGGCCAAGGGAATTCCAGTCTTGACTGAGGTGGAATTGGCTTACTTGATTTCAGAAGCACCGATTGTTGGTATCACAGGTTCAAATGGTAAAACAACCACAACGACTATGATTGGGGACGTTTTGACTGCTGCTGGCCAACATGGTCTTTTATCAGGAAATATCGGCTATCCTGCCAGTCAGGTTGCACAAACTGCGTCAGACAAGGACACGCTTGTCATGGAACTTTCTTCTTTCCAACTAATGGGCGTCCAAGAATTCCATCCTGAGATTGCGGTTATTACCAACCTCATGCCAACTCATATCGATTATCATGGTTCTTTTGAGGAATATGTAGCAGCCAAGTGGAATATCCAAAACAAGATGACAGCGGATGATTTCCTTGTCTTGAACTTTAACCAAGACTTGGCAAAAGAATTGGCTACTAAAACACAAGCTACAGTTGTACCATTCTCAACACAGGAAAAGGTTGATGGAGCTTATCTGGAAGATGGTCAGCTCTACTTCCGTGGGGAAGTTGTCATGGCAGCGAATGAAATCGGAGTTCCAGGTAGCCACAATGTAGAAAATGCCCTTGCGACGATTGCTGTAGCCAAGCTTCGTGGTGTGGATAACCAAACCATCAAAGAAACTCTCTCAGCCTTTGGTGGTGTCAAACACCGTCTCCAATTTGTGGATGAAATCAAGGGTGTCAAATTCTATAATGATAGCAAGTCAACTAATATCTTGGCTACTCAAAAAGCCTTGTCAGGATTTGACAACAGCAAGGTCATTTTGATTGCAGGTGGTTTGGACCGTGGCAATGAGTTTGACGAATTGGTACCAGATATTACTGGACTTAAGAAGATGGTCATCCTCGGTCAGTCTGCAGAACGTGTCAAACGGGCAGCAGATAAGGCTGGTGTGGCATATGTGGATGCGACTGATATTGCAGATGCGACCCGCAAGGCCTACGAGCTTGCGACTCAAGGAGACGTGGTTCTTCTCAGTCCAGCCAATGCCAGCTGGGATATGTATGCTAACTTTGAAGTACGTGGCGACCTCTTTATCGACACAGTAGCGGAGTTAAAGGAATAATATGAAGAAAATTGTCTTTACAGGTGGGGGGACGGTTGGACACGTGACCCTCAACCTTTTGTTAATGCCCAAGTTCATCGAAGATGGCTGGGAAGTCCACTATATCGGAGATAAACGTGGCATCGAGCACCAAGAAATCCTCAAGTCAGGTCTAGATGTCACCTTCCACTCCGTTGCGACTGGGAAATTGCGTCGCTATTTCTCTTGGCAAAATATGCTGGATGTCTTTAAAGTTGGCTGGGGAATTGTCCAGTCGCTCTTTATCATGTTACGACTTCGTCCACAGGCTCTTTTTTCAAAGGGAGGCTTTGTCTCAGTACCGCCTGTTATCGCTGCCCGTGTGTCAGGAGTGCCAGTCTTTATTCATGAATCTGACCTGTCTATGGGCTTGGCAATAAAATCGCCTATAAGTTTGCAACTAAGATGTACTCAACCTTTGAGCAAGCTTCAAGTTTGGCTAAGGTCGAGCATGTGGGAGCAGTGACCAAGGTTTCAGACCAAAAAACTCCAGAACCGGATGAATTGGTGGATATTCAAACCCACTTTAATCCTAAATTGCCAACTGTATTGTTTGTCGGTGGTTCTGCAGGGGCTCGTGTCTTTAACCAATTGGTGACAGACCATAAGAAAGAACTGACAGAGCGCTACAATATTATCAATCTAACTGGAGATTCTAGCCTGAACGAGTTGAGCCAAAATCTTTTTCGTGTTGATTATGTGACCAATCTCTATCAACCCTTGATGGAATTGGCGGATATTGTTGTGACACGAGGTGGTGCCAATACGATTTTTGAGCTCTTGGCGATGGCAAGATTGCATGTTATTGTGCCACTTGGTCGTGAAGCTAGTCGTGGTGACCAGATTGAAAATGCAGCCTACTTTGTAAAAAAAGGCTATGCAGAAGAGCTTCAAGAAAGCGATTTGACCTTGGACAGTTTAGAAGAGAAGCTTTCTCACTTACTAAGTCACAAGGAAGATTACCAAGCTAAGATGAAGGCTTCCAAGGAATTGAAATCTCTAGCAGATTTTTATCAATTGTTGAAAAAAGATTTATCATAAGGAAAGTAAATGTCAAAAGATAAGAAAAATGAGGGCAAAGAAATCCTCGAAGAATTTAAAGAGTTATCAGAATGGCAGAAACGAAACCAAGAATACCTAAAAAAGAAGGCTGAGGAAGAGGCGGCTCTAGCTGAGGAGAAGGAAAAGGAAAGACAAGCTCGAATGGCTTCAAAATCTGAAAAATCAGGTGCAACTGATGAACAAGAGAGTGAATCTGATCTAAAAGACTCAAAATCAGCCAAGGAAGATGCTAAAGAAAAAGCAGAAGAGTCAGAAGACGTCAAAAAAGAAGTAGTCAAAGAAGAACCAAAATCCAAAGAGCCAAAGAAAGAGGATAAAAAGGCACATAAAAAGCCTGTAAAGGAAAAACCGGTCAAACCGAAAATCCCAGGAGTTCATATCTGGCGGGCTATCTCAATTTTGTTTCTCAGTCTGATTTTATTGGTTGTCTCTGCCTACTTGCTCAGCCCTTATGCAACCATGAAGGATATTCGTGTTGAGGGAACAGTGCAAACTACAGATGATGATATTCGACAGGCTTCAGGCATTCAGGATTCGGATTATACGATTAACCTTCTGCTAGACAAGGCAAAATATGAAGAGCAGATCAAGTCTAATTATTGGGTTGAATCGGCTCAGCTTGTCTATCAATTTCCAACCAAGTTTACAATCAAGGTCAAGGAATATGATATTGTGGCCTACTATGTTTCTGGAGAAAGTCATTATCCAATCCTTTCAAGCGGTCAGCTTGAGACCAGTTCGGTAAGTTTGGTGAGTCTGCCAGAAACTTATATATCAGTTCTCTTTAATGACAGCGAACAAATCAAGACCTTTACCTCAGAACTTGCTCAAATTAGTCCAGAACTCAATGCGGCTATCCAAAAGGTGGAACTAGCCCCAAGCAAGGTGACTTCTGATTTAATTCGATTGACTATGAATGATTCGGACGAAGTTTTGGTTCCCCTTTCTGAAATGAGTAAGAAATTGCCTTACTACAGTAAGATTAAGCCTCAATTGTCAGAACCAAGTGTGATTGACATGGAAGCTGGAATTTACAGTTACACTGTGGCGGATAAATTAATTATGGAGGCTGAGGAAAAAGCCAAACAAGAGGCTAAGGAAGCTGAGAAGAAAAAGCTAGAAGAACAAAAGAATAAATTGGAAGAAGAAAAAAAAAGCTGGAGGAAGAGAGCAATCAAAACCAAACGACCCAGCGTTCATCGCGTCGCTAGGTTTATCTTTTCTTTCATAGTTCTTCAGAGACCATGTTTTTACTTGACAAGTGCTAGTAGAAATAATAGAATAGTAAAAAACCTTTAAAGCAGTCCAGAGAGGCAGCTAAGGTTAGACGCTGAAAGGGTGGAGACTACCCATTTTTCGTGGAACCTTGCTGTTGGCAGGTTCCTTTTTTCGTGGCTTCTGTTGCCCAGACTCTCTCACTAGCAAAGGTAAAAGGAGAAACCTATGCGAGAACATCGTCCAGTCATTGCTCTTGATTTTCCTAGTTTTGATGAGGTCAAGGAATTTTTAGCTCTTTTCCCAGCAGAAGAAAGCCTTTATCTCAAGGTAGGGATGGAGCTTTATTACGCAACGGGTCCTGAGATTGTGTCCTACTTGAAAGGTCTGGGTCACAGTGTCTTTTTGGATCTTAAACTTCATGACATTCCCAATACAGTCAAATCAGCCATGAAGGTCCTGTCTCAGCTTGGTGTGGATATGACCAATGTTCATGCGGCTGGTGGTGTAGAGATGATGAAGGCTGCGCGTGAAGGTATTGGAAGTCAAGCAAAATTGATCGCTGTAACTCAGCTCACATCAACGTCAGAAGCTCAGATGCAGGACTTTCAAAATATCCAAACCAGTCTGCAAGAGTCTGTAATACATTATGCCAAGAAGACAGCTGAAGCTGGCTTGGATGGTGTCGTTTGCTCGGCTCAGGAAGTGCAAGTCATCAAGCAGGCCACCAATCCAGATTTTATCTGTCTGACACCGGGCATTCGTCCTCAGGGAGTAGCGATTGGAGACCAAAAACGTGTGATGACGCCAGCAGATGCCTATCAAATCGGCAGTGACTATATCGTAGTGGGACGTCCCATTACCCAAGCTGAGGATCCTGTTGCAGCTTATCATGCCATCAAGGATGAATGGAACCAAGACTAGAATCAAAGAAATAGATTAGAAAAACAAAAGGAGAAGACCATGACACTTGCTAAAGATATCGCTAGCCACCTCTTGAAAATCCAAGCCGTTTACCTCAAACCAGAGGAGCCTTTCACTTGGGCATCTGGTATCAAGTCACCGATTTACACGGATAATCGTGTGACACTAGCCTATCCAGAAACTCGTACCCTAATTGAAAATGGCTTTGTGGAAGCTATTAAAGAAGCCTTTCCAGAGGTAGAAGTCATTGCAGGAACTGCGACAGCTGGGATTCCACACGGAGCTATCATTGCTGATAAGATGAACTTGCCTTTTGCTTACATTCGTAGCAAACCAAAAGACCACGGAGCTGGTAATCAAATCGAAGGCCGCGTAGCTCAGGGTCAAAAAATGGTAGTGGTTGAAGACCTTATTTCAACAGGTGGTTCTGTTCTTGAAGCTGTAGCAGCTGCTAAACGAGAAGGAGCAGAGGTCCTCGGTGTTGTAGCGATTTTCAGCTACCAATTGCCAAAAGCAGATAAGAACTTCTCAGATGCAGGTGTCAAACTTGTGACGCTTTCTAACTACAGTGAATTGATTCATCTAGCCCAAGAAGAAGGTTACATCACACCAGAAGGCCTCGACCTTCTAAAAAGATTTAAAGAAGACCAAGAAAATTGGCAAAATGCCTAAAACATAGAAAATCAGGTAGTCACTAGGATTACCTGATTTTGTTTTTAACTAGAAAATGAAAAGATTATTTGAATTTCCATAACAAGAAAAGTTTATCATTTTTAATTATCTCTGTAAAATGATTGAAAGTATGAAATTTCAAACAAAAATATTTGAAAAGTTTTGAAAAAAGAGTTAAGATATTTTTTGTAATATACAAAGTAAACGCTTACTTATTAAGGAGGGCATTTTATGTCATACAAAACAAGCAATGCAGAAGGTCATGTAGATTTCATCAATACCTATGATTTGGAGCCAATGGCGCAACAAGTTATTCCTAAAGCAGCATTTGGCTATATCGCTAGTGGGGCGGAAGATACTTTCACTTTGCGTGAGAATATTCGCGCCTTTAACCACAAACTCATCGTTCCGCATACGCTTTGCAATGTAGAAAATCCAAGTACAGAGATTGAATTTGCAGGTGAAAAATTGTCTTCACCAATCATTATGGCGCCTGTTGCGGCTCATAAATTGGCAAATGAACAGGGTGAAGTGGCGACTGCGCGTGGTGTGCATGAGTTTGGTTCTCTTTACACAACTAGCTCTTACTCTACTGTTGACCTTCCAGAAATTACGGAAGCCCTTCAAGGGACACCTCACTGGTTCCAATTTTACTTTAGTAAGGATGACGGGATCAACCGCCATATCATGGACCGTGTGAAGGCTGAAGGCTATAAAGCGATTGTCTTGACAGCAGATGCGACTGTAGGAGGCAATCGTGAGGTCGACAAGCGTAATGGTTTTGTCTTCCCAGTTGGCATGCCGATTGTTGAAGAATACCTGCCAGAAGGTGCTGGCAAATCAATGGACTTTGTTTACAAATCAGCTAAACAACGCTTGTCTCCACGTGATGTAGAATTTATCGCTGAATACTCAGGACTTCCTGTTTATGTCAAGGGACCACAATGCCGTGAGGACGTTGAACGTTCGCTTGCTGCAGGTGCCTCTGGTATCTGGGTAACCAACCACGGTGGCCGCCAAATCGACGGTGGTCCAGCTGCCTTTGATTCACTTCAAGAAGTAGCAGAAGCAGTTGACAAACGCGTACCAATTGTCTTTGACTCAGGTATTCGTCGTGGTCAACACGTCTTTAAAGCCTTGGCTTCAGGAGCAGACTTGGTAGCTATTGGTCGCCCGGTTATCTATGGTTTGGCTCTCGGTGGTAGTGTCGGTGCGTCAAGTCTTTAACACTTGAATGCTGAGTTGAAGACAGTGATGCAGTGTCTGGAACTCAGACCATTGAGATAGTCAACACTTCAAACTGCGTCACAAATCCATACAACCCAACCTTCCCAGTTGACCCGCGCGATTTAAAATTGTATTGATAAAAACAGCTTGCCTCCACTTGATGTGGAGGTTTTTGTGTGTTTTAATCACTTTTGTCATCAAGGAATAGAAAGATTCAATTTTATAGTTGACAAATGTAGATTTTAAGAGTATACTGACTGTAATTGACAAATGTAGATTTTGAGGTGTGCTAATGCAGATTTCAGATGCAGAATGGCAGGTCATGAAGATTATTTGGATGCAGGAGAGCAGACTAGTACGGATTTAATCAGGGGTTCTGGCGGAGCAGTTCGACTGGTCCAAGTCAACCATTCAAACTCTTTTTGGCTCGTCTGGTTGAGAAAAGAGTGCCTGACGAGGAAAAAGAAGGTAAGTCCTTTGTTTATTCAGCACTTTAACTTTGGATCAAAGTCGAGGATTACTTGTCCAAGATATCAAAAGGACAAGGTTTGTTCTCGTAGGATTAAGAACTTGTTGGCTGATTTGATTGTGAATGTGATTTTACTCAGGCTGACTTGGAAGACTTGAAGCTGTGATTTCTGAGAAGAAATCAAACGCTATGACAGAAAGTAAGATGTAATTGTATGTAAAGGAGACGTCATGTTGAATAGTATTGTAACCATTATTTGTATTGCCCTTATCGCGTTTATCTTGTTTTGGTTTTTCAAAAAGCCTGAAAAATCTGGACAAAAGGCCCAGCAAAAAGACGGCTACCAAGAGATTCGAGTGGAAGTCATGGGAGGCTATACGCCTGAGTTGATTATCCTCAAGAAATCAGTGCCAGCCTCGCATTGTCTTTTGATCGCAAGGATCCTTCACCCTGTCTGGACCAAATTGTTTTTCCAGACTTTTTGGTGTACATGCGGACCTGCCTATGGGGAAGAGTATAGTGGAAATCACGCCTGAGCAGGCTGGAGAGTATGGTCTTTTGCTGTGGCATGAATATGATGCACGGCAAGATGATTGTAGAATAGGAGAATGATATGACTGAAATTGTAAAAGCAAGTCTTGAAAATGGTGTTCAAAAAATCCGTATCACGGCAGACAAAGGCTACCATCCAGCTCATATACAGCTTCAAAAAGGAATTCCAGCTGAGATTACCTTTCATCGAGCAACTCCTTCAAACTGTTACAAGGAAATTCTGTTTGAAGAAGAAGGCATCTTGGAACCAATCGGCGTAGATGAGGAGAAAGTCATTCGTTTTACACCTCAAGAATTAGGTCAACATGAATTTTCTTGTGGTATGAAGATGCAAAAGGGAAGTTATACAGTTGTTGAGAAGACTCGAAAATCTCTATCACTTTTACAGCGTTTTTGGATTACTAGTATCTTTACTGTGCCTCTTGTAATCCTCATGATTGGGATGTCGACAGGAGGAATTAGTCACCAAGTCATGCGTTGGGGCACCTTTTTAGCCACAACACCGATTATGCTAGTAGCAGGTGGTCCTTATATCCAAAGTGCTTGGGCTAGTTTTAAAAAGCACAATGCCAACATGGATACCTTGGTTGCTCTGGGAACCCTAGTGGCCTATTTCTATAGCCTAGTTGCCCTCTTCGCTGGCCTCCCCGTTTACTTTGAAAGTGCTGCATTTATCTTCTTCTTCGTTCTTATGGGAGCCGTTTTTGAGGAGAAAATGCGGAAAAATACTTCCCAAGCTGTGGAGAAATTACTTGACTTGCAGGCTAAAACTGCAGAAGTCTTGCGTGAGGATAACTATGTTCAAGTCCCTTTGGAGCAAGTCAAGGTAGGTGACCTGATTCGAGTGCGTCCCGGTGAAAAGATTGCGGTTGATGGTGTCGTAGTAGAAGGTATCTCTAGTATTGATGAGTCTATGGTGACAGGTGAGAGTCTGCCTGTGGACAAGACAGTTGGAGATACCGTCATTGGCTCAACCATCAATAATAGTGGAACACTTGTTTTTAGAGCAGAAAAAGTTGGTTCAGAGACTGTTTTGGCTCAGATTGTGGATTTTGTGAAGAAAGCTCAGACCAGTCGTGCGCCGATTCAGGACTTGACGGATAAGATTTCAGGGAATTTTTGTCCCAGCAGTTGTCATTTTAGGGATCGTGACCTTTTGGGTTTGGTTCGTCTTGCTCAGGGATAGTGTGGTCGTGCTTGGAGCGAGCTTTGTGTCCTCTCTTCTCTACGGAGTGGCGGTTTTGATTATCGCCTGTCCTTGTGCCTTGGGACTTGCAACACCAACAGCCCTTATGGTGGGGACAGGACGCAGTGCCAAGATGGGAGTTCTCCTCAAAAATGGAACGGTTCTACAGGAAATCCAGAAAGTTCAAACTATCGTCTTTGATAAGACCGGGACTTTGACTGAAGGGAAACCTGTGGTCACAGATATCATCGGCGACGAAGTAGAAGTGCTTGGATTGGCAGCTTCCTTGGAAGAAGCTTCTCAACACCCACTGGCTGAAGCCGTTGTGAAACGAGCGAGTGAAGCTGGACTTGAGCTTCAAACTGTTGAAAATTTCCAAGCCTTGCACGGAAAAGGTGTCTCAGGGCAAATCAATGGAAAACAAGTTTTGCTTGGAAATGCTAAAATGCTGGATGGCATGGATATTTCTAGCACTTTATCAAGAAAAACTAGAAGAACTAGAAAAAGAAGCTAAGACAGTTGTGTTTCTTGGCTGTTGACAATGAAATCAAAGGCTTGCTTGCTCTGCAAGATATTCCTAAGGAAAATGCTAAGCTTGCCATCAGTCAGTTGAAAAAACGAGGTCTTAAAACAGTCATGCTGACAGGAGATAATGCTGGTGTGGCGCGTGCTATTGCCGATCAGATCGGAATCGAAGAGGTCATTGCAGGTGTCTTGCCAGAAGAAAAAGCTCATGAAATCCATAAACTACAAGCGACTGGCAAAGTAGCCTTTGTTGGTGATGGTATCAATGACGCTCCTGCCCTCAGTGTAGCAGATGTGGGGATTGCTATGGGAGCTGGAACGGATATCGCTATCGAGTCAGCAGATTTAGTGTTGACAACCAATAACCTCCTAGGCGTGGTTCGTGCCTTTGACATGAGTAAGAAAACCTTTAATCGAATTCTGCTCAATCTTTTCTGGGCCTTTATCTACAATGTCGCCGGAATTCCGATTGCAGCAGGAGTCTTTTCAGGTGTTGGACTGGTCCTCAACCCAGAACTGGCAGGTCTAGCCATGGCCTTTAGTTCTGTATCTGTGCTGACCAGTTCACTCTTACTAAACTTTAGTAAAATAGACTAAAAGCGGGCTTGCTCGCTTTTTATTATAAAACAGAGTCTAAAAACGTTTTCAAACTGTACTGTAATAGAGAATAAAAACTTCTGAGCAGATTCTTAGTAAAGTCAAAATAAATGTGATAAATTAGTATTGTAAAAATTTACTGAAACGTTTTCAAAAACTATATGAAACCTTTTTTAGTAGATTTAAAAATATTTGAAGGAGAGTTATCATTATGACTCAAGGGAAAATTACTGCATCTGCAGCAATGCTTAATGTATTGAAAACATGGGGCGTAGACACAATCTACGGTATCCCATCAGGAACACTCAGCTCATTGATGGACGCTTTGGCTGAAGACAAAGATATCCGCTTCTTGCAAGTTCGCCACGAAGAAACAGGTGCTCTTGCAGCGGTTATGCAAGCTAAATTCGGCGGCTCAATCGGGGTTGCAGTTGGTTCAGGTGGTCCAGGTGCGACTCACTTGATTAACGGTGTTTACGATGCAGCTATGGATAACACTCCATTCCTAGCGATCCTTGGATCACGTCCAGTTAACGAACTCAACATGGATGCTTTCCAAGAATTGAACCAAACCCAATGTACAACGGTATCGCTGTATACAACAAACGTGTAGCTTACGCTGAGCAATTGCCAAAAGTAATCGACGAAGCTTGCCGTGCTGCAGTTTCTAAAAAAGGTCCAGCTGTTGTTGAAATCCCAGTAAACTTCGGTTTCCAAGAAATCGACGAAAACTCATACTACGGTTCAGGTTCATACGAGCGTTCATTCATCGCTCCTGCTTTGAACGAAGTTGAAATCGACAAAGCTGTTGAAATCTTGAACAATGCTGAACGTCCAGTTATCTATGCTGGTTACGGTGGTGTAAAAGCTGGTGAAGTGATCACTGAATTGTCACGTAAAATCAAAGCACCAATCATCACAACTGGTAAAAACTTTGAAGCTTTCGAATGGAACTATGAAGGTTTGACAGGTTCTGCTTACCGTGTTGGTTGGAAACCAGCCAACGAAGTGGTCTTTGAAGCAGACACAGTTCTTTTCCTTGGTTCAAACTTCCCATTTGCTGAAGTTTACGAAGCATTCAAGAACACTGAAAAATTCATCCAAGTCGATATCGACCCTTACAAACTTGGTAAACGTCATGCCCTTGACGCTTCAATCCTTGGTGACGCAGGTCAAGCAGCTAAAGCTATCCTTGACAAAGTGAACCCAGTTGAATCTACTCCATGGTGGCGTGCAAACGTTAAGAACAACCAAAACTGGCGTGATTACATGAACAAAACTCGAAGGTAAAACTGAGGGTGAATTGCAATTGTACCAAGTTTACAATGCAATCAACAAACATGCTGATCAAGACGCTATCTACTCAATCGACGTAGGTGACACTACTCAAACATCTACTCGTCACCTTCACATGACACCTAAGAACATGTGGCGTACATCTCCACTCTTTGCGACAATGGGTATTGCCCTTCCTGGTGGTATCGCTGCTAAGAAAGACAATCCAGATCGCCAAGTATGGAACATCATGGGTGACGGTGCATTCAACATGTGCTACCCAGACGTTATCACAAACGTTCAATACGACCTTCCAGTTATCAACGTTGTCTTCTCAAATGGTAAATATGCCTTCATCAAGGACAAATACGAAGACACAAACAAACACTTGTTTGGTTGTGACTTCCTAATGCTGACTATGCGAAAAATCGCTGAAGCGCAAAGGAGCTGTTGGATTTACAGTTGACCGTATCGAAGATATCGACGCAGTTGTTGCAGAAGCTGTTAAACTGAACAAAGAAGGTAAAACTGTTGTGATCGATGCTCGCATCACTCCACACCGTCCACTTCCAGTAGAAGTACTTGAATTGGATCCAAAACTTCACTCAGAAGAAGCAATCAAAGCCTTCAAGGAAAAATACGAAGCAGAAGAACTCGTACCATTCCGTCTCTTCTTGGAAGAAGAAGGATTGCAATCACGCGCAATTAAATAATTTCTCTCGTCGAAAATCAAAGATAAATTTATAGACTTCTTTATTAGGTTACTGCCGACGATTCCATCATTGAAACCATAAATTTCAATGATGGAATCTAGTGTGAAGCCTAGAAAAAGTCCCAAAGGATTTTTCGTAGTTTGATGAGCAAAGATTTGCCATCAAACTTGGTTCCACCTTATTTATTCTTTGATTTTCATAGAGAGAAACTTGAAAAGATCGGAGCAATCCGGTCTTTTTATGGAGGATAGTAAATGGATTTAAATCAATTAGATATTATCGTTTCAGATGTTCCTCAAGTTTGTGCTGACTTGGAGCGTATTTTGGATAAAAAGTCCGATTATGTTGATGACAGTTTTGCTCAGTTTACGATTGGCAGTCACTGTCTGATGTTGTCCCAAAATCATTTGATTCCTTTGGAAGATTTTCAGTCAGGAATCATTCTTCACATCGAGGTTGAGGATCTAAATCAGAATTACCAACGGTTGAAAGAGATTGATATCGAGATTTTACACGGTCCTTGTGAAACGGATTGGGGAACAGACTCCTTATTAGTTAAAGGCCCTGCTGGTCTAGTGATTGATTTTTATAGTATGAAATAGGACATAGTAGAGTTTGATTGCAAACAAAAGTTATAGCATAAGAAGGGATTTATTCACTATTTTTATAAAATCTTCTCCCTACTTTATATAATAGGAAAAAGAGTTCAATAAGACCTAGCTTTTTGCTATAATGAGGGGAGAAAAATCAGACAGGAGAATATGATGTCAGAACCATTATTTTTACAATCAGTTATGCAAGAAAAAATTTGGGGTGGTACCAAGCTACGTGATGAGTTTGGATACGACATCCCAAGTGAAAAAATCGGAGAATATTGGGCCATCTCAGCCCATCCAAATGGAGTCTCTAAAATTGCCAATGGTCGTTTTGAGGGAACAGACCTAGCTACTTTGTATGCAGAACACCGTGAATTGTTTGGCAATCGTCCAGAACCTGTATTTCCGCTTTTGACCAAAATCCTCGATGCCAACGACTGGCTCAGTGTCCAAGTTCACCCAGCCGATGCCTACGGACTTGAACATGAAGATGAGCTAGGGAAAACAGAGTGTTGGTACATTATCGCAGCGGATGAAGGTTCAGAGATTATCTACGGTCACAATGCCAAGTCAAAAGAAGAACTCCGTCAGCAAATCGAGGACAAGAACTGGGATGCCTTGTTGACAAAAGTACCAGTTAAAGCTGGAGATTTCTTCTATGTACCAAGTGGCACTATGCATGCTATTGGTGCGGGCATCTTGATTCTTGAAACCCAACAGTCTAGCGATACCACCTATCGCGTCTATGACTTTGACCGCAAGGACGACAAGGGCAACTTGCGTGAACTTCATCTTGAAAAATCCATTGATGTTTTGAACATTGGTGAGCCTGCAAATAGCCGTCCTGTAACTGTTAAAGCAGATGATTTGCGTTCCACTCTCCTTGTATCCAATGATTTCTTTGCAGTTTACAAGTGGGAAATTACTGGAAAAGTTGACTTCGAAAAGACAGCTGACTACAGCTTATTCAGTGTCTTAGCTGGTCAAGGTCAACTGACTGTTGACGGAAAAAACTATCCAATCCAAAAAGGTAGCCACTTTATCCTACCAAGTGATGTTGAAGCTTGGACTTTGGAAGGGCAAGGTTTGGAATTAATTGTTAGTCATCCATAAAAAAGAAAGGGCCTGAGTTCATACTCAAGTCCTTTTTGATTACATAAATTGGGCGATAAAGACCACAATGATGATGATTGGGATGATAAAACGAAGAAGGAAGAGCCAGACTTGGAAAAGTCCCTGTTTCCATGCTTTTTCATCAAGATGGAGTTCCTCCATAGCAAGTGCCTTCTTAAAGATGTAGCCAGTAAAGAGTGAAAGGCAGAGGGCTCCAAATGGCATGAGAAGATTGGAAACCAAGAAGTCCATAGCGTCAAAGAAGGTCTTCTCAAAGATGTGAACATCCGCCATAACACCGTAAGAAAGGGCTGAGGGAATGCCAAAGACAAAGGTCAAGATTCCCAAAATGGCACTCCACATGGCACGCTTGCTGTTGTCTTGATTCGTGATATTGCCTACATTAATTTCCAGCATAACGACAGAGGAAGTGACCGTCGCAAAGAGGAAGAGCAAGAGGAAGAGGATGTAGAAAATGGTTCCAAAAGGCATCTTGTCAAAGAGTTGAGGCAAGACGATAAAGAGCAGGCTCGGTCCCCCTTCAGACTGGATATTGAAGGCTGACATAGCAGGAAAAATGGCTAGACCTGCCATGATGGACACCGAGATGTTCATTGCTACGATGGAAATTCCTGATTGGACCAGATTTGTTTTCTTGTCCAAGTAAGAAGCATAGGTCAGCATGGCTGTAACCCCTAGTGAGAGGGCAAAGAAAGATTGTCCCAGAGCATAGAGGAGACCAGCACTTGTCAGCTTAGAGAAGTCTGGTTTTAGGAAATAAAGAACCCCTTCCATGGCATTCGGCAAACTGAGAGAACGACCGATGATGACGACAAAGATGATAAAGAGCAGAGGCATCATGACTTTCGAAGCTCTTTCAATCCCTTTTTGAACCCCACGTGATACAATGAAGATATTCAATAAGATAAAGGCTGCTTGAGCTCCAAGCGCAATGGCTGGATTTGAAATGATTGAAGTAAATAACTGAGCATAATCACCCGTTCCACCAAGTTGGAACAATTTTCCAAACTCAATGCCTAGATAAACCAGAATCCATCCCCAATAACACTGTAGAAAGATAAGAGGATAAAGAGGGCAAAGGCACCAATCCAACCGATAAAGTTGTACTTGCTATTCTTGCCGAGTTTTCCAAAGGTTTTGATAGCTGAAACACCAGCACTTCGGCCGAGGGCAAATTCAGCTAGCAAAAGGGGGAAACCGATTAGAATAGTGGAAATGAGAAAGACCAGTAAAAAGCCTCCTCCACCGTTAGCAGCAGTCATGTAGGGGAATTTCCAAACGGCACCAAGTCCGATGGCTGAGCCAGCAGACGCTAGGATAAAGCCCAGTTTAGAACCCCATTGCGATTTTTCAGACATAGTTAAACTCCTAAAATTAGTATTACAAAAGAAAAAGCTACTGCCCTTGGCAAATAGCCTCATCAGTACTCAAAATGAGCCTTTCTTTTGATTGATAGACTTGACTATCCTATCATGTTTTCTAAGGTCTGTCAAGAAAACCATTTTCAAGTTTTCACACCTTTCTCAAAAATTTTAAAAATTTCGCAAAAATGCTTGACTCTGACCTAAGGGGAGGGGTTATACTATCAATGTAAGGAGGAAATCATGTACCATATAAAAGAAGCTGCGCAGCTTTCGGGCGTCTCTGTCAAGACCCTGCACCACTACGACAAGATAGGACTTTTGGTTCCTTTAAAGTCGGAAAACGGCTATCGAACCTACAGTCAGGAGGATTTGGAACGCCTTCAGGTCATTCTTTACTATAAATATCTAGGCTTTTCTTTAGAAAAAATAGCAGAGCTATTAAAGGAAGAAAGGACAGATTTATTGCCTCATCTGACCAGGCAGTTGGACTATTTGACTCGAGAAAGGGAACATCTGGATACCTTGATTTCCACCTTGCAAAAAACCATTCAAGAACAAAAAGGAGAAAGAGAAATGAGCATTCAAGAGAAATTTGCTGGATTTAACTACCAAGACCATCAAAAATACCACCAAGAGGCGGTAGAGAAATATGGACAAGAAGTCATGGACCAAGCGCTCGAGCGCCAAAAAGGTCACGAAGACGAGGCTACGGCTGCCTTCAATCAAGTCTTTCAAGCCTTGGCACAAAATCTTCAAGCTGGTCTACCTGTAACAGCAACAGAAAACCAAGAAGAAGCTGCTAAACTCTTGCAAGCCATCCGTACTTATGGATTTGACTGCTCTATTGAGGTATTCGGTCATATCGGTAAAGGCTACGTCTATAACCCAGAGTTTAAGGAAAACATTGATAAATTTGGACCTGGAACAGCCCAGTACACATCAGATGTCATTGCCCACTATGTCCAAACTCAGACAAAATAAAATCGGAGGAGCATTCTTCCGATTTTTACTAAATTCAAGCACTACTTGCTTAATAATTTTTCTACTACATTTAGTTTTCGCATGGTCAAATCTACATTAAAAAGCTTTTCAAGATAGTTGGTATGGAGTTTCTTTTGTTTTAGCAGTTCTAGGGAGATAGAGGTAAAGACAATGGTTACCGATACAAATTTCTTCTTCACCGTAATCAATTTTCAATTTTTCTAAAGGGAGACTTTGAATAGATTCTTGATAAAAAATCACGTGTATACGGTCATAAAGATAGTGTTCTCCAAACGGGTTTTCTTGGACAATGTTTTTAAAAATATCCTTATTCTTAATGATTATTTTGAGATCGGCTCCAATCTTTTCCTTTATTAGAGTATGAACATGTTCTCGTATTTTTTCTAAATCTAAGTCACTTTCAAGAATGATATTCCCACTTTGAATATAGGTTCGAACTTGTTGAAAACCAGCTTCTGTCAAGATATCTACTAGATAAGACATTTTAGGGATAGCATTTTTTCCATTAGGAGTAACTCCCCTTAACAAGATAATATGTTCCAAAGTACTTCCTTTCTTTTGGGGGCTGATTTAGCCATTGAATAATTTAGATTTAGATTGGTTTGATCCCGCTACCCAGCCAGTACAGAGGGCAGAAGTGATGTTAAACCCACCTGTGGGGCATTGATATCCAGTACCTCGCCAGCAAGTGGAGTCAGCAATACGTAACTGA
>BNJU01001066.1_pt1 | contig 71580 bp, 79 predicted proteins | sample 8539281 | NCBI WGS metagenome assembly BNJU01 (sample SAMD00202456, study PRJDB9452) | human saliva metagenome | isolation source: human saliva | place: Japan | reverse complement strand
GGTACAGAAAATAGAATACGTAGATGATAGTTTAATCTTTACATTTGATTATATTTTCTCCTATGAAAACGGTACTGAAGAAACTCATAAGGCCAAGATTGTATTTGAGAAATGTGATATTGATGATCTAGAAATTCTCGTCTTTAATAGTACAATATTAGATGCTTTCACAGGTAAAAGAATTGAGTTACCTCAGTATCAACAGAAGTATAGTGAAAGTGAGTTTGAGGTCATTACGGAGACCTACAATTGGGGACGAGCTGTGTTGCAAGGTTGGTTATGGACCGAAGGGGATCCCGTACATTGTATAATGAACATATACTTTACAGGTGATATGGTATATGTAGTTGAATGAGGCTTGAAATGAGCGATTTAGATTTTACTATTTGCTGTATAGTTACTTTCTTCTGCAAGAAGAGGAGAACTCCACCGAATTTGAATAATGGAAAGTATTGTCCTCATCTTGTTATAAAGGGCTCTGATCAGCTATTAGGTGTAAACTTTATTGATGGTGAAGATATTACCTTTGATCAGCCGATACGAGCTAATGCACTGCCACTGTATGAAACTGTAGATTATTCGGCCCTGCAAGCGGGTACAGAGTTCCTTATTATGGAAGGTGGCAATATTGTTGGTGAAGGGATTGTAAAAGAAATTTTTCAACATAAACTACATGGGAGAAAATAATTGTAGAGTGTTATATCTATTGATGGTTCTATAATCTTTAGAAGGAGCTTTTATGGCGATTACGTATACAGAAGAACGAAATTTTACGCCTCAACAAGCCGCAGATTTATTTCTATCTGTTCGTTGGGTGGTAGGCAAGTATCCTGATCGATTACACAAGGCGCTCATGAATTCATCTCGTGTGATTTCTGCTTGGGATGGTGACCGTTTAGTTGGTCTTATCCGCGTCATGGATGATAGCGAGCTGGTATGCTTCATCAATTATGTGCTGGTTCATCCTGATTATCATGGCCAAGGTATTGCAGGTCATTTGCTAGAAATGGTGAAGAGGCTTACAAGTCTTACTTGTACATTAATGTTATGATTGGTGATAGCAAGAATGCACCATTTTACGAGAAGCATGGGTTTAAGGTAAAAGAGAATTCCTTACCAATGCAATATCGTAATGTACCTAAATATACGAAAAGCTGATTGGTCGGATAATCTGTATAGCAAGTAAGTGGTCACATTGTTAATAAAAGGCTACACGTACATAGCGTTACGTGTAGCCTTTGTTATGTAAACGGTATATACTAAAACAGATATGTAGATACTATGGAGAAAGATATGGATATATTAATACGAAAAGCGACAACCGCTGATTTAGATTTAGTGACACATATAGAAGCAACTTGTTTTCCTCCTGCTGAGGCGGCGCCTCGTGAGGCTTTTAAGGAACGATTAGATCATTATGCAGGTCAGTTTTTAATTGCCTTTGACGGCGATACACCTATTGGTTTTATCGATGGTTTTGTAACGGATGATGAAGTCTTGACGGATGAGATGTTCGCCGATGCTTCGCTGCATAATCCCCATGGTGCGTGGCAGATGATTTTTGGTCTAAATACGATGCTAGAATATCGCAATCGTGGTGTTGGAGGTCAGTTAATAGAGGCCTTTATCGATCTTGCGAGAGAGGAAAAACGTAAAGGCGTAATTCTAACCTGTAAAGAAGGAAAGATACCCTATTATGCCAAGTTTGGTTTTGTAAACGAAGGCGAATCAGAGTCTGATCACGGCGGTGCCAAATGGTACCAAATGCGAATCGTATTTTAGGTGCTTAGAAATGAGTAGAGATTAACTATTTATGGTTTTACAATAAAACTGAATATAATAGTTCCCATAAAAAGAAGCTGAAATCTTAATTGATTTCAGCTTCTTTTTGTTGGGAAAAATATGTATTTTCTGAAGGAGTCTGATTAACATTCATTAAATAAAAATTAATTAAATGATTTCCTTTACTTGCGCCACGCCTTTATCTGTCAGCATATAGTACCCATTTGTTACATACAGCAATCCTTGTTTCTTAAGGTGTGATGCAGCTTGGTGTGTATAGTCTGGCTTCCAGTTCAAGTGTTCGTGAATGGTGCCGATACCATTTTCAATGGCTGCCACAGGTGTGTTCATATGGGTATAGATGTGGCAGAGCATCATCGTTTCTCGATAGTGACGACGCAAGTGGCGTTGGCGAAGATAGGTTGCAATATAGCCTGTCTTTGGCGTGCAAATAACGGCAACTAATAAGGCGAGACCGATCGTTGTTGCGATAGCACCTGCAATGGATACGTCTAGGGTGAAAGCAACTTCTGTACCGATGACAGCACAGATAATGCCGATTATGATACTGCTAGTGAGCATGGCTTTCACAGAGTCCGTCCATAAATAAGCGATAACCGCAGGTCCGATCATGAGGCCGATAACGAGGATTGCGCCTACTGCTTGGAAGGAAGCCACCACGGTGAGGGATACCATGGTCATCAGCACGTAGTGGATGAGGGCGGGCATGAAGCCGAAAAGCCCTGCTAATAGTGGATCGAAGGTAGATAGCTGCAATTCCTTGTAGAAGAGCATAACTAATATGAGATTGATGACCGCCACCCCCTAGGGAAATCCATAGAGATACAGGACCTAAGTCGGTGGAGTTTACAATCCATCTGTCGAATGGAGCGAACGCGATTTCCCCTAGAAGTGCGGTATCTACGTCAAGGTGTGCGTTGCCGCTATAGAGACTGACGAGGATGATGGCAATGGAGAATAGAAGGGGGAAGATGATACCAATGGACGCGTCTTCGTTGACGAGGCCTGTGTTATGAATCATTTCTGTAAGCCACACCGTTCCTACGCCGACTACGGTTGCCCCTACTAAAAGCAAAGGAGAGTTTAAGTCTTCCGTTACAAAGAAAGCGAGCACGATGCCGAGGAATACGGTATGCGTAATGGCATCGGCCATCATGGACATGCGGCGTAGCACAAGGAATACACCAGGGATAGCGCACGCAATGGATACGGCGATGGCGATGAGTAAAATCTCTGTATGTACTGTCATGAGGCACCTCCTATACGAGGCTGTCCACCCTCTGCTCTATATATTTTTTGTTGTAAATCGGTGGGACTTATCTTTGCGGTTTCTGATAATAAGCTTGTTTTGACTGTTTATTTTTAAGATATTGCCATAAGATGCCTCTATTAGGTGCAAATATGAGGCTCAACAGTACGATAACCGACAGAATGACGATAATCGCAGGTCCTGTAGGCAGTTTTTGTACTGTTGTACTCCATATGGTACCACCGATAGCAGATACCATGCCGAAACATCCTGCTAGTATACACATGGTACCTAGCTTGTTCGTCCACTGACGGGCTCCTACGGCTGGTGCAATGAGTAGGGAGCTAATCAAGATAGCACCTACTGATTGAATGCCGATGATGATGGTCATGATCAATAGTGAACGATATAAAATGAGTGTAAAGGTGACGGGAATTTGCAATGTTTTAGCGTATTCTACGTCAAAGGAAATGAGTTTTAGCTCTTTCCAAAATAAGGCTGTTAAAACGATAATGATGAGCGCTGCCGCCGATGTAATGTACACATCGCGGGCTAATATGGTGGCGGCTTGTCCAAATATAAATTTTGAAAGCCCCGCCTGACCTGCATTGTTCAGACTTTGAAGGTAGGTGAGTAGAACCATACCAAGACCAAAGAAAGCAGATAGTATAGTAGCCAGAGCACCATCGAATTTGATTTTACTGTTTTCTACGGTGATGGTAATGAGCCACGCCGCAGTGATGGAGGACAGGGCAGCACCTATAATGAGTACCTCAATGTCTTTTATACCGGTCAGCAAGAATGCGATGACTACACCAGGCAGTGCCGCGTGGGAGAGACCGTCACCGATGAGGCTTTCCTTGCGCAGTACAGCGAAGGTGCCTGCAATACCACTGGCAAGCCCCAAGAGAGCCGTGCCGAGCAATACCATCTGTGTCGTATAGGATTGGAGTATGGTCATACAATCCTCCCCTTGCCGTAGGTGCGTTCGATGGCCTCATCGGTAAAGGTCTCTGCTACGGGTCCATAGGCAACAGTTTGCTTATTGACCATCGTTACCCAGTCAAATATTGAGGCACCGTATTTAAATCGTGGTGTACGACGATCACCGTTTTGCCGCGCGCTTTCATTTCTTGTAAAAGAGAGATAATGGCGTGCTCCGTCGTTTTGTCAACGCCCTTGAAAGGCTCGTCCATGAGATAAATATCTGCCTCTTGTACGAGAGCTCTCGCGAGGAATACACGCTGTTGTTGGCCCCCTGAAAGTTGACGGATTTGCCTGTTTACATAGTCGCTCATGCCCATTTTTTCAATCATGGAGAGGGCCAGCTCCTTATCCTTTTTACTTGGTCGTTTGAACCAACCTAGATGACCATAGCGGCCCATAAGTACAACGTCTAATACGGTAGTAGGAAAGTCCCAGTCTACGCTACCACTTTGAGGGACATAGGCGATTTTCTTGTAATCCTTTTTGTCCATTGCAAGATGGTGGTCGATATAAAACTTAACACTACCTGAGATAACTGTTAATAGGCCTAACATGGCCTTTAATAATGTAGATTTACCGGCTCCATTAGGGCCGACGATAGCCGCTAAGGAACCGATGGGTACCTTCATATCTACGTCCCATAGTACGGGTTTTGTCGTATAGGCTACGGTCATATCTTCAACTTCAACGGCCCATTCCATAGAGACCTCCTTTTATCAATAAGTGCTACTAGCTAATGTTGCTAGTAGCACTTGTATTTACAATAACAAAGTAAATTTAAAACTATCTAAGTCATAAGTCCGAACTGTAACCAGACCTGTAAATTTACTTTGTCGTATTTAATTAAGTTAATCAAATCATTGTTTATTTAAGTGCTTTAACGATGGTATCGATATTGGATTTTACCATACCGATATATGTGCCGCCTTCAGTGCCTTCAGAACCGAGGGAGTCGGAGTATAATTCGCCACCGATGGCAACATTCCAGCCTTTAGCTTTAGCTGCTTCTTGAACGGCTTCAATTGTTTTATGTGGTACAGAAGATTCTACGAAGATCGCTTTAATTTTGTGATCTACGATGAATTGAACAAGTTCATTCACATCTTGTGTGCCTGCTTCTGTAGCAGTACTAACACCTTGTAAACCTTTTACTTCAAAGCCGTACGCGCGAGCAAAGTATTGGAAGGCATCGTGAGCTGTTACGAGAACGCGAGATTCTTTAGGAATAGATTCTGCTTGTGTTTTAATGTATGCATCTGTTTCATCTAATTTAGTGAGGTATGCATCATAGCGTTTTTGAAATCCTCTTTGTGAGCTGGATCTGCTTTCGCAAGACCTTCATATACAGCTTTTGCTGCTAGTTTCCAATTTGCTACATCGAACCAAATATGAGGATCTTTAGTTTTCACGCCATCTTCTTCGTCAAAGTCGAGTAGAGTAGCTGGATCAATAGCGTCAGATACGCGGATGGTAGCTTTATTTTGTTTTGTTAAATTGTCAAAAATGGAACCCATTTTACCTTCTAAGTGAATGCCGTTGTACACCACAACATCTGCCTTCGACATAGTTGTTACATCGCCGGCGCTCGCTTGATAGAGGTGAGGGTCTACGCCAGGACCCATGAGTCCTTGTACAGATACATGGTCACCGCCAATTTCTTTTACTAAATCCGTTAACATTGTAGTAGTAGCTACAACATTTAATTTTTTCTGACTGTCTTGGGCGGCATCTTTTCCACAGCCTGCTAATGCGAACAACATAAGTGCTAATGATGCGACGATTAGTAAGATTCGATTGAATTTCATAATAAACCTCCTTTTATAGGTACTGCGTTAAAAACTTTAGTTATCTTGTTAATTACCTTTATTTAAGCGGAAAACTAGCCGCTACTAACGTAGCGGCTAGTGGCAGTTATACGTTCTTCTGCTAAGGTCAAAATAATTTAGGGAATAAGTGCTTGTAGATGGTTAGGCCCAACGAGGGCAACGATACCAAGTACCATCATGACCTTCATTTGAATACGCTTTCTACGTCTCATGATGAACCTCCTTTGTGTAATTTTTTGTCATATCAACCTGATATGTAAGTCCGAACAGTTATCTTGAAATTAATATATCATAAATGAGAAAAATTTTATCAATAAGAATTTATTCTTTAAATATTCATCTTTATTTAGTATGATATTATGCATAGACAAAATAAATAAGGAGGCTTATTATGAATAAATTATTCCGATACACTGCTGCAGCTGTACTTGTTGCATCTTTCGGCATGTTAGGTAATTATACAGCTGATGCGGCAAAGTTCTTAGAATCTCCAAGAGAGGTTCATATTGTAAAACCTGAGTTGCCTGAGATTCCTCAAACGGCTACGGTGTCACCAGATATGCGCGTACGTTTCTTAATTGATAAAAAAGGGAATGTTAAAAATGTTTTCGTTGAACGCTCCTCTGGTTATGCTCCTGTTGATGAAGCCGTAAAAAAAGCAATCATGCAGTGGAAATTCACACCTGCCATCGGCACGGATCAAAAGGCTCATGAATCTATTATTGGGATGACAATTACTCTGCCTAAGCATGCTGTAACAGCTAAATAAGGAGATAATGATGAATAAAGTGTTACGTTGTACAATGTTGAGCGCATTGTTTGTAACTGGTTTGGTGGCCTCTGTATTGGCAGCGCCTTATAAACCGCCTACAGCGGTATCTACGCCAGCTGTAGACCAAGCGGTTCTTGCCGGTTATAGCGGTGCTGTTCATGGTGCAGATGTACGTTTTACCATCAATGAAGACGGCTCTGTAGGGGATATTGAGATTGTAGCATCTAGTGGATCCAGCGCTGTTGATGCGGCTCTCGTTGAAACTATTTCTACATGGCGATTTAATCCTGCTACAGACTCTAATGGTAATCCGGTAGCATCTTCTAAAACTGAATATATTGATTTTTAATATCTAATAAAAGCACTCGTACATGGTATGGGTGCTTTTTGTGCGAAAATTTTTACAAAAATAATAAAACTGTATCTATAGCTACTGAAAATTACTTTCAAAAATGATATAATAAAAATCATAATCATCAATTAGCCCTTGGAGGTATACAAATATGAATCCATTAAAACAAAAAGCTAGATATTAACAATGAACGTTACCGAATTATTGTGTCCGTTAAAGAAGATTATTTAGACGGAAAATTGTCCTTAGAAGAGGGCAATCGTATTTTAAAAGAAAAACTTGGCACTTGTACGCCTGATGAGTTTGCTTATGCAGAGCAAAGTTTAAAAGGTGTTTACAAGGATGAAGAAATCCTAGATAAGATGGATGACCTATTAAACTTGTTCGACGGCGTATTAGTACGCGCTCAAAATGAGTATCCTGAAAATCATCCATTGTGGGTGTACTTAGAAGAAATTAATGCTGTTGAAAAGGTCGCTCTCGAAGCAGATGAATTATTGAAGCAAGAGAAGTTTATTAAAAATCCATGGCTTGGTATCTTTGATTCGTTAGCGCAATGGAGAACGCATCTGTCTCGTAAGCAAAATCAATTATATCCAATGCTAGAGGATCATGGTTTTGACCGCCCTACACGTATTATGTGGACCTTTGATGACGGCGTACGCGATGCTATCTCTGCATCCTATGCATTGCTACGGGAGGATAAATACGAAGAATTCTTAGCGTCTGTACCAGAAACGTTAGAGAAGTTACGTGATTTGAACTCCAAAGAGTTAGAAGTACTGTTACCAACATCTTATAAACTGTTAAGCGACGAAGAGTTTGTGCGCATGAGTAAAAATGACCATGAAATTGGTTATGCTATCATTGATCCGCCAGGTTTATATGTAGTGCCGGGCATCAATGACTCTGCGGCGCAACTAAATGCAAATAACTACGGTCAAAACGGTGTATCTAATGAGTTCCTAAACGATTTGGCAGGTCTACTATCCAAATATGTTGGTCCTGTAGGAGGTACAGCTGTTAGTAAAGATGCTGTCCTAGATGTAGCCACTGGCAAATTGACATTGGAGCAAATCAATTTGTTATTCCGTCATCTTCCTGTGGATTTATCCTATGTAGATGAAAATGAACTCGTTAAATTCTACAGTGATACACCGCATCGCATTTTCCCTCGCAGTGCTAACGTTATTGGCCGTGAGGTTAAGAATTGTCATCCAGCAAAATCTGTTCATGTAGTAGAAGAAATCGTAGAGAGTTCCGTTCTGGTGAACAAAGCCAAGCTGAATTCTGGATCAATAAACCAGGCTTGTTCATCTATGTTATCTACACGGCAGTGCGCGATGAAAATGGTAAATTCCGCGGTGTACTAGAAATGATGCAAGATTGCACTCATATCCGTGAGCTTGAAGGGTCCCGTACATTGTTGACTTGGGATAAAACTGACTTTGTAGGCGATAGTAGTAAAGAAAAATCCTTGGCTCAAGAGGCTGCAGAAGAGGTAGAGGAAGAACCATTAACAGCTGATGCAGATGGTCGATTCCATATCGATGCCAAAACGACGTTATCTAATTTGATTAAACATAGTCCAGATATTGTAGATCATTTGATTTCTTTAAATCCTAAATTCGAGAAATTAAAAACGCCTATGGTAAAAGTAATGGCTAAGGTAGCTACTATCAAGATGATTGCAGAGCGCGGTGATTTTGATGTAGATGATTTGATCGGTAAAATCGACGCATTCATTAATAAAAATAAGAAATAATTGAACTTTTAAATGTGAAAGAGGCAAGGTCTTAGGGCCTTGCCTCATTTTATTTTGTTATTAGTATTGTGCAGTGACTACGAACATTGAATCATATGTTGTTTACTTTGGTTGCAACATTAAGGAATAATTAGTTATCAATTTTTATTATTAGAAATGTGTTGCACTAATTTAAAATAAACATACAATAATTTCCCATAATTCATCTGTTTTGTGTATACAAATTTGATTGAAAAAGGGTAAAATAGAAAATAATGAAAGTATTTGCAAAAACAATATTTTCATATATTGATATACTTTTATAAGAGAAATTACTAAATATTTAAAGGTGAGGATCTAGATACTATGTCTACAAGACGCGTTTGGAAGCAAAGTGAAATTAAAACAAACCCATTATTTTCTAAGATGCGCAGTACTATTGAAACTGCATTTTATGGGAACAATGTAACGCCTGTAACATCCGTTGCACAAGCGTATCAACTTGCCGCTGAAGAGCCAGGTGTTATCGTCCTCGATATGCCTGTATATAAACCATGCGAGCAAGGTTTGCCAACTGATGCAAAGGTACTAGTTACAAATGATGGTAAAACTACAGGTCGCTATGCAAAAGCTCGTCGTATTATTGGCGATGAAGGTATTGATGAAGTAGAACTTTCTAATATTGCACGTGATGCTGTGTATGATAGCCGCGATAAAGAGTGGCTTGCTGCTGAAGCTATTGTTGGTTTAGATAAAAAATTTACCGCTCGTGCTCATTTGATGATTCCAAAAGATCACGCATCTACTTTGTATTCTTGGATCATGAACTTCAAGTTCTTTGATGCAGCTGTGAAAGAATTCTACGATGATAGTTTAGAGATCCCAGAAGGTGATATCTACATCTACTCTGATCCAGATTATATTGTACCAGGTCATCCAGGTGGTCTTGCTATCTTTGACCCTGCTCATAACTGTGCCATGATTCTTGGCATGCGCTATTTTGGTGAGCACAAAAAAGGTACCCTTACATTGGCATGGTCCTTGGCTAATCGCCTCGGCTATGTTGCTGCCATGGCGGTATGAAACGTTACAACCTTGATAATGGCAAATCCTATACTATCGGTGTATTCGGCTTGTCCGGTTCCGGTAAATCTACATTGACTCATGAAAAACACGATGGTCGTTATGATATCTCTATCTTGCATGATGATGCGTATATCATCAATACTGAGGATTTGAGTTCTATTGCTCTTGAACCTACGTACTTTGACAAAATGCAAGATTACCCTGTGGAACATCCTGCTAATGAATTCTTGTTAACACTACAAAATGTAGGCGTAACTATGGATGACGAGGGCCGTAAGGTTGTATTAGCTGAAGACGTTCGTAATAATAATGGTCGTGCTATCAAATCTCAATTCTGGACAGAGAACCGCGTAAATTACGTAGACGAGCCAGTTAATGCTATTGTATGGCTTATGAAAGATAAAACATTGCCACCGATCCTCAAAATTGATGATCCTGTGCTAGCATCTACAATGGGTGCCACACTTGCTACGCGCCGTTCTACAGCGGAAAAACTCGATGCTCATGTGGATCCAAATGCACTTGTTATTGAACCGTATGCAAATCCATTCCGTACATATCCATTGGCTCTTGATTATGAAAGCTACAAAAAATTGTTCTCCGAATGTGGCGTAGAATGCTACATTATGAATACAGGCTTCTTCTTGGACAACAAAGTTCCAAAAGAAGTGACTCTTGATTTGTTAGAACGTTTGGTAGAAGGTACTTTGGAATTCAAACCATTCTATAAATACCCGAACCTTGAATATGTAGAGGTTCCTGGTTTTGAACCACCATTCCAAGTGCGTGAGTACCATCACCAATTACACAAAGCTTTTGAGTTCCGCTATGACTATGTAGAAAACCTTATTGGTCATAAAAACGAATTACCAGAAGAAGTATTAGAAGTACTTAAAACATTAATGTAATCTCAAAATTTATTAACTCCTCAATATAATATTGAGATTGTCTAACTGCTCAAATAAAAGGCCCTCCATATGGAGGGCTTTTTGTTGTGCGTAAATAATATTATATTACTATGGCTCAGCTTAGTTTAGATTAGATTAGATTAACTTAGAAGTATTGTTTTATAAATAATAGACTTTTAAATTACATTATATATCTTGTATTTTTGGTAATATTTAGTTATAATAAAAATCATAATGTTTTTGTTATAAGGTGTTTCTATGGATATAAAAAGATATTAAATACATAAGTACTATTGTCGAGATGGCATCGTTCTCTAAAGCGTCTAAAAAATTATATATTTCTCAGCCTGCGTTGAGTCAAAGTATTCGTCGTATCGAAGCAGAGTTAGGTGTTCCTATGTTTGCTCGTGATCGCACTAAGGTGGTGCCGACGGCTGCAGCGTTACAAATTGCAAAAGAAGGGATGCCATTAGTTCATAAAGTAGAGGCTTTAACACAGTCTATTATCAACCAAGGTACAGATGTGGCATATCACGTGCGAATTGGTTTGTCCCAGTTTTATGGTCATCATATGTTAGGTAAAACGCTAAAGAGCTTTCAAGAAATTGAACCATCTTGGGAGTTCCATGTGGTAGAAGGGGAATCTCATTTCCTAGAGCAACAGATTTGTGATGGTTTAGTTGACGTAGGACTATTCCCGACGCCTATTTATTCTCAAGCTCTCGAAAGCTATCCCGTACTTGATGAGCAAATTTTACTAGCTATTAGCGTAGAAAATAAAAAAGCCATCGCTATTGCGGACTCTCTTATGACGCCTGATGGCATTAGAGAAATCGCACCGTTTGGACCATTTCCGTTTATTCTTTTGCGAGAGGGCTTGAAGCTGCGGTCTTTGGTAAACCGATTATGTCAAGCGGAGTCCTTTGTGCCTAAAGCGGTCATTGCATCAGAAACATTGGATACTTGTCGCTCTTTAGTAGAAGATGACTATGGAATTACTTTCTTGCCGAGTACGCTTAATAGTAAGAGGGATGAAGATAAGGTTAAATTTTATCCCCTTGCATCAAAACTTTGCTTCCGTCAATTAGTTCTTGTTGCAAGATCAGATAGAGCAAAACGATTCCATTTGCCTGAAGTGGCAAATATTATGCAGAAATTCTTATAAATTATACAGATGGCATATTGGAGTATTTAACTTTATTTACGAATAATAATTCATATAAAAATAATATCTAAATATAGCATTCTATAGATAAAAGAGGTTAATTCCTGAGTTTTTCCGGAATTAACCTCTTTTGCTTTGTGAAAGAAAAACTGAAAAATATCGAATTTGATAAATATAGTAACTACAATATCTTTTTAGCGGTAATGAGTCAAAAATTTCTCAAAAAAATAATTGACAAATGTCCTGTCAAAAAAATATACTTAAAGTAGGTTAAAAACATATTTAGGAGATAGGATTTAAAGCCCACAAGTATGGTGGATTTAAAAAATAAAGTAAAAGTAGAATATGTTTTCTTGTTATTGACGGTTGGCCTATGTAGGCCCCTAGGAGGTTTATTATGAATAAAGATGTGGAAAACAAAAACACCCATGACCACAGCCATGGCGAACATCATCATGAACATCATCATGACCATCATTGCCATTGTGGCGGTCATCATCACCATCATGGTCACGACCACGATCATCATCACGATCATCATCATGACCACGATCATGAACATGGTCACGACCATAGTCATGCAAAGGCTATGCCGACGGATAAATGGGTGCCACACACTCATGAACCAGGGGTACCACATGAACATGGCGTAAACGATTACATGAAAGCCGTTGCTGAGTATCGTAAAACATGGCCTACAAAACAAGATGTAATTGAACAAACACCAGATCCTGCGGTTCGTGAAATGATTCTTCGCATGGAGCAAATCGGTTGTGATACCGTGTTTGACCGTTTCGACAAACAACAACCACAATGTACATTTGGTATTGCTGGCGTATGTTGTCGTGTTTGCTTCATGGGTCCATGTAAAATTACACCTAAGAGCCCTCGTGGTGTCTGCGGTGCTGATGCTGACCTTATCGTAGCTCGTAATATGACACGTGCTGCAGCTGGTGGCTTAACACAACATGGTGCGCATGCTCGCGAAATCTTGATTTCTTTGAAAGCTGCTGCTAACGATCAATTGGATATCCCAATTTTGGGCGAAGAAAAAATTCGCACAGTATGTAAAGCTTTCAACATTCCTGAAGAAGGTCGCTCCTTAAAAGAAGTGGCTAATGACTTGGCAGATGTTCTATTAGAAGATTTGAGCCGTGCATTACCTGGCGAATATAAAACAATTACAGCCTTAGCTCCAGCCGAACGCCGTGAAGTTTGGAAAAACCTTGATATTTTGCCTATTTCTGCGTACAATGAAGCCTTTGATGCATATCATCGTACATGCGTAGGTACAGATGGCGATTGGGAAAGCAACATGAAGCAATTCTTGCGTTGTGGCCTTGCTTTCACATTCACAGGCGTAGTAGCGGCAGATATCGCAACAGACGCATTGTTCGGGCAAGGTGGTCGTCGTACTTCCAAAGTTAACATCGGTGCTTTGAAAAAAGGTTATGTTAATATCGCTGTTCATGGTCACTTGCCAACATTAGTATCCCAAATTTGTACAATTGGTGCCTCTGAAGAGTACTTAGAAAAAGCAAAAGCTATCGGTGCTAAAGGTATCCAATTCTACGGTATCTGCTGCTCTGGTTTGTCCAGCATGTACCGCTATGAAAATGTTATTCCATTGTGTAATGCTATTGGTGCGGAACTTGTACTTGGTACAGGCGCTCTTGATTGCTGGGTAGCTGACGTTCAAGACGTTTACCCTGCTATCATGGACGTAGCACGTTGCTTCAACACAAAAGTTATTACTACATCTGATGCAGCTCGTTTACCAGGTGCAGAACATATTGGTTACGATCATCACCATACAAACTTGTCTGAAACTAAAGAATTGGCTCGTAAAATCTTGGATCGTGCCCTTGAAGCGCATGAATTGCGCAAAGGTATGCCTGTATTCATTCCGCCATACGAAATCACTGCAGAGGTTGGTTTCTCTCCAGAATCCACTGTTAAACATTATGGTTCCTTCAAGCCATTAGCTGACGCTTTGAAATCTGGTAAAGTTCGTGGTATTGTCAACGTAGTAGGTTGTTCCAACCCTCGCGTTATCTACGAGAAAGCAACTGTAGATATCGTTGATACACTTATCAAAAATGGCTGTATCATCACAACAAACGGCTGTGCATCCTTCCCATTGATGAAACTTGGTTACTGTAATACAGATGCTATTAAGAAATGTAGCCCTGCATTGCAAGAATTCTTGGGCGATGACCAACCACCAGTATGGCATGTTGGCGAATGTGTAGATAATGCTCGTTCCTCTGGTATCTTTGCTGGTATTGCTGGTGAATTAGGTCTTAACTTGCCACAAATGCCATTCGCTATGTCTAGCCCTGAATGGTCCAATGAAAAAGGTATTGATGCATCCCTTGGCTTCCGCTTGATGGGTATCAACTCTTACCATTGCGTTGAGCCACCTACACAAGGCTCTGATGCTGTTACAAAATGGCTTAAAGAAGATACTAAAGACATCTTAGGTTCTGTTATGTATGTAAATACTGATCCTAAGAAAGTAGCTGAAAAAATCTTAGCAGATATCGACGCTAAACGTGCTGCTTTAGGTTGGGCTGAAGTAAAATAGTTTATCCTTTGATAGATTATAATTTGTAGTTACGTATAAAAACACCCTCTATAGATCTTGCAGTTATTATGACTGCTAGACTTTAGAGGGTGTTTTTTATTGTTTGTGGATAGATTTTTAGTAGTGTTGTATTAGCTGTAGCCTAGTATGCTAATTATTTTAGGACTATTAAAGTGCGATGGTTTCGCCGTCTTCAGGTACTGCTACATGGCTTTCAATGTTGTTGCCTTTGATAAATTTGCGCACATCCTTACGACTTGTTGCAGTATGATTAACTGTATCCATGTGAACCGCAATGATTTTAGCCTCTGGTTTGCGTACCACCATGCGGCCAATATCTTTTGTGCCCATAATGATGCTATCTTCAAAGCCTAAAATTTGAGCATATCCTGTATTCATAATAATAACGTTAGGGTCAAAACGATGCAGTGCTTTGTCTACATCGCTTGTCCACATTGTATCGCCTACAAGGTACACAGTTGGTTCGTCCTGTGCTTCAAAAATAACGCCCATCGCATCGCTTAATAATTGCGCGAGATTTGGATTCGTATACATTTCTACCGTGCCGTGGGAGCCACCTGTTTTTCTTAATGTAATGCCGTTAAAGTCCACACTTTCAAAAATGATGCGTACATCATTAAAGCCTTGTGACGTAATAAGTTCTTTATCCGCTGTATTTTGTACAAAAATAGGAAGTGATTTTGGAATAGCATTAATTGCCGTATCATCCCAATGGTCAAGATGTGTGTGTGTGACTACCACTGCAGTTACATTGCTTAATAGATTGTCCATTGATAGAGGTAAATCAACCATAGGCATTCTTTGTTGATAGTTAAATGTTCCTTCAAAGCCAGGATAAGTATCTTTTGGTGCTAAGAATGGATCAATTAGGAATGTTGTATTTTTTATTGTTAATTTTCCTGTGGCATTTCGAATGTGAGTATATTGTGTCATAGTTATCTCCTTAATTAAATTATTGTCGATTTAATTGAATAGATTATTATTTGTAATCTCTAGAACTAGTATACCTTGTTTTTGTTATACTAGTCTCAACAATAATTAACACTATGTTTATTAATAGACACATTGTATAAAAAGTGTCTATATTGGAGGTTATATGATAACTCGAAAAGAAATGACACGCATGTTGTTAAAAGAAGGCTTGCTTAGTTGTTTAGAAAACCATTCTTTTGAGTCTGTAACAGTCACATTGTTGTGTAAAGCTTCAGGTATAACTCGTTCTACTTTTTTTATTTACACTATAGCAATATCATGGAAATTGTTGATGATTTAGTGGATGATGCAATCGCTTATTCAAAGCCAGGAATGGTAGATAACAACAATTTACAAACTATAGCTAAAACTTTATCAGCTGCTTCTGATTCTATATCATTGAGAGAAGCATATGATTCTATTTTTGATAGACTACCATTATGTCAGCGTATTATACGACATAAAAAGTATTTACCTTTATTTTTAGATGAACAAATTTCAGAATATGTATTACAACGCATTATAGGGAGTGAAAAAGATCGGCAAGGGCTAGTTATGGCAGAAGCACTTGGAGTTTCGTTTGATGTGGGGGTATCCATTTTTGTATTTTTAGTACACGGACTATATGCTATTAATAAAGAATATAAGTGGACTCAAAGTGATGCGTGGTTAGAAGCTCAGAAAGTTATTTTTGAACTCGTTTATCGTGGTTTACAAAGCAAATAGAATTCGTACTCGCTTATGTTTTGTCCTATAACCCTATGTTTTAGTATTCTATGAAGTTTTTAGACAACGAAAAAAAGGACTCCATATGGAGTCCTTTTTTCATGTAAGGGGAGTGTTAGTATTAATATCAAATGAACCATGTATTTAAACAAGTAGTAGGTTTGGGGTTAGTATTACTTGTCGGGAGATAAATACACGTACGGTAACCAGGGAATTGTTACCTCTATTTATCATTTGATGTAGTTATTATAAAAAAACAATAAATGAGTTAAAAAAATGAAGATATTTAATAAATTACTTTAAATTTCTTATATTTCTAAAAAAACTTCGTAATTTAGTTTAATTATTGTTGATAAATATGGGGCAATTTTGGTATTATATATAAAGGAGAAGTTGTATATTTTATAAAGGTTTAATGCCATTAAGCTTTTATAAAGTATACAGCTCTATAGCATGAGAGGAGCAGTCATATGAGTAAAATATTAACCATATTATCTCTTTTGTGGCTACTCAGTATAGGGGGGACTGCTAACGCAACGGACTGGTACTATGTTGGACCAGATGCATCAGGAAACCAATTATTTATTGACAACGACAGTGTACAAAAGAGTGATTATGATGCACTTTTGTGGCTGCGAGTCAATGAACTGGGTGGCGACGAATTGCGGTACAAAGTTTATATCAGTAGATATAATAGAACCATGGAAACATTGAAGGTTGATGCGTACATGGCAGACGGGACGCCGTATGAAAATGTAGAATTTAATGAAAACCCTGAGCCTATTGAGGGTAATACTAATGGGCATGCTATTTACAATTTATTATGGAATTAAAAGAACCATCTAGCACAGCAAACTAGATGGTTCTTTTTATGTGTAAAATATTTATAAATCCTTAGGAATATTATTTATATACTACATTCTCAAAATACTGAGAATGGTATATACATGAAGTGATTAAACTTGGGCAGAATTACGGCTCAATTCTAAGTCTTGAATCATTTGAAGATCGTCCTTAGGAGAGCGACCGCCCGTTGTTAAGTAGCCACCAACCATGATGCCGTTTAGGCCACCTTTTAAAGCGTAAGCTTGTAAGTCTCGTAGATTTACTTCGCGACCGCCAGCTGTACGAATCAATGCAGTAGGCAAGATGAAACGGAATACGGCGAAGGTACGCAAAATATCTAGAGGACGTAAAGCTTTGTTGCTTTCAAATGGAGTACCTTTAACAGGATTTAAAATGTTGAGTGGTACAGAGTCAATATGCAAACGTTTAAGCTCAAACGCCATTTCTACGCGTTGTTCTAATGTTTCATTAAGACCAAGGATACCGCCAGAGCAAACGCGAATACCTGCTTTTTGAGCATTATCGATGGTAGACATTTTATCTTCGTAGGAATGGGTTGTACAAATATCTGGGAAGTGACTAGGTGCCGTTTCGATATTGGAGTGGTATCGAGTTACACCCACTTCTTTTAATTTGAGAGCTTGTTCGTAAGTTAACAACCCAAGAGAACAGCAGATTTCGAGGCCAATTTCGTTTTTGATACGGTCTAATACGCGAATGATTTGGTTAAATTCATTTGGGTTATTAGTATTACGACCACTCGTTACGATGGAAAAACGAATAGCGCCGGCTTCTTTAGCTTTACGCGCTGCATCGAGGATGCTTTCATCATCCATGAACGGATATACTTGAACACCTGTTTCGTGGTGGGCAGATTGGGCACAGAATTTACAGTTTTCAGGACATTTGCCAGATCGTGCATTTACAATGGCGCATACATCCACGGAGTTGTCATTGAAATGCTGGCGAATTTTATCAGCCATAGCAAGTAAAATCATAGTGTCATCGTCTGACGTATGAATCAGCTCGATTGCTTCTTCCTTAGTGATTTCGCCGCCGTTCATAATGCGGTTTGCAATAGTAAGGATTTTTTCGTATGTACCCACTTGGGATGGTTGTTGGTCTGTAGGCAAAGCCATAATAGCCTCCAAGAATTGTTAACTTAATAAAAACATAAAATATTGACAATCTGATTGTAAACCTTCGTGCATAAATTGTCAACCAAATGTATTTATTGGTTAACATAGTTAAATCTAGGTTGCTATAAATTTAGTTTGCATTCCCTTTTTATGAGAAAAAAATATGTGATTATCCTATAATTTATATTTATTAATAATTTGGAGAAATTTATTTTAACTATATCTTTTTTTGGGCTAATTGATAGCTATTTTTAACTTATCTTTAACATTTTGTAGTATAATAGACTATTGTAATTACTATATATAACTATAATTAAAAGTACTAATACAAGGAGTGGATATAGATGCAGCCGTTTCGATTTATACACTGTGGTGATCTGCATTTAGGGGCACCCTTTCAATATGCTACAGGTATTAGCCGCGCCGTTGATCGCGCCGTGAGCGAAGCCACCTATGTAGCCTTTGATACAATCATTGATACTGCTATCGATGAGCATGTTCATGCCGTTGTCATAGCTGGTGATATTTATAATAGCGAAGACCATAATTTAGAGGCTCAAGTGCGCTTTGTGCGCGGTATGTATCGTTTGGCAGAGCATCGCATTGCAGTCTATATGGTACAAGGTAATCATGATCCTGCTGAAAGCTGGAAGGCGCAACTGCAAATGCCAGATAATGTACATGTATTTTCTAGTGAACAAGTACAACGCTTCCCGCTCATCGTTAACAATATTGAGATCGGTGGCGTTTATGGCATCAGTTGTGGTCATGGTAATGAAAGCGAAAATTATGCTCGTCAATACCGTGCTTTTGAACGGGATGAGTTTTCTTTGGCTGTCATGCATGGCACGGTAGGCTCTAGTGTAGGCGCCGAAAATCACAATGTGACTGGTCCGTGTAATTTGACGGATTTAGCTGAGGCCGCAATGGATTATTGGGCTTTAGGACATATTCATAAATCCCAAATTATCAGCGAGGAACCTCTTGTTGCATATGCTGGTAATCCTCAAGGCTTACATCGTAAAGAAATAGGCCCTAAAGGGTGCTATTTAGTTTCTGTATCTCACAATGGTCATTGTGAACCGAGATTTATTGAAACTAGTGCTATTCGATTTGAGGAAATCAAAATCGATATTGCGGGTATGCAAAATGAATCTGATTTATTGGAAATTTTGCGCCATAAAAAAGAAAACTTGCGCAAGCAGCACAAGAAAAATATTTTACTATCCATTGTTCTCAGTGGTACTGGCCCGTTACATCGCCTGTGTACACAAGAGGGCGTGCGCAATTTATGGCTTCAAGAGTCGCAAAGTGAAGAAAAAAGCAAATCTGTGTTCGTCATGCCTTATCGCATTATCTCCAATACGCGCCCTAGCATTAATTTAGCGGAGCGCCGTTTATTATCTGATGTAGTAGGCGACTATTTACGTGCTTATGACGATATGGTGGAGGGGAATGCTGTACAGACGGCACGCCAAATTTTGGCAGAACGCCCTGAATTTAAACGATTAGGCGTATATGCAGATGTATTGAGCGATGAATTATTAATGCGTGCTTTGAAACGTTGTGAAATAGAAGGTGTTACTGTATTGATGGGGGCTAATGATGAACATTAAACGCATACGATTTGATGAATTTGGCCCGTATCGTGATTGGTCTTTCACAACGGGTAACAATGGGGTTCAGCTCATGTATGGCCCTAATGAAAGCGGTAAAACATCGCTGCTCGAAGGGATGCGTACCTTATTATTTGGGGGCACTCATAAGGCCTATGGTCCTATGACTGGCGCTCTCGAGGTGGAACGCAATGGTGAAAGCTACTATATTGGCCGCAAAGGCAGACAGCTAGACTTTTACAGTCCTGGAAATCCTGCCATCCATGAAGAGCCTGCTCAGTATTGGTGGCATGGAATTGATAAAAAGACATATAATCGCATCTTTGCATTGACCTTAGAAGACTTGCAAGGCCTTGATGTATTGCAAGAGGTAGAGGTTCGGTCTCGTTTCTTTGGCGCTGAAGGGGGCGAGCATTTAGGCTCTGTCGTAAAGGATGTGGAAAAAGGAGCAACTGATTTACTCGTAGCATCCTCAAACGGCAAACGTCGTATTAATGTATTGATGGATGAGCTGAAGGAGAATCGCCAAAAGCTAAGCCAATTGGCAGAGCACGAAGCACAATATGTGGAGTTGCAGAAAGCCTTTCACAGTACGGAACAGACGGAAGGTGAGTTACAAGGTCAGTTGCAAGAGTGGAAGGAATACCGTGATGGCATAGATGTAGTGTTGCGCGCATGGGATACGTATCGCCGCAGTGAAGAGGCGCGTATGCACATGCAGCAGTACAACAGTGAACTCGCTTTGAGCCGCGATGAGTTCCTTACGATCGATGAGGATATCAAACGAGCTCGTGACAATATGCAACTATGGCAAGAAAAGGAAGCGGCGTTAATGCCAGCTAACTTTAGTCCAGATAGTCCGTTTGGCACCTATGGTCAAGATATTGAGGACCTCATTCAACAAGGTGCTAAGTGGGAACAATTACGCCGCGAGTGCGAAGAGGGTGATGCGTACATTCATAAGGTACGAGAGCAACTAGAGTACTCTCGCAAGATGTATTCGGCATGGCGTGATGATGAACCTATGGCTGAGGATGTTAACTGGTTTGAAGGTGAACGCTTAGCTAGTCGTCTACGCACTGCTAAAGACCAATTGTTGCATTGGCAAGACCGCAAGCCTGCAGAGGCTTCTGATGATCTCCCAACAGCTAACCTTGAAGGGGCATCTTTGCCGAATTATAGCGAAGAAGAGTTGGCGAAAAAGAACATCTCGAACGTGAGTTAGAGTTAATCTTAATGGATATAGATCGAGTGACTGCAAAACGAGATAGTTATGGCCCAGATGCTCAACCGACGAATTTACCAAAATGGTTACAACGCATTAGCGGCATAGGTGCTGTTATTGGCGTATTGCTTGTGTTAGCAGGATTATTAGTTCTTGAATCTGTACTCTATACTATTGGGGGCTTTATCTTATTGATTCTGTCTATGGCGTTATTCTGGTATGCTACGTGGAGAGCTCATAATGGTAACTCCGATGTGTCTAAATTGAACTATGAGTTACAAATCTTATCCTCTCGCAGATCCGATGTAGAACATCAGTTAGAAGCGTTGATTAAGGCGGCTACACCAGTCATTAGCCCTGTGCCATCTTTAGAAGGGGCAGCTCACCTTGACCGATGGATTCAAGAAGGCCATACACTGCAAGGTATTTATGATGAAGCCCTTGCAGCTTGGCAGGCTTGGTTGCCTCAAGGGGCGGCGAAGAGCCTTACAGAAGATGATTTCTTCGGCCTTAAGCAAGAGTATGATCAATATCATGAACAGTTGCGGACTATTGAAGGTTATGAGAAGCGTTTAGCAGAACATAAAGAAGGGTTACGCGTTATCGAAGACCAAGCGATGACCTTGTGGTATAACCTTGGTGTAGAGGCGCCTGTATCTCCAACTGAGCTTAAACGCATTTACAACCAATATAAAAACTTCCAACAAAATAAAATCGTATGGGAACAAAAGGAAGCACAACGCAAAAGCTTCCGCAACGAATACGATAATTGGCATCGAAAGGAAAAAGAATTACTCCTTCGCCAAAGAATTACTCCATAAAGCTGGTATGGAAAGCTCTAACGAGTACCGTCAACATCTTATTGATGAGGACCAATACAAACAGTGGCAAACCATTTACAAGCAAAGTCAGGTACAACTAGATTTATTAGCACCTGATGCGGAGAATAAAGACTTGTTCTACCGTCGTTTGCGAGAAGGTAACAAAGATAATTGGCTCGATGAATTGGCTCATTCCGAACGGGAGATGGCATCTATCGAAGATAAATTAGCTACCTTGTACGAGCGTCGTGGTCAAATTGTGGAGGCTATGCGCGCTCTTGGATCTGACCAAGAGCAACAGCAAATGTTGCAAGAGCGCGAAGCTCTTCAAAGCGAATTAGAGGCTGCCTTGGAAGACTGGGCTACACAAGTTTTGATGAGCCACTGCATGGATAAAGCACAACAATCTTACGAGCAAGAGAAACAGCCTCACATGCTTGAACTGGCATCCTCTTATATAGAACGTTTGACTGGTGGTATCTATACCTTTGATATACTCGGCATCAACGAAGGGGTTGCTCTTGTTAACGGCAATGGGGAGCGGTTAGAGCTTAAGTTCTGGTCTAGCGGCTTAGCTGACCAAGTATACCTAGCGTTGCGCTTGGCATTGGCAAAGGTATTCTCATACCAAGTTGAGTCCTTGCCGATTATCTTAGACGATATCCTTGTACGCTTTGACGAAAACCGTCAACGTAGTGCTTTGGAACTATTGGCTGAAATTGGTAAGAACCAACAAATCTGGTTATTTACTTGCCAACGAACTGTATATGATATGGCTCAATCTATTACTGGTATTGATCGGCATAGATTAAGTCGCAGTTAACTTAAAATCCCTGTGGAGGCTTTTAGCTTTCACAGGGACTAGTAAAGAATAAAATCATGTAAGAGGTTGTAACTAAAATAACTGTTTTAGTTATGTAACTGTGTTAGGATACATTTAGAAAGGGGTTGAACACTTGAATACAGCATATTTGGACATGATCCAAGGGAAGAACCCTGGTGTGACGCCTGTGTGGTATATGCGACAAGCTGGTCGTAGTCAGGCGGAATACCGCAAAATTAAAGAAAAATACACTTTATTTGAAATTACAAAAGAACCTGAATTATGTGCTCGCGTTACGGAGTTACCTGTAAAAGAATACGGTGTTGATGCGGCCATCCTTTACAAGGACATCATGAGTCCTATGGTGGCGATGAATGTAAATGTAGAGCTGAAAGCTGGCGTAGGGCCTGTATTCAGCACACCTATTCGCTCCATGGCTGACATAGATAAATTAGAAGCCTTTGACCCTACAAAGGTCGACTATATTGCAAAGACGATTACGTTGTTAACATCTGGCATGCTCGACGTACCGCTCATTGGTTTCTGCGGTGCGCCGTTTACGATTGCGTCCTACCTCATCGAAGGGGGTCCGACGAAGAACTATAATAAAACTCGGGGCATGCTCATCGGTGCACCCGATGTATGGGATGCGTTGATGACAAAATTGGCTGACATGTCTATTGCGTACTTATCCATGCAAGCTGAGGCAGGTGCTAATGCGCTGCAAATCTTTGACTCTTGGGTAGGTGCTGTTAATGCGGATCAATATAAACAAGGGATTTACCCTCATATGGAACGCATTATCAAGACGGTGAAAGCAAAATACCCTCATTTGCCTATGGCTATGAATGGTGTTGGTACAGACCATTTAGTATCTATTTGGTCTCATTTGCCCCTTGATGTTATCGCTCTAGATTGGCGTAGCTCTATCGTTATGGCGAACGAGCGTGGCGTAACACAAACGGTACAAGGTAACCTTGACCCAGCATATCTATTCGGAGATGAAAAAACATTGGCTCGCGAAGTGGACCGTATCTTGCTCGAAGGCATTCGTTATGGTCGCCATATCTTCAACTTAGGGCATGGTGTATTCCCTGAGGCAGATCCTAAAAAACTCCATTGGTTAACGGACTATGTCCATGAACGTAGTCGTGAGCTATGGGCTCAAGAGGGTTAAGTTGGTGAAAGTAGAGAAAAAAGGATTATTATTCTTATCCTATGGAAGCCCTTCAAGTAAGGAAGATTTAGTGCCGTATATGACGAGTATTCGTCATGGCCGCGTGCCCACAGAAGGCGAGATTGCAAATCTTACTCGTCGCTATGACGTGATAGATCAATGGTCTAATCTAGAGTTGCAGAAGATGGCAGAGAATCAATATAAAATGTTGATGACTTTATTGCCAACTATGCCATCAGCTATTGGTTATTTACACATGAAACCATCTATTGCTGAGGCGGTAGACTCTTTAGTCCACCAAGGGGTGGAACATATTATAGCTATTGTGACGGCTCCGTTCTTTACATCTCTTGGTACTGGTGCCTATGAAAAACAAGTGCAAGCAGCCATTGGTAAGCATGGGGCTGTAACATTCGATTTTATTCGTTCTTGGTGGGACCAACCGGCTTTTACAGAATACTGGAAAAAAGCAGTCGCAGATTGTGTGAGTGCGACTGAAGATATATTCGTTATTTTTAGCGCTCATAGCATACCTCTTATCGATAATCACGGCGGTGATTCTTATGCATTCGCCTTACATGAAAGTGCCAAAGAGATTGCAGAGCATTGTAAGTTATCTAAGTGGACAGTGGCGTGGCAGAGTGCGGCTCCTCACGGTCAATGGTTAGGCCCTACAGTGGAAGAGGCTATCGACCAAGCTTTACAGACTGGTGCCGCGCATATGGCTTTCGTGCCCTTGGCTTTGTAAGTAATCATGTTGAGGTCCTATACGATAATGATGTAGAGTGTAAAGAGCTTGTTGAAAATGGGGGCGCAATGTATTTGCGGGCACAGATGCCGAATTGTAATGAAACATTCTTACAAGCCATGGCGAGTGCAATAGTAGAAAGGATTCATTCGTGAACGTAACAATTGTGGGCGGTGGCCTAACAGGGCTAACAGCGGCTTATTATCTAGGTCATGCTAAGCCAGAGTGGAATATCACTCTTTACGAACAAGCACCACGATTTGGTGGGAAAATACAAACACAACGGGTTGATGATTTCGTTGTAGAACTCGGTCCAGATTCTTACTTGGGCCGTAAAACTGAAATGACAGATCTAGTACACGATTTAGGTTTAGGTGATACCCTTGTGTCTAATGAGACGGGGCAAGCCTTTGTATATGATGAGGGCTCAATTCATCCAATCCCAGGGGGCTCTATCATGGGAATCCCTACGGAAATGATGCCTTTTGTGAAAGCAACGCTCATTTCTTGGTCTGGTAAACTGCGTGCAGGCTTAGATTATTTCAAGAAGCCTTATAAGCTCGATGAAAATGGTGATGTGTCTATTGGTCATTTCTTTCAATACCATTTAGGTCAAGAAATGATGGATAAGCTTATCGAACCACTATTAGCTGGTATCTATGGTGGTGATATTTATAAAATCAGCCTATTGTCTACATTCCCTCATTTTATTCAAGTAGAACAAAAATATGGGAATATGGTAAAAGGGATGATGGCGGCTAAGATGGGACACTCAAAGGCGGGCGTTTCTAAGGCTGCCAAAGGTGCCGTAGCAGAAGGCGATGTGCCACGGGCTGGTAAAGGTATCATGACAGACCGTCAATTTGAAAGCCATGAAGCAAAGTCTAGTCAAACTGCATCTACGAATAATAGTTCAAACGGTTCTGGCCATGACACAAATACTAGTCAACACCGACAAACTAGTAAGGTTCAAACGGATATGGCAAGTCGTAAGGGGGACTGCTGCTCAATCTGGTATGTTCCGCCAGTTAACAGGTGGTCTTGAAAGCGTGATTACCGCTATTGTTGATGCTATGCCTAGTAATGTACACTTGTATACAGGTACGCTGGTTTCTAATATTCGATATGTTGAAGGTATGTATGCTATTGATGTGGAGAACTCTGGAAACGATGCTTGTGGCTGTCAGTCTCATTCTAAATCTATTAGAACTGCGTCTATTAATGCTGAGAACAGGGTCGAAGCTAGTGATTCTACTACAGATTCAGCTATAGAGGTACTTCTTGATAAAGCTCCTGCTATGGCGGATCATGTGATTATCGCGACACCGCCTGCCACATATACGCAATGGTTTAAGGATGACCCGGGTTTTGATTTCTTGCGCTCTATGGAGCAATCAAGCTGTGCTATTGCTATTATGGCCTTTGATAAAAGTACCTTTGATGGCGACTTAAAGGGCTCTGGATTGTTGATTACTCGTAAGACAGACACACCGCTTACAGCGTGTACCATTCTAAATCAAAAATGGCCGCAAACAACGCCTGATGATAAAGTGGTATTGCGCGTCTTTATCGGTAAGCCAGGCAATGATGTGGTAGAACAATATAGTGATGAAGAACTTTCAGAATTAGCAGTCGAAGAAATTCAACACATTATGCGTTTCTCTGCTAAGCCTGAATGGGTGCGCATCAATCGCCTCATTCACTGCATGCCGCAATATAATGTAGGGCATCGTGCAGGTATCAAGGCTGTACGTGAACATGTAGCTGAAAATTATCCAAATTTACACCTCATTGGTACGCCATTTGATGGCATCGGTATTCCAGACGGCGTAAAACAAGCAAAAGAATTAGTGCAAACCCTTGTAAATGAGAAGTGAAATCGAAAACTAACTTGAAAAGACTCCATATGCTATAATAGTATATGGAGTCTTTTCGATTCTTATTACAATAAAACTATATCATTTTAATAGAATCACCATAGATAGGAGTGATTATAATGGGAAAAGCAATCCCTACAGTAGAAGGTTGGCATAGCCAACACATGGTATTTGCCATGGATTTTAGCGCATGGAACTGTTTTACAGCTGATGAAAAAGCAGAAGCGCGCAACGAATTAAAAGCATTCTTAGCAGATCTTGAAGCTACACATCAAGCTAAAGAAGGTAGCTATGCATTCTATGATTGTAATGGTGCAAAAGGGGATTTGATTCTATGGATCCTTGGTCCATCCCTTGAATACTTAGCACAAGTAGAACGCAAGTTCCGTCGCCTTGCAATTGCTAGCGTATTGGTACAAACGTACTCTTATACATCTGTAACAGAAGTAAGTGCTTATGTTAAGGCTAAACTCGATACAGAAGAAGTTAACCAAAAACTTTACCCTCATGTACCACGCGACAAATACATCTGTTTCTACAATATGTCTAAAAAACGTGAAGGTGATGATAACTGGTTCATGTTGCCACCTCAAGAACGCGGTATGTTGATGAAATCTCACGGTGAACTTGGTAAAACATATTTAGATGTTCTATCAGAATTCACTACAGGTGGCTGTGGTCTAGATGACTGGGAATGGGGTATTACCATCTTCAGTAACGACGATATCCAATTCAAAAAAATCGTATACGATATGCGCTTCGAAGAAGCCAGCGCAAGATATGGCATCTTCAGCGACTTCTACGTTGGTACCATCATCGACGATGCACTATTAGAAGAAATCTTTGGATAATAAAAGAGCCTGCTGCAGCAGGCTCTTTTTATTATTTAATTCTATATATAGATAAATAACTGCTTATTGTATCGTATATTTGTTCAGATTATAATACTATTAAGGTAGTCAGCGAGGTTGGGTTTCTAAAAAGCAAATAGCCCTCCGTTACCATGCGTAATTAGCTAAACAGAAAGGCCATTTCCTATATGTTTTGTTTTTGAGATGCGCCTGACGTTCCTACTCGTCTGACTATCTATTTATATTATAGAGATAAAGATATATATCGTCAAATTAGAATGAATGGACTGCTTGGCAGTCCATTTTTCTTCCCTCCAAAAATGAAGGCTATAATTTTTTTATAGAAAATTTGCTGTTCGTATTGAACTTGTACTGCGTAAAAATATAATTCACTATATCTGAGCATCTTATTTACAACTATATTTTTATAAAAGAGAACCCCGCATCGATCCGACTTACGAGGTCAAGGCCCTAGGCCGCAGACCTGATACGTATGGAGGAGAGATGCGGGGTTTCTTTTATCACTTAGTTTAGAAAAGTGAATTATATTTTGTTGTACCGTCCAGTGAACGTAAATTTTCTGTTTCCAGAAAATTATACGTTCATATTGGCTGCTTTACGCACATAGAACCAGTAGCACACTACTACTGTTAGAAGGTTGAACACAAGTAATGCAACGAAAGCTGGGTAGATACTACCGAATGTAGTATATGTGAAACCGAAGATTTTAGGTGTAATGAAGGCACCGTATGCAGCCACGGCAGCAACGAAGCCTGTGATCAAAGAGGATAACAACGGATTGCCAAATACGTGTGGAATCATACGGAATGTAGCACCTGTTGCGAAACCACAGCATACGAAGGTCAATACGGACATCGCAAAGAAGAATGGGAAGTTGTGCATGTTGACACCAACTGGAATCAATGTAGTAGTAACACATAAAGTAATAAGGCTGATGAAAGTAACCTTTGTGCCGCTGTTAATTTTATCGGCTAACCAACCGCCTACAGGGCGAAGCGCACCTGCTACAAGAGGACCAACAAATGCGATAGAAGCAAATGGAACTTCAGGGAATTCTTTACCTACTAATAGGCCAAGTGCTGCAGCATAACCAGAGAAAGCACCGAAAGAACATGTATATAACAATGTAAGTGCCCACGTGTGTTTGTTGCCAAAGATTTGAACAAGGTTTTTAGGATTTGGTTTTTCTAGTGGTAAGTTATCCATGAAACGCGTCATCAATGCAAGGATAACAACGAGTGGTACAATCCACATGAAAGCTGCATTGGCAAGGTATACTGCATTACCTTTAATGATAGCTGGTGTTACACCAAATACGCTACCTAGTGCAGCAGAGCCCATAGCAAATGGAGCTAAGAAGTAGATTACGGAGATACCAAGGTTACCAACACCACCGTTGATACCAAGGGCTGTACCTTTTTCGGATTTAGGGAAGAAGTTGCCAATGTACGCCATGGAGGACGAGAAGTTAGCACCCGCTAAACCGATAAGGGCCGTTAAGATCATGAATGTCGTATAAGAAGTCGTTGTATCTTGTACAGCAAAGCCGAGCCATACAACAGGAACTAATAAGATAATTGTGGAAATAAATGTCCAGTTTTTACCACCGATTAATGCTGGCATGTAGGTATATACAAAACGTAATGTAGCACCAACAAGACCTGGCAAGGCGGCCAATGTAAATAATTGATCGGTAGTGAAATTAAAGCCTGCGCCGTTGAGTTGCGCTGCAATGGTAGCCCACAAGTACCATACGCAGAATGAAAGTGTTAATGCAATCGTGGATATAACCAAATTTTGTTTAGCAATTTTTTTACCAAACTTTTCCCAAAACTCTGGATTTTCTGGTTGCCAATTAGCCACAATTTCGCTACGGCTTGCCCCTACTTGAGGCATTTTTAGTTCGCTCATTTTGAACTTCTCCTTACTGAAAAACTATACATGCAATGAAGACATAATAGATACAATTTGGGCCCCATATATATATAAATTAAATTCATTATACGGAGTTTATAAAAAATACTCAATTTATTTATGGAACTGCGTTATAATTATTGTATCGTGTAAATTTTTCAATGTCTTATATCACAATTATATTATATAGTGTAAAAAAATTTTTTGTGAATGTGACATAAAAACACATATTTTTGAAATTAATAAGTTATAATAATCTTACGTATACGATAAAGTATATAAAACATGTACTTTTACTATAAATAGATTAGTATAACTAATGGATTTTGTGTTAAAAGTAACATGGAGCGGTGATTGTATGGATCAAAAGTTAATTAATCAATTGCTTGCTTTGCCGGGGGAGGAACTACATCTTAAAAAAGGTGAATTTCTCTTCCATGAGGGGGACAAGGCAGAATACTTTTACGTAGTAGTGAAAGGTAGAATGAGCATTAAGAAGTTCGAAGCTAGCGGACACATTTTTGCGGTGCGCCTAGTGGGACCGAATAATGTTATAGGTGAAGTTCCTTTATATGAGGAGAACACAAAAACATATGTGTTCAACGCTATTGCTCGGGAGGACTGCTCTGTTTATTGCATTCGCTATGATTTGTTAGAAGCAGCCATTGCAAAAGACCATTCGTTGGCTATTGCGATGATGAAAATCTATACTCTGCATATGCGACGACAACAGGCAAAATACCGAGACTTGCTGTTATACGGCAAGAAGGGAGCATTTTACTCTACCTTGTTGCGCTTGGCCAATAGTTATGGTGTAAAGCGCGAAGATGGTATCTTTATTGATATCGCTTTAACAAATCAAGAGCTAGCTGAATTTGCTGCCACATCAAGAGAAAGTTTGAATCGCATGCTAAGTGAGTTGCGTAAGTTGGGCTATGTAGCCTATGATAAACACCATCTAGTAATCTGTGATTTTGATGCTTTAATCGGGTTGCTTGATTTAGAGGTTGATATGATTGACCCTAATATTAGTAATATCGAATAAAAGGATTATCTCCCTTGTGTTAGTTCAGCTAGCACAAGGGATTTTTTGTAGTTTTGAAGGAGGACACGAGATGAGCTTGTTGTCTCAAAAGTTTAAGTTTCTTCGCAAGAAGGACGTATCTCCAAGCGGCCATCAAATAACTGAAGATGGCGGTCGCGAGTGGGAAAATTTTTATCGTGACCGTTGGTCTTACGATAAAGTTGTCCGCACAACGCATGGCGTAAACTGTACAGGTTCTTGTAGCTGGAATATTTACGTTAAAAATGGTGTTGTTGCATGGGAAAACCAAGCGATTGATTACCCTGAAACACCTGATGATATGCCGGATTACGAACCGCGTGGGTGCCCTCGTGGTGCGACTTTCTCTTGGTATCTCTATAGCCCATTGCGCGTAAAATATCCATATGTACGCGGTGAATTGGCTGAGCTTTGGAGAGAAGCGAAAAAGAATGCTAAGAACCCAATCGAAGCTTGGAAATCTATCGTAGAAGATCCAGAAAAAGCAAAAAAATACAAATCTGCCCGTGGTATGGGCGGCTTTGTGCGCTCCACATGGGATGAAGCAACAGAAATTACTGCCGCATCCTTATTATATACTGCAAAAACATACGGCCCTGACCGCAACGCTGGCTTCTCTGTAATCCCAGCGATGTCCATGTTGTCCTATGCAGCAGGTGCTCGTTTCCTTAACTTAATGGGTGGTTCACCATTGTCCTTCTATGACTGGTATGCCGATTTACCACCTTCTAGCCCTCAAGTTTGGGGTGAACAAACTGATACTCCTGAATCTGGTGACTGGTACAATGCTGGTTACATCATGACTTGGGGTTCTAACGTACCATTGACTCGTACGCCAGATGCTCACTTCTTAACAGAGGTTCGTTACAAAGGTACTAAAGTAGTATCCGTATCTCCTGACTATGCGGAATCTACTACTTCTTCCGATGCTTGGCTCAATGTAAAAGCCGGTACTGATGCGGCTCTTGCTATGTCTATGGGGCATGTTATCCTAAAAGAATACTACATCGACAAGGAAACTCCATACTTCAAAGAGTATGCAAAAGAGTTTACAGATATGCCATTCCTTGTGCGCGTTGAGGACATTAATGGTGCAGTTCAACCAGGTCGTTTCTTAAACGCGAAGGACTTGGGTCGCCAAGAGGAAGGCGCTGACTTCCATATGGTATTGATCGATGAAATTACAAATGAAATCGTTATCCCTAATGGTACAATGGGCGAACGTCACACAAATCCACAAAAATGGAATTTGCGTCTTGAAAACCGTGATACAGGGGCTAAAATCGATCCTCGCTTATCCGTATTTGATCAACGTGAAGATGTGACTGTTGTTAAGTTGCCATACTTTGGCGATGAAGAGCACGAAGGTGTTATTGAACGTGCTATTCCAACGATTACTGTACAAACTGTTGATGGTCCTGTAAAAGTAACTACAGTATATGACCTCATTCTTGCTAACTATGGTATCGACCGTGGTATCGGCGGTGAAGTGGCTAAATCTTATACTGATGACACTCCTTACACACCTACATGGCAAGAAAAAATCACTGGCGTAAAAGCAGATATTGCTATTGCTACAGCTCGTGAATTTGCAGATAATGCAGAAAAAACTAAAGGTCGTTCCATGATTATCATGGGTGGTGGTATTAACCACTGGTACCATGCAGATATCATTTACCGTACAATCTTGAACCTTATCATGTTCTGTGGTACAGAAGGTGTTAACGGTGGTGGCTGGGCTCACTACGTAGGTCAAGAAAAACTTCGTCCTGTTGAAGGCTGGGGTGGTATCATGACAGCTAACGACTGGAGTAAGCTCCTCGTTTGCAAAATGGTACATCTTGGTTCTACTTTGCTACAGAACAATACCGTTCTGATTGCATCGACTTGGCAGACCGCACATCTAAATTAGCTAAACCTCGTTACCGTCACCCTGGTGACTATAACGTATTGGCGGCTCGTTTAGGTTGGTTGCCATCTTACCCTACTTTCAATAAAGGCAGCCAAGAATTGATTAATGATGCTCGTGCAGCTGGTGCTGGTACAGAAGCAGAAATTAACCAATATGTGGCGCAAGCGTTGAAAAATAAAGATTTACAATTCTGCGTAGAAGATCCTGCGGCTAAAGAAAACCACCCACGCAACTTGTTTGTATGGCGTGCGAACCTCATCGGCTCCTCTTCTAAAGGTCACGAATACTTCTTGAAACATTTATTGGGCACTAAAAATGCGGTATTGGAAGATGATGATGCGCCTACACGTCCAGAAGAAATTAAATGGCGTGAAGCTGATGCAGCAGGTAAACTTGACCTTCTCATCGATATCGATTTCCGTATGGCATCTACAGGCTTATATTCTGATATCGTATTCCCAGCGGCTACATGGTATGAAAAAGAAGACTTGTCCTCTACAGACATGCATCCATATGTTCACGTATTCCAAGCAGCTGTTGATTGCGCATGGGAAACTAAATCTGACTGGGATACATTCCGTACCCTTGCAGAAACAGTATCTCGCGTAGCAAAAGAGTCTGGCTTCACAGAATACGAAGATATCGTAGCATTGCCTCTTGGTCATGACAGCCCAGGTGAAGTGGCTCAACCAGAAGGTAAGGTTCTCGACTGGAGCAAAGGCGAATGTGAACCAATTCCTGGTAAAACAATGCCTAACCTCGTTCATGTAAAACGCAACTATAGCCAAATCTTTGAAAAGTTTATCGCTTTGGGACCTAACATCGAAAACAAAATGGGGGCTCATGGCTTGGCGTGGGATGTATCTGATGAATACCAAACATTGTATGCACAAAATGGTACAATCGATAATCCAGAATTTATTTCTCATGGCCGTCCAAGCATTTACGAATGTAAGGAAGCTTGTAATGTTGTATTAACATTATCTTCTTGTACAAATGGTAAATTGGCTGTTCGCTCTTGGAAAGCGATGGAAGAAAAAACAGGTCTTTCTGGTCTTGAAAAGAATGCAAAAGGCCGCGAACAAGAAAGATTACCTTCGATGATATGGTTCGCCAACCGCGCTTTATCATTAGCTCTGTAACAAGTACTGGTAAGAACGATAAAAACCGTCGTTATTCTCCATTTACTACATCTACAGAGGATAAAGTACCATTCCGTACTGTAACAGGTCGTCAATCCTTCTATTGTGACCATGAAATGATGCGCGATTACGGTGAAGCTATGGCATTGTATAAACCTGTATTGTCCTACAAACCAGTACAAGGTGATTACAAACAAGAAGGCATTCCAGAAATCACATTGAAATACTTAACACCACATAATAAGTGGTCTACACATAGTATGTACTTCGATAGCCAACAAATGTTGACATTGTTCCGTGGTGGTCAAACAATTTGGCTCAATGAAGATGATGCAGCAGAAATCGGTGTTAAAGATAATGACTGGGTAGAAGCTTTCAATAAAAATGGTGTTGTAGCAGCTCGTGCAGTAGTATCCCCTCGTATTCCTCGTGGTATTTCTTACATGCACCATTCCCAAGATCGTCACATCAACGTTCCTGGCACGCAAGTTAAGAAAGATCGTCGCGGTGGTACACATAATGCACCAACTCATATTCACCTGAAACCGACACACATGATCGGCGGTTATGGTCAATTGAGCTATGGATTTAACTATTATGGCCCAACTGGTAACCAACGTGATATGACAATTGTGGCTCGTAAATTGAAGGAGGTGGATTGGCTTGAAGATTAAAGCTCAAGTATCCATGGTCCTAAATTTGGATAAGTGCTTAGGCTGTCATACATGCTCTATCACTTGTAAATACATGGACGAACCGCGAAGGCGCGGAATATATGTACTTTAATAACGTGGAAACTCGCCCAGGTGTAGGTTATCCGCGAAATTGGGAAGACCAAGAAAAATGGAAGGGTGGCTGGACGCTAGATAATTCTGGTAATTTAGCTCTTTCTACAGGTTCTAAAACAAATCGTTTGATGAAGTTATTCTTCCATCCTGAACAACCGGAATTGAAGGATTATTTCGAACCTTGGACATATGACTATGAAACATTGATTCATGGTGGTCGTAAAAATAACCAACCAGTAGCTCGCCCTCGTTCCCTTGTAACGAAACAAAAAATGGAAGTGACTTGGGGCCCTAACTGGGATGACGATTTGGCTGGCGGTCAACATGCTCGCTCTGATGTGAACTTAACTAAGATGGGGCAAGATATCGTATTTGACTACGAAGAAGTATTCATGCGTTACTTACCACGTCTTTGTAACCACTGCTTGAATCCTGCGTGCGTAGCTGCATGTCCGTCTGGCGCGATCTACAAACGCGACGAAGATGGTGTAGTTCTCGTATCTCAAGATGTATGCCGCGGTTGGAGACATTGTGTTCCATCTTGTCCATACAAAAAAATCTTCTATAACTGGGAAACTAATAAAGCTGAAAAATGCGTATTCTGTTACCCACGCTTGGAAAATGGCTTGCCTCAAATCTGTGCTGAAACTTGTGTAGGTCGTATGCGCTATGTTGGCGTTGTATTCTACGACATGGACAAAGTAGAAGAAATGGCAGCTACAAAAAATGAACAAGACATTTACGAAAATACAGTTGAGTTAATCTTGGATCCTCATGATCCTGAGGTTATTAAAGCTGCTCGCGAAGAAGGCATCTCTGAAGCATGGATTAAAGCAGCTCAAAAATCTCCTGTATACAAACTTGTAAAAGAATGGGGCGTGGCATTGCCATTGCATCCTGAGTATCGCACATTGCCAATGGTTTGGTATGTACCACCACTCAGCCCAATCTTGCAACGTGTAACATCTGATGTATACTTGCCAGATGCACATGAAATGCGCGTACCTGTACAATACCTTGCTAACTTGTTTACAGCAGGTAATACAGAAATCTTAGCTCGTACATTGCAACGTGTTCTCGACATGCGTGAATACATGCGTCGTCGTGAAACCGGTGACGGTCCCTATCGATCACAAAGTTGATTTAACAGAAGACCAAATGTACGCTATGTACAAATTGTTGGCATTGTCTAAAATACAATGATCGCTTTGTTATTCCATCTGATGTAAAAGTATCTCGCGAAGGTCGCCTTGAAATGCAACATAATCGCGGCTTTGCTTGCCCTACAGGGGGATGTCAATAATGAAGGATGCTCAGAAAATCGCTCTTATTGCGTCATTTCTTCTGCGCTATCCTGATGAACAATGGTATAACGAACTACCTGAATGGAGAGAGGACGCCCAATCCGTTGGGCATCCTCAACTTCGCCAAGGTTTATTAGAATTCTTCGACTATGTAGAGGATGCTAATAAAAAAGAATTTGAAGACCAATATGTTCGTACCTTTGATTTTAGTCAAAATACAACTATGTATTTGTCGACTTATGAATTACAAGGTACTGGGGAACAAGCAGAAGAACTCGTTAAATTTAAAGCTTTCTTCCTTGAAAACGGCTATGATTTGCCAAAAGAAATGCCGGATTATATTCCAGCTCTTCTTGAATTATGTGCTGTTATCGAAGAGGAAAAATCAAAAGAAATTTACGACTATTGTAAGCCAAAATTGGAATACATTAGAGAACGCTTCATTGAGGCTAAACTGCCTTATGCATTCTTGTTTGATATTATCTTGTCTGTTGCAAATGGATTGGAGGACGGTGCACGATGAATCTATTTCTTTGGGGCGCATTGCCTTACATCGCATTCACCTTCTTAATCGTAGGTACCTTGGTTCGTTTCTTCTATTTTGAAAGAAACTGGACTACAAAATCGAGTCAATTTTTAGAGAAAAAACAATTGCGCATCGCTAATCCATTGTTCCACTTTGGTTTGCTATGCGTTATCGGTGGTCACGTAGTAGGTGTATTAATCCCTAAAACTTGGACTGCTGCTATTGGTATTAATGACCATATGTACCATCAAGGTGCGTTATATATGGGCGCTGTAGCGGGGCTTATCTTTATCGTAGGCTTCTTGCTCTTGATGAAACGCCGCTTCACAGTAGCTGAGTTAAAAGTTAACACATCTCGCCTTGATAAATGGTTATACTTGTTCTTAACATTAGCCATTTTCAGTGGTATGGCTGGAACATTGCTTAATGCATCTGGTTTCTTTGATTACCGCGTATCCATCGGTCCTTGGTTCCGCAGCCTATTAGCATTTATGCCGGATCCATCCTTGATGGAAGGTGTACCATTTATGTTTAAATTCCACATGTTCGCGTGGATGGCCGTGGCAATCATCTTCCCATTCAGCCGTTTGGTACACTGTTTGAGTGCTCCACTCAACTACTTAACACGTCCGTTCATCGTTTATCGTAAACGAGATGAAAAATAATTAGGATGATGATTGATTTGTACGTCCTTTATAATATGACAAATTAATCTTAGCCCCTTGTATTGATATTAGTTTATGCTAATCAATACAAGGGGCTTTTATTTGCTAATTTTGGTTAGCGTAGTTTATATACTATAATATTATTTCTGATTGAAATACCTATTTTTACAAAAATACTTTGCAATTGTTTATATAGTTAGAATAAAAAGACTAAATTAGAATTATTCTTATAATGAATGGTACCTATCTAATAAAAAGTAGTCTACAAATTTCGATTTAAATGATAAAATATATTAAGTAAATTTGGCGTTTCAGGAATTATGTTAGAGAGGTTTAAGATGAATCAAGTAGAAACGAAACAGTATAAGAGTATTTACCATATCTTTATATGGATTGCAGTATTTTCTTTAATTATGATCGGTTTGTTGGAATGGGGGTACATTGAGAGTGGTCGTGCCTTTGGTAACTATAAAGTATATACAGGCCTTGTACCTTGGTGCGCGTGGATTGTGATGACTTATTTAGCTACTCGCCCTAAATGGTTTACTAGTCGTTATAACTTAGGTGAAATGTTCAAGATTCACCGTGCATTAGGTATCGCTTCTGTAGCTGTTATTGCGTTCCATTTATATCTCTATTTTGGTAAAGCTGCTAAATCCGTTCTCGGTTGGTGGGGTGGCTATGTAGCCCTTACTTCCTTCAGTATTGGTACAATCTCGGGCCTTGCATTTTTAACTCCAAAACTTAGAAAAGTTACAGCTTCTGGTCGTAATATTGGTATTTGGTTGCACCGTTTCAACTTAGTTGCATTAGTAGCTGCTTCCGTTCATATTCATGGCTTTAAACGTATCTCTAAAATGGTACCATTCCTTCCAGTGTTTGATATCATCACATATGGCCTTGTTATCTACTGCATCTACTTGATGTTTAAAAAAAGAAATAATAAGATATATACAAATCCCTTCTGTGTTATACAGAAGGGATTTTTTTCGTTATATTTTTAGTATTTAGGAAATTAAATAAGGTATATTATTTGTTAAAGGTATATATAATTGTGAGATTGATATACATTTTCTCTTTACTCAATTAATGAAAGTTGTTATTATTTTTGTGTTATTTATGATAATGATAATGAACATCATAAATTCATTATCCACTCATTTTATTTTTCTTATTTTTAGTGTGTGAGGTTTATTATGATTAAACGTAAAATGACTAGTGCTTTTGCCGTAGCAGCGATGATGGGTATGGCTACAGCTTTTGCTGTTAACCCATTTTCCGATGTTCCGTCCGATAGTTGGGCATATCAAGCGGTAGATCAATTGGCTACCGCTGGTATTATCAATGGTTATCCTGATGGCACTTTCAAAGGTCAAAATAACATTACTCGTTACGAAATGGCTCAAATGATTGCAAAAGGCATGGCTAATCAAGATCGTGCAAATGCTGAACAACAAGCATTGTTGAATCGTTTGGCAGAGGAATTTTCTAATGAGTTGAATACACTTGGTGTACGTGTTGCAAAATTAGAAGATCGTGTAGGTAATGTGAAAGTTACTGGTGATGCTCGTATCAATTACATCGGTAAGGAGGGTATCGATGGTTACGATTACGAAGACAAAATCACTGCTCGTGTGCGTTTAGGTATCGATGCGAAGGTTAATAAAAACACCTCCGTGAAAGCCCGTATTACGACAGGTTCTATTGAGTTAGGCGATAGTGCTAAAGCGGTAGAGCCTAATTGGGATCTAGTTTATGTAGAGCATAAATTTGGTAAAAATTTTGTAGTAGATGCAGGTCGTTACACTCAAAAATTTGGTGGTGGCTTGATTTATAGCTCTAACTTTGATGGTGTAGGCGCTACAGCGAAGCTAGGTAAAAAGGTTACATTAAATGGTGCATATGGTTATATGACAGCAGGCCGGTTTGCTAAGACTAGTAAAGCTGATAATGGTGATGTAGGTCTTATTAATGCCAATGTAGCTGTTAATGATCGCTTTACCTTTGGCGGTATGTTCGCACGTGTAGGTTCTGCAAATGTACGTATGGGCAATGGTTTAAAAAATAATGAATTTGATAATGTATATGGCTTCAATGCGAAATACAATGTTGGTAAATTAGATGTTCACGGTGAATGGGTAAAGCATCTGGTTTGAGTGATTCTGATGTATGGAATGTAGGCGCTAAATGGGGTAACTATAAAATTGATAAGAAAAACTCCTGGGCAGTAGGCTTAGATTACTACGATCAAGCTAAAAATGCACCGATCTTTAAAACACAAAAATATGAATCCAATGACCTACAAAAAACTACGCGCTTTGAAGGTTACAAAGCATGGGAATTGGGCGCATCTTATGCACCAGAGAAAAATATCGGTATTAATGCATACTATGGCTTTAATGCGAAAACACAAGAAGGTAACCGCGTAAACGATTACTACCGTGCAGACCTCAACTTCAAATTCTAGTTCTAATTTTAGGATGGATCTGGATTTAAAAACTAATTAGTTTTAAGTTCTAAGTAGAATGCTATGTGGATTGAAATTGTTAGCATGCTACATTAGACCATCTAGATATATACTGGTAGTTTGTATAAGAAATAGTGAGGTTTATATGGCAGAAGTAGTAAAAAAACAGTTTAAGAGTAAATACCATATTTTAATATGGATTGCGGTTTTATCCCTAATATTTATGGGAATGGTAGAATATGGTTATGTAACAGGAGGTAAATCATTTGGTAACTGGAAGGTTCACTTAGGTCTTATTCCTTATGTTGCATGGCTTGTATTAACATATATTGCAACAAGACCAAAATGGTTTATCAAACGATATAATCCAAAAGAAATGTTTGAAGTTCATCGCATCGTAGGTATCGTTAGTGTTGTTCTTGTATGTGCACATTGGTATGTATACTTCTTGAAAGCATTGAAGTCTTTCTTAGGATTCTGGGGCGGTTATATCTCTCTTGGAGCCATGTTTATTGCTCTTATCTTTGCCGTATTGTACTTAACGCCTTGGGTAGGCAATATGGCAAAATCTGTATCTCGTAAAAAAGCAATCTGGATTCATCGTTTGAACCTTATTGCTATCATTGCAGCAAATATTCATGTTCATGGTTTTGGACGTTTGTCTAAAATGGTACCATTCTTGCCTGTATTTGATGTAGTGACGTATGCACTTGTTATTTACTACATCTATTGGATGTTTAAACAAAAAGTAATAGGACGTAAACGTTATCTTTCGATCTCCTGAAATGGAGATAATTATAGGGAAAAAGACCATCTCTAAACCTTTTATAGGAAGAGATGGTCTTTTTGTTCTTTACGATACAATAGGACTATAAGTATATATTCTACGAATTTGTGTAAGTATATGCTGTTTGTTATTGTTAAGAAAGAAGGGCATTATGGATTCTTCTTGAAACGAATTATATACCTAATCTGTACCATACAGGTTGGTGGCGGTATAACCATTATAGGGGTAGTTTCGTTTATTCCTTTGTTTTTGGCTGAACTAGGACTTCATGATCAAGGACAGGCGGCTATGTGGGCAGGGATCGTATCTGGGGTTACACCTTTAATGGTAGCACTTAGTGCACCTTATTGGTCTCGTAAGGCAAATCAATGGGGACCTCGTAAGGTGATGATGCTCATATTATTTATTTTGATGATTACTGTTGGAGCTTGTGCTTTTACACAGACGCCAATGCAATTATTGATTCTACGTATTTTGCAAGGTGTTGTGGGTGGTTATGTGCCGATAGGATTAGCTATTATTGTCCTTATAACACCTGAGAATAAAGTGCCTTGGGCGATGGGCTTATACCAAGCGTCTATGGTTATGGGGCTCGTCTTTGGACCGCTCATGGGTGGTCTTGTGGCTGACTTCTTAGGTTATCGGGCACCATTTTTCGTATTTGCTGCATTGACTGGGATTTGTATGTTAGGGATTTACTTCTTAATGCCCAATTTACAGTTCAAACATAAGGTGGATGAAAGTGTATCAGAAATTTCGCTGATTAAATATTTTTTATCCATACCTCGTGTACGACTCCTTGTAGGAATGCTATTTTTATGTAATTTTGGTGTTACTGGTATAGGTCCTATTTTACCGCTATATATTAAGCACTATATGCATATGAGCGACGAGTTTGTGGCGACTATCGTAGTATTATTATCTTCGGTGCCGGTTTATTCAGTGCCTTAGCATCGATTTCAATTAGTAAGGTAACCAGGTGTGTGACTATGCCTCGTATAGTATTTACTGCTACGTGGGCGGTGGGGACCTTGTTTATACTTCAATATATGATGCCTAGTATATGGGGCCTTGGTATATTCCGTGCTATTGCAGGCTTCTTCATGGGGTTCGTTACCCCTATTGCTAATACGCTCATATCTAAGGCGGTTCCTGTTGAGCGGCGTGGCATTGTGTTTGGTGCTGTATCGAGTGTAGCTATGATGGGCAATGTGTTGGGCCCTGTTATTAGTGGTATGATTGCTCGTACTTTTGGTTATGGTGCTGTATTCTGGACTACGGCAGCCATATTCTTTGTAGCAGCGCTATTTATTTATCGTAATTTAGTGATTCCTAGTGAAAGTAACACATCACAACTAAGTGACTCTTAGTGAAAGCAACGGACCGCAATTAAGTGATTCTGAGTGAAAGCAAAGCATCGTAATTTAGGGACTTTCATAATTACATACAATTCAATATAATTAGTAATATAGGTAACAGAAGCTAATGAGAGGGGTTGGTTTGTGCTGTGGTTGTACGGTGGTGGTCCGTACGATGTTGAGAGATGAGAGTGTATAGTTATGCTATTAAAACAGTTAGAGTATTTTGTGTGTGTAGTAGACAATAATAGTTTTACCCAAGCGGCAACTGAGCAGTATGTGTCCCAGTCTGCAATTTCACAACAAATTAAAGCGCTTGAAATTAGTCTTGGTGTTGAATTGATGGTACGGGAGAAACGCAGCTTTCACCTAACACCTGCAGGGCAATATTTATATCGATCTGGTAAAAAGTTACTAGAACGATTTCATGATGTTAAGGTGGAAACGACACGCATTGGTACTGATGCGCGAGTGAGTTTGCGCATTGGCTATTTGAATCGGTATAGTGGTATTGCGATGCAACAGACTGTAATTCGTATGGCAAAGCGCTATAAGAATCTAGATATTCGCATGTATAGCGGCAGTCATGAAGAATTATATGGTATGTTACAAGATCGTCGTATAGATGTTGCATTTAATGATCAATGGCAAGTTTTATCTGATGATTATGAAAGCCAATTGATCGATAAAGCCACTACTATCATCGAGGTTCCACAAGGTTACACGGATGCAGGTAGTGTGGAGCTGAAGACGATTGATGATTTGCCGCTGATTTTAGTGTGTCGCGGTAAATATACTTTGACGGAAGAAGACCATTATCGAAAGGCAATGGGCTATAGTGGGGCCTTTGCGTATGCCCGAACGTTAGAAGAGGCTCGATATTTAGTGGCTGGACAACAAGGTCTACTATTGTTAGATCGATTTAAATACCTAACAGATGCGCTACCAGGAATTGAGAGAAAGGTTCTTACGAACCATGGTAAGACCATGGAACGTCATTATTATTTCGTATCTCATAGGAATCAGGATAACACCTATGTAGAAGCCTTTAAGGATATGTTTATACAAGTATTAGATGAATTCTAAATGCGAATTAAAAATATAAATTCTAAAACCAAATAAGAAAGCCGTTAGCATTGCTAACGGCTTTTATATTAGAAGAACTCTAGTAACATCGTAACACCATCGATGAATAATTTAATACCATAAATAGTAAGGACCGTACCACAGAATCGATTGATCCATACCATATGACTGATTTTGATTTTCTTAGCTAATAGATGCATAACTGTGGCTAGAGAACCAAACCAAATTGGTGTCATCGCAAGGAAACCACCGAAGAAATAATAAACTTCCTCTTTAGGAATGTTCGCTTGGAACGCTCCAAGTAGCATAGTTGCATCAAGAACGGCTTGAGGATTCCCCCAAGACACGGCAATGGCAGACATGATGAGTTTACGAATGGGAATGTGTGTATTTAGATTGCGCACGTTGGGCTCTGTTCTAAATATATTGGAACCCATATATATGATGAGCAAGCTGCCAAATAGGATAACAATGAGCTTCATGATCGGCCACATTTCTAATACGGCACCTATTCCGTAAAAGGCGGCAGCACTAAGGCTCATATCAAAGAGCGCTAGAATAGCTAGCGTCAATATAATACGCCGTACAGGCTGAACTAACGCAGTATTAATAATAAAAAGGTTTTGCATGCCAACAGGGGCAAACGTAGCGAGCCCGACAAGAAGTCCTTGTAAGAAGTACATATTAACCCTCCTGACTATGGTATGATAAAGTACTAATAAGGTGAATAGTAGCACGAAACCCCTCCATTACTGGAGGGGTTATTACTATTCTAACTATATACAATTATATCATACTATACAAAGTATGTACATTTTTACCATAAACCGATCATATGTTGTGCTACAAGGCTTACGGCCGTGATAGCAATCCAGCAACAAGCACCTAATGCAAGGGCAGAGCCACCAGATTTCAACAATTTCACAATATTAGTATTAAGGCCGATCGCCACCATGGCCATTGTAATAAAGTATTTGGAAATTGTTTTGAAGATACTTAAGAATCCGATGTCTACATTAGCATAGGATAATGCTGTTGTAATAAGAGAGCAAATTATAAAATAGAGAACGAATTTAGGGAAGATTTTCGCAACGCTTACGCTAGAGCCATCTGTTTGAGCTGCATTTTGTTTTGCTTTGTATACTTGGTAACTAGCAAGACCTAAACAAATAGGAATAATAGCAAGGGTACGAGTTAATTTAACGATTGTTGCATATTCTAGTACTTGTGTACCCAGTGCCTTTCATACTATCCCATACAGCAGCAGTTGCAGTTACAGAGGATGTATCGTTTACAGCAGTACCTGCGAATAAGCCAAAACCCATGTTGGAAAGACCGATAGCATCGCCAAATTGAGGGAATACGAAAGCGGCTACTACATTGAAGAAGAATACAACAGAAATCGCTTGCGCAATATCTTGATCTTCTGCCTTAATAACTGGTGCTGCCGCAGCGATAGCGGAGCCACCGCAGATGGAAGAACCTACACCGATAAGAACGGCCGTATTGGAATCGATGTGGGTTAGGCGATAGATAACATAAGCCACGATTAAGGATGTAGCGATGGTAGAGATAATGACAGGTAAAGAAATCCAACCTACATGTAAAATCTGTGTAATGTTAAGCCCAAAGCCTAATAAGATAACAGCCCATTGTAAAATCTTTTTGGATGTAAATCCAATGCCAGCACCTGTTTTTTCTCGTTTCCAAGAGGTGAAGATAGAGCCAATAATTATACCTAAAATGATGGCAAAGATTGGACTACCTACTAGATGAAACTGCTGTCCTAGTAGCCAACAAGGAATAGCGAGAACGGCACAGAGCAAAATGCCTGGCAACGTTTTTTGATTGATACCCATTATAAAACCTCCTTACTGTACATACAGTTTACGTCATATGCGGTATCATGTGGCGTTTGTTTTCTATAGTATTAATAGTACCACAGGAGTGGTTTTTTAATCTACTATTTATGTAAGAAATATACAATATATTCATCTTTATGAATATATTGATGTTGGTAGGTATTGACATGAATATTAATGATGAGTACAGAATTATTATGTAATTAATGGTCTTTTTATGAATTTGATAAGTTATAATAATTATTTATAAATGATAAAGTTTGACTTGTTTTGTGATGAATACGGTGTATATAATGAGTAGAATCTATTTCAAGTGGAAATAGAACACATATAGTGAGGTGCCTTATGATTGACATTGCAAAAATAATTGAAACTAATAAAGAATATGTGAAACAACACCCTGAACTACCTAAGGCTGGGCTAACAAGCCACCCTACTAAGAAGCTTGGCATCGTAACGTGTATGGACACACGTTTAGTATGTATGTTAGAAGACGCATTAGGTTTTGATCGCGGTGAAATCATCGTTATTAAAACTGCAGGTAACAGCGTAACACAACCTATCGACAATATCGTACAAAGTCTACTCGTAGCCACCTATGGGATGGAAATTGAAGACGTACTAATCATCGGTCATGAAAACTGCGGCATGATAGATTTTTCTGCTACAACATTTATGGAATCTATGAAAGCTAAAGGTATCAGCGAAGATGCAATTCGCATGATTGAACCAGGCCTTATCGACTGGATGGACCGGTTCCATATCTCTGAAGATAATGTAATCTATACAGTAAACTTTTTGCGTCACCATCCACTATTCCCAAAGGAATGGGATTCTATGGAGGCATGATGGATCCTGATACAGGCGAATTCCGCTACCTCGAAATATAATCCGAGATTTGATGGGGCCCAAGTTGATTTGTACATTTAAGTGAAAAAGGACGCGAACTAACCTCTACGCTCCAAAGCGAGCTAAGTCGCTAATCGGTTAGTCATCACTCTTTTTATAACTGTATTTATGAACTAGTCCCGTCGAGTCTATTCATAAATCAATAAAACGAAATTCACTGTATCAAATAAGTAAAGGGCAAAAAAGTTAGCGTCCTTTTTCCTACTGTACTTATGAATTAGTCCCATCAAATCTGAATGCCATTAACGAGGTAGCGTAATTTCGCTGTATCGAGAGGGGAGAAAGGGAGGATGGCTTAGCCATCCTCCTTTCTCTTTCCCTATACAGCCAACCTATTATTAGCGTATTCAAAGGGGCGAGATATAACTCTATGGGACTAGTACGGCGATAAGGTTATAAAAAGCTGTGTCCCTAAGCGAAGTGCGACTTAGCTCGCTTTGGAGCACGGAGGTTAGGGACACAGCTTTTTAGTTAAAATGTAGCGATGTATCCGGGCCCCATAGAGTTATAACAACGTAAACTTGAACGGTAATAATAGGTTGACTATATATTCCCTTTCGCTGTATATTGTAGTTAGATTGTAAACTTAATCACATAAGTTAGTTAACCTATGCGGCGGTGAGTATTCGCTTGAGAGGAGCCATGTATGAAGCAGTTAGGTATTTCTATAATTGGTACGGATACGGATGTAGGCAAGACGTTTGTAACAGGCTTGTTAGGGGCTATGGCTGTAGATGATGGTTTTGCCGTTGGTATGGTGAAACCCGTATCTTCTAGTGCGGTACCTTTCCCTGAGTGCGTAACGATGGATGAGGATAATTATAATGTAGGCCTTGAAAGTAAGGATGCTACGCATTTAATGCGTGCTGTAGGTATTCCTGAGTCCCGTCGTCATGAAGTGAATCCTTATGCGATTGCTGGAGATTTTTCTCCTCGTCTTGCAGCGGAACTAGCAGGCATAGAAATCGATTATGATAGTGTTGTACAGCATACTTTAGATGTAGTGAACCGCTATGATCTAACCTTTGTAGAGGGGGCAGGTGGTATCACGACTCCTCTGTATGGCGATAAAACTTTCACCGATTTTATGAAGGATATAAAATTACCAGCTATTGTCGTAGCAGATGGCCGACTTGGCTCTATTAACCGTGCTATTTTGACTTGTGAATATGCAAAGATGCATGGTATCGAGGTGAAAGCTATTATCGTAAATGATACGACTGCAGTAGATCCGTTCCTATTGAAAACCAATGTAGCGGATATGGAACGTTATACAGGTATTCCAGTAGTAGCCGTAGTGCCGCCGTATCAAGGGCCAGATATTCATAAGGTACAACTCGGTTGGGCTCGCTCATTTATTGATTCTAAAAAGTTATGGAATACAGTTTTAGGTCTATAAAGCTTAGATAGAATGATTTTGTATAGATTAGCTCTACAGAACTATATAGATTAGATCTACAGTTCTGTATAGATTAGATCTACAATTTTGTATACATTAATTAGTTATGTAATAGAGAGTTATAGTTTGTAATACTTGTTAAGTATGAGGTGACAAAATGGCAGAGAAACAGCTTTCACAAGCAGCACAATGGGACCACGAGTTTGTATGGCATCCATTTACACAAATGCAAGATTGGCTAGCACAAGAGCCGGTAGTAATCGAACGCGGTGAGGGGGTATTCCTCATCGATGAGAACGGTAAAAAGTATTACGATGGCGTTTCCTCCTTGTGGGTTAATATTCACGGTCATAATCATCCTGTATTAAACCAAGCGTTGAAAGATCAAATCGATAAGATTGCTCATAGTACTTTATTGGGGTTAGTGAGTCCTCCATCTGCACAATTGTGTAAAGAACTTGTAGAGCTTGCTCCAGAAGGCTTAGATAAAGTATTCCTATCTGATGATGGCAGTACGGCTATCGAGGTAGCTATTAAGATGGCGTATCAATACCGTCAACAAGTAGGACAAACGAAAAAGACTAAGTTTATCGCCCTCAATGCTGGCTATCATGGGGATACATTAGGTACCGTATCTGTAGGTGGGATTCAGTTGTTCCATCAAGTATTCCATAATCTATTATTCAAACCATTAACTTTGCCAAGCCCTGGCGTATATGCAGATGTAGCCGATCGAGATAAAGCCTTTGAAGAATCTTTGGCAGAACTAGAGCGTATCCTTAACGAAGAAGGCGATGAAATTACAGCTCTCGTTATGGAACCACTCGTACAAGCAGCAGCAGGCATGCTTGTAATGCCTCACGGCTATTTGAAACGAGTTCGTGAGTTAACAGAAGAGCACGATGTATTCCTATCGTCGACGAAGTAGCGACAGGCTTTGGTCGGACTGGTAAATTCTTTGCTTGTGAACATGAAGGCGTATCTCCAGACTTCATGACCTTGTCTAAAGGTATTACGGGCGGTTATATGCCGCTGGCGGCGACTTTGACTACAAAACGCGTGTTTGATGCATTCCTTGGTACCTTTGAAGAAAAGAAAACATTCTATCATGGTCACTCCTATACGGGTAATGCCTTGGCGTGTGCCGTTGCATTGGCTTCCTTGAAAGTATTCCGCGATGAAAAGGTTATCGAACAATTACCTGCGAAAGTAGAAGCTTTCACAAAGGCCTTAGAACCTATTAAGTCCTTAAAGCATGTTAAAGAGGTTCGTCAACGGGGCCTCATCGTAGGTATTGAGCTTGAAAAAGATGTGGCTACGCACGAAGCATATCGTCCAAATGATGCGGTTGGTGCTAAGGTAGCCATCCTTGCTCGTGAACAAGGTCTCATCTGCCGTCCTATCGGTGACGTAGTTATCTCATGCCTCCATTGGCGTCGACTGTGGAGCAATTAGAGGATATGGTTCGTATTGTTGGTGAAAGTATCCAACGTGCTACCGAAGAAGAAGGCTTGCTGGAAGATTTACGTCCAATTATTTTGTAACTGATAAGGCGCACCTTACTATTGAAATATAAGGTATAGAGTTTATTCTATTCATCTATTAAGCATATGTAATGAAAATAGCTACACCTATTGCTTCTTTACGCCTGTGTAAAGGCCGTTAGGGTGTAGCTTTTTATATGATGTAATCGATATTTTCATGAAATTTTTTTAAAAATATATTCTATACATTCTCAAAAATTCGATGATTAATTAGCATATCTATGATACTATATATGTATAAAGGAGGTCATCGTATGGACATTTATGTAATTATGCAAGTTCTTATTTTATTTGGTGCCATCTTCCTTGGTGTTCGCCTCGGTGGTATGGGCATCGGTTACGCTGGCGGCCTTGGGGTAGTATTGTTAAGCCTTGGTATGGGTATGTTCCCTGGTCAGATTCCTTGGGATGTAATTCTCATCATCATGTCTGCTATCGCTGCCATCTGTGCCTTACAGTTAGCCGGCGGTCTTGATTATTTGGTGCGTATTGCGGAAAATATTTTACGTAAAAACCCTAAACACATCAACTATTTAGCACCAACAGTAACGTATTTCTTAACTCTATTGGCTGGTACTGGTCATACAGCATTCTCTATGATTCCGGTAATCGTAGAGGTGGCAAAAAGTGAAACATTAAGCCATCTGTACCTTTATCTATCGCCGTTGTAGCGAGTCAAATCGCTATTACAGCAAGCCCAGTATCTGCAGCAGTTGTTGCCATGAGTGGTTTCCTTGAGCCATATGGGGTAAACTATCCTACATTGCTTGCCATCTGTATTTCTACAACATTCGTAGCGGTTATGATTACAGCGTTTATCATGTCTACCTTTGCGAATAATGACTTGTCTTCTGATCCAGTTTACCAAGAACGTTTAGCAGCAGGTCATGTGGCACCGCCTCGTGAAAAAAATGCCGATTTCCATTTGAAACCAGGCGCAAAAACTTCTGTATTGATTTTCTTAGTTGGTATTATTTGTATCGTATTCTATGCAACTGCCATTTCCAAAAACATCGGTCTTATTAAACCAGTTATCTTTGGTCGAAATGACGCTATCATCGGCTTCATGATGACTATCGCAGCAGCAATCACTTACTTCTGTAAGCTTGATACAGCACAGCTTGTTAATACTAGCACATTCAAATCCGGCTTGTCCGCATGTGTCTGCGTACTAGGTGTAGCATGGTTGGGCGATACTTTCGTAAAAGGTCATATTCCTGAAATCAAAGCTCTTGCTTCTAGCATGGTAGCGGCATATCCGTTCTTGTTAGCCGTAGCATTCTTCTTTGCCAGTACATTGTTGTATAGCCAAGCAGCAACTACACAAGCATTGGTACCTACTGTAATCTTAGCTCTCGGTATTACTCCAGAGAACCCAGGATCCGTATACATTATTATCGCATCCTTCGCAGCTGTATCTGCACTCTTCGTATTGCCTACATACCCTACACTCTTGGGGGCTGTACAAATGGATGATACCGGCTCTACACGAATCGGTAAACTCGTATTTAACCATCCGTTCTTTATCCCTGGCGTACTATCCATTGCTATCGCAGTAGCACTTGGCTTCGTAGTAGCTCCATTGATGCTGTAATTGGTGAAAGCTAAACAAGGCTTATACGAAATATATTAACATTATAAAAGGACGTAACTTTAAAGGTTACGTCCTTTTGGTTTGCTTATGTATTATTTGTTTTTGCTATTACATTTCTTACAGAGACCTGCAATTTCTAGATGATGTTCTGTGACGGTAAAACCTGCATCGGAGAGCTCTTTGGGCATCTCTACAACAGGGCAAGTATGGAGTGGAACCATAGTGCCACAGCTAGTACATACCGCATAGTGGCGGTGTGTATGTGGCGTAATTTCATAGTAGGCCATATCGCTACCCATGAGTGTTGTACGGGTAACGATTCCCTTTGTTTCTAGTAATTCTAGGGTACGGTAGATAGTAGACATCCACGTAGTATCGCTATCACCTAATTTTTCAGCAATCCCAATAGCTGTCATAGGTTTATCCGCTGTTGTTAATACAGACCAAATGGCTTCGCGCTGTTTGGTCTTTTTTATGCCTTCTGGCCAAGGTGTTGTATTCATAACTCTCTTTTGATTCTATTTAAATACTAAACGTGCTATACACTTGCATAGCTAGATGTCTTATATGGCTAATAATTATCTGCTTTATATGGCTTATAATGTAGCTGTTTAAATATATTGACTATTATTTTGGTTTATTTGCTAAATTGCATTCGTCTTATGATCGCTCGAATATTTTTAATGACTAACACCACTAGCAAGATTCCTACCGATGTTAGAGATACAAAGCCACCAGGAGCTACGTTGAGATAGTAAGATCCAAATAGGCCAATAATCATGGCGAGTAAACTAAATCCAATGGAGCATAGTAAAGTCGTTCTAAATCCTTTTTCTAGTTGTAGTGCCGATGCTACAGGTAAGGCAATCATAGCACTTAATACGAGGACGCCAACGATTTTAATGGAAATAGACACGGCCGCAGCCATCAAGATAGCAAAGATATAGTTAATAAAATCTACCTTAACACCGGCTACGCGAGCTGCTTCTTCATCGTAAGCGATGTAGAGTAAGGAGTTATATAAGAAGTATAGAGTTAATACTGACAAAATAGTAAGGACCGCAATGCTAATCATATCAGCCGCATTTACTGTTAAAATGCTACCGAAGAAAAATACATTGGCATTAGCTTTCAGTTTACCTGAACTAATGAGCGTAATAGCTGTACCAATACTGAGGGATAAGATGATGGTAAGAATTAAATCGAGATGGTGGGAGAAGTATTTTCGCAAAAACTCGATGAGGGCACCACAGATGGCGGTAAAGATGAAAGCCCCTAAGATAGGATTTGTATTTGTTAATAAGCCTAGGGTGATACCTGCTAGGGAGGCATGACTCATAGTATCGCCAATCATACTTGACCGGCGCAATACCATGAAAATACCGATACATGGGCATAATAGTGATATGCAGATGGCTACGAAGAAGGCATTTTGCATAAAGTCATAACTAAACATGGCGCACCTCCTCAGTTGTAGTATCATCGGCCTGAGCCTGAGCCTGAGCCTGAGCCTGAGCCTGAGCCTGAGCCTGAGCCTGAGCCTGAGCCTGAGCCGTCACATCTGTGAAGCAAGAACAATTTTCGTGATCTACAGGGTTACGACCTGTATTATGCATGATTTCACAAGCGTATTGTTCAGGTGAGCAAAGGTGGCCGTGGCCATTTGAGATATGGTAGATGTTGGTAGAATTAGCGATTGCCATTTCCAAGTTATGTTCAACAGAGATTATCGTAATATGATGCTTTTGGTTTAAATCCCGAAGAAGTGCGTAGATGCCTTCTTGGCTTTTTCTGTCGATGCCTGTGGATGGTTCATCAAGGATGATGAGATCAGGGCTGCCGATAAGGGCTCGGGCGATGGATACGCGCTGTGCCTGACCACCAGAGAGCTTACTGATGAGGCGGTCTTTAAATTCCGTCATATTCGTAAGCTCTAATACGCGATTAACTTCGTTCTTATCTTTTAATTTTAAAAGCTTGCGGTAGGAGTCGAGAATTTCTTTTACCGTAATAGGGAAGCCTGCATGAGAGAAATCATTTTTTTGCGATACGTAGCGAATATTATTCGTATTCCGTTTGATAGAGCCTTTTACAGGGGTAAGAAAACCCAATATGAGACGGAGTAAAGTACTTTTACCACATCCATTGTCCCCGACGATGGATATATAGTCACCGCTGTGAATATGTAGATTTAGGTCGTTTAACACGTAAGGTGGCTGACCTTGATAGGAAAAATAAAGATGTTCTATGGATAACATATAAAAAACCACATTTCTAATTGACAAAATTCTGAGTAAGTTTATACTATAACTATATTACAAATGCAACTGAGTCGCAACTGCAACTAAAGAATGAAAAGTATTCTGTAAAGGCATAGCGTTCAGGATTAACAAAAGGAGGACTACGATGGTCAAGAAACTGGTTTTGTTAGTTGTAGGCATTATGATGGCCGCTCTATTTGCAGGCTGTGGTAATGATGCACCGAAGGAACAAGCAAGTAAAAAGATCCAAGTGGTAACAAGTTTTAATGCGATGGCTGAATTCACAAAGGCTATTGGCGGTGACAAGGTAGAGGTATCTACTATTATTCCAGATGGCGTTGAGCCCCATGATTTCGAGTTGAAACCAGAAAATATGAAACAATTGGCAACAGCTCAAGTATTCGTTTATAACGGTTTTGGTATGGAGCCTTGGGCACAACAAGCTATCGAAGCAGCTAAAAATGATAAGCTCGTAACTGTTGTAGCTACTAAAGGCGTAGAAGCTATTAAAAATACTGATCCTGAAGAAATTAAGGAACATGGTGCAGAAGATCCTCACGCATGGTTATCTTTAAAAGACGCTAAAATTGAAGTGAAAAACATCAAAGATGCTCTTGTAAAAGCTGATCCAGCAAACAAGGATTACTATGAAAAGAACTACACTGAATATGTTGGTAAACTAGATGCAATGATTAAAAAGTATGAAGAGCAATTCGCTAAAGCTCCTCATAAAAACTTTGTTACAGGTCATGCGGCATTTGCTTACTTAAGCCGTGACTTTGGTTTGGAACAAAACAGTGTAGAAGATGTATTTGCTGAAGGCGAACCAAACGCAGCGCAATTAGCTAAACTCATCGAATATGTTAAAGAAAATAACATCACTACTATCTTTGCAGAAGAAATGGCTAGCCCAGAAGTATCTAAAACTTTGGCAAAAGAAGTGGGTGCTAAGGTAGAAACTATTTACACTATTGAAAGCAAAGAAGACGACAAAACATACCTACAACGTATGGATGAAAACCTTGCAAAAATTGCAGAATCTTTGAAATAATATAAACGAAGAGCAGCCCTAAATGGGCTGCTTTTTTATTATTGTCTTTAGACTGGTTCGTGACGTAGTCGCGAATCATAAAACCACCCGCTATGCGGGTGCGGCAACGAAAGTTATACAAAAAATCACCTTGCTTAAGTATAATGTAGGTGTTCAAGCCGCATTATATGCAAAAGAAAGGTGATTTTATATGGCAACAAAGACACAGAGCCTTGCGCACACAAAATGGTTATGCAAATACCACATAGTATTTACACCTAAGTATAGACGTAAAGTTATATATAATCAATACAGAAATAGTTTACGTGAAATATTGAGACGTTTATGTGAATATAAGGGCGTCAAGATTATAGAGGGGGAGCTTATGGCAGATCATGTGCATATGCTAGTATTAATCCCACCTAAAAATATCAGTATCATCTTTTATGGGATACTTAAAAAGGGAAAAAGTGCACTAATGATGTTCGATAAACACGCAAACTTAAAGTATAAATTTGGAAATAGACACTTTTTGGTCCGAGGGTTATTATGTTAGTACAGTAGGTTTAAATGAGGCTACAGTAAAGAAATATATACGTGAGCAAGAGTTACATGACCAAATGAAAGATAAACTTAGTGTAAAAGAATATGAGGACCCTTTTAAGGGTAGCAAGTAATACACATCCCCTTTAAGGGGAACGTTACGAGTCAATGGCTATGCGGCTTGAACGTAGTGAAAGCCAGCGCCTTTAGACGCTGGCCTAGTACTACGGGCTTATAGCCCGTGAGCAAACCACCCGTTTTACGGGTGGTTCTGATTTGGTATGGTATGTTAGTTTCAACTAAAGTTTAACGAATATAGTATAATATATATTACGAGATAAAATAAAAAAGGAGGTCCAATATGGTTATCACTAATAAATTAGGCATTACTGATTCTCCCACTTTGGCTAGGGAAGAAGAGCGAATAAGTAAAAAGTCTGCGGCTAGATTATTTGAGCAGAACCTACTTAATAACATGTCTAGTGGTACTTGGACTACATTACAAGACATCCATAAGGTATTATTTCAAGATATATATGATTTTGCTGGTGAGCTACGTACTGTAAATATTTCTAAAGGGAACTTCCGTTTTGTTCCTGTTATGTATCTATCTGAAGCGGTTAAAACTATTGAAAGTATGCCACAAAATTCATTTGATGAAATTGTAGAGAAGTATGTAGAAATGAATGTGGCTCATCCTTTTAGAGAGGGTAATGGACGTAGTATGCGTTTGTGGCTTGATCATATGCTTTGTGTTGAACTACAAAAAACTATTGATTGGAGTCAAATTGATAAGGAAACATATTTATCTGCTATGGAGCGCAGCCCTGTAAATGATTTAGAAATTAAAGCTGTATTGGCGGAGGCGCTTACTGACGATATTAATAATCGGGAACTATTTATGAAGGGCCTTGATTATAGTTATTACTTTGAGGGGTATCAATTATTTAAGAGTGAGGAGTTATAAGGTATAGTATTATGAATGGTTTGTTTGGTCCTTATATAGAAAAATGGATGCATTTTGTGACCATTAAAAATATGTTATTACTAGCTATTGGATCTCTAATTATAACTGATTTGGGTTTATACATATTGATGTTGCTTTTCCCAAAGAGTCCATTTTTTAAAACTCTTATTTGGGAGGTTATCAGTCCTGTAGAACTTGAGGCAGTTGCTATTATTGGCTATGTACTTGGAATTGCAGTATTTATTCTTGTAACCTCTGGTATTTTATATGGTGTTTTTAAGGTGTTTAAGGGGCAAGTTACCTATAAGCAACTAGTGGCAGACTTGCTTTTAAATAGCTGTATTACCAGCTGGATTCATTTGATATTTGTACTTGTTGCTGCGCCTACTTATCTCTTGTTAGACTTACGTATTCGAGGTGGTACGGGCGGATTAAGTACGATGGAGCTCTTTAATGTCTTTGTTATGGCTCAGCTTATGTCAAAGCAATTTGGCGTAAATCCTTGGATAACGGGGATTTCCTTTTATATAGTATCCTTCATCTTTGGAGTTGGCGGTATTATGTTATTTATGACAACTTAAATACATATGTAATTGAAAGGTTGGTAGATTCTGTTAAGGCAGCTACCAACTTTTTTTATTTGCTAATCGTGGCCGCCAATCAATTTAAAATAAATTTATATTTATTTTAAAAGTGTCTTGTGATACAATGAAAAACATATATATGTATTGTTTACGTTTGAAGGAGGGCATATGGAAACAAAATGGTATTCAGATTTTAAGGAGTTGTGTATATCTCCCTTTAAGACGGGAATCCCCCAAATCGTAGCGTATGGATCCTGTATGAAAGGCTTTTACGGGGCTGCAGCAGTTAGTGTTGTAGGCTCGCTGCTGACCACGTTTATACCGGCTATTATTATATCGATGATGCAGTTGCATCATACATTTTATGGTCGTATTTTTGTAATGAGTGCCAATGGTGGCGTTGCTATGCAATTAGCCTTTAATCTATTTCTTACCTTTTTAGGTCTATCTCTTAATGCCTATTTAGTTTCTTGGGTGGCTAATAAATTTGATGCTCAGACGACTCCGCAGGAAGTGCTAAAGGTGAATTGGTATTCCTATGCGTATGGACAATTACTGGCGCTTATTGGTGGGCTTTTGATAATGCCTGCTAGCATCTATTTCTTTATTAATATTGATAATTTCGGGCCCTTACAAGATCCACTCGACTTGCCTTTGTCGATTATTTTATATGTACTTATCTCTTTCTTTATTCTGATGGGGATTTCTATGTGGACTTGGTGGGTAAGTCTAAATTTATTAAGCCAACAAATTAATAAACCTAAACTCTCAACATTTGGTATTAGCCTATTGGCTGGTCTCATTCCATTTGTTATCATAAGTGCTATTATGGCGTTCATAGTTTTTACAGTAATGAACATGAGATATTCTAGTGGGTTATTTTAAGTAATTATATTTGTACTTAATGTGTTGTAGAACGATAGTTTTGGAGGTTGTATGGAAACAACTTGGTATTCAGATATGGGGGCTCTTATAGTGGCTCCATTTAAACGTGGCATTCCGCAGATAGTAGAGCATGGTTCTTGTAAAAAGGGATTCTATGCTACAGCAGCTTTTGCACTGGTGTCCTTCTTATTTTCAAATATCCTACCGACTCTTGTAAGTATGATATTTGCAGATAAACTTGAGGTTGCTCTCACCGGTGCGGCAGCGTTATCTGGTATTGGCATATTAGGCCTTGCATTTGGCTTGCTATTTGCGTTTATTGGTATTGCTATTTATTCGGCTATTTTCTCTTGGGTGGCTAACAAGTTTGATGCTCATACTACCTATGAATCTGTGTTGAAAATCATGTGGTATGAACAAGCTTATAACCAGATTATGGGGCTATTCTATTTCTTGGGGCTCCTATTATTATCAGTGCCGTTTATAGTGATACTAGGATTTAATCCTGATTCTACTGTTTTAGGTATTGCATGGATAACTATATTTATATTTGCATCAATCGCATTTGCAATCTTTACATTTTGGATATGCTTAACAATGTTAAGTCGCCAAATTAATAAATCCCGTTTAGCTACTTTGGCATTTCTTGTTTAACTAGTTTGATTCCAGTAATTGTTATCGTAAGCTTCTTCGCCTTAATCGCACTTGCTAGTTCCAGATAATTATATAGTTATGAAAATAATGAAAGCAAGGTATGAATGTACCTTGCTTTTGTGCTATAATAATGAACAGAAAATGAATTAATAATAAACTCATTATTTAAATTCGTGATCGTTGTGTTGTGTGCCGCATCATCCAAATTTGGGTGGTGCTTATTCTTATTGTGTAAAAGGTGGTGAGCGATATGATGGTTGGTTTAATAGAGTTTATGTATCGCTTATTAAACCCCATTGAAGAAAAAAGTCCACGCATGTATCACTTTGATGTTGCTTATGGGCAATTAATAGGAATGCTATTATTGTCACTCATATGCTATCAATTTACCATCGTTGGTGAAGGTGTATATATAGATGCTATACGTGCGTTTATACGCAATTCTTCTTTATTAGTGAAGTGGCAATTATTTTCCCTTCCAGTTGGTCAACATGAAATACAAGTTTTCTTTGATCAGCTAGGAAAGCCACGAGAGTTTTGGAATGCAGGGCGCTTTACGTGGGTCATTGTAAAAGGCATTCTTATGGCTGGAATCATTGTTGGTTATGCAATGATACAAAAGCGTAAGTTTTACGTACGTGCTATAGCGACAGGTGTGTTGCATATGATGGCCGTTGCTCAATTAGTAGTTGCTTTGTATACATTTACAGCAGGTATCATGTTGATTCTTACAACGGTACCATTATTGCTACAGGCTGTTATCGGATTCTGTATGATTGTCTTATGTGTTTTAAGTACAGGGTTATTGTTACAAACGATGGGACGTATTACAGGGGCTTGCATTAATGGAACTATCTATGAAGGTTTGAGCGTTATGCTCGTGGCTATTCTTGTATCACTCTTGTGTGAAGGTCTTTATATGTTGACTCGATAAAATACATATACTATAGTTAGGACGAGGTATGCCTCGTCCTTTTTGTATGGCTTGATGATTTCTACTTTTATATTGTGCTGCTATTAGCCATATATAACGTCGGCCCACTCAGTATTAATTATTACGGATTCCCTAAAATATAGGTTAAATATAAGGAGTATCTATGAACTGGTATAAGGATATATTGCACTTGTTTACAAAGTTGAGTGAACAATCCTTTCAAAATATTCTTTCATACGGCACTATAGCACGAGCACTGACAAATTTAGTAGTCTCTACTATTGTATTGTATGTTATGACCTATGCCTTGCCATTGATGGTGAAAGCAATAGCGCCTATGCTTGGCATAAAGCGTATGACCGGCTTTGCACATTTTGATATGATCAGTGCTGTTGCTAATGTATCTTTTTTAATTTTTCAGATTCTCATAGGAACCTTTGTTATATGGCGCTTACTTATTTTATTAGGTGGTAGTGGTACATATAGAGGGGTTATGTGCAATTATATATATGGATTAGCCTATACGAATGCACTTCGTACAGTTGTAATAGTGTTTGTTCATATTCTTGGTCTTATTTTATTTGCCATATCACAGCAAAAATACGTAGCGGATATAGCGTATTTAGTTACTATGTTTAGTCAGTATTATGCTGTATTTATCTGTGCTCAACTTATGCGACGCTATGTAGGTCTTAGTATTGTTAAGACCTATATTGTAATGTTCATTGTAGCCTTACTGTCCGTATCCGTTTTACCTCAATGGATTCGGTTTTTCCATACTTTGGTCAAGTAAACAGCTTTAATATAGCTCTATATAACCGTAAGATGAAAGTCTTGCGGTTTTTTTCTATGTTTTAATTTATATTAAAATTAATTATATATAATTTAAATCTTGGAATTTATGATATAATTAACTTTAGAGTGTAGTTGAGAGCGGAGTTAGTTATGGATACGACATTTTTACGAGAGCTATCCCTATTGGTGCGTTCACCAAAGAAGGGGATAGATGAAATTTTCTGGTTTGGTACTTTAGAGAAGGGTATCAAAGCAGGGCTCGCCGGTTGGTGCGCTACCCATATGTTAGGCTTTGCCTTAGGTATTGTATTATTACCTTTGGTCGCCGCTTTTGGAGGCTTTTTATTAGGCTTTATACCTGCCGTATATGGTATATTTTCCATCTTACGTGAGGTCATTGGTCTTGGTATGTATTGGTTTGTAGGTAGTTTTATTTTGTGGAAACTACTGAGTGTACTACTTGATCGAGAGTTTGACTTCAAACAAGTATTAATGGGAACAGCTTATATCGAAGGATATACAGGGGCATTGGGCTTAGCATTAATCTTAGCATCTATTATTTGTATTTACCTTGCTCCTATTTTGATGATCCTTTTAGTTCCATTGGGCTTAGCTTACGTGGGGGCCGTTATTTACGTTGCCGTTATGCTTTTATCTCGTCTTATGAACGTAGAGCCTCTTACAGTAGGGGCCGTTTATGTGGTCTTATTTCTTATCAACCTTTTATATAACTGGATTATGCGTATACTCTTTGCGTAAATAGAATGAGTAAGTGTAATAAAACCTCCTAGCATTAGCTAGGAGGTTTTATTATGTCTTTATCTCTATTAGGTTAAGCAAGCTTATGCTTACATTGATGCTAATAGCTATGCTTATAGTAATACCTATATATTGTTATATATTAGCTTCCTATTGGAGTGTTTCATAATGTTGTAATAATAGCTCTACATTGTCTTCGTCGTATTCAATTTGTTGTGACCATCGAGCAATTTGTTTTAAAGGGTTTCCTTCGATGGCGCTCGTCATGAGCATGTACTCAGTGCCATCCTTTGCATAGGCGATGATAGCTTCTAAGGAATAGTCTGCTAACATATCGATTTGGCGATACAAGATATATTGGTAGACCTTATTAAAAATGCTCATATCTTGTTGATGTACATAACTTTAACAGAGGTAACGACCTGGTCTATATCCTTAGACAATGCATTGACTTGTGTAGTCCAGGCCTCATCAATAGGCTCCGTAGTCTTGTAGATATCTAATAACTGTTTATAATACTCTCCGCTAGGGCTTGGTGTATATTGGAATAGAGCAGGCTCTAAATCAAAGGCTAATAGTTGAAATACATTTTCTAGCTTTAGACGCTCATCGGGACCAAATTCATTATCATCATCCTCAATAGTAAACACTAATTCTCTATTATTATTATCTTTTGCTAGTAGTTCCACGGATGCTTCACAGGATAAACCAACACCACATAGCTCTAGGTCTTCGATGTATTTGTAAAATCGAGGGTGCATATGACAGGTGTCGCAAAGGCCTTCTTCTCCCAATTCGAGCACTACTTTGCAAAGTCCTTTTTCATTGAGTAAAGGGCACATAGGTTGTTCTTTAGAGAATACGAAATGGCTGCCTTCCTCATCAATGGTAATCGCTTGGCGCAAGCTTTCACCAAGAGGTCCCGTCATAGAGTGATAACGCTCAGCCGTCGGTTCATCGATATCGATGGTCCAAAGCTGGCAGCATGTATTTTCACAGCGATCAGCTTTGCACTGAAATTCGTGATATATTGTCGGATAAATTGAAATCATAGTCAGCTCACTTGTAGTTACAAAAATTATTCTACGTGCATTGTATCATAGGGCGTAGGTCCATGCACTAATATTATAAATAAAGATTCATAAAGCTTATTGGTTTAGTGTATAATTGTATATATACTATATGGTCCTGTTTGAGAGATGGAGGAGCCTATGAAATCATTACTTATAAAAGGTAGCCTTGTATTGGCGTTAGCAGCAGTGTTTGGTATGCCTAACGCGAGTGCCGCCCCTTTAGTAGCCGTAGAGCCAACTGTTGCAGTTGTTGATGGCAACCATGCAGCGATTGTCGGTGCTAATGGTTTATTAAATGCATTCATTCAAAATCATCCTAATGCAGTTATTACTGAAATTGCCTTTGATGCTGACGGTGGTCAAATTAAGTATGATGTTAAAGGCGTTGATGAAAGTGGCAAGTATGAGTTGACTTATATCTATGCAACGAATCAAATCTTTGAAAAACGTGAAGGTGATTATCATAAATCCTTGAAGAAAAAATCTTTTGATCCTCGTGAGATTTTACCTCCAGCAGCAGTAGTTAATTTTGCTTACGCTCAAACACAAGACAAAGCTACGAGCCTTAATGAATGGTCTGTACATCATGAAAAAGGTAAGATTATTTACAAAGTTACCTTTGGTACCGAAGGGGACAAAGAGGTTGATGTACGCATTGATGCTATAAATGGTACATTACTATCTGTTAAGTTTGATGACTAATGTATGATTGACTAGTAAATTATAACTTAATAGTCCTAGGTTTAATTAATCTTTGAAATATAATAATTAAATGCCTCAATACTATGTTCTTTCATAGAAAATTGCTAGTATTGGGGCGTTTTTTGTGAAAGTTTACTCATGAATGCAAATCTAAAGATAATGAGACTTATAATTATATGCCGTTCGTCCTTTAAACATGGGATGAACGGCTTTTGTTATGAGTTAGTTCATAGAATATTTAAATGAAAAATCGAATAGCTATAGATTTTCATTTTAAATATATATAAATTCATTTTAGACTCACTCCAAAACGAGGTTTTTAGCACGGTTCTACATTTTGAGTTCATAGATTATCGATAGTATGTGTACCAGTCCATGGACGAAACTCAAATATATCGGATTTTCCAGACTATATATCTACAGTCCACGCTAGATATATGTTTTGGAACTATATCGATGACACCGAGTTGGTTGAAAATATATATGTGAAATACTGCATATATATGAATTATCAAGGAGGATATTATGAAAAAAATCTATTCTTAAAAGCAGTATTGCTTTAGCTGTAGCTGGCGTATTCGGTGCTACTGTAGCAGTAACAGCGGCTGAACAAGCAACTCCAGTTCCTGTAGCACAAGACGTAGCCGTAACAGCAGCTCCTGTAGCACAACCTGTTGCACATCAAGCAGTTCCTGCAATTCAAGTGACTCCAGCAGCTCAAAGATACTACACCGGTTCCAACAGCTACTCAAGATATTAAAAAGCTCCAGTTGCTCAAGACACTGTAGTTCCAGCAGCAGCTAATCCAGCAGCAGCAGTTCCTACTATTGAAACAGCAGCTGTAGCAAAAGCTCCTAGTGAAACTAAAGTAGTACGCGTTGGAGATAAAAACAGAGCCTACTGCAAAAAAGCTAAAAAAGAAGTAAAAAAAACAATAAAAAAAGCACATAAAGCAGACAAAGCTCGCTAAAGCTAAAAAAGCTGTAAAAAGAAAAAGCAGAAAAAAAGAGCTGACAAAAAAAGAAACTACTAAAAGAGGAAAAAAACTCTAAAAGTGGAAAATCACAACCTAGCACAACAAGTCAGCCCACAGGCGTAGTCGATCAAAATAGTATTTTCGTAATTGGTGCTAATTATCTAATTGACCAATTCGAAACTAAATTTGGTGACTCTAAGATTACGAATGTATCCTTCAAAGCAGCAGATAAAACTGCTATCTATGAAGTAGCTGGTTTCAATGCCAACGGCGCTCATTCTATGACCCTTGATGTAGCGACTGGCAATGTAACTGAAGGTACTCCTAAAGCATATGATGCATCTATGGAAGCTAGTGCTATTGATGCTGGTACTGTGTTACCTCCACATGTGGCGATCAATGCAGCCTTCGCACAAACTGGCAATGTAGCAACGGGTATTAACTCTTGGTCTGTAGTTAATCAAAATGGTATACCTGTATACAACGTAGAGTTCCATGATGCACAAAATAAACCTGTATCCATCGTATTAGATGCAAAAACAGGTATGGCAGTAAAATAAGTAAAACCTTATTCCTATACCACTGTAAAGCAAACCCCTTTTAATACACGAACACTAAACACCCAATACTATACACACAAAACATACACACATACACAAATACACTTACACACACATACACAATACACTTACACACAATAAACAATTACACACACGCAGCCCTCTGGATTGGATAGACAAACATTGACTCTCTCCTATGCCGTCTGTCGTTCAGAGGGCCCCTTATGCATTGTGGTTCCCTCCCAATCATAAGATTATATACTTGGTATATAATACTCTCTCTCACAATAAGAACGTAACTGCTTTTACAGTACGCTAGGTATAGGAGCAGGAAAAGTCCCGTAATACATGTAGACCGCTGCATGTATTACGGGCTTTTTCGATATCATTCAATATAAACTACATATGCATATAAGTAAAAAAATCGTGTAGAAAATGGAAAAAGCGCAGATATACAATGTATATCTGCGCTTTTTGGTATATGGAGTCTTTACATTTAGTATATATAGTTAGTACTTTTATATGTATTGTCGAGGTACGCGTTCTGAGAAACCACAAAAGATTTCATAAGGAATTGTAGAGGCAAGAGCGGCAATCTCGAGTGCAGAGATGCTTTCATGACCTTGAGAACCTAGGAGAACAACCTTGTCACCTGGTTGTACAGTAATCGTATCTGGAACGGCTACCATGAATTGGTCCATACAGATGCGACCCACTACAGGGACAACGTGTGCCATGAATGAGGACTGTACCGCGGTTGGATAAGCTACGAGGGTATCCATCTGCATAGCCTACAGGAATGGTAGCAATCGTCATAGTTCAGGTGTTACATAGGTAGAACCATAACCGATACCTTCACCTGCTTCTGAGTCGCTGTACATGTACTACTTCGCTATGGAAGGAGAGGACCGGTTTTAACCCTAATCGATTTGGTACATCAAGAGATGGCATAATGCCGTATTGAATAATGCCAGGGACGGGCATCGGTGAACAAGCTGTCTTTTACGGATAATAAAGCCAGCACTATTGGCAAGAGAGAAGCGATAGTCCGCATCAGGGTCTAAAATGCACGGATTTCATCGACCATTTTGATGAAATTTTTGCGCCTGTCCATGAGCGTGGCTTTGATCCGCCGCATCGGCGTTACTCATATGAGAGAAGAAACCGTCTACCTCAAGATTTTCGTAGGACTCAACGCATTTGATAAACTCAACAGCATCTTCAGGCTTGATACCAATACGATGCATTCCTGTATCAACGGCGACTGCAACGCGGATAATCATATCGTGATTTTCTGCTACCTTGTCGAGTGCTTCTAAATCGGTAGATTCGCATACAGCTGGAATGGAATTTGTGTCTGCTACAAGCTCAAAGGACTGAGGTCTTGTGAGGCCAAGTAGATAAATTGGTACCATAATCCCTGCGTTGCGAAGTGGAACTGACTCTTCAGGAATGGCAACGGCTAAGGATTCATAACCTTCTTCAACGGCAATACGGCCCATCATAACACTGCCGTGCCCATATCCATTGGCCTTGATAACAGCTGTGGATGTGCTCCATTCCGGTAAACTATCTTTAATTTTACGCAAATTCTCGCGAACGAGACTTGTATTTATGGTCAAATAGGTAGGTCTCATGGTATTCCTCAATTCTATATAACATTAATATAATTGTATAACTTTTAGGGAATTACACAATACTTTTGTGAAAGTTTTATACAGAAATATTGGTTTTATTTTTAATTTTTTAGGCTTTCTGCATATATTATATACAATAATTGTGAAAGTATACTAATTAATATAGTTCTCTATGATATTAATAGTATAAAATCATATAAATAATAGTATAATTTATATAGAAGTATTTCCCTTAATAGGTGTATGCACCTCCCTAGATTTGGACATTACGTATACTCTATAAAATTTAATAACTATGTAGGAGGTTCTCATGAGCGAACGTGTAGTAGTAGTAAATGCAAGTAAAATGAATTATGACCATGCATTAGATTTTTCTGTATTATCTAGTGATGTACAGGTTTATGAGGATAGTACAAATGAAGAGCTTATAGAACGAATTCAAGGGGCTCGCGTTGTAGTTACAAAAGAATTACCAGTAGGGGCTGATTTGCTTTCACAATTCCCAGATACTGTAAAACTCATCGTAGAAGCGGGTACAGGATATAATAATATTGACCTTAATGCAGCAAAGGAAAGAGGCATCACTGTGTGCAATATCCCAGCGTACAGTACTGAACGTGTGGCACATACGGTAATCATGATGATCCTCAATTTTGCATCTACCATGCAGAAACAAATCGGCATGCTTGCTAAAGGTGATCGCAGTAATTTCACAAAATATTTACAAGTGAGCCACACAGAAGTGAATGGTAAAACATTAGGTGTTGTCGGTGCTGGTCACATTGGTATGGAAGTGATCAAAGTAGCAAAGGCACTCGGTATGAATATCTTGGTTCATACGCGCACACCAAAGGCTGATGGAGATGGCATTCGTTATGTAAGTCTTGATGAATTACTTGAATATAGTGATTATATTACCTTGCATTGCCCTTTGAATGAACAAACTAAGTACATGATTAATAAAGAAGCTATCAGCAAAATGAAACCTAGTGCAGTTATCGTAAATACTGGCCGTGGGCCTCTCATTAATGAAGCAGACCTTTGTGAAGCATTAGCGGCTAAACGCATTGCAGGTGCAGGCCTTGATGTACAAGAGGTAGAACCTCCAGCAGAGGATAGCCCTCTATATACACTGGATAATGTTATTATCACACCTCATATGGGCTGGAAAGGTCTTGAAACACGTCAACGCTTGGTAGGCATCATTCGTGACAATGTACAAGCCTTCTTCAAAGGTGAACCAATCAATGTAGTATCTAAATAAATACAATAAGAGCCGTCCCCGGTTGTGTGGGGGCGGCTCTATTGTTTAGGGCTATCATAGATCAAGTCTTGGTATATATATGTATATATATCAAGGGAGGTAGTTATCCTCAAACTTGATTATGATTGATGTTGTGTTTTGATGGGACTCCACCAATGGCGTCGATAGGCCTTGATGCCTTCCACCACGGTTCTTGTCGCTTTGGCCGCTAAATCTTTTGTTGCGGCCGGTATGCCCTCTAGGCGATAGGTAATTCCTAACTCCTTATATTTAGCAGTACCCATAACGTGATATGGTAAGCAATCAACGGCTTGTAAGTTTTTCAGAGATCCTAGGAAAAAGCCTAGACGATAGTGATGATCTGCATTATCTGTAATCGTAGGGACTACAACGTGACGAACCCAAATGGGAACTTCTACGTCTGCTGTCAATCTTGCAAAGCCGAGAATAGGCTCTAACGATTTGCCAGTTAACCACAGATGTTTATCAGGATCGATTTCTTTAAGGTCTAGGATGACGAGACTAGTGACACTGAGTAGCTTACGGTAGGCCACCTCTTGGTGGGGATCAAACAAATTCCACTTGTATCTAAACAGGTATGGACGTTTCTTTCACGGAAATATGTGAAAAGCTCAGTAACAAAGTCAATTTGCATCAGAGCTTCCCCACCTGTGACGGTGATACCACCATTAGTATAAAATTGGCGGTTACGTTCGTACTGGTCCCACAACTCCTCAACAGTCATGAATTTAGCATCATCGCTAGTTTCATTCCATGTGTCAGGATTGTGGCAATAAGCACAACGCATGGGGCATCCTTGGAGAAAGACCACCATGCGCATGCCTGGACCATCAACCGTACCCATCGTTTCGATTGAATGAATACGTCCTGTCATAGGAAACCTCGATTAGATTTGTTGATGGAATGTACGGGAAATAACTTCGTCCTGTTGTTGTTTTGTCAATTTGCTGAAGTGCACTGCGTAACCAGATACACGAACAGTCAATTGAGGGTACAACTCAGGATGTTTTTGAGCGTCTAACAATGTTTCACGAGTGAACACGTTAACGTTCAAATGATGACCGCCTTTTTGGGAGTAGCCATCCAATAACTCTACCAAGTTATCAACTTGTTGTTGGTTGCTCATGGGTATTGCCTCCTTTCAACCAAGACTAACACTCGTATCGGTGCCGGTGAAAGCAGTACGATACTATGGAAGATCGTTATTTATCTTCCTCTATAGTAACATTCGGTTCGCTACATGCGAAGTTTGTATTGGAGTTAGGTAATTGAGATGGATCTAACTCGATATCAAAATCGCTGACGGACACAAATGTTTCACCAGATTTACCTAATGCGTCAGGAATGATAGAGAAGGTATTGGAAATACCATCGGAGCTATCACGCCATGGCATTTTTGCTACGGATGCCAACGAAGAAATAGCACCGTGAGTATCACGACCATGCATTGGGTTAGCACCAGGAGCGAAAGCTTCACCAGCTTTACGGCCGTCTGGAGTGGAACCTGTTGCAGTACCATATACTACGTTGGAAGTAATTGTTAACAAGCTCATAGTAGGAACGGATTGACGGTATGTAGGATGTTTACGAATCTTATTCATAAATGTGGAAACAACTTTTGCTGCTAAGCTATCTACACGATCGTCATCGTTACCATATTTAGGGAAGTCACCTTCGATTTCGAAATCAACAGCAATGCCGTTTTCGTCGCGAATAGGTTTTACCTTAGCGTATTTAATAGCAGACAAGGAGTCAGCTACTACGGATAAACCAGCAATACCAGTTGCAAACCAACGAGTTACCTTGCGGTCATGCAATGCCATTTCTAGTTTTTCATAAGCATATTTATCGTGCATGTAGTGAATGATATTCAATGCATTTACATATACGCCTGCTAACCATTCCATCATGTCGTCGAATTTTTCCCATACTTCGTCGAATTCTAAGTATTCGGAAGTGATAGGGCGGTATTTAGGGCCAATTTGTTTCTTCAATTTTTCGTCAACGCCGCCATTGATTGCATAAAGCAAGCATTTTGCCAAGTTGGAACGAGCGCCGAAGAATTGCATTTCTTTACCAATACGCATAGGGGATACGCAGCATGCGATAGCGTAGTCATCACCAGAGTTAGGACGCATCAAGTCGTCATTTTCGTATTGGATGGAAGATGTTTCAATGGATAGTTTTGCACAGAAGCGGCGGAAGCCGATAGGCATACGAGGGGACCACAATACAGTGAGGTTTGGTTCTGGAGCAGGACCAAGGTTAGTTAATGTATGTAGGTAACGGAAGGACATTTTGGAAACCAATGTGCGGCCGTCAGTACCCATACCACCGATGGACTCAGTAGTCCAAACAGGGTCACCTGTGAACAAGTTGTTGTATTCGTGAATACGTGCGAAGCGAACCATACGTAATTTCATGATGAAATGATCTACGAATTCTTGGATTTGCTCTTCTGTGTAGGTGCCATTGCGAAGGTCACGTTCTGCGTAGATGTCTAGGAATGTAGAGTTACGGCCGATGGACATAGCAGCACCGTTTTGCTCTTTAATAGCGCCAAGGTAGCCGAAGTAAATCCATTGCATAGCTTCTTTCACGTCTTTAGCTGGTCCAGAAATATCGTAACCATAAGATGCAGCCATTTCTTTTAATTCTTTTAAGGAACGAATCTGCTCTTGAATCTCTTCGCGGTCACGAATTACTTCTTCCAACATATCGCCCATAGTGATGCTGAATTGTTCTTTTTTCTCTTCAATAAGGTAATCTACACCATACAAAGCGATACGGCGATAGTCACCGATGATACGGCCACGGCTATAAGCATCTGGTAAACCAGTTACGATATGCGCTGTACGAGCGGCACGCATTTCTGGTGTATATACATCAAATACGCCATCATTGTGAGTTTTACGATGTTTTTTGAAGAAGTCTTCTGTTTGCGGATCCATTTTGAAACCGTATTCTTCAATAGCGGATTTCGCAGTACGCAAGCCACCATAAGGGAACATAGCGCGTTTTAATGGTTTGTCAGTTTGTAAACCAACAATCGTTTCAAGGTCTTTGTCGATATATCCTGGCGCATGGGCAGTAATGTGTGTGGCCACGGAAGTATCAGCATCAAGCATGCCGCCTTTTTCACGTTCTTCCTCATAAAGCTTCATTACTTGATCCCATAATTTTGTCGTTCTTTCTGTAGGACCAGCAAGGAAGGAATCGTCCCCTTCATAGGGGATATAGTTTCTTTGAATAAAGTCGCGTACATCAACGGCTTTATCCCACACACCTGTGTTAAATTCTTTCCATGCAGTATGTTGCATTTTGCACCTCCATAAAAGGATATAACTATAGATTTCTATGCCTATAGTGTACAATGTTTGTCCTGATTTAACAAATTTTAAATGATATATATTTTCAATACATACTATGCAATTTTCGTAAGAATGGATGTTATTTGTAATTTAATAATATTGAAAAGACAATGTAAATACATTAAGAGTAAAGCTTTATTTACTTAATTTATTTTGATTCTGATTTTGAAAGACTAATTATTTCATTATCTTTAAATAATGAAAAATTTATATCAATAAAAAGAAAGTATTCGATGTGTTGTGATGGATCTTCTTGGAATTGTAGGGCCTTATTATGGTAATATTTAGATAGTATTGATTATGAAATTACGTAGAAAGGTAGATGCTAATGACAAATCGTATGAAAGCCATTTTAGGGGCATCTGCCACCATTGCCGTTTGGGCTACGGCGTTTCCTTTTGGTAAAGTAGCATTGCAATCAGTAGATGCATTGACACTCTCGGTAGCGAGGGTTGTAGGTGGTGCTATACTCATGCTAATTATTGGTGTATTTAAGGGATTACATATACCTACATCTTGGCGTGAATGGGGTATATACATTTTGTTAGGCGCTACAGGTAACTTCGTTTATCAAATTGTGTTTAATGAGGGATTGCGAACAATACCGGCCGCTACATCTAGTATTATTATGGCTTTGACACCAATGACAACAGCACTGATGGCATTGGTAGTCTATAAGGATAAAATACGCCCTATAGGTTGGATCTTCACCATAACTGCTTTTATAGGTGTGGCCGTTATTATTCTTTGGAATTCCACTCTGACCATTCCAATGGGGGCCATATGGACGTTGATTGGTATGATACTGTTTGCGGTTTATAATATTCTAAATCGCGGGCTTAGTCTGAAAGGTTATGACTCTATTACTATCGCTATGTGGTCCATGTTTACAGGTGCTATTATGGCGCTACCTTTTGCAGATCATGCTATTGAAATGATTGGAGCCGCACCAATTACTGCGAAGCTTGCTATGATATACCCTAGCATTCTTTTCCAGTGCATTAGGATTCGTATTTTGGAGCTATGCCTTTGAACATGCTGAAAAAGTTTCGGATGTAACCAATTTTATGTATATCTCGCCAATCGTGGCAGCCGTAGTAGCAGCCTTTTTATTAGGCGAATATCCTAATATGGGACTCTATATTGGAGCGCCAATTATACTAGGATCATTGTTCTTATTTAATCGATATAGATGATAGGTTTGATGTAAAGGACCAAAAAGTATATAGATATGAAAAGAACCTCAACATTTTTTTGTTGAGGTTCTTTTTGTGTTTGACAGTCATTATAAATTGTAGTAATCTAAGTATACAATTAAAAACATACCTTAAAGATATGTTTTAGAAAAGATGTTAATTCCTACTAATGTGTAGGGAAAGAGGTGGTACAGTGATTGCTATACGAAATGTAACGAAAGAGTTTGACGTTAATAAGCAAAAGGTTACTGCATTATCTGATGTAAACTTTACCATAGAAAAAGGCGATATATTTGGCATTATTGGCTTTAGTGGAGCTGGTAAATCTACACTGCTTCGCATGATTAATGCCTTAGAGGTACCTACCTCTGGTCATGTTGAAATAGATGGTGTGAATATCAATGGTTTAAGTTTTAATGAGCTTAGAAAGGTTCGTAAGCGCATCGGTATGGTTTTTCAACAGTTCAATTTGTTGAATGCTAAATCGGTGTATGATAATGTGGCTATCCCACTAATTCTTAATAAGGTGCCAAAATCCGACATTGATAAAAAAAGTTAAAACCTTATTAGACTTTGTTGATTTGGGTGATAAAGCAAATGCATATCCTGGAGAATTATCTGGTGGTCAAAAACAACGCGTTGGTATTGCTCGTGCGCTAGCTACAGATCCATCCATATTGCTTTGTGATGAAGCAACTAGCGCTCTAGATCCTGATACAACAGAATCTATATTACAATTACTAGAACGTGTTAATCGGGAACTAGGAGTAACAGTAGTTATCGTAACTCATGAGATCGATGTAATTCAGAAAATATGTAATCGAGTTGTAGTTATGGAGCATGGAAAGCTCATAGAGAGCGGATCTGTACTTGAGGTGTTTAGTAAACCTAAACACGAAACAACAAAGCGATTTGTTAGGACTGTAATTCCTAATGAAATTCCATCAACAGTGAAACATACATTAGCTTGTGATAAAAGGCCATACACAATTCTTAAGATGCATTTCTTAGGAAATAATATGACAGATAATGTTCTATATCATATTAATAAAACCTATGATTTAGAAACAAGTGTATTATTTGCTACGGTAACAGAGTTAGAACATACTGTTCTTGGTATATTCATTGTTCAGTTTATTGGCGATGATCTTGAGGTGGGCAAGGTAAAAGAGTATCTTGTTGCTCAAGGTATTGAATGGCAGGAGGTGACACTATAATGGATTTCTTCATGCAAGAACTTGGTGTTCCAGGATCGCAGTTATTATTAGCTGCAGAACAGACATTATATATGGTGTTCCTATCTCTATTCATTGGTACTGTATTAGGTCTAATTATCGCAGTTACACTAGTAGTAACAAATCCTAATGGTATCGTTAAATAGTATTGTTTATACCATTACAAATACAATTGTTAATATTGTGCGTTCCGTACCATTTATTATTTTGATGGTATTTATATTACCGTTAACTAAGATGATTGTAGGTACTCGTGTTGGTACAACAGCTGCTATTGTACCACTTGTTATATTCATTGCACCTTATCTTGCTCGACTCTTTGAGAACTCTATTTTAGAGGTTAATAAAGGCATTATCGAGGCAGCACAATCGATGGGGGCCTCTCATTTTGAAGTGATTTGGCATTTCTTTTACCAGAAGCAAAGGGTTCGCTTATTTTATCTATTACAACGGGTACTATTGGTCTAATCG
>BNJU01005198.1_pt1 | contig 71616 bp, 109 predicted proteins | sample 8539281 | NCBI WGS metagenome assembly BNJU01 (sample SAMD00202456, study PRJDB9452) | human saliva metagenome | isolation source: human saliva | place: Japan | reverse complement strand
TAATTCTTGCAGGGATAATACTCAACAATAGAATCTCACAAAATGAATATCTGGTTCAATGACCGAAATCTGATTGAGTTCACGATACTTGGTTTTGGATTTTCTCTTATCTGTAAGAGCCAGCTTTTCTAATAGCCAGTACTGCCAGCTTATTCTCCTCTCTTTCTAGCCAGTTCTCTAACTCTTTGGCAAACACCTGCCTTGACTGTTGGCTGAGCTACTTTGTTGCACCTTCTCTTAACAGCGCTTACTTCTGCATTTTCCACCAGCGTGTGAAAATTCCCGCCAACTCTAACATTTTCAATGTCATTTCACCACTATCACCAAAGCGCCAGTGATTTGTTCAGGTTTTAAGTTCCAACGTTTGAGCAATTTACCAGTCACGCTTTATGAATCCCCATCTTAGCAAGATATCAATACAGCCATAACCGCACGAAACAGCTCGCACATGCCCATCAAATAGGTCATTAATTTCCTGCAAAACCGAATCGATCGTCTCTTTCACCAACTACCATGCTCATCTTGAGAACGCCACCACCAGAGGCTAAGGGTCCAGAATTCATCCAGCAAAGTTCATTCGTTGACAGAGCTTCAATCAATCATCTCTGGGACACATAATTCTATCTCAGTTCTGTAAAACAGTGCCTTCCGCACAAAGACCACCATTCATCGCAGTTACGTACAAACTGATCCCTGACATTTCTCTGCTTTAAAGGTGCTAAAGCCCTATCAACCATGCATCATCCCAAGTTTGTGCCTTGAAGCAATTCATTGTTCTCGAAGTTATCCGAGCACCGTTACATATTCATGAGAACCACTCTTTTCTGCTAGATGTCCCTAGTAATTGTCGCATACGATGAACCTCACTTTCCCGTTGCAATGACAAAACGAATACGACGTTGAGTCCAGCTTGTCCAAGATCTAGACGTGTGAAGATCCAGCTGTCCCTTATGAGGTCCAACAAGGGTTCCATCCATCTCCGTCGCAGTGACTTTTAATATCCACCTACTCCTCTCGCTCTCCAGTCGCTACCGCTTTCAAACCTACATGCTCATTCATTTCTGTATAGAGCTGTATCAATCCGTTCCTTTGTACCATCATCTAACTGGCTACCGATATTTCCACCCTCAATAAAATCATCTCAGATATAGGTCTGGTATAGATGAGAGTGGGATAACCTTCTGGAGAATACGTCTCCTTTTGGTGTCCTACTAACCCAGCTAGGATGAGCTTGGGCAGTCTCAATCGTAGTCTTTCCTGCTTTTCTTTTCTTAATGGTCACGTCCATGAGAACGCCACGTTCGTCCATTTGGCATTTTCCTCATCCTGCATGGTTTCAATACGCTGATTCGATAGAAATTCCCATAGAGTAGATAATAAGTTTCTTTATCCCCGTCTTTTTCAACTGTCTCAGCTGGTTCAACAACGTGAGGATGTCCACCGAAGATAATATCAGCTCCCCAGTCAATCATTTTCATGGTAGAGTTTCTTTCTTCAGTTGGTTCAATTTGATACTCAACTCCCATCTGAGGCATGACATCTGTATATCTGCTTCTTTTCTCAGCTCTTTCTCTAATTTCAGCCTTCATTTTTCTTCGTTGAGGTCAGAAGATGATTGATCATAATCTTCTTTAGAAATGCTCATCACCGCCATTAAAGACCATGAGAATAGAGCAGCAACTTTATGCCCGCCACACCTTTGATAGGCTACTTATATCTCTTCGTGTTCATGGGTAGACCCCGATTGGTGTCATTCCAGCTTTTTCAATAGCATCGCAGTTGAAAACACTCCCTCAATCTGAGAATCTAAGATATGATTGTGATGCAAGTCTAACACTTGGTAACCAGCATCTTTATAGCATCCATGACTTCTCCAGGTGCATTAAACAAGGATAACCTGCAAGATAGTGGTCTTTATACGGTTCCTTCAAAATCACCAATAACTAGGTCTGCTTGTTTGAGCAAGGTTTTACTACTCAAAAGTTTTCATGAAAATCATAGGTCCATCTTCTTTTAGAGCAGTTCGATAAATCGGAATATGATAGAGAGATCCCCATTTGCCATGATGCGAAACACTTGTTTCTTGCTTCTGTTACAGTAGTCTTATCCTTTAGAATCAGCAGTCCGACTCACTGCGACAGTTGCACTACTATTTCGTCAATGGAACTCCCTTGTATCCCTTCGAGCTAATAAAGTCAAAGCCATCGAAATTGCAACAACAATCAACAAAACACAATAACAAGGTTTTATTGCTCCTGTCGATAGTTTTTGAAAAATCAGATAGACTTTCTGACAACCTGTAAAGATTGACCTTTTGATCTATTACTGCGTTTTTCCATCTTTTTCTCCTTGCTGATGCAAGTCTCCTTACCTTATTATACCACAGACAAATAGGGCTATTTTTCTTTCTATTAAACACTTCTGTAACTTTCTTTCTCAACTGTTTTGTGTTATCATGAGATGTAATGGAAGGAAGGAAGATATCTGCTATAGCAATATTACAAAAGCTTCACATTTAATTGACATGAAAGATATTATCACTGAGGAAATCCAACTTTACGGATGTCGCTCGAAGTCACTTTCCCATTGAGCGATCAAGATATCATCCTTGGTGAAAATGATGCAGATTTTTGAAAACCATTCACAAGACCAGTTATGGCTGAAAAGTTGGGAATCTACGTGGGAGGTCGGGACTTGCAGCACCACAGTTTAGATATCTCAAAACGCATCATTTACAGTTAGTTCTAATGATCATCGAGGAAGGTGAAACACCTCAAACAGCCTAGGACTTCAACTGTTATGCACAACCGAATTGCCTCCATCAGTCCAAGATGCTCTAGGGAGAGGACGTTGCGTCATCAGGTCGATCGTACTGTCCCAGGTTGTGTTATCCGCCATGTCAGTAACTGTCGACTAGCTCTGACAAAGGATGGCAAAGAGCATCGCATCAGCTAAAAGGCTACACTCCATCGTTGTACAACGTCATCGATCACATGGTGTTATGTTTTATGATCGTATCAATGAAAAGGATCCTTTCGCAGTCAAAGAAGGTTTACTCATTCTGGAATAATCCCGTTGAAACAACGAGGTTTTATGTTATAATAGATGTATGAAACACAAATGATATTGTCTATGAGCGTTCACGCCGTTACTCAAAACACTTTGCAATACTGAAACAAAACTCTATCTCCAGGATGATTTACGAGGTAAGAATGTGAAAAAGTCAAAGGAACTGGCGACTGAAAAGAAAGTATCCATCTTGGACTTCAAAAATCACTTTCGAAATGACTGAGGGAGCCTTCCAAGGTTTTGTCCTACGTGTTTCTGAATTTGCCTATGCTCGAACTGAGCGATTCTTGCCAAGACTCGTCAAGAAGAAAACCCACTACTATTGATCCTCGATGGACTAACTGACCCTCACAACTTAGGGTTCTATCCTAAGAACAGCCGATGCAACCAATGTTTCAGGCGTCATTATTCCCAAACATCGAGGCTGTGTGTGACACCCGTAGTTGCAAAACAGCAACGGGTGCCATCGAGCATCATGCCTATCGCTCGCATTACCAATCTCAGCCAAACCGGACAAGCTAAAGAAGAAGGCTTTTTGGACGCTGGAACCGTATGAATGGAACTCCGCACAATGGAACGACCAGTGGAAGGTCGCCCTCATTATCGCAAATGAAGGAAAAAGGTATCTCAAGTAACATCACAGCAAGTGGACGAGATGATCACTATTCCAATGAATGGACAGTACAAGTCTCAATGCACAGCTGTTGCATATGTCTGCAATCATTATGCGTGCGAAGTCTTCAGCAATCAGATTATAGAAAAGTTTCCAATCACTTGATTGGAAACTCTTAACGTGTTTTCAGTAATATATTTATAGGCTTGACCTGCAATCGCACGCATCTCCAACTGCTGTTCTAACTTGGCGAAAAGGTCTTTTCCTGACGAACATCTCAACTGAAAAGACACCTGCAACACTTTGTCTTCATGTGGTCATCGTCACAATCCAACCTGCCTCATCTTGGATTTGTAAATCTTTTGTAAAATCGCTAACTGGATCTAAACCAACATAGATGAAGACACCTCCAAAGGCATGTTCAGTCACTTGATTTGTTTTAACATTTTCAATGACAACTGACTCCACACGGTTTTCACCCTTGATTTCTTTGACAACAGAATCCCAAATGAAGTTGACGTTTTTCCATTGGCAAGGCGCGATCTTGCAAGACTTTGAGCACAAGTTCATCGACGGTGAACGATGGTTACAGAATTTGGCGAACTGTGTTAAGTTGCTTCCTCAACCAGCTGAGTCGCACCACCTACAACAACAAATCTTGGTCACGGAGGCTCCATCACAAACCGCACAGTAGGAAACTCCACGACTATTCAGTTCTTCTTCTCCTGGAACTCCTAAGAGGCGATGTTTTGAACCAGTCGCTACGATAACTGTGCGAGTTTCAAATTCTTCATCGTCTGTGATTACTTTCTTAACATCACCATGGTCCTCAATATACAAAGCCATGAGAGATGTTCAACACCTAGATTTTCAAGAGGTTCAAACATCTTTTCTGCTAACTCAGGTCCACTAATGTTAGCATAACCTGGATAGTTTTCAATGTCCAGAAGTGTTGTTCATCTGACCGCCAGGAAGAGCCACCTTTCAATCGAAAAGCTACTTTTGAGATTGCTGCAGCTGCATACAAGGCTGCATCATCCAAGCAGGACCTGCACCATAAATAATCGTATCGTACATTCTATTTCCTTCTCTTGTTGTCAAACTATTCTTATTCTAACGGATAAAATCTGTTTGACAACTATTAGATAGAGAACCAACAAGATGCTCATAGTTTGCAAAAGACAATACTGGAATTGTTAGAACTCCAATCGTAATCATATCAGAGGTGAGCTTGACGCTCCTTTACGGTTTTATCCACACCTGATGAGGCTCTAAACCAATCCATCCCTAAGACAACCAAGACTAGTAAAATCGTCAAACCAAACTCTCTAAATACCAAAGCAAATAGCTGAACTAGCATGCTCTCTCTCATTTCTATTATTTTTAAAAGAGCAAACCCAGTTAAGCTTTAGCCAGCTGAGTTTTCTTATCTTCTATTATATCAGATATAGGTCCGTTTGTAACTGCAGCAAAGAACTCTTTTGTTCGTTCTTCTTTAGGATGGTTGATAATCTCGATCCGGTGTTCCAGATTCAATAATCTTTCCTTTATCCAAGAATAAAAACCTTTATCACGCAACATGAGCAACAAATGACATATCATGACTAACCAAAACCATGGTTTGACCTGATTTTGCGCATTAGCAATCGATCTTTCTACCTCACCAACCAATTCTGGGATCCAGTGCTGAAGTCGGTTCATCCAAGAGTAAGACGTCTGGTTTCATAGCTAGAGCACGCGCTATAGCTACCCGTTGTTTTTGTCCCCAGACAAGTGACGCGGATAATGCTGTTCACGATCAGAAAGCCCAACTTAGCTAGCTCTTCTTAGCAATTTCAGTCGCTTCTTCGTCCGATAGTTTTTAACGACCACCAAAGCCTTTCTTTTACATTGTCTAGCGCTGTTCTACGCTCAAATAAATTAAACTGTTGGAAAACCATCGATAGTTTGCGACGAAGAGTTAAATTTCTTCTTGCGTAATTTGAGAAAAATCAACTCTGAAATCATCAATCTGAATGACTTCCACTATCAGGGTTTCTAGATAGTTTAGGCTACGAAGAAAAGGTTGATTTCCAGCCCTGAAGAACCAATCAAAGGCAACGACTTCTCCTTTTTGAATATCTAAAGTTCAGATGATCCAAAACGGTTTGACCTGAAAAAGTTTTGCTTAAATTTGAAATTTTAATCATTAGCGAGCTCTCCTTTCACATCTGTCTCAACATTATCTGGTGCTGTAATAGCCATTTTTCTTTCAATGAAACGGCCAGATTTTCAATAACGATATTTACCACCAGTAGACAAGAGCTACTGAGATGAAAACGTTCAAAAGTAACGATAGTCTGCACCACCCAAAAATCTGAGCTTGGGCAAAGACTTCTACAACACCTGCACTGAAGGCTAGGAAGTCCCTTGGTCAAGCCAATCAAGGAGTTAATCAAGGTTGGTGTTGCAACTACTGCTGCATTGGGAATAATCACACGACGATAAACTTGAGCACGTGTCATACCAAGACTACGAGCAGCTTCAATCTCACCTGGATTTACAGAAAGAATTGCCGCACGGATGGTTTCACTAGCATAGGCTGCCTCGTTAAAAGCAAATGCCACAATCGCAAATGTTGCTGCTGGAATCGCATTAATGTTTCAGAGAGTTCCCCATTGTTGATTCAAGGCTTTCAAAGCTAATGGAATCCGTAATAAGTCAACATCAGTTGAACTAAAATTGGGGTTCCTTTTAGAAAAGCTAACAAAAAGGCTTGTAATGGGTATATAAATCTAACTCGGTTGATTTTAACGATAGCAAAAGATTAGGGCTAGCATGATACCAAAAAGGCACCGAAATACCGTTAACATCAATGTTGTAGGTAATTGCTGTACAATTCTTGGAATCCCATCAAAGACAGAACGCCAACTAAAAAGTTTGCCATCTGGGAATATATTGCATCAAATTTTTGATACCAATCAGATGCTAAAATCGTTGTAACATTCATAGAAACATCCTCTCAAGATAATGATTCATTCTATCATACTTATGCTCTAATTAAAAATATTTGCTACGAGCATATCAGACTTCATCTACCTTCTAGTTTATCATACTTTAAAAAGTGGGAGGTTATATATTTTATCTATCAAGGAGATAGAAAAAAACTAATTCAAATCCAAGTTATTGTATGATTTACGATAGCCAATTTGTTTTACAAGACCATTTTCAACTAGTATTGGACGTTTCAATAGCATACCATCACTAGCCAAGAGTTTGGCTGCTTCTTTTGTTTGACAATGTTCCAACCTTATCTTTCAATCCGAGTTCACGATATTTGATTCCACTAGTATTGAAAAATTGCTTCAATTCAAATCCCGAAGTTTCGAGCCAGTTTAAAATGACCTTTTCACTCGGAGTCTCTTCAACGATATGAACGTCTTTATATTCTAGTCCGAGTTGATCTAATTCTTTCTTAGCTTTTTTACAAGTTGTACATTTTTGGATATTCGATAAATTCTAACATTTTCTTCTCTTTCTATTTTTTATTTTCTTGATAACTTGCACCTTCATGCCTCAAGAGCCAAGCCTTCTTTTCGAGTCCCCAAGCATAGCCTGTCAGACGTCCTCCAGCACCTAGCACACGGTGACAAGGTACAAGGATAGACCAGGGATTGCGACCTACTGCTCCTCCGACTGCTTGAGCAGAAGCCACCTGCAAAGTCCTTAGCTATTTGCCCATAAGTAACTGTCTGACCAAAAGAAATTCCTCGCAAGTAGTTCCAGACTCTTTTTTCAAAGTCACTACCGACAGGAGCTAAAGGTAATTCAGATAAGTCTTGATCTTGCCCCTTAAAATAAGTCTCTAAATAGGAAGTAATTTGATTTAAAAATGGGATGACTCTCAACAACAGTCACATCATTTTCAGATAATCCCTTCTCAAAATCGCTCTCTTCTTCAATCCATATCCCAAACAAATAGTGGTCATCTGCTAGCAGATATAGGGGACCAATCGGTGACTTGTATAGCATCTTTACATACTTCTTAGGCATTTGATTTTAATTTTTGATAGGCCAAGCGTTCCCCGTCTACTGGAACTTTACCAACCTGTTTGAAGCCAAGTTTTTCAAAGATATGCTGCATGGCTATGTTTTTAGCGTGCGTATCTGAACGAAAAATCTAGGTAATCGAAAGCCTTCAATCAAGCCTTCTAAAAAGGTCTGAGCAACACCTTGACCTTGCGCATCTCTAGCAACAGCAATACGGTGAAATACTAAGTATTCTGCTTCTTTTCCTCCCAGTTGCCATCATAAATTGCTTCATAAGCTTTTTTCTGGGCTCTTAGTCACTCTGCATAGGCTAAGAGGTCACCTTCGTCTAGGGGCTACATAAGCTTGACCAGAGATGATATCTTCAATAATGGTATCTGCATCTGGGTAGCCGTTTTGCCACTGAGTGCTACCAGCTTCTGCTAAATATTTCTTGGCTCCCTCAATCACTTGCATAATTGCATCAACTTCGTTTGGAAAGGCTAGCGAATCTCCATCATTTATCCTCTTTTCATACTATTTTCTCTCATCATAGCATAAATTATTTCTTTCTACAAGCACTTGAAACTTGACTTATTATTTCTAATATTTTATAATCTAGTTATTAAAACTAGATAAAAAGGAGTTGAAAATGAATACTACTTTTTCCTATCCAAAATGGGAAGAAATTCAAGTATCAATCTCTATCTGGACCAGGTTCTGCTTTATGTCAATCAAATCTGTCCTCCAGCTTCTCTGACAAGGAGAAAGGTTTGACAGCATCCATGGTGAACAACTATGTCAAACACGGTTATATCAGTAAACCAGAAAAGAAAAAAATATCAACGCAAACAAATCGCACGATTGATTGCTATTACCACTCTCAAGTCTGTTTTTCTATCAAGAAATTGCTCAAACCCATCAATACCCTACACACAGACACTAATTCAGAAGAACTTTACAATGCTTTTGTGGACTATATGAATGAAGATATTGATCCAGCTAATCCTATTATCCAGTCAAGCTGTCAAACAGTCAAACTCTATCATCAAACACTTGCACTAGTCTATTCAGAAACCGAAGAGGAGGAAACAAATGAATACTAGTTTCAAACTTAGTAAACGACTTAGTTTTGGAGAAGAAATTGCCAACAGTGTTACCCATGCTGTAGGAGCATTTATCATGCTCATCCTACTTCCCATTTCATCTACTTACAGTTATGAGGCACATGGTTTCTTATCGTCTATCGGTGTTTCCATCTTCGTCATCAGCCTCTTTTCTCATGTTCTTATCATCAACTATTTATCATTCTATGGCTTATGGTTCGACTCATAAGTATGTCTTGCGTATCATCGACCATTCTATGATTTATGTGGCAATCGCTGGATCTTATACTCCTGTGGTTTTAACTTTGATGAACAACTGGTTTGGTTATCTCATTATTGCTATCCAGTGGGGGACAACTATTTTTGGTATTCTTTACAAAATTTTTGCCAAAAAAGTCAATGAAAAATTCAGCCTCATCCTTTACCTCATCATGGGATGGCTTGTATTGGCTATCTTACCAGCAATCATCAGTCAGACAAGTCCAATATTTTGGAGTCTTATGGTATCAGGTGGCCTTTGCTATACAGTTGGCGCTGGATTCTACGCTAAAAAGAAACCATACTTCCATATGATTTGGCATCTCTTCATTCTAGCAGCCTCTGCTCTCCAATACATTGCTATTGTTTTATTACATGTAAAAAGAAGTTGGGAAAAATCCCAACCTCTTTTTATTTACATATTCATAAAAGTACTGATGCAGACGAAGATCATTTGTCAATTCCGGATGAAATGAAGTCACTAGCATATTCTTTTTCTTGAGCAGCAACGATTTGATGATTCACTACTGCCAGAACATCAACACCCTTACCAACTTCACTAATAATAGGTCCACGGATAAAGGTCATGGGAATTTTGCCGACGCCCTTACAGTCTGCTTCTGTATAAAAGCTTCCTAGCTGACGTCCATAGGCATTGCGCTCTACTACTATATCCATAGTCGCTAGATGGCTTTCCTCTTGAGAAGTGATTTGTTTTGCTAGCAAAATCAAACCGGCACAAGTCCCAAAGACTGGTAAGCCATTGAGAATAGCTTCTCTTAGAGGGAGTAGCATCTGCTGATCTCGTAAGAGCTTACCCATGGCCGTTGACTCACCTCCTGGCAAAATCAAACCTGATAGCTCACTTCGGAGTTGCTGAAAATCTTCTAGATTTCGCAATTCAATACTTTCAACTCCTAGTTGAGCAAGCATTTTCTCGTGTTCTACAAAGGCACCTTGTAAGGCCAATATTCCGATTTTCATCTATTTTCCTCGCTCAGCCATGAGAATTTGGATCTCGTTCTCGTTGATACCTACCATGGCTTCTCCTAAATCTTCAGAGATTTCAGCTAGAATTTGAGGATTTTGATAATTCGTAACAGCCTTAACAATAGCAGCTGCACGTTTGACAGGATCACCTGACTTGAAAATCCCTGAGCCAACAAAGACGCCTTCCGCACCGAGTTGCATCATAAGAGCTGCATCCGCTGGTGTTGCCACCTACCAGCCGCAAAGTTGACAACTGGTAATTTCCCATGTTCGTGGACGTATTGAACTAATTCTACTGGAACTTGGAGTTCTTTTGCTGCGACATAGAGTTCATCTTCACGGAGATTTTGAATGCGACGGATTTCTTGATTCATCATACGCATATGACGGACTGCCTGAACGATGTCTCCTGTTCCCGGCTCCCCTTTTGTACGAATCATTGATGCTCCTTCAGCGATACGACGCAAGGCTTCTCCTAGGTCTTTAGCACCACAAACAAAAAGGAACTTGAAATTCTTTCTTGTCCACATGGAAACGATCATCAGCTGGAGATAGAACTCAGCTCTCATCAATATAGTCAATCTCGATTGCTTCTAAAATTTGAGCTTCGACAAAATGTCCCAATTCGAACCTTTAGCCATAACTGGAATGCTGACCGCTTCTTGGATTTCCTTAATCATCTTTGGATCACTCATGCGAGAGACACCACCCGCTGCACGAATATCAGCTGGGATTCGCTCCAAAGCCATCACTGCTGCTGCACCTGCAGCCTCAGCAATTCTTGCCTGTTCAGGATTTTGAACATCCATGATGACACCACCTTTAAGCATCTGTGCCAAATTTTTGTTTAATTCATAACGATTTTCAGTCATTTTTTCTTCCTCAATAGTTGTATTGGTAGCTACAGTTTTATTGTACGGGTAAAAAGACTGCATAACAAGATAAAATAAATCAATTTGTCCGGGTACAATTGTCTCTATCACAAAAAGCACCCACATCGGGTACTTTTATTTCTTAGATTTTTTAATACTTTTCACAAGATAAAAGAGATATCCTGAAACCATATAAGCAACAAAGATAGTTGCTGCCCATTTAAAGACAAAGCCCCAACCATGTTTGGTAGCATTCAAAAAGAAATAAGGGAAGGGACTATCCTTAGCATTAGGGACATCCATCTTTAGGACAAAACCGTTTAAGAGGGCAAAAATCATATAAAGCAAAGGAAGACTAGTCCAAAGCATGGGATCAACCAACTTATATTGGCGACTCTTGTCAAAAATAATTGTATCTGCTAAAAACCAGAGAGGGACAATATAATGGCAAAGGAAATTTTCCAAACGGGTAAAAATCTGTCGTCAAAGGAGCTAGCATGAAATGATAGATGACACAAGTAATCATAATACTCATAGTGACGCCACCTTTGAGACGTAGAATACCAGGACTCTGCCAACTATCACCACCACTACGCATCTTTAACAAAAGATAACCTGTAAAGAGTACAACCAAAAGGTTAGAAAGTACTGTGTAGTAAAGCAACATCCCTAAACCACCGCGTTTGGTAATCTCCAAGTATACACCGGTAAAGGCTGCTATAAATAAAAAGATACGACTATAAAATATTACTTTTTCATTTTTAATCATGATTAAATCTTTTTCACAAATTCTGATTTAAGTTTCATAGCGCCAAAACCATCAATTTTACAGTCGATGTTGTGGTCACCTTCTACAATACGGATGTTTTTCACACGAGTTCCTTTGTTTGAGGTCTTTTGGGAGCCCCTTTGACCTTTAAGGTCCTTAATCAAAGGTGACTGTATCTCCATCAGCTAGTTTGTTTCCATTTGCATCGATGGCAACAATGCCTTCTTCAACTTCTGCTTGCTCAGCAGGATTCCACTCATAGCACATTCTGGGACAAACAAGAAGTGTGCCATCTTCATATACGTATTCTGAATTACATTTTGGGCAATTTTGGTAATTGACTCATGTTATCTCCTTTAAAAATTTATGATTATTTGATTGTCAAATTTTCTTTAACAGCAACTATTATACCTTAAAACAGACTATTTGACAAATTATGATAAAAACGACAAACCGAAAATTCGGTTCATCGTTTTTATAGTTCTTACAAATGTTTTTGAGCTTCTGATTTAATTTTTCAACAACTTCTAAAAATAGAGAGTCCAGTCGTATCCAAATAGATTGCATCCTCGGCTTGCTTGAGAGGTGAAGTTTCACGATGACTATCTTTATAATCACGCGCCGCAATCTCTTCTTTCAAAGTTTCCAAATCTGTTTCGATTCCCTTTGAAAGATTTTCCTTGTAACGACGTTCCGCACGCTCATCTACAGATGCTACTAGAAAAATCTTCAATTCAGCCTTAGGCAAGACTACTGTTCAATATCATGACCATCCATAACGATACCACCTTTTGTTGGGCAATTTCTTGCTGAAGGGCTACCAATTTTTCACGAACAGCTGAATCGCCGCAAAGCAGAGACAGCATTGTTACCTCATTTTCTCGGATTGGATTTGTTACATCCACATCTCCAACGAAAAACAAGTTGTTCTCCATTTTCAGCACGTCCAAAGCTAATTGATATTGTTCCAATAATTCAAGAAGTTGAGATGGCTCATCTGGGCTAATTTGGTTTTTCAATGCGATGTAAGTCGCCGCACGATACATAGCGCCTGTATCCAGATAAGTATAGCCAAAGTCCTTAGCAATAATCTTAGCTACTGTACTCTTACCACTGGAAGCTGGCCCATCAATAGCAATCTGAATTGTTTTTCATTGTCACTCCTATCTTGTCTTAAGGACATCACCAGGATTTGCAAACCAAGTTCCTGAAGACATATGACCAGGATTCAAGGCTTCCAAGTTGAGCAATAGAGATTCCAGCGCGAGCCGCAATGGCTGCTTCTCCTTCTCCTGCCATGACTGTAATAGTTCCTTCAGAATCAGTATGTGCCTCTGTATGTTCTTGTTGAGTTTTCTCTGCTTCTGTTGACTCTGTTGACTGAGCAGTAGTAGCCACTGTTGTAACTTCTTCTACTTTTTGGAGCTGAAGAATCATAAAAATCTTTCAAAGCTGAAGTGATCACTTCCGCCTGATGACAAGTAAACCAATACAACTACCATCCCAACAACAATGACAAAGAAGAGAATAGCTAGAACCGTTAAAATACGATTGGCCACGACACCTGAACCTTTTTTGTTTCGTTGACGGCGTTCTGTTCTTGATTCCTCTTCTTGGTTTTCATAAATATCTTCTGCCACGGTTCCTTTTCCATACCTTACTCCTTGAGTTTTTAGTTTCTTATTACAATATAAATATGAAGATTAGACTTATACCTGAACGTTGCATCGCTTGTGGGCTCTGCCAAACTTATTCAGAATTATTTGATTACCATGATAATGGTATAGTCCGTTTTACGATGAATCTGAACAATTAGAGCGAGAAATTGCTTGCAACGACGACATTTTTAGAAGCTGTTAAAAATTGCCCTACTCGTGCTCTGATTATAGATGAATCTTAAAATTTGGTGGAACATCGATCTCTAATTTCCATCCCTCTAGTTTAGCATATTTTTTCTAGAAAAATTATAGTCTTTTTGCTAGCTATTTTATACAATTTTACTTTTTATTTGTTCCAGCATTTCAATAATAAAATAAACTGTTCTTTTAAGACATTTTTCTATCACTTAAGCACTAATCAAATTTTTATTTCAACCACATATAAAGTTATAAAAAGAGGAATTACTCTCTCTTTTTGTTTAATCAAACGATTAGTCTTCAAATCCATCTGGATGCTTTGCTTTGCCAACGCCATGCATCTTCACACATTTCTGTAATACCAAGTCCAGCTTCCCAACCTAGCTCTTCCTTAGCTTTTGCTGGGTCTGAGTAGCAAGTCATGATATCACCTGAGCGACGTTCAACGATACGGTATGGAATTGGGCGTCCAACAGCTTTTTCCATATTTTGGATAATTTCAAGAACTGAGTAGCCTTTTCCAGTCCCAAGGTTATACACATTGAGTCCTGAGCCTTTTTGAAGCTTCTATAAGAGCAACGTGTCCTTTTGGCTAGGGTCAACGACGTGAATATAGTCACGAACACCTGTTCCATCTTCAGTATCGTAGTCATCTCCGAAGACTTGAACTTGTTCTAACTTACCAACTGCGACTTGTGTTACATACGGCAAAAAGGTTGTTTGGAATGCCGTTTGGATTTTCTCCTAGGTCACCACCTCATGCGCCCCGAATTGGGTTGAAGTAACGAAGTAAGACAACGTTCCACTCTGAATCTGCTTTTATGGATATCTGTCAAAGATTTCTTCCAAGCATAAGCTTGGTACGGCCATAAGTGGTTGGTAGCTGAAAGTGGGAAATCTTCTAGGATTGGAACAGTATGTGATCTCCATAAACTGTTGCTGAAGAACTGAAGATAATGTTCTTACAGTTGTTTTCTTCCATTGCTCTCAAAAAGGCTAACTGTACCAGCAATATTGTTATCATAGTAGGCAAGAGGGATACGAGTTGACTCACCAACTGCCTTCAAACCAGCAAAATGGATGACTCCTGTAGGTTCTTCCTGTTTGAAAAATATCACGAAGTGTATCTGTGTCACGGAATATTCAGCTTCGTAGAAAGGAATCTCAACTCCTGTAATTCTTTCCACTACTTCTAAACTTTTACGGCTACTGTTGACCAAGTTATCCACTACAACAACCTGATGTCCAGCTTGGACCAGTTCGATGACAGTGTGAGTTCCGATAAAACCTGCTCCACCTGTTACCAAAAATCTTTCTTGCATCATTTTTCCTCAATTCTTGAATTATTTTTCATTTTACCATTTTTGATGGGGAAATGTCATTTGCTATCCCTAATCCTATCGTAAAAACTAGGTAAAAGGTTTACGATTATTTCTCTTTAATATATCTTTCAGTCGGATAATCCGCTGGATCCAAGACTCCTTTTCTCCCTTGAAGCATTTGGGCTAGGTGATAGCCTATAATGGGTCCAGTTGTCAATCCTGACGATCCTAATCCACTCTGCAAAGAATACTCCTGACAAGTTTGGCACTTGTCCGAAAAAAACGGCGAAAAATCATTCGTATAAGCTCCGAATTCCTACACGTTCACCACTTATCATTGCATCTTTTAAGCTAGGATAAAACGAACTTGCTCTGCTCAGCCATTTGTTGGAGCAAATTCTCATCAACTGCTAGGTCAAATCCCATGTCATTTTCATGGGTAGCTCCTAGAGATAATTTCACCACTGGAAATGGTATCAAATCCCACTCACCTTCCGGCATAACTACAGGGTAAGTTCCCATGTCTTGTGGCACTTGGTAATCTCAGAGTTGCCCTTTTTGAGGCCGAACATCCACCTCATATCCTAAATGGGCTCTAAGATGTGCCAAGCCAAGCTCCTGTGGATAAGATGACTTGGTCAAACATTTGATTGTCTATCTGATAGCCCGATGATAGAGGGGTTAGACTGACCTCTTTTATTTATGACCTTCACTTGACTGGCTTCCAGTAAGCGACTCACTAGGAGTTGCCCATCTACTCGAGCTCCACCAGAAGCATAGAGTAAACGTTCAAATCCTCTAAGACCGGGAAATAAGTTACTAGCAGTTGCTTGGTCCAAAATGGCTAATTCTCCAATCAAGGGAGATTCATCTCTACGTTGCAGAGCCAGTTGATAGAGCTCCTCTAGCTTAGAGTCATCGTTTTTAAGAAGAAAGACACCAGAACCTTGGTAAAAATCAACATTTTTGACCCGATTTTTCTAGGTCAGCTAATAAATCTACATAGAAATCAGCTCCTAGGCGCGCCATCTTATACCAAGCCTTATTGCGTCGTTTTAGAAAACCAGGGACTAATAATTCCTGCCGAGGCCTTTGGTTGCTTGGCCGTGTCCAAAAATCAAAAAAACAGTTACTTCGATATCAGCTTCCTTAGAAAGATAGTAGGCGACTGTGGCCCCTACAATTCCTGCACCCTACAATGGCAACTTTTTTTCATTGTCTTTACCTTCTAACTAGATATGATGGAATGGATTGGTGGACGCTTGACTCATGATAACCTCTAGAGACCAAGCATTCTCTTCCTTCCATTCATTCAGGAACGCTGCAATTTTTTCAACAAAGAGAACTTCAATATAGTGGCCTGGATCCAGAGCCAACAAGCCGTCTGACAACATATCTTGGGCAGTGTGGTAATAGATGTCACCAGTAATGTAAACATGAGCTCCTTTTGCTAAAGCATCAGAGTAGAAAGACTGCCCACTGCCACCACAAATAGCTACTCTTGAGATTGTTTTTTGCAAATCAGTCTCTTTATAATACACCATACGAAGGCTATCTAGACCAAATACTTCCTTAACATGACTAGCAAATTCTTCAAACGTTTGAGGTTTAATATTGCCAATACGCCCGATGCCACGTTCAGGACCTGTTTCCTGTAGATAAGTTGTATCCTTAATATCCAATAGTTGGCAGAACCAGTCATTAAGGCCGTTTTCAACAATATCAATATTAGTATGGCTAACATAGACTGCAATATCATGCTTGATTAGATCAATATAAATCTGATTTTGAGGGCGACTAGCTACCAAGTCCTTTATCGGACGGAAGATGGGCGCGTGCTTAACGATAATCAAATCTACTCCTTTTTCAATAGCTTCAGCCACTGTATCTTCACGAATATCAAGGGCAACCATGACTTTTTGGATGTCCTTGTCTAAAGTTCCAATCTGCAGTCCACGACTATCGCCTTCCATAGAAAAATTCTTGAGGGGCAATAGGTTTCATAACGCTTAATCACTTCACTTGCTTTCATGGAGCACCTCCTGATGGCTTGAATTTTATCTACTAAAACTTGACGTTCTTCATGATTTTTCTGAGATTTGACTAGGGCAAATTCGAGCTTACTTGCTTCTCTTTGCCACTTTTGGACAAATACGGGGCTAAGTTCTTTAGAGAGAAAAGGACCAAAACGGGTGTCACTTGCTGACAATTTCATTTCTCCAGCTTCCACTACTAGAATCTCGTAAAATTTTCCAGCTTCCTCTAAAATACTTTCAGCTACAATCTGAAATCCATGCTCTTGTAACCAAGTACGCAACTCATCTTCACGATTATTGGGTTGAAGAATCAATCGCTCAACATTGGCTAGTTTATCCAAGCCCTCTTCTAATATCGTAGCAATCAAACGACCACCCATTCCTGCAATAGTGATAACAGAGACCTGGTCACTTTCTTCGAAAGCTGCTAAACCATTGGCTAAACGAACCTGAATTTTCTCAGTCAAGCCATGACTTTCAACATTTCTAACTGCAGATTGATAGGGGTCCTCTACAACTCTCACCCGCGATGGCAGCTTTCAATATGACCTTTTTCAACTAATTCAATAGGTAAATAAGCATGGTCGCTCCCAACGTCCAGCAAAACAGCTCCTTGGGGAACAAAAGAAGCTACTGTTTCTAATCTCTTTGAAATCATCTTCTCTCACTTTCAAAAACTCTATTTCCCTTTATTATACCATATTTTATCTGGCTATCCTGCATCTAAAAAGACCGCAATCATAGATTGCAGTCTTTCTTTATCTTTTTAACTTGATAACGACTGGTTAGAATGAAAAATCACAGTAAAGATCAGCATCATGATCCCCATAGATGAGTCAACGTTTGTCCAGTCAAGGTTGAAATTTCAAGCAATTTTTGATTCTTGGGAATAGAGCTGTTCCAAGAAAACCTCCAACTGACCAAATAATCAATAGCACGCCACAAGCTAAATGGCAAGCAAGCTCTAACTACAGACATGAAAACCAATCGATGCCAATAGATAATACAGAAAGTGTCGAAATTTCAATGTCGGTCCAGCCTTGACTGGTTCCAAAAAAATTTTAACAAAGAGAACACTAAAGACTACCATCAAGGCACTTGGTAAAAGCTCGAAGCATGGATTTTCTGAGGAAGTTTTGTTCCACAGGTTTGATATTTCGTTCAAAAGTTAATACAAACGGTGGGAATCCTTCCACGAAACTGGTCAATCATAGTTATCTGAATCGGAATGAATGGGAAAAATCAAAATCCATTCAGTACGTCCCAACAAAAGCACTGGCAATACAGATAACTGCTAGCAAGAAGGAATAGATTGTCTTAATCAAGAAAAATCGGAGCAATGTGGGCATATTATTGACCACACGACGACCTTCGAAGAGAATCTCAGGGAACATCATTGAAATCTGAATTCAAGAGAACCAGATTTTGCAATCTGACGAGTTGCTGGGTCTCCCTTCAGCCATAACAATGGAACAGTCTGCCTCACGCAGAGCTAGGATATCATTGACACCATCCCCTGTCATTGCTGTAGTATGTCCTGCTTTTTCAGAGTTTGGATGATGAGTTTCTTTTTGATGAGGTGAAACACGTCCGAAAAATGGCTGTTCCTTCAGCCATGGCTATCAATTCTTCATCATTAATTTTTCGAACAATCTACATAGCTGTGATAGTCTGCAAAAACCTGCTTTTCTGAGCAATACTTGAAACAGTGACTGGATTATCACCAGAGATAATTTTCAATCCCACTTCCTGAGAACGAAGATAGTCTAGCGTCTCAGCAGCACCTTCTCGAATCGGATCTAGAATCTCAAGCAAAGCCAAAGCCTGAATATCAGATGGCTTTTGTGGCTTGTGATGGTCAAGTTTTTCTTGACTGAGCGCTAACACCAAGACACGAGATCCTCGTTCAAGAGCTTCTCTAGCTTCAGGAACTTGAGCATCCAACAACATCTCCGGTGCGCCTAGGAAAAACAGTTCCTAGACCTTCCAACTCCATTGCTCCCCATTTTCGATCACTTGAAAATGGAAGGCTAGAAATCATCGGATAAGCTACCTCTCCCGCAAAACGCTTTCGAATAGCTTGGGCAGTTGGATTTTTATCCTCACTGTGTGCCATATAACTAGTTAGTATTTTGGCAATGGCATCTTTGTCGTAAGTTTGAGTAAGAGGAAGGACCGTCTCAACCTGCATCTTCCCTTGGGTGATTGTCCCTGTCTTATCCAAGCAGAGCATATCCACACGTGCCAAGGTCTCAACAGAATACATCTCCTGCACCAAAACCTTTTTCAACCCTAAAGCTTGATAACAGCAGTTAAGAGAGAGTGATGGTCAAAAGGGCGATACTCTTTAGGGCAACATCCCAAAAGAGCTGTAGATGAATTGACTACAGAAGACTTGAGTGGCAGACCTTTTAAGACCAAGGCTTCAAGCAAGAGAGCAATACCAAAAGGAATGATAATTTTCCCAGTAAAGCCGGCTAACTGGTCTAGCGATTTCATGATACGAGAGTTAATTGGCTTCACTGTCTTAGCTCTCAAGCATGAGTTTAGCAGCATAGTTATCCGCCCCAACATGATGTACCTGAGCGAGGACAGAACCACTTGCAAGAAAGCTACCCGACAACATTAAGTCTTCTACTTCTTTTTTGCACCAAGTCGCTCTCACCCGTTAACATAGCTTCGTTGACTTCTGCAAAACCTTCTAATACAATGGCATCACTTGAATCTGATCTCCTGCTGACAAGCGAATAACATCATCTAAAAACAAGTTCTTCAGGGGTCCAAAGCGATCTCTTGTCCATCACGAATAGTGATAATCTTTTTCTTTATTCAAGAGATTGAGTTTATCAACCATATGTTTGGCACGTAGCTCGGTTACAATCCCAGAAAAATGCATTAAAACAGATAACCGCAAAGAAAAACTAGGTTGCTCCAGGCTTGAACAAAAGGCGAGCGCTAGAGCAATGGCAAAGTTTAAAGCATTGAATAAAGTAAAGACATTTCTCTTCACAATCTGCCATGTACTAGTACTAGCTGAAGCTTGGAAATCATTGACCTGTCCCTGTTTTTTGACGTTCTTTGACTTCTGATTGGCTTAATCCCTATAATTTTATTTTTTTATCCATAAATTCTATCATATCATTTTTGAATATTTCTAATTTCATGTAAAAAGCTATTCCGCCTAAACAAAAAACATTTGCCTGTCCTAGTATGATAAGGTATAATAAAAGAAAGAAAACTGAAGGAGACATCATGTTTTATACTTATCTTCGTGGGCTGGTTATGTTGATTCTATGGTCAATTAATGGAAATGCTCACTTTCACAATACTGATAAAAATTCCAGTCAAGATGAAAACTATATCCTTGTTGCTCCCACATCGTACCTGGTGGGATCCAGTCTACATGGCATTTTGCAACAAAACCGAAAACAGTTTGTCTTTATGGCAAAAAGAACTCTTTCTCCAAATCGCATCTTTGGTTGGTGGATTCGTATGTGGTGCTTTCCTATCGATCGTGATAACCCAAGTTCTTCTGCTATCAAATACCCAATCAATGTACTTAAAAAGAGCAATCGCTCACTGATTATGTTTTCCTAGTGGTAGTCGTCATTCTACCGATGTTAAGGGTGGTGTAGCTCTAATCGCGAAAGATGGCTAAAGGTTCGCATCATGCCAGTTACTATACTGGTCCTATGACTCTACAAAGGGCTTGTCAGCCGTGAACGTATTGATATGAACTTCGGAAATCCGATTGATATCTCAGATATTAAAAAGATGAATGATGAGGGAATTGAGATGGTTGCAGACCGCATCCAATCTGAATTTCAACGCCTGGATGAGGAAACAAAACAGTGGCACAACAATAAAAAGCCAAATCCACTGTGGTGGCTCATCCGTATACCCTGCCTTGATTCTAGCAATTATAATAGGAATTCTGACAATCCTCTTTACCTTTTGTTGCAAGTTTTGTTTTGGGAACCCAGATAAAAGAGAGACAATTACAATAGTCTAATTTTCACAAGCCCAAGTTTATTACTTGGGCTTTTTCCAATGAGTTAGCATACTAATTAGCATATTGACAAAAGCTTAAATCTATAGTATACTTTCAAAAGTAAGCTGATTTAGCTCAGTAGGGCAGAGCGCATCCATGGTGAGGATGAGGGTCGCCGGTTCGATCCCGGCAATTAGCATCAATTCAGCAGTTCCTATCTGGGGAGCTGTTTTTCTTGACAAAGTATTGGCTCTATAGTAAAATAAAAATCTGCGATGAGTCGATATGTAGCGAGCTACAATTGCGCAAAGGAGGTCATTACGCAGGAGCGGACTTGAGAAATGTGTGAACCAGTTTCTCACATGGAGATGCCTCTCACACTCTCTGGTTTTTCCAGAGAGTTTTTTCTTTTCTTAAACAAATAGGGTTCTGGACCTTATGAAACAAAAAAAGACCTATCATACAAGCTGTAAAGCCTAGTATGATAGGTTTTTAATGTTAGATTAACGTACTGTACGGATACGCATTGTGTTTGTACGAACAGCTTTCACCAAGTGGTACACCTGCAACGATAACGATATCGTCACCAGATTCTACAAGACCTGCTTCAACTGCTTTTACGTTCAGCGATTTCGAACATATCATCAGTTGATGATGGAGCTTCAGTCAACATTGGGATAACACCCCAGTTCAACATCAATCCACGCTCTGTCAATTCGTCGAATGTCAATGCCAAGATATCAGCATTTGGACGGTATTTAGAAATCAAACGAGCTGTGTGACCAGTCTTAGTCAAAGTTACAACCAATTTGATATTCATTGAGTTAGTAGCGTCTTTAACAGCTGAAGCCATAACTTCTGTCTTAGAGTTACGTTCGAAAGTATCTGAGTTCAAACGTCCGTATTCGTTAAGAAGAGTTTGAGCGTTCTTGTCAATTGTAGCCATTGTTGTTACTGACTCAAGTGGGTATTTACCGTTTGCAGACTCACCTGAAAGCATTGTAGCATCAGTTCCGTCGATAACAGCGTTAAATACGTCTGATACTTCTGAACGAGTTGCACGTGGTTTTTCAGTCATTGTTTCAAGCATGTTTGTTGCTGTGATAACAACTTTACCTGCTGCGTTCACTTTAGTGATGATCATTTTTTGGTAAACTGGAACCATTTCGAATGGTACTTCGATACCCATGTCACCACGAGCGATCATGATACCGTCAGCAGCTTCAATGATTTCGTCCAAGTTATCGATACCTTGTTGGTTTTCGATTTTAGCGAACAATTGAACGTGACCATTACCAGTTTCTTCACAGATGGCACGAACTTCTTCAACGTCTTTTGCAGTACGTACAAATGAAATCGCGATGAAGTTAATACCTTGTTCCAAACCGAAACGGATATCAGCGTTATCGCGCTCAGCAAGTGCTGGGAAAGGAATTTTGTGTTAGGGATGTTCACCCTTTCTGCTTAGCAATAATACCGTCATTTTCAACAACTACTTCAAATTCACGAGTTTCATCGTCTTTAGCGAAAAAATACGAAGACCCAATTTACCATCGTCAACCAAGACTTGATGACCAACTTCAACATCATCGTAGATATCAAGAGCACCAGCAACGTTCAAAGCAATCACTTCACGAGTTGATTTGATTCCTTGTTTAGTAGCAACACGGATCTTTTTCACCAGTTGTATAAGAGTACTCTTTAGCATCGCCTTCGAACAATTCAGTACGGATTTCTGGACCTTTAGTGTCAAGAAGGAAACCAACTTTTTTACCTGCAAGTTTTTCTGCAAGTTTAACAGTTGCCATCGGTCACCTTTGTTCTTGGTGGTCACCGTGTGAGAAGTTGAAACGGAAAGTGTTAGCTCCAGCTTCGATCAATTGAGCAATGTTTTAGCTGAAGCTTCAACGTCAAGTTTTTCACCCCAATACCCATCATCACCAAATTTTTTACCACCACGGATTTCTACCGCAGGACCTAAGGTTGCAACGATTTTTACACGTTTGTTCATGATTTTGTGACTCCTTTATATAATTCGACCTTTTATGGTCATTTTACCAGATTAGTTAAAGTTGATTATGACAAGCTCTTGTTCAAGTCAGAAAGTTCAAGGTCAGCTTTATGAGGGTTGTTAACAACAATCTTACCATCAGCTGTTAGCTAAACAAAGCTCCTCTTCTGCTGTTCCAAGAATTGATTTTCAACCATTTTCTCGTTACGAATACCGACAGCAACACCACCGATTCCTTGTTTAAGGAGTTTAACAGCGTGTGCGCCCATACGAGATGCTAATACACGGTCACGAGCAGTTGGTGAACCACCACGTTGATGTGACCAAGTTCTGTGACACGAAGGTCACTTGTATCGCCAGCTTCTTTTTAGTTTTTTTGACCAAATTCAGCCGCTGACATGACACCTTCTGCTAAAAACGATAATGTTGTGTTTTTACCGTGTTCATATCCAGCTTTGATGCTTGCTACGATATCTTCAAATTTGAAGCCTTCTTCAGGGATGATGATTTCGTCAGCACCTGTTGCAATACCTGCCCAAAGAGCGATATCACCTGCGTTACGTCCCATTACTTCAACAACGAAAGTACGACGGTGACTTGATGATGTATCACGAATCTTATCGATTGCATCCATTGCAGTTGTTACTGCAGTGTCAAATCCGATTGTAAAGTCAGTACCTACGATATCGTTATCGATTGTTCCAGGAAGTCCAATAGCAGGGAATCCATGCTCAGTCAGGCGCATAGCTCCATGATAAGAACCGTCACCACCGATAACCACGACACCTTCGATACCGTGTTTTTTCAATTGCTCAATCCCTTTAAGTTGACCTTCGAGTTTTGGCAAACTCAGGGTAACGGGCTGAGTGAAGGAAAGTACCACCACGTGAAATGATGTCTCCTACTGAAGCAAAAGATCAAGTGGATAAATTTCACCAGCAACCATACCAGCGTATCCATCATAGATACCAAAAACTTCCATTCCTTCTGAGATTGCTTGACGAACAACTGCACGAATGGCAAGCATTCATACCAAGGGCGTCTCCCACCACTAGTCAAAACAGCAATACGTTTCATTTGGTTTTTGCTCCTTTTTCTTTTAACATTCTAACTGATTATACCATATTTAAAGTTAAAATTCTTTTTATTTTTCATTGATTTTAACGATAAATCGTTTTCATGACAATCTGTTTTAAAGATTCTTGTAAGCCAGCGTCTTTTTGCAACTAAATAACCAGGCAAAAGAATATTTTTGTTCATTTTCATAACGAATGACAACAGGAATTTGTCCTTGTACTGATCTAAAATATGATAAATTTCAGCATCGTGGTCATGATTGGGAACTTGAATCCAAAAAACGCTCACTCACTGCCTCTTTTAAATTATTTAAAACTAATTGAAGTCGTCCGTCTCTAGCCTGAACTTTTCCCATTTAGGTAATAGAAACTTCCTTCGTTCAAAAGATTTTTAAATTGCGGTACTGTTCAGAAAAAAACAGTGACCTCAAACTTGTTTTACTATCAGTAACTTTCAAAAAGGCCATGTTTTCACCTTTTTAGTTCGAATCACTCGGATAGACTGAATCTCAACGAGAACTGTAGCTGTCTGTCCCTCGGAAAGCTCAGATAAACTCACGATCGGATACAAAGGATTCTTTCGCTAAAACCAGCAATGGGTGTTGGCTAATTCCAACTCCTAACCAATCCTGCTCTTTTTGGAATTTTTTTCAATATTTGAAAAGTCCTCTGTATCTGTCCAACTATAGCTAGAATCTGCAAAGAGGCTACCTAATTCTTCTACAAAGATAAATAGAGTTGGTAGATTGGTTAAGATTTTTGACGATTTTTATCGAAATCCATCAAAAAGACCTACTTCCACTAAAAGGGGTTAAGAGGCTAATCTTTTTGATAATTTTTGGGTAATCGTGTGATAAAATCTTCAACACTGCTAAATGGACGATGCTCGATAATCCAGTAGGCAAAAATCACGAGGCATTCCCTTGATACTCTTAAGTCCTAGATGAATTGTCTTATCAGCTAACTTATCTTGATATGGAACCGTATTGATAGAAAAGCGGAGCTAGTTCAAAGCCCATTTCAAGCGCATCTAGAATATAATCCCCGCTGGCATAATTGAGCATGACCTGATAGAAGATTGCTGGAAAATGTGTTTTAAAGTCAGGCAAGCTGAAAAGCTAAAGCAGATATGCATAAGCGTGCGAACGGTTAAAACCATAACCGGCAAATTTTTCCATTACAGCAAAAACTTCTTGAGCCTGTTTTTGTCCATGCCCTTTTTCGAGGGCGCCTTGGATAAAACTCTCCTCCATCCGATGCATCTCGGCCGCATTTTTTTTCCCCATAGCACGACGTAACATATCGGCTTTTCCAAGACTGAAACCTGCATAGCGTTGAGCTACTTGCATCACTTGCTCTTGATAAAGCATGATGCCATAGGTTGGAGCTAAAATATCTTCTAGCACAGGGTCCAGAACCGTAACCTTTTCTTTTCCATGTTTTCTGGCAACAAAGTTATCTATATAGTCGCTCGCACCTGGTCGGTTCAAGGAAGTCGTCGCCACTACTTCTTCCAAAGTTTTCTGGTTTCACGCGTTCCAATAAGCGAATAGCTCCCAGGTTGTTCAAACTGAAAGATTCCCTTTGTCTTACCAGCTCGCAAAGAGGGCTAAGGTTGCCTTATCTTCAAGATCAATATCCTCAATTCTTAGTGAAATACCTTGAGTTTCATATAAGAGCTCCTGCATTTTTTGAGCGAAGGTTAAGTTTCGTAGACCCAAGAAATCCATCTTGAGCAGGCCATTTCCTTCAACTCCATGGGCATCATACTGGTAATCGAGCATATCCTCTCCATACTTGAGAGGGATATAATCTGTTAGATTTTTATCACTGATAACGACACCAGCTCGCATGGATAGAAGTCTGTCAGGATAACCTTCTAATCTTTTTGGCAATTTCAGGCCTTTTTGGTACTCCATCTTACTCTGAATGAGTTGTCTAAAACCAAGATTTCCTCCATAGGCTGTCGTTAGAGTATCTTTAGATCCAATGTAATAGCTGTCAACTCATACTCAGGGACACCATAACGCTTGAAGATATCTCGGATGGCTTGCTTTAGCTCCAAAGGTCGAGTAAGTGACAATCTGCGCAAAGATGGATACTACCATAGCGGTCACGAACATAACGAATAAACTCAGGGCGATAGATATCTGGAATATCAATATCAATATCTGGCATGGTGTAACGTTCACGATTCAAGAAACGCTCAAAAGATAAGATTTTTAGCTACAGGATCAATCTCTGTAATATCTAAAGGCATAGGCCACTAGACTTCCAACCGCAGAACCACGTCCCATCCCCATATAATAGCCTTTGAGACCGACCAAAACGTAAAAGGTCCCAGACAACCAAGAAATAGTCATCGAATCCTCATATCATGAATCACAGATAGTCTCTTCTTCTAAACGTACCTGATAAACTGAATCTAGTAAACCTTTCTGTTCCAAGCCCTTGATAGCTCTTTTTCTCGAAGTTCCTCAACAGCAGGTCTCTGGATTGAAACGTGGAAGCTTGAGACTACTATCAATCTCGTAGGAAGTATCCTTGACCAATCTTGCAAGATTATCCAGTGCGATTGGGAACTTCTCAGAAAAACTGTTCAAGACGTTCAGCAGGCAAAAATAAGCCCTGTTGAGATTGAACATCAACCTCTCGCAAGGTCACGTTTTCCTTAATCGCTTTGAGCATTTGAAGTGTTTCTAAATCCTCAGCTTTCAAAAAGAATTAACACGATAAAGTGGGAGAATAGGGTGAGAAAAATTCGATTGAGCTGTATCTGGAAACACTCTGATATAGTATTCATGCCCTAAGTCCAAGTCATTCATTCCAGAATAATAAGGAACAATGATACCAATATCTTCTAAGGTAGGAAGAGAAGTCAGTCCATTCTCTTTACCTGTCATCTTCTAGAGACGACAGTTTCCATCAGGTTTTGATAACCTCGGTTTGATAGGGGCTAAAAACGTAGATTGATCCATTCATCTTTATGATGAACAGTCATTTCAAGACCCTAATAAAGGCTGAATCCCCTGTTTTTGGCATTCTTTGATGAAAATAATAGGCTCCATAGAGATTATCTTCTATCCATGATTCCAAGTGATGAATAGCCATATTCTTTTCCCAAGGCTGACATATTCTTGATTGAAACCATACTCTCCATGAAACTATAGACAGTTTTCGTATCCAGTTGGGCAATCATTCTTCTCACCTCCCTATTTCTTTTTCTATTATACCATTTTAAAATAGAAGCACAATTTCTTTCTAATCATGAACTAAAAACCACAGCTGTTGCTGTGATCTTTTAGTTTAGTTTTTTCACGAATCACTTCTACCTTGTATCCATCTGGATCTTTGACAAAGTAATAGTTTGGTTGTGTTCCTGGAAGTCCATTTGGTTCTGTCACTTCGTAGCCTTTTGTCGCTATGTTCTTTATGAAGAGCCCTCAAGGTCAGGTGTGCTTAGAGCGATGTGAGCAAAACCGTCACCCTACAACATAAGGTCCCATGATCGTAGTTGTAAGTCAACTCCAATTCATAATCATCGCCATCAAGACCTAGATAAACAATGGTAAAAGCGTGTTCTGGGAAGTCCAGACGACGTAATTCCTTAAATCCAAAAAGCATCTTGATAAAAAGCAATTGATTTTTTTCAAGATTTTTCTACTGCAAGCAAGTGTGTAACATTTTTGAAGCCATCTTTTCTCCTTTGTTTAAAAAAGACTGGGACAAATTTGCACCAGTCTTGTGAATAATTATTTACCAAGTTTTGCTTTAGCTGCATCTGCAAGAGCTGTGAAAGCTGCTGCATCGTTAACAGCCAAGTCAGCAAGCATTTTACGGTTTAACTTCGATCTCAGCCAATTTCAAACCATGCATCAATTGTGAGTATGAAAGTCCGTTCATACGAGCTGCCGATTGATACGTGTGATCCACAATTTGCGGAAGTCACGTTTCTTTTGACGACGGTCACGGTATGCATAGTAGTAAGAGTTCATTACTTGTTCTTTCGCAGTACGGAACAAGATGTGTTTAGCTCCATAGTAACCTTTTGCTAATTTTAAAATACGTTTACGACGTTTGCGTGATACAACGCCACCTTTAACACGTGCCATTTATATTTCCTCCAATATTTCCTAGAATTGTTAACTTACAAATACGCGATTATTTCAAGCGAGTAAGCATTGCTTTGATACGTTTGAAATCTCCTGAATGCACCATAGATGCTTTACGAAGATGACGACGTTGTTTTTTAGTTTTTCCGTGGAAACGGTGAGAAGTGTAAGCACGGAAACGTTTAAGTCCACCAGAACCTGTACGTTTGAAACGTTTAGCTGATGCGCGGTGTGTTTTTTGTTTTGGCATGATATTTTCTCCTTTTTTTAACTTTCTGACAGATTATTTCTTGTCAGTTGCTGGGGCCAACTGCATGAACATTTGACGACCATCCATTTTAGCACGTTGTTCGATGATAGCAATATCTTGAGTTGCTTCAGCGAAATCGGCTAAAACTTTTGCTCCAATCTCTTTATGGGTAATCATACGACCCTTAAAGCGAATGGAAACCTTCACTTTGTTCCCTTTTTCAAGGAACTTGCGAGCACTGCGAAGTTTTCGTATCGAAAATCACCCTTATCAATAACTGGGCTCAAATCGAACTTCTTTCACGGTCACAACGCTTTGTTTTTTTGCGTTGTTCTTTTTGTTTCTTCTGGTACTCAAATTTGAACTTACCGTAGTCCATAATTTTTCGCAACAGGAGGTTTAGCTTGAGGTTGAATGAGAACCAAGTCCACATTAGCGTCGTCCGCAAGTGCTTGCGCTTCACCAGTGGTTTGATACCCAATTGTTCGCCCTCAAGACCGATTAAGCGAACTTCACGTACACGAATTTCATCATTGATGAATAAGTCTTGCTTTGCTATGGTTTTCACCTCTTTTTATTTTTGAGAAAAACAAGAGCGGACTTGCTAACGCAAATCCGCTCTACATGATTATAGTTCATTTCTGAAACTTGATCTGTAGGGGCCAGACAACGTTAGTCGCAAGGCGAGAGTTCTCACTTCTGCTTTTTCTCATCTTGTATATGATATCAAGTTTTTCCCTTACTTGTCAAGATAAAAAAATAATCTTTTTAATTTTTTTCTAATATTTGAATTTAAATTCTCAACTATTGGTTACGAGAATAGTATATCTCATGTGGTTTTACATGATTCCCTAGTAACTCAGAGACTGTAACAAAGCTATACCCTTGTCCCTGCAAATATTCAATAACCTTTTTGGTAGTGAATTTACTGACGTCTGGTGAATATCATGCATCAATATAATAGAACCATCAGTCGTCTGACGTTGAATTTCTGTTAGAATAGCAGCTTCATTTTTACTCTTCCAGTCTAAGCTATCGACATCCCACATAATAAAGCTCAAATCGAGACTATTACGGATATCATCTGAAATAGCACCATATGGTGGTCGCATTAATTTTGAGCTATTTCCAAGAACACTAGTAATTGCTGATTCTGTATCCGTAATTTGTTTCTTAGCATCTTCTAATGAGAGTTGTGTTAAAACTGGATGGTTCCAACTATGATTTCCGACTTCATGTCCCTCAGCCTGCATACGTTTGAGGATAGCTTCATTGCCTGCAATATTTTTTCCTTGGACAAAGAAGGTTGCTTTTGATTTTTGTACTTAGCTAAAGATGTCCAAGGCTTGTGGTGTTGTATTGCCATCAGGACCATCATCAAGGTAAGAGCTACCACTTTTTATGTTTTTCTGCTTGAACTTTTTTATAAAGTTCAGCATCTTTTTCTGTTAGATAGGATGTCTGAATAAAATCAAAGAAATCTGAAATAGGCATTGCTATTTCTTCTACATTAGTCAGTTGCTTTGACTGGATAAAGAACCAATTGACTATCTTTGTAGGCAAATTTCCAGCTTGACAATTCTGCAGCTGAGAAATCAGCTGAAAACTTGATCAACAACTGATTGATCTACTTTTTTATCTTGGAGAGTGACTTAACACCCTCAAGGATTTTTTTCTTTAGCTGTGGATGGGTCTGTAAAGAGTTGATCCAGGGTAAAGATAGAGCCGTCTTCTTTTAGATAGAGCTGTTCCAAAGTAGTATTTTCTAATTCAACGACATTAGAATTTGCTAAAGTCATAAAGCCTGTTTTTTAATCAAACGATTTTCAACCCCAGTTAAAGAGGATCCCTTTTTCTGAGTAATAAAAATCAACTGTTCTTTTACCTTCTACTTTTGTCAGTGATGTCTTTTACGATGATATCTTTGACAGAGGAGATAAGGCTGTCTCCAACTAGTGGATAATAGGTGATAATTTCTGATTTCTCTTTGCGGAAATGCTCTTTTTGACTTCCTTGGGAGTAGGCGTCATCTTTTTCCTTCTTGAGACTCTCAATCTTTCTGTTCAAAAGGCTTGTTTATTCAGCACTTTATAGGTAATCACACCACCGAGTGCTAGCATTGTGAAAAACAAAAAGCAAGACAAGAATGCCAAGTTTTTATTGTTTTTCTTCTTTACTTTATTCTGGGGTAATCTCTTTTTGTCATAGTCTTATCATATCAAATATGAGCTATAATTTCAATGAAAACATGGCACAGAAAAAGATTTAAAATAGGTAAAGAAAAGTAAAAGAACCCTAGAAAAATCTAGGGATTCTTTTATAAATTAGAAACGAATACTTTCTCTTGTTTTTCATAAGAAGTAACGAAAGCGATTGGTAACACCAGGCTCAGCAACTTCTAATGCTTGAGAGATTTTTTTCGAAAGATGCTTGGTAATCAAATGTTGTTTCAAAAGATATTCAAAGCTTCTTGGAAAGCTTTGTTGAATACGATCATCAAATGATCTGTAACGGTTTCGAATATTGAAGCAATTGTTCTGTCAATGTTGCATTTTTGAACGATACTGTATGTTTCTTCTTCCAACATATTCATATCATTTGTCGCAATCTCAAGGATACGATTCACAGATTCGATATTCACTTGCGCTTGTTCCAGCTCAGCCATCAAGTCTTCTGTACTGTGACTTGCATCAAAGAAGAGCTTCAAGAATTTTTGTGGAATTCCTGGAAGATTTCTCTTCTCCATGTAGCGTTTAATCGTATGCAGACGGTTGACATATACATTTGCTTTTTGACGAGCATTGATGTCATCTTTTTCAATTTTGAACGAGACGTTCACTAACACCGATTTGGTCATCTTCAATATCTTTTTAATGTAGATTGGAGATTTTCCAAACGTTCTTGTAAGACAGAATATGCTTCTGAAACTTCTGACTCTGCATGAGTCATTTCTTCAATAGTAGCATTCAAGGCTGAGATATCAGCTTGAAGACGACGAACTCGATTCACATCGCTTTCTGAAATCAAATAGGTTTTCCCAAGACGTTCGATATCTTTAACTAGTACCTGATTGTTTTCTTTCAAGTGTTTAAGATAGGTAGGAAGGGTAGTTACCAATTTCTCAAAAGCTTTATGAGCGTTAATTTCACGAGTGAAAATATCATAAAGTGCATTGATTTCTTCTTGGATTTGAGTATTTTCATACTCTGCATTATCCAACTCCAATGTACGGATATTTTCGTGATTATTCTTCAAGGCTTCATAGAGAAGTTGAAGACGAGATTCGATATCAGTTTCTACAAAATGGTAGTTTTCATCTAAAAGCTTGCGGTAACCTGCTTCTAAATCTTCAAGTTGTTCTGGCAATTCAGTAGTAAGCTTAGTGACAATCGCTGGAATTCTTTCAACGATATGTGTCAAAGCTAAAATATGATTTTCAGCGTTATCTAAAATGCCTGCTGCTTCAACCGGATCTCCCGATGAATTCAAGGTTACAAATTGAGAAAACTCAGATTGGATGTTCTCCAATTGTTTTTCAATTTCTGGAAGAGCTTGACCATATTTTTCAGGATCTTCAGCTACAGTGTTTTGTAGTTTTTCAAATAAATCTAGGGCATGCAGAACACGTCCACTATTTTTTGATTCTTGTTTTTCCAACTCAGACAAGGCATTACGAATTGCTCGCAATATCTTCTTCAACAAGTTGGATTTGACTTTCAATTTGATCAATCTGGTGCTTAGCTTTCAAGAAACGGAATGAGTTATTGTATCCTTCAGCTTCAAAGAGGTTATTCTCGATATCTGCAAAAGAGTTAAGAGACAAATCTACCCATTTTTGGTTCCATTCTCTAAAAAGCAACCTGACTTTGACCAATCAGATGCATGTTTTTTTACAACCTCTACCTCATCATTAACAGGAAGGTTATATAGTTCTTCTTTTTTCTTCTAAAGCTGCAAGTCTACTCTCATTTCGTTTACGTAGCAAAATAGCTACTGCAAAGGCAATAGAAGCAGGACTGCAATTCCAATCAAAGTAATAATCAACTGATTATTTGACATATCAAACTCCTTTTTATACATGACACAATTGTAATGATTATATCATATTTTTCAAACCTTGGGGAACTATTTCCCAATATTTTTTTATACGTCAAGAGTACTGTAAACAGCGTTTTTCTTCGATAAATTCTCGACGTGGTTCTACTCGATCACCCATGAGCATATCAAAAATCTTATCTGCTTCTGCAGCGTCATCTACTGATACACGAGCCATGAGACGATGTTCAGGATTCATAGTAGTTTCCCAAAGTTGGTGGTCATCCATCTCTCCAAGACCTTTATAACGTTGAATGGTTGGTTTTAGAACGACCTTCGCTATAGCGAGCTAGGGCTTCTTGTAGGCGGATTTCTTGGTCTGCTCCAGGTTGAATATATTCTTTAATCTCACTACCAACTTTGACACCGTAAATTGGTGGTTGAGCGATATAAACATAACCAGCCTCTAGAACGGGTTTCATATAACGATAAATCAGAGTTAACAAGAGAGTACGAATATGGGCTCCATCGACATCAGCATCTGTCATGATAACCAGTTTTTTTGATAGCGAGCTTTGCTAACATCGAACTCAGCGCCAAATCCTGTTCCCATAGCTGTGAAAAAGACTGCGAATCTCCTCATTAGCAAGAATTTTTATCCATAGTTGCCTTTTTCAACGTTAAGGATTTTACCACGAATTGGTAAGATGGCTTGGAACTCACGATTACGTCCTGATTTTTGCAGAACCTCCTGCAGAGTCTCCTTCGACGATGAAAAAGTTCAGTTTCAGCTGGATTGTTTGATGAACAGTCCGCTAATTTTCCTGGAAGATTTGAAATTTCTAAACCAGATTTCTTACGTGTAACTTCACGCGCACGCTTGGCAGCAACACGCGCTTTGGCAGCCAAAATCCCTTTTTCAACGATGCGCTTAGCAATCTGTGGATTTTCCAAAAGGAAGTCAGAAAAATGCATCGCTGAAGAGGCGATTGGTAATCTTCACAACTTCACTATTTCCAAGTTTGGTCTTAGTTTGTCCTTCAAACTGAGGGTTTGGATGCTTCACAGAGATAACGGCTGTCAATCCTTCACGGACATCCTCACCTGTTAGGTTATCTTCGTTATCTTTTAGAAGTTTGTTTTTACGAGCATAGTCATTGATAACACGAGTTAAGGCTGTACGGAAACCTTGCTCATGTGTTCCACCTTCATGGGTATGAATATTGTTGGCGAAACTCATGACATTCTCGTGGTAACCCGTTGTGTACTGCATGGCGACTTCCACTGTAATATCATCCATTTCACCATCTGTGTAGATTGGTGTATCAAAGATAACATCCTTGTTTTCGTTGATGTACTCAACGTAGCTCGCAATCCCACCTTCGTAGTGATAATGCTTGGTTTGTTCAAGTCCTTCACGTTTGTCAGTAATAGAAATTTGAAGCCCGCGGTTCAAAAAGGCTAACTCTTGAATACGTTTATTTAATTTATCAAAATCAAATGTCGTTGTCTCAGTAAAAATTTCTGGGTCTGGAGTAAAGTGAACGATTGTTCCTGTTTTATCCGTATCCCCGATCACCTCAAGGTCTGCAACAACATGTCCACGACGGTATTCTTGGTAGTGAATCTTTCCATTTTTATGAACGCGAACATCCAACTGTGTTGAAAGAGCATTTACAACTGATGACCCTACACCATGGAGTCCACCAGATACCTTGTATCCGCCACCGCCGAATTTCCTCCAGCGTGAAGAACAGTAAAGACTGTTTCAACGGCAGGACGTCCTGTTTTTTCTTGGATATCAACTGGAATTCCACGACCATCATCGATAACTGTAATCGAATCATCTGGCTCAATAAAAACCTCGATATGACTAGCGAATCCTGCCAAAGCTTCGTCGATAGAGTTATCTACGATTTCCCAGACTAGGTGGTGAAGACCTTCTTTGGCAGTTGAACCAATATACATCCCTGGACGCATACGAACAGCTTCCAGACCTTCCAAAACTTGAATTTGACTGGCATCATAATCTTGTGCCTGTTGGTTTTTAATATCTTCTGTCATTTTTCCCCTTTTTCTTACATGTCTATTGCTTGTTTTAAGGACACAACATCCTCAAAGAGATAGGCATCTAAGCCTGCAGCATGTCCTGCTTCTACATCAATGGCACGGTCACCAATGACTAGACCTGACGTTATATGATACTTATCACGTAAATAAATCATCGATTCAGGATCAGGCTTGCGTTTAAAACCTGAACTAGCCGTCACTACTTCTGTAAAGTAAAGAGCTATCTCAGTTTTTCGCTAAAATCTCCAATACTTGATCGTTTCGATGAGAAACCAGAAAGTTACAGCCACCTTGGTCCGAAATATTTTCTAAAAGTAGGAATCCCATCAAACAAAAACTGGGATGTTCAAGCTCTCAGGCTTCATTTTCCTTATATTTTTCAAGAAAGTTTTCAATACCTGGAGCATACTTTTTCGATGGCAAAGGCAGTCGAAACCTTCAAAAGCCTCGTAGACACTATCGTGTTCCTGCTCAATCCCGAAACTCTGCTAATGTTTCTACAAAAGCTGCTGTAGAAGTTTCATAATTATCAAGCAGGGTTCCACCTAAATCCCAGATGTAATCGTGATATTTCATACCCTTCATTATACCATTTTTTTATAAAAAAAGCGATGTTTACCTTGGTTTTTGACATTAAAAAGAGAAGAATCTTCTCCATCAAGAAAAGATTCTCCTCAGTTTGTTCATTATTTTTCAAATAGGTCTGTGAGAGCATGCCATTTCTTAGAGACTCAGCATCTCCGCCCAATGTTTCAACCAAGTCGTAAGCAAAGGCTAAAGCTGTTGCTGGTCCACGGCTCGTAATGATATTTCCATCCACTACGACTGTTTCTTTGTGGTAGTGACCGTCAGCAATTTGTTCTTGGACTCCATCATAGCAGGTGAAGTTTCTTCCTTCTAGGAGACCAGCTCGATTCAAAGCAATTGAGCTGCACAGATGGTCTGCCACCTTTTTACCAATTTTCTCAAATTTTTGAAGTTCAGAGATTAATTGTTCATTGTCCCGCAAGTGGGCAGCACCAGGCATACCTCCTGGAAGGACAATCATGTCATACTCTGATAAATCACCGTCAAACACTCGATCAGCTTGAACTTGAATAGCATGTGAACCTGTCACTTTATCTTCAAATCCTACCATATGGCAGGTGATATTTGCGCGGCGCATGACATCTACGACCGTCAAGGCTTCGATTTCTTCAGAAACCGTTTGCTAGAATAACTGCAACTTTAGGCATAGCGACCTCCTTATTTTCACTTTTTTCAACACAACTTTTTTACGTTTGAATCTTGTTCGACCACTCTTTTCATCAGCCAAATGGGTTTGGTAGCTCATCGACAACAGCAAACCGACACCAATTAGATTACTGATAATAGCGGATCCCCCTTGGGAAATAAAGGGCAAAGGAATCCCTGTCAGAGGGAGAAGACCAGTAACCGCACCAATATTTTCAAAGATATGGAACAAGAGCATCATGGTAAATCCAGTTGAGATATAGGTATAAAATTGATTATTGGATTTTAGGGGTAATCTTTAACATGCGATAGATGAGCAGTAGATAGAGTGCAACCACTACAACTGAACCAATAAAACCCAAAAATCTTCCGCAATTACTGTGAAAATCATATCACTCTCGCGGACTGGAATAAGGAGATTAGACACATTAAAGCCTTGACCAAAATTCCACCGCTACCAATCGCGATTTGACCCTGTGCCTGTTGATAGGTAGTCGTTTGGGCATAATCAAAGGGATTGAGCCAAGCTAGGATACGGTTAATCTGATATGTCGGCATCCCAATTTGGTGCATAAAGGCACGCCCGTCTTTTGTGATAAAGATTGCTAGGAAGCCTGCAATAGCCGATACAACTGCTACAAAAATTGGAATAATAATCTTCCAAGAAACACCAGACAATAAGACAAGTCCTGCAAAGATTGCGACAAAAACCATAGCTGTCCCAAGGTCACTTTGCAAGGCTAGTAAAACCATAACTGGCATCGTGAAAACAATCATCCACAAAATTCAATAGAAAATCTAAGCCAACGGTTCGTTCTTTGTCTTTATGTTTCTTGGTAAAGGTTACGATAACGTATGCCAGCATCAAAATATAGGATATCTTCATGAATTCGGAGGGTTGAAAGAGTGTATAACCACCGATTGACACCCAGTTTTTCGCACCAGTTGCAGCTACTAAACTCGGGTTGTAAAAGACTAAAGGCAAGACCATCAAGGCTAGACCGAGTCCATATAAATAAGGTGTGGACTGCCAGAGAAATTTTGTGTTAAAAAACATGACTATGAAAAGCTAAAAAACAATCCTAGCGATATCCAAGCCAGTTGTTGTCCAAGTATGGGCCAAACATTGTTTGGGTAATCATGACTAACTGCTATATAAATAGCTACAACTCAATCACCAACAAACAAAAATACTGGTAATATTAAACTATAATCGACCCTAGAGTCGAAAGAACGTTTCATAAAAGGCCTCCTTCATTCTTTTCAGGTATTCATTTCATTGTTTTTTTAAAAATTCTTGAACTTTTGAGAAATACTTGCTCTCGGCTAATGACTCTAACACGATTGCTTCGAGCCAAAGACTTGCTGATTTGCTTACCATAGCGTTTACTTGCCATGCGGCTATCTAGAATCAGAACTGCAGAGCGTTGCCCCACTCGACGCATGGTTCTTCCAATCGCTTGCTTGAGGCGAATAATGGCCATAGGAAGCTGATAATCGTAAAAAGGATTTTTCCTTCAAACGAAGTTCTTGATTCATCTTTTTAGTAAAGGGATCTTCTGGATTTTGGAAAGGCAAACGAGTCACCACTTCAATAACTCGAGGATGTCTTGAAAAATCGACACCTTCCCAAAAACTTCCCTGCACCAAGCAAGAGCTCCCGCTCGCCTCTTTCAAAAGCGTTTTTTTCAATTGGGCAGGTTCACCGTGCTTATACTGGGCCAGATGGGGAATTCTTAAAGTATCAGATACCTGCAATAATAAATCTTTCGCAGTAAACAAGACTAGAATGGGTTCTTCAAACTGGAATAATTCTTCTAGAACTTCTACAATTGCTTGTGCATATTCCTCAGATGAAATTTCTGTCACCAACGGAAAAATCCTTCACCAACAAGATTTCCTGATTTTTCCTGAAACTGTTCGTCCATGCAGTAAAAAGGCGCTTGAGGAAAACCCTAACAATTCTGGTAAAGAAACCCTACTACTAATTTCAAAGGGTTGCAGAGATTCCTAAAAGTTGACAGGATTCTGGGAAAATCTGAGAAAAAGAGCAAACGATGATTGCGACTAGAAGTGATTTCAACCTTCTTACTAGACACATCTGAAGTCGATAACCAAAAATTCTCCCTCAGATGTAAAAAAATCTCTGATAGTCTTTAAATTCTGGTAAAGTTCAACTCAGAAAAAAATCTTGGCGGAGCTTGTCAATGCTACTAGCTGGACACATCCTACGTTTACCAGATAGAAACTGATCGAGTAGGTAAGAAACTTCAAAACGAATACTTTCTAGCAAGCGTCTTTGAAGCATACCTTCTTCCCTCGATAGAGCTTGGTCTAGTTGATCTAGCAAATCCGTTAACAAATAAGATTTTTCGAGAAAGATTTTCCAATGTCAACAAGATTTTCTGGGCTTCATCTAAAAATCAAGAGACGCCCTTCTAAGAGACTAGGATCATCTTCAAGTCGAGTAACGAGGTAAGCATGATTGGTCACAAGCAACTTGCAAGAACGAGCCTTGTCCTGACCTCGTTTCCAAAAATCCTCTAGCCAAAAGAGAGTCTTTGTGAAGGTTCCATCATGAACCAAGTTCGGTAAAAACTGCTGGTAGCGATATAGCTGACCAATTTCGTCTAAATCTCCTGTTTCTGTCTCTGTCAATCAAACTAGAAGTTGCATCTTGAAACGAGTATACAAACGATTGGACTCTTCTTCCTCTAGCGCTGCATGAAAGGCATCTAGCTTCAAGTAATTCTGAGGACCTTTAAGACTATGAATAGAGATATGGAAAAATCTCTTCTAGTTTTTTTAGCCTCCTCTTGCATCACCTGATTTTTGAAGGATTTTAGTCGGAACACTGAGTAGGATTCCTCTTCATTCTCAAGTGACAAGGCCGGTAGCAGGTAACCATAGGTTTTCCCGATTCCTGTTTGAGCCTGAATAAAAGGAAAATGGCTTCCCCTTTGTAAAAACTCTTGAACCTTTTGGGCAAATTCTTCTTGTTGACTTCTCTCCTCCAAACCTAGCAAGGCAATATTAGTTTGGAAATCTTTTGAGAGTTTTGCGTGGAGAAAGGACTGGCTTTTCTTTTCTTAAAAATAAGCCTTGCACTTCTACCAAATCATGCTCAACGAGGAGAGACTGTTTCTGATAAACTTCCTCGATGACTAGGTAAGATTCATAGAGTAAGCTGTCTGATAAACTCAATAAGCGCTCCAACAAACCTTTTGGCAGTCCAAAACATCTTTTTGTCTCATACAAAGAAAGAGTTCTGCTGTTGCTTGGGCATCAGATAGGGCTGAATGGGCTTGCTCTAGAGGAATCTCCCAACTCTTGGCAAAGAATGCCGAGATTATACTTCTCAAGCTGAGGGTAAAATATTTGAGCCAACTCCACTGTATCGATACGAGGGCGTGCGCAATTCATAACCCTCAAAGAGGAATTCTGCCAATAAAGTTAGCATCGAACTGAACATTGTGCGCAACAAAAATACCGTCTTTGACCAGTTCAAAAATCTTTCCAGCCACCTGAGAAAACTCTGGAGCCTTTGCTAAACGCTTGTCTGTCAAACCCGTTAATTCTTTGATATGAGAATCCAAGTGTTCATGAGGGTTGACATCAGTAGCATATTGTTCAACAATCTCACCATCTTCAATGACTACAATTCCCACTTGGATGATTTTTGCCTTGCTTCCAGTACTTGTTGCTTCTAAATCTACAACTACGTACCGATTATTTCTAAAATTCATCACTAAAAATTATATCAAAATTTGCACCATTTGACACCCCTGAACTTTATTTGAAGAGTCAAGTTTCTTGCAAGATTTGAAAAAAATGATTGAATAGAATTGTAGAAAAGGAGGGAACTCATGAACCCATTAGATTTGTTTAATCAAGTAAAAGAACTCATTGAGAACAAAGATTTTTCTGCAGCAAAAACTTTTGTTGAAGAAAACAAGGATCAACTCGGTGAGTACCTAAGCCAAGCACAAGCTTTGGTTTCAGGATCAGAAGGACTTGACGGTCTTGTAGATAAGGTCAAAGGCCTCTTCTAATCAGTCAAAAGACACCTGATATTTTTCAGGTGTCTTTTTGTATTTTTTTCATGAAATGCGGGAATATGTTGACTAATCGTGGTTGGCAGAACTACAAAGTTGTCCTCAGCTAATTTCTTGAGCAATTGCTGAATGCAGATAGTCGCTACCGTCACTCTTTCATAGAGACTTTGCTTGAGGGAAATTGCCCTGCAAAGCCAGCAATCATCCCAGCCAGAGTATCACCCATTCCCCAGTCGCCTGATAAGGGACCCGCCCAACACTCAATTGATAACAATCAGCTTTGACCAGCTTGCCAAATTCGAGTAGCAGGACCTTTTTGAACTAGAATCGTTCCTGAAGGAAAATCTCTTCAAAGCCTCTCCTGTTTCATCGGTTCCTTGGGAATCCAAATCTAAGCCTGACAAGACTTGCCATTCCCTTTGGTGTGGAGTTAAAACAAAGCTGAGCTTTAGGAAATTTCATTCCAGTCTTAGCAAAAATGGATAGGGCACCACCATCCAGTATGAGGGTCTGATCTTGCTTTAAATGATGAAAGACTGTTTGGAGAAGCTCTTCTCCACGCTCATCATCCACTGAGTCCAGGTCCGACCAAGACAACACTTGCTTTCTGTAACTGTTGCAGCAAGTAATTGCTTATCACTCAAGGTCAAAAGCCATAGCCTCTGGCAGATAGCTATGCAGAGCTGAAATATTCTCTTTATCCGTTGCTACTGTCACTAAGCCTGCACCGCTTCTAACCGCCCCTAAAGCAGCCATAATAATCGCTCCCCCATAAGGATACGTTCCCCAATCAAGAGAAGACGACCGTAGTCTCCTTATGACTAGAACGAGGACGCTCGATGATTACTTTTTCAGTAGAGCCTGATCAATGACTTTCATAAGCTACTCCTTCATGCTTGTTCTTACTTTCATTATACCACAAAAATAAAGAAAAACATCAATTGAAATAAGTATCTTTACAGCAAATGAAAAGTCGAGATATCACTATCTCAACCATTTTTCATCATAAACTTAATTCCTATCCAGCGTTCTTAAAGCAGCCTGATAAGTCTGCTCCATTAGCATGGTAATGGTCATAGGTCCTACTCCACCAGGTACAGGAGTGATATGACTAGCAATTGGTGCAACAGCATCGTAGTCAACATCTCCACAGAGCTTGCCATTTTCATCTCGGTTCATCCCTACATCAATGACAACTGCACCTGGTTTGACAAAAGTCAGCAGTCACGAAACTTAGCACGACCGATAGCTACGACAAGAATATCGGCTTTCGAAGCAACTGTTGCTAAATCTTGTGTACGAGAGTGGGTCAAGGTAACAGTTGCATTTTTAGCTAAAAGTAACTGAGCCATGGGCTTCCCAACAATATTAGAACGACCAATAATGACCGCATTTTTTCCGTCCAGCTCAATCCCATACTCATGAAACATTTCCATAATTCCCAGCTGGTGTTGATGGAATCATGACTGGGTGACCAGACCAGAGACGACCCATGTTGAGTGGATGAAACCATCCACATCCTTTTTCAGGGGTCAATAGCCAGTAGAAACAGCTTCTTCATCGATGTGTTTTGGTAAATGGGCAGCTGAACCAAAAATCCCATGCCATGCTGGATCTTGATTGTAGTTTGGCAATCAAACTCCAACAATTCTTCTTGAGTAATGGTCTCCGGAACACGCACGACTTCACTATGGAAACCTGCTGCGATTGCTGAACGTTCCTTGTTGCGAACGTAAACTTGGCTAGCTGGATTTTCTCCGACTAAAATAACGACTAAAGCCAGGAACCAAAGCCTGTCTCTTCCTTTTAGTTTAGCTGTTTTTTTCAGCTAATTGTCCTTGTAACTTTGGCTGCCAAAGCCTTCCCATCAATAATCTGTGTCATGTATTTTCTCATTTTCTAACAAATATTCTCTATTATAACAAAAAATCGCTCGGCATTCTAACACTTCTTTACCTAAGATACCCTTATAGTCTGAAACTATAAGAAAAAGCCCCCTTGGAGCTTTTCATAAACGATATTCTTACAAAACCCTACTCAAGAATTCCTTAGTTCTTTGTTCTTGGGTTTGATCAAAAATCTGCTCTGGACTTCCGTCTTCGACAACAATACCATCTGCCATAAAGATGACACGATCTGCGACTTCACGCGCAAAACCCATTTCATGCGTCACGATAACCATTGTCATTCCTGACTGAGCAAGTTCTTGCATTACCGCTAGTACTTCGCCTACCATTTCTGGGTCTAATGCTGAAGTTGGCTCATCAAAAAGCAAAACATCTGGTTCCATAGCAAGACCACGAGCGATAGCGATACGCTGTTGCTGCCCACCTGACAAACTTTGCGGATAGGCATCTGCTTTATCTGGTAAACCAACCTTTTCCAAAAGTTCCAGCGCTCTCTTTTCGGCCACTTCCTTACTTATACCTTTGGTCTTGATAGGAGACAGTGTGATATTTTCCATAACTGTCATATTTGGGAAGAGATTAAACTGTTGGAAAACCATTCCCATCTTTTCACGCATGGCAAAGAGGTCATTTTTCTTATCCGTAATGTCGACACCTTCAAAGATGACCTTTCCTTTAGTGGCTTCTTCAAGGAGATTCATCGAGCGAAGGAGGGTAGACTTACCACTACCAGAAGGCCCAATAATGACCACTACTTCCCCTTTTTTGATTTCAAGATCAATTCCTTTTAAAACTTCATTTTTTCCAAAGTTTTTATGAAGGTTTTCAATTTTTATAAGTGTTTCAGTCATTATTTCTTATCTCCTTGTCCCATACGATTTTCAAAAGCTTTCAAGGCTAGTGTCAAGATAGAGGTCATAATCAAGTAGTAAAAGGCTGCAAATAAGAGTGGTGTTAAAGGTAGGTATGTGGTTGTTGATACTGTAGTAGCTCCATTCCACAACTCCATAACCCCGATAGCTGACAAGAGCGAGCTATCCTTGATAATAGTGATAAACTCATTTCCTAGAGAAGGTAAGATATTTTTGATAGCCTGGGGTAAAATGACATAGCGCATGGCATTCTTAGGGCGAATACCTAGTGAATAAGCTGCTTCTAATTGTCCCTTTGGCACTGCATTAATCCCAGCACGAACTGTTTCTGATACATAGGCACCACTATTCATAGAGATAATCAAAATCCCTGGAATCAAGCGAGTCAGATCAACATCTAAGATCCCAATTTGAATAGTCGGAGCACTAATATGCATCAAGGCAAATGCAATCATAATCTGCACCATCATCGGAGTCCCACGGAAAACCCAGATATATAGATTAGCAAACCAGGCAAGTGGTTTAATTTTTGAACGTTGTGCAAAGGCCAACAGCACTCCTAGAATGGTCCCCAAAAAGACCACCAAGATGGATATGATAATTGTTACAACGGCTCCATAGTTAAAATATGGTAGATATTTGTGTAAAAAAGAAAAATTCATGGATACTCTACTTTCTGTTTTTAATATTTAAACTTAAAACTTGTATAAGGATAACATGTTTTTGCATAAAAAAATTCAACATTTTCTCCTAATATTTTCAATAAATTTTTCAAAGACGATAGAAATAGCGAGAAATCTTAGTTTTTCTAGTCAAGTAGAGTCTGTTTATGGTAAAATAGTAAAGATAAGAAATGGAGGAGAATTAAAATGGAATCACATTTGGTTAGAATCATCAATCGCTTAGAAGCAATGACTAAAAGATGGTGGTAACTTGAAACGTAACTTTGAGCGCGAAGGAGTTGTTGTCGCAGAGGTTGCTTTTTAACCACGACGAAGAAAAACGGACCACTCTTTACACTTCGTGACGTTGAAGCTCGTGAAACATATACATTTGATAGCATCGACCTAATTGCGATGGAAATCTACGAACTTTTATACTAATTGTTGAATAAATGCCGGAGAAGTCTCCTGCTTTGACCAATGAAAATCCTTTTTGCATGACAAATAGGATTTTTCTTTTTATCCCTATATTTCATTTACAAAACTCTTTTATCATGAGTTCTAAGACTCAATCTTTTTACTTGCTTTCCCTTTCAATCATGATATAATGAGACTAAAGAACTTTGACTATTTTTGACCTTTCTGTTTTAGTCAAAGCCAAGAAAGAAACGAGGTAGTGGTATGCTCTGTCAAAATTGTAAAATCAATGACTCAACGATCCATCTTTACACCAATCTTAATGGACAACAAAAGCAAATTGACCTTTGCCAAAATTGCTACAAAATTATCAAAACAGATCCTAACAATAGCTTATTCAAAGGCATTACAGATTTAAACAATCGTGATTTTGATCCCTTTGGAGACTTCTTTAATGATCTCAACAACTTTAGACCTTCTTCTAATAATAATGTTCCTCCAACCCAGTCAGGTGGTGGATATGGTGGCAATGGTGGTTTTGGTTCCCAAAATCGCGGGCCAGCTCAAACACCTCCTCCTAGTCAAGAAAAAGGACTCTTGGATGAGTACGGTATCAACATAACCGAGATTGCCCGCCGTGGAAATGTCGATCCTGTTATTGGCCGTGACGAAGAAATCATTCGTGTTATTGAAATTCTCAACCGTAGAACTAAGAACAATCCTGTCCTTATTGGAGAGCCTGGTGTTGGTAAGACCGCCGTTGTCGAAGGCTTAGCACAAAAAATTGTTGATGGTGATGTTCCCCACAAACTTCAAGGGAAAGAAGTCATCCGCTTAGACGTAGTTAGCCTTGTCCAAGGTACAGGAATTCGTGGACAGTTTGAAGAGCGCATGCAGAAACTCATGGAAGAAATTCGTGAGCGTAAAGATGTCATCCTCTTTATAGATGAAATTCACGAGATTGTCGGTGCTGGTTCTGCTGGAGACGGCAATATGGATGCAGGAAATATTCTGAAACCTGCCCTTTCTCGTGGCGAACTTCAGTTAGTTGGTGCTACTACCCTCAATGAATACCGCATCATCGAAAAAGATGCCGCCCTTGAGCGCCGTATGCAACCTGTTAAGGTGGATGAACCAACAGTTGAAGAGACTATTATTATCCTCAAAGGTATCCAAAAGAAATACGAAGATTACCACCACGTTCATTATACAGATGCTGCTATCGAAGCGGCTGCTACTCTTTCTAACCGCTACATCCAAGATCGTTTCTTGCCGGACAAGGCTATTGACCTCCTAGATGAGGCTGGTTCTAAAATGAACTTAACCTTGAATTTTGTGGATCCAAAGGTCATCGACCAACGCTTAATCGAAGCAGAAAATCTCAAGGCCCAAGCAACTCGAGATGAAGATTTTGAGAAAGCAGCCTACTTCCGTGACCAGATTGCTAAATATAAAGAAATGCAAAAGACAAAAGTAACGGATCAGGATACCCCGATTATCAGCGAAAAGACGATTGAACACATTATTGAGCAAAAGACCAATATTCCAGTTGGTGATTTGAAAGAAAAAGAGCAGTCTCAACTCATCAACCTAGCAGACGACCTCAAGGCTCATGTTATTGGCCAAGATGATGCAGTTGATAAGATTGCTAAGGCTATCCGTCGTAACCGTGTTGGACTAGGCACTCCAAACCGTCCAATCGGTAGCTTCCTCTTTGTTGGTCCTACTGGTGTCGGTAAGACAGAACTTTCTAAACAACTGGCCATCGAACTCTTTGGGTCTGCTGATAGCATGATTCGCTTTGATATGAGCGAATACATGGAAAAACATAGCGTTGCCAAACTCGTCGGTGCCCCTCCAGGATACGTAGGTTATGATGAAGCGGGTCAGTTGACTGAAAAAGTTCGTCGCAACCCTTACTCACTTATCCTCCTTGACGAGGTTGAAAAAGCCCATCCAGATGTCATGCATATGTTCCTTCAAGTACTGGATGATGGCCGCTTAACTGACGGTCAAGGACGCACTGTTAGCTTTAAGGATGCCATCATTATCATGACCTCAAATGCAGGTACAGGAAAAGCTGAAGCAAGCGTTGGATTTGGTGCAGCTAGAGAAGGCCGTACCAATTCTGTATTAGGTGAACTAGGCAACTTCTTTAGTCCAGAATTCATGAACCGCTTTGATGGTATTATTGAATTTAAGGCTCTCAGCAAGGAAAATCTCCTACAAATCGTTGACCTTATGTTGGATGATGTGAATAAACGCCTCTCAAGTAATAACATCCATTTAGATGTAACAGATAAGGTTAAAGAAAAACTTGTAGACCTTGGTTACGATCCAAAAATGGGAGCTCGTCCACTCCGTCGTACCATCCAAGACTATATCGAAGATGCCATTACAGACTACTACCTTGAAAAATCCAAGTGAAAAAAAGACCTCAAGGCCGTCATGACAAGTAAAGGTAAAAATCGTGATTAAGTCCAAAAATAAAACGGAAACAGTCGAGTCAAACGACTAGTTCCTCACATACAAAAGAATGTTCTTGCTTGACAGTAAGAGCATTCTTTACTATTATAGAAAGAAAGCGCACTCACGAAGGAGAACTTTATGGCAAATCCAACATTTGGAGAAAAAAAAGAAGGAGTAACCTACAAAAAAATAGATATGGCGTTTATGCAGTCATACCTGATGCAAACCATGAAAAGATTATCCTCGTACAAGCTCCAAATGGTGCATGGTTCTTACCAGGGGGCGAAATTGAAGAAGGCGAAAACCATCTCGAAGCTCTCAAACGAGAGTTGATTGAAGAATTAGGATTTACAGCTGAAATCGGCACCTACTACGGGCAGGCTGATGAATACTTCTACTCTAGACATCGTGATACCTACTACTACAATCCAGCCTATCTCTACGAAGCCACTTCTTATCAAGAAATCCAAAAACCTCTCGAGGACTTCAATCACTTAGCTTGGTTCCCAATCGATGAAGCTATTACTAACTTAAAACGTGGAAGTCACAAATGGGCGATTGAAGCTTGGAAAAAACAACATCAAATTTAAACTATCTTTACCAAATTTCCCAAAAAGTGCTATAATAGACATAGAAATACAGGAGGAAACCCTATGAAGCTTATCAATACTACAAATTCACACTCGCAACTTGTTAAAAGTCAGCTAGAAAGTACCGACGCAACGCTTGTAGAGGTTTATTCTGCGGGAAATACAGATGTTATTTTTTTACTCAGGCTCCACTTCATTACGAAATCCTCATTTCCAATAAACATCAGGGCAATCCGTGAAAAAAAGAAATGGAAATAATCAAAGAATTTTTTTCCTCAGTCGTAAAATTAATCAACAGGCTATTGATAAGGCAAATATTAAAACCCTCTATTCTGATAAATTGATTGAGATTTCAATCCCTACAAAATAGAATTAATCTACCCTACAGTTAAAACTGCGGGGTTTTTTTAAAACCTTTTTCTTGTTTATATCTTTAAATAAATTATTGTGAATAAAAGCTTTTTTTGTGAAAATTTCACATTTCAATCGAAAAAAATGAAAGAAATTTCGTTATAATAGATAGAGAGATTTTTAATGAAGGAGTATGATATGAAAGAAATAGTATACAGAGAAGCCAGGCTAGATGAATACCAAAAAATCGGAAAAGTGTTGGCTGGTGCCTTTATGGACTACCCTTTCATGACTCTTATCAAAGATGATTTAAAAAAACCAGAATATTACCCAGCATTCTTAGAATTATTGGATAGCCTTCTGACCAAACTCTATATCAAAGGAGAGACCTGTCTGATAGCTGAACAAGACGGGGAAATCATGGCCGTTGCCCTCCTGCAACAAAAGGATTTTTCCATTCTATCTTATTTGCTGAATGGTATGGTCAAGCTTTTCCGTTTTATTACTCCGCGCAATCTCTTGAAATATCTTGATTTGGTGGAACGTTCCGAACAGCATTTGAAAAGATCAGGAAATTTTGACTCGTATTTGATGATGTTAGGTGTCAACGTTTCTAGTCAAAACCAAGGAATCGGGAGTGCTTTTCTACAAGAAGGTGTTGAACCTTATCTTAAATCCAAAGGCTGCAAACGCTTGGGCTTGATTACTAGTACTGAAAAAAATGTTTGCTTCTATGAAAAAAACAAGTATGAATTACTAGATTCGATGATGTTAGAATACGGAACAAAATCTATTGGAAACTGGGCATTTGTAAAAACCCTGGATAACTAATTTTAAACATAAAAAAGATTGGTCTAAGGACCAATCTTTTTTTAGTTTACTTAACCGCTTCTTTCAAGGCTTCTACCTTATCCAAGCGTTCCCATGGAAGATCAATATCTGTACGTCCCATATGTCCATAAGCCGCTGTTTGACGGTAGATTGGACGTTTGAGGTCAAGCATTTGGATAATTCCTGCAGGACGAAGATCAAAGATTTGACGCGCTGCTTTTTCAAGTTTACTTTCAGCTACTGTTCCTGTACCGAAGGTATCGATACGGACAGATACAGGTTGAGCTACCCCAATCGCGTAAGCCAGTTGCACTTCTGCTTTCTTAGCAAGACCTGCAGCAACAATGTTTTTAGCAATGTATCGAGCTGCATAAGAAGCGGAACGGTCAACCTTAGTGGCATCCTTACCAGAGAAGGCACCACCACCATGACGTGAATAACCACCATAGGTGTCCACGATGATCTTACGACCCGTCAAACCTGAGTCTCCTTGAGGTCCTCCGATAACGAAACGACCAGTTGGATTGATAAAGAATTTAGTCTCATCATCCAGGTAAGAAGCTGGAATCACTTCCTTGATAACCTTGTTGATTACATCCTCATGGATTTGTTCATTGCTGACTTCTGGATCGTGTTGGGTTGAAATAACGACAGTGTCCACACGCACTGGCTGGTCATTTTCATCATACTCAACAGTAACTTGAGATTTAGCATCTGGACGAAGGTAGCTAATTTCTCCAGACTTACGTAGCTCTGCCAAGCGACGAACCAACTTGTGGCTGAGTGAGATTGGCAATGGCATGAGTTCTTCTGTCTCATCCACCGCAAAACCAAACATGAGACCTTGGTCTCCAGCTCCAATCAAATCAAGTGGATCTTGATCCGCATTCCCACGAACTTCTAAGGCTTCATTAACCCCTTGAGCGATATCTGGTGATTGTTCTACCAAGGATGGGTGAACTCCTACCGTCTCCGCAGAAAAACCGTACTCTGTATTGGTATAACCAATTTCTGCAATGGTATCACGAACCACTCGGTTAATATCGACATAAGCATTGGTTGAAATTTCACCGAAAACATGTACGGAACCAGTATAAACAGCTGTTTCAGCAGCCACGTGCGCTTCTGGATCTTGCTCTAAAATAGCATCCAAGATAGCATCTGAAATTTGGTCTGCAATCTTATCTGGATGCCCCTCAGATACAGATTCAGACGTGAATAATTTACGTTCTGACATAAAAATGTCCCCCCTTAAAAAATATTCGTTATAGAGTTACAAAGAACTGGTAGGAAGAGTATTTACAATCAATCCCACCACCTTATCGGGACCATATAACCTAACTATTATAACACGAATCTTTGAAAAAAATACTCGTATGATTGCTATTTTTTTCTTACTAGGAAAAGTGTTTTTCTAATCATAACCAAATAAAAAAACTCTTAAAAATAGATGAGTTTCTACTTTAAGAGTGATGTTATAAACTAATTATTTTCTAGATAAAATTCAAACCGTTCTCCGACGTATTGGCTCTTTACATACTCAAAAGCCGTTCCGTCATCAAAGTAAGAAACCTGAGTCAAACCTAAAATAGCATGTCCTTTTTCAACTTCTAGGTAATGAGCTATCTTTTCTTTGGCTAAACGTGCGTATATGGTCTGGTGAGATTTACCAATTCGATAACCATGCTCTTGCAAGGTTTGAAAGAAGTGCTTGGTTACTTCTTCTTTTTTGAAATTTTTGATAAATTTCTCAGGGATCGACGCCACTTCATAGACTACAGGGACTTTGTCGGCATAGCGAACACGCTCCATACGAATGATATTGTCAGTTGGCAGTAAACCTAGTTTAGCCACTTCTTGCTCATTTGGAATGGTTCGACGATAAGAAATCAAGTGACTAGACGGAGTTTTCCCTTGAGCTTTAACAATCTCTGTAAAACTAGTTGTTCCACGCATTCTTTCCTGAACACGTGTACTTGAAACAAAGGTCCCACTACCTACACGTCGTTCCAAAACCCCTTCTTCAACCAAAAGAGAGATTGCTTGACGTAAGGTCATGCGGCTAACGGCAAATTCTTCTGCTAAATCTCGCTCACTTGGAAGTCTTTCCCCAATTTTCCAACTTCCCTCATCAATGTCTTTCTTGATTTGGTCGTGGATTTTCATATAAGCTGGTAACATGCTTGATCACTTCTTTTCTTTATTTTTTCCATTGTACCGTAACTCATGGGGAAAAGTCAAACCGCACTTGTTTAGTTGGTAATTCTAACCCTTTTATGATAGAATATTCAAGAAGATATTTCTTTGAAGAAAGGGAAAAGATGAGCAACATTTCAACTGATTTGCAAGATGTCGAAAAGATCATCGTACTGGACTATGGTAGCCAGTACAACCAACTCATCTCACGTCGTATCCGTGAGATTGGTGTCTTTTCAGAACTAAAAAGTCACAAGATTTCGGCTGACGAAGTCCGTGCTATCAATCCTATTGGGATTGTACTTTCAGGTGGTCCAAACTCTGTTTACGAAGAAGGATCGTTTGATATTGATCCAGAGATTTGAACTTGGAATTCCGATTTTGGGAATCTGCTATGGTATGCAACTATTGACTCACAAGCTTGGTGGTAAGGTTGTTCCTGCAGGCGATGCTGGTAACCGTGAATACGGTCAATCAACATTGACTCACACAGAATCAGCTCTTTTTGCGGGTACTCCAGATGAGCAACTTGTCTTGATGAGCCACGGTGATGCTGTAACGGAAATTCCTGCTGACTTTGTTCGTACTGGAACTTCTGCAGACTGTCCTTATGCATCTATTGAAAACCCTGATAAGAAAATTTACGGTATCCAATTCCACCCAGAAGTTCGCCACTCAGTTCATGGTTATGATATTTTGCGTAACTTTGCTTTAAATATCTGTGGTGCCAAAGGTGACTGGACTATGGATAACTTCATCGAGATGCAAATCAAACAAATCCGTGAAAAAGTTGGAGATAAACGTGTTCTTCTCGGACTTTCTGGTGGTGTTGACTCTTCTGTTGTTGGGGTTCTTCTCCAAAAAGCCATCGGTGATCAATTGATCTGTATCTTTGTAGACCACGGTCTTCTCCGTAAAGGGGAAGCTGACCAAGTTATGGATATGCTTGGTGGTAAGTTTGGTCTCAATATCGTTAAAGCAGACGCTGCCAAACGTTTCCTTGATAAATTGGCTGGTGTATCTGACCCTGAACAAAAACGGAAGATTATCGGTAACGAGTTTGTTTATGTCTTTGATGACGAAGCAAGCAAACTAACAGACGTGAAATTCCTTGCTCAAGGAACTCTTTATACTGACGTGATTGAGTCTGGTACGGATACTGCTCAAACTATCAAGTCTCACCACAACGTTGGTGGACTTCCAGAAGACATGCAGTTTGAACTGATCGAGCCACTCAACACTCTTTACAAGGATGAAGTTCGTGCCCTTGGTACTGAACTTGGTATGCCAGACCACATCGTGTGGCGCCAACCATTCCCAGGACCAGGACTTGCTATCCGTGTCATGGGAGAAATCACTGAAGAAAAACTTGAAACTGTTCGTGAGTCAGACGCTATCCTTCGTGAAGAAATCGCTAAGCTGGTCTTGACCGTGATATCTGGCAATACTTCACTGTTAATACTGGCGTTCGTTCAGTTGGTGTTATGGGCGACGGTCGTACTTATGACTACACCATTGCCATCCGAGCTATCACTTCTATCGATGGTATGACAGCTGACTTCGCTAAGATCCCTTGGGAAGTTCTCCAAAAAATCTCTGTTCGTATCGTAAACGAAGTTGACCACGTTAACCGCATCGTCTATGATATTACAAGTAAACCACCTGCAACCGTTGAGTGGGAATGATTTATAAACATGATTTGAAGTGAAATGGTTGATTTAACAGCATTTTCAGTTATTATAAAAGGTTAAAAATCAGTCAAAATTGATTGGTTCCCCACCAAAAACCCCACCAGAATTTTTCTGGTGAGGGTTTTTATATTAAATTTTATTTTTTTCTATTATTTGATGCTTTTACGAGCTTTCTTAAGACCTGGTTGGAAACATTTTTTTATTTGAATAAGTTTCAATATCCGCTTAAAAATCAATGTTTTCCCACATTTACAGAAAAACAGAATTTCATCTAATTTGAATCAATTTCAGTTGAATGGTGTGAATTTTACCCTAAAAAAATACACAAATTGAGCTAGATTTTACCAAAAAAAGTTCACACCATTGATTCAATTATTTTTTTGTTACGTACGTTTTTATTAGATGATAGACTTCCTAATGTATTTCTTATAGCATTTGAGCAAACCTCCGTTAAAGGTTCTCCTATTGCCTCCTTGTAATTAAATCCTAATAATTGCATAGTCTTTAAAGTATCCTTATTAAGTAAAGCAACCAATTGCTTCATTGAATCTTCTTTCCCATCTTTAACATTAGTAAATGAAGATAGAAGAGAAATAACTTGTTCTAAAAGTATTGTGCAAATACTCAATATCTTTATCGTCAGTATGTACTTTTTCATATTCTTCTTTATATGCCTGAGCAATTCTGATTGCCTGTTCTCGTTCTGAAAGTAACTCATTTACAATTTCATCATAAGTATTTCGTAATTTATCGGCGTTACGTTCTTCCTTTAATGATTGAATTTTTACTATTTACTAGTGTTGTTGTTCCCTTAAATGTTAGAGTTCCCAACTCAATCCCTGCTTTTACTAAAAGCTTCTGTAATATATGGCTCCATGCTATACCTCTGTTATTTCCTTTTTATAATATAACTATTTTATCATAAATCTACATTAAACATAATATATCTTATAGTCTCTATCTCTCTAGGTAAAAATACCGATTTTATGATATAATAAAGGTAACACTATACAAGGAGATATACCATGACTCTTGATGTAAATAGAGAAGAATTAACAATTTTAGGGATTCCCTTTGATAACTTTTCAGATTTCGATACCGTCTGGTATGCTATTGGATCATCAATGATTGAAAATTATGAACCTACTGTTCAAGATGTGATTGATTTAAAAACTTATGTTGTCAATAGACGAAAGGAATTGAATATTGGTTAAAAATCAATACGAAGGCTATAAGTACATTGACCCTAATCACGAATATACCTATCCAAATTCCACAGTCTTAATCAATAAACAAAATGTTACAAATATTGAAGAAGCCTACCGAAATGAACACTTATTCGTTACTAAAAGACTTGCAGACTTGCGCTTGAAAGCCATTAAAGTCTATTCCATGAGTAATATTTTAGCCATTCATAACTATTTGTTTCAAGATGTTTATGCCTGGTCAGGACAATATCGCAGGGTGAATATCTCTAAAAGTGGTAATCCTTTTATGTCGATACAATCGTTTAATGCTGCAGAAACTTATATAAATCATCTCATTCATTCCTATTATCAAACTGCCAACTCAAAAGATGAAATCATTAAACATTTAGCAAAAATTCTTGATAATCTTAATTATTTCCATCCCTTTCGAGAAGGTAATGGACGAACTCAACGAGAAGTTGTTCGTTCCTTAGCATTATCAAAAAGGGTATTCTGCACAAATACGAGTGGAACAAGATGATGAAATTTACAACCTTTATATGGACGGAACTGTCTATGGAGACTTAGGGAAGTTAGAAGAATTATTTGGTAAAAATATTAAAAAGAAATATAGGTTTAATACTTGACAATTACAGAAGTGAAGTAAGCATTCAATACGAATCAATACATAAGAAAAAAACGCTGATTTCAAGCGTTTTTTTCTTTTTGTTAAATGCGACATATTGCACTGTATTTCAATTCAAACTCTACCTTTTTCTCTACCTTTTTTTGAAATAAGAATAATGATTCGGATATTTAAAAAGAGGAACTTTAGCGTGAAGCTCCTCTTTTTTTATTTGTTCTTTTACTTATAAATCGTATGACCTGGCTTGGAAAGTATGAGTTTCAGTTGGACTAAAAAAATAGCATAATATCAAGTTTTTTTCAGAACGATATTTACTGATTGATTTCATAAAATTTGAATCAATATTTTAAAAAAATTCTCCGAACGTGACTTCTGAATGTTTTTGACTATTCATTTTTCAACCTCTTTTTGACTTTCAAATATATTAATAGTAGTAAAATCAAATTCCACAATAATAATATGATATGACTAGCAGATATTGCTGATATTTTAAAACTTTCAGAAATAGTTTCATAATAAATATATGGTAAAGCTCCAGGAAATACACGTTCAATATAGGGTATAACTAATATTGGAAATAGTAGCAAAAGTAGCTATCGCTGTCATCGAACTCTTAAAAATAAAGTTAAATAATATGCAATGAAGAAACACAAAAACGCTACTAAATAGATAAGAGATAAACTGTATTACGCTAACTTCTTTAATAGTTCCTTTAAAAAATGAAGAAACTTACGATAACTAAGAATGATAGAATGGCTTGTAATACACAGTCTATCATCTCAACAATAATGATTTTTTTGTGTACTGCTATTCTTGTTTCCGGTTAATAAATAGACTATTCTAGATTCTGGATTCTCGACTTCCATAGAGCCATTTATCAGTCCACCAATCATAAATAAATAAGATGTAATTACCAAAAATTTGATTAATTGATAACACAATATAATTATCATTGATTTCAAATGTTATCAAACTAAGAATACAGGTAAATAGAATAAGCAATAACTGACTTAAAATTTGTATTTTCACTGCATTCAAACTATATTTTTTTATAAATAAGAGCATATACTATTTCATCCATATTTCTTGTCCTTCTGATTTTTTTATACCAAGCTTTTAATATACATCAAAATAGTTATTATTGATGCTTGAGATAATAATAATAACAAACCATACATTTCCGAAGGATTGTTATTTTCTACTCTTCCAAATGCAAATGACTTTGCACCTATTAGAGGGAGTAAATTTTCAAGTGTCGGAGAAACAACTTTCAATATGCCTGATAAAGTTATAATAAGAATACTTACAATAACAATGACAGATGGAATAGGCTTTCTTGTTATTTTTACTAAAAACATTGAAAGCAATGTCAATGTTATGGCAAAGATAATGATTCTTAACGTCACTTCTAAAACAAGACCTAGGCTAAGATAATTTTGCAATGTTTCATCTAACATCACATAGAGCATTGCACTATTTATTAGGGATAGAGCAACTGTCAACGTACTGGCTACAATAATTCCAGAAAAAATCTGACCTGTTAAAATCGTCTGCCATTTTGGTGTTAATAATTTGGTTAATGATTCCTGACCAAATTTGTACTCCGTAGATAGAATCAGTGCAAATAAGATTGGAAAAAATAGAATACTAGATTGATAAGGGGAAGATAATACAGCATCTCTTACTGTTTGAAACTTCGTTAATTGACTAGTTGTTTCTTCAAGCATAAGGATGATCTCTGTATTACCATTTGCTATCGCATTGATGACTTGAATATTTTGAAAGGTAAAGAATACACTGATTCCAATCACAATTGCTACACCCATCCAAAAGAGTGGCAATGATAATATTTTGTATAGTTCACTACGCGTATTTTTCATAAAGCATTACCCCATCTCATTTGTGACAGATTTAAAATATGCTTCCTCAAAAGAGCCATATTTTTCAAGAATATTTTTGCTGCTACCATCAATAACAACCTTACCATTAGATAATCCTACAATTTTATCAACCGTAAGTTCTAACTCATTCATATAATGGCTTGTGATTAAAACAATTTTATCGTCTCTTACAAATTCTCTTAGAAACTCTCTAACCCATCTAATTCCATCTGGATCGAGTCCATTAATCGGTTCATCCAAAATAAGTATCTTAGGATTCGCTAAAATAGCCGTAGCTAGCCCCAGTCTTTGCTTCATTCCAAGAGAGTAGTCTTTTATCTTTTTATTGCCAACATCTTGAAGGCCAACTATTTTTAAACATTCTAAACATCTTTGCTTATCTATACCACTAGTTAAAGCAATCCACCTTAAGTGACTATAGGCCGTCCTTGTTGGGTTGGGTTGAATACTATCTAGGAATGTACCTACATATCTGAAGGGATATTTTCCCAATTCTTCATAAACTTTTCCATCAAAAGTCGCTCTGCCTTCATCTGGTGAAATCAAGCCAAGCAATATTTTTAATAAAGTTGATTTACCAGATCCATTTGGCCCAATTAGTGCCGTTACTTCTCCCTCTTTTGCTGTAAACGAAACCTCTGAAAGAACACTCTTACTACTAAAACCTTTGCTAATTTTCTCAATTTGTATCATTTATCTTTTCCACCTTTTACAAATATAATTTTTTGAAATTTAGATAAATCCATTTCCTCACCAATTGGTACCCCATCAATTTCAACCCGTGCATGGGCTATAAATAGTTGGTTTTTGGTACATAACATTCTCCTTCCTATTATTCATATTACCCTATAGAAATTTCAATCGAGTAACAACTATGTTTACCTGCTAAACCCTGAGCAAATTGATTTAACTTACCACATATATTACTGATTTGGAGTTTTGAACTACTCTCAGAAAAAAATATGCTATAGAATAATTCCAAATCCCTCATAGTGACTATTAGGGCAGATGATAAGTTGTCATCTACATTTCATATTCTACAAAAACAAATATCGGAATAATATCAGAATTTCTGATTTCTATGTAATTTTTTTGATTCCAGATTATCGCATTGTCATATACTAGTGATAGAAGTAACAGACTATATACTCATTTCCATAAGAAGAATGTATTATTTAGATTATTATCACCCCATATCATTACTTGAGGGTAAATATGGTACAATATGATTAGAATATATTTTCAAGGGAGAGTCAATTGTGAAATATAAAGTTCTAGTCGTAGATGATGATATTGCTATTTTTAAGACTCATTAAAAAAATGTTCTAGAGGTAAAAAAACTTTGTCGTGGAGACACGAACTGCTATTCCTGAAATTGATATCTGTCATTTTTATCGGCTATGATTTAATTATTTTAGATATCATGATGCCCCACGATGGAATTGAAATCTGTAAGTATATCCGAGAATTTATTTCTGTTCCAATCATATTTTTAACATCCAAAAAAATTTAGAAGAAGATATTGTATATGGCATACAGTCCGGTGCAGATGACTATATCACAAAGCCATTCAGCATACCTGAACTAGTAGCAAGAGTACAGATGCATATCCGTCGAGAAGTACGCAATAATAATTCTAGTGAGATTCTACAATTTGGACCTCTAGCAATTGATAAAACGAAAGAGGAACTTAGAATTGCGGATATACATATTCCTACTACAAAAAGAGAGTTCCAATTAATTTTGTTACTCTCCAGCAATTCAAATAGAACATTTTCAAACGACGAACTCTTTGATTATCTTTACCCTCATAATTCTGAAACACAGGGGAGATCAATTACAGAGTATGTATACCAAATAAGGCAAAAATTAAAACCTTATGACATTAATCCAATTAAAACAATCTGGGGAGGTGGTTATCAGTGGATAACGCCCTGACTTTTAACCAACTAATTAAACAAACATATTTTTAAGATTTTAAGACAATTTCTTATTAGTCTTTTTCTATTTTATTTTCTACCAATGTTATTTACTGCATTTACTAATATTACTGAAAAAAATGCAGGTGCATTTACTATCTATTTCAGTACGATTTCTTGGATCTATATTAGTTTAATTTTGTTTTCTATTATTGCTAAAAAAATATTAGTAACCTTTTTAGAAAAAGATAAAGCAAGAAACAAATATTGTTTATAATCAAAGTCTACTGGTTGATTTAAATGAACAATCCCCAGCTAAATTAACTTTAATTGAACTGATTGAAACAAGACAAAAAAATTCAGGAAATGCAGTCAACGATTAAAAAAATGATTCAATCTGAAAAACAGCAAAAAAAGGAATTGATGTTTCAAGTCTCTGCTGCAGCGCATGATTTGAAGACACCTTTAACAATTATTCAAGGGAATGCTCAATTTTTTTACAATCTATGGATGTTACTGGAAATATTGGTCAATGTTTAGGAGATATCGAACTTGCTAGTCAACAACTTAATAGATACTTTAATCAGCTAATCAATTATTCTAAAACATTTTATAATGATACTTCCAATTGGGAGAGTTTCTCTTCGGATTACTTAATTGAATTATTTGAACGAGAAATTAAGTTAATTACTGATAAAAAGGCTAATACTCAATTTTCAAACAACCTACCAACCCCTATCTATTTAACACTTAATCTAAATTTATTCCTACGAGCTATCCTAAATATTATCAATAATGCGATTGACCATTCAAAAAGCAATTATCCAGTAATAAGAGTAGACTACAAATTAATAGATAATAAATTTTACATTTCCATATGGAATAGCGATTCTTCATTCTCGGAGAATTTACTTGAGAAATACGGGTTACTATTCTATCAAGACAAACAGGCAACAAATTCAGAGCAAGGAAGTCATTTCGGAATTGGATTAGCATTTGTTAAGCGGGTAGCAAAAATTCATGGAGGACAAGTAAATTTGAGTAATTTTTGAGAACGGTGCTCTTGTCACTATTTGTATGCCAGTCTAACCTTTAGTTTTCAAATATTTTTTTATGCCAATATGTTAATTATAGAGATTAGTCTATCAAAAATATTCTCTTGAAATTTTGGATTAGCCTTATTAGTAGTACTATTTAACATTTTTTTACAAATTCTTCCAATCTTCTAGCAAGTCCCTCGTACTCATAAAGATAATGCTCTAGCTCCTCTTTAAGGTGGCGATTTTTTTCATTGATTTGAAAGAGCAAAATCAAGACTTACACTTCTTAGTGAACGATCTTCAAGTAGCACTTTATCAATCATTTCTTGTTTTAGTTCTGGAGAATAGTAACAATTTTACCTTGCTTGACAATTTTTTTATTCCGTAATGGTCAATTAATATCACCATGTATTTTTAGACCAGAAACATTCACACCAAATCTTTTTCGAAGCTGTTTGAAGCTTTGTCCTTGTTTTCTTAATTCATATATTTGAACTCTATCTTCATAAGTTAATTTCATAATAAAAAAATACCCCGAAAGTTAGATTTTTTTCTGTCTAACTTTTTGGGGTGCAGTTCATAACAGGCGCAATTTACTTTTTTTACTGAACTCATCAATTTAATTATCTTTTTTTGTTACCCTTTGTGTTTTTTTCTAATTATTCTTAAAGAATAAACTTTGGTAGAAATAGGGCGAAAAAAACAGAGCAGGCTTAGGCCTGTTTTTATATACCTATTAATGGGAAGATAACAAAATGTTATCTTTTCCTATTCATAATCTCTTAATTTACCTGTTTTTGTACTGTTCAACCAATTCCCATAGATTATGAGTAGTTAAATCTGGTACAAACGTATACCATTTATTAGCCACGAATAACTCAACTAACATATCAATTGCGTATTTGAAATTTAAAATCTCATCCATTTCTGTAATACTATAATAAAGTTTATCATGGCAACAGTGATAAATAATCAAGTTCAACCTATCATCAATGAAATCAAATTCTAGCTCCTCTCCCTCGCGAGATAAAGTTAGATAAAAATTATATTCATCACGGCAAAAAAATTAACAGTAACATCAAAAATCCGCTCCTGTTTCAATTTCGGTATTTACAGTCTCTAAAAATTTTTTTAGATAAATAATTTTTATAAATTTGCATATTTTTTTTCTCCTTTAATTGTTTATTGAGTTTAAAAAATAAATTGAATGATGCCAATGTCTGGAGGGCCAAGTTCATAAACTAGGCCTGTAATAAAAAGCATATGCTTCATACATATGTAACCTCCTTTTTTTCTCTCTATATATAGATTGCCATAAATTTCAAATTATAAAAATAAAAAAATTAAAAAAACTGATAAAGGTATTGTTTACTTCTAAATTTTTTTGTAGTTTTTTTCTCTTTCTCTCATCCCTCAGTTTTTGCAATTTTAATTTTTTTCTGTGTGTTTAGCGTTGACAGAAACGTAAGTGTAAGTCACGCTAAACACACAGTACTAGGTAAAAGTGAATAACGTAAAAAAATCTTATCCTAATTTTTTTATTTTATGATTTATGGCATACTAATAATATATAAATAATTGATTGAGTAGAGACGTAACTAATATAGCTACGTTTTTTTATGTTTGAAAGGAGGTAGCTATCGTGGAAACAGTAGGTTTAAGCTGGGTTAGGAAAGAACCAGTTTTGTATTTCATTAACTAAAAAAATAAATGTATAGATAATAAAAAGAGATGTCAATAGCAGTTTAAAAAAATTTTTTTGATCGTAACAAAGTAAAGAATAAAAAGTAAAAAAACGAAAGTAAATAACAGGAACCAATTTTTTTGTATTTCATTTACCAGTAAAAAAATAAATGTATAGATAATAAAAAAGTAATGTCAACAGCAGTTAAAAAAATTTTTTTGATCATAACAAAGTAAAAAAATCAAAGTATAAAAAAACTAAAGTAAATAACAAAAGTCTAAAAAAATCAAATACAAAAACTAGCTTAGCTCAGTCGCTAAATTCAGAGCATTTAAACCTGAAAAAAGACTAACAAGAAAAAAACAACAGATTTTTTTATCTGCAAGATGGAACTCTACATCTTATTTGAATTGAGTCAACTTGTCATGTTGTAAAATGACTTGGTTATCTTCTTAGCCATCAATTAAGAAGCGCCCTAAGCAAAGGGAAGATACTACATCAGTGAATATAAGCTTAAGTCACTGCACTACTTCAACTTGAATTAAAAAGACCTTAAGAATTTTCTTAAGATCTTCTTTAAAAGCACATTATCTACTATAGAAAGGAAAGAACGATGGCAAAGAAGAAACGTAGTCGTGCTGAACGACGAAAAGCTAAAGAGAAAGCTAAGAAACAACAGATAGATTCTCTAACAACTTTTGAGGGTCGGAAACAATTCGTCCAATCAAAAGGATTGACTAATCTAGTCACGCGCTTTAAAAAAGGAAAGGGTATCAAGCGAAATGAATCCAAAAAAACAGGAGAAGACATTCATTTAATCCATACAGACCGAACCTTACACAATTATGCTGGATCCTGGAGCAGATTCGCTTCCTTTGTTGCCTCAATAACTACTGCCGAGGATTTAGAAGCTCTTTATAAATCTAACGATACTGAGGGATGGATTGACTTAGTGAATCAATACTTAGAATATTGTAAGAAATCAAGGCTTTCTGCTCCAACCCAGTCAACCTATAAAGCAGCATTAGCCAAAGTTTTAGGAGTACCTTCTACCGCTTTTATTGCAACGGATATTCGATATCGAGCCGACAAAAAGAATAATCGTTTGAAGTCTAATGACGACAGGATGTCTGAAGGAACAAATAATCGCTGGTTCTCAATCGTATCTGCCACTGGGTTACGTAAAAATGAATTAAAAGCTATTACAGGTGATTCTCTACATCAACGTGAAGATGGTCGATACTATCTTAAAATCATTGGTAAAAAGCATAAATCAAAAGGAGCACGAGACCGATGGATTCCGATTATTACACGAGACAAAGAAGAATTAGAAAGGCTTGTTGAAGAATTTAGGCTAGCTGGTAAAAAGCGTGTATTTCAAGTTCCATCTGCTTTAAAACCTCACAAATATCGTGCTGAATACGCAAAACGCCTTTATCTTCTTGTCGCACGAGACCCAAAAGACATCAAGGATAAAAAGGAAAAATTTATCTACGAGGGGAATTAAAAGGCGTTGTCCTTGATCGAAAGGCTTGTTTAATTGTATCTCGGGCTCTCGGACACAATCGACCAGAAGAATTTCAAAAATCCTATGCATATAAGTTAATCGCACAAGCAAACTAATCAGCACTTCTAAAAAATAATGGTATATCTCTCTTAAAAATAAAAAAAGGTAGTTCAAATTATTGAACTACCTTTTTTTAATACTATTTAGTTATTTTTTTGCTTTTCAAATGTCCCATCTTTTATAAGAAACTTACTTTGTAATGTTTTTAGCTGTATCAAACTTAAAAATCAAGTTTTTTTCACTTCTTTAGCACCTTCTTCAGGCAATTCTGCTTTTTGCACTAGATGCACCATCGATAGTAAATTTGATATATTTACCAGCTACTTTCCATGTTCCTTCTTTAGTTTCATCTTTATCATTAGTCACTTCAAGGCTGTTATCTTTTTTAAATTTTATCATAACATCATGCTCTTTATCATACCATGAGCCAACGAACTGGCTTGCTGGATCAGATTTTTGATTTAGGTAAAAGAACGCTCCACCCGCCACTAAAAGTGCTACAAGTACAGAAGCTACTATCGCAATAATTTTTTTCATCATTTTTTTCCTCCTAAAATACTAAAAATGTATTGAATAAAAAAATTTTAAATCTTTTTATAGAAATTAAAAATACTAAAAATTTCATGTTGTATTCGTTCTGCCCTTATAAATAACTTACTATTATAGCAGAACTCTAACTTAGTATATCCTAGTTAATCACGTCTTCTAAGTGGTAATGCTAGACCAATTCCACTAAATATAGTTCCTAGAACTACCATAAACATATTTTCACTTGAACCTGTATTTGGTAAAGTCGTATTGACACCATATTTAGGTTTATTTCCAACATAGATATAAGCTGGATTACTTAGAGCAGTTCTAAGTTTGTCTGTTACCAGTTTATGTTCTATATTCTCTACCTTAGAATCATGTCTATGATTCAATGATTCTTGAGGTTTATTATATGCCTTCTGATAAGCAAGTAGAACAGCCTCGTACTGAGCTTTGGCATCCAATTGGTTTTGGAGGAGAGTATTGAGTTTAGCTTGTTCTGCTTCAAGAGTTTGAAGAGCTAGGCGGTGAGCCTCAAGAGCTTTTTCATACTCTTCTTTTGCGACTTCGTAGTTTTCAGAAGCGTGGACTAGGCTATCAAGGAGAATTTCCATCTCTTTGATGCTGTCTTCGATTTTAGCAATTTCTGCACGAACAGCTTCTTCTTGAGCTTTCAAGTCGTCTAGTTGAGCTTGAATAGTTGCTAGAACTTTTTCCTCTTCGGCTTGTTTTGCTTTGAGTCCTGCAAGAGCTTTTTCTTCTTGTGCAAGTTCAGCTTGTGCTTGTTCCAAAGCTTCTTGTTTAGTCTTCACATCAGCAGTTAGATTTTCAACTGCCAATTTAGCATCTGACAAGCGTTTTTCTGCAAGTTTTTCAGCTTCAAGAGCTTGGTCGTAAGCTTCTTGGGCATCAGGAGTTAAGTCCTTAGTTGCTTCTAGTGTCGCAATCACTTTACGAGTAGCTGTAAGTTCCTCATCAGCTTTCTTGTAAGTAGCCTGTGCCACTTCCAATTCAGCTTGTGTAGTTTTTGTAAGAGTTTCAGCATCTCCCAAAGCTTTAACGGCATCTGCCAAAGCTTGGCGTTTTACTTGAATGTCAGCATTTAGGTTCTTAACGGCTGTTTCCGCGTTTTCCAAACGAGTTTGAGCAGCCTTGTACTCTACTGTTGCATGGTCAAATTTGGCTTGTGCATCAGGTGTCAAGTCCTTAATAGCAAGGAGTGAAGCAAGAGTATTTTGGATGTTTGAAAGCGTGCTTGTTGATTTAGCGTGTGCTTTTTCTGCATTAGCTTTCTTAGTTTGAGCAGTCGTGTTAGCTTTTTCAGCATCTTTCAAAGCTTGAATGGCATCTTCCAAAGCTTGGCGTTTCACTGCAAGGTCAGCATTTAGGTTGTTGACGGCTGTTTCCGCATTTTCCAAACGAGTCTTAGCTGTGTTGTAGGCTAGTTCTGCTTGGTCAAATGTAGCTTGAGCTTCAGGAGTCAACTCTTTAATCGCATTTGCTTTGTAAAGAGCATCTTTTGCGGCATCAAGTGCTTTAGAAGCATTGTTCTTAACAGAAGTTGCTTCTTTGAGAGTCGCTTGTGCATCCTTGTCAGTTTGTTCTGCTTGGCGCAATTCTGACTTAGCTGTGTCGAGAGCTTCACTGTTTGTCTTAATCTCGTTGTTAAGGTCAGTCAAGGCTTTCTCAGCTCTTGCAAGTCGTTTTTCAGCGGCTTGATGTTCTGTTTGCGCAGTATTGAACTTAACTTGTGCATCAGGAGTTAAGTCTTTAATCGCTTTGGTACGCTTAATGGCATCTTTAATGCTGTTAAGTTTATCAACTGCATTGTTATGTTCAGTCGTTGCTTTTTCAAGACTTTCTTGTGCAACTCTGTTTGCGATAGTTGCTTTAGACAAGACTTTTTCTGCTTCTTTGTGAGTAGCACGTTTGTTGTTAATCTCTTTTGTAAGATTTGCATAAGCAGTTTTTGCGTTTGTGTTGCGCAATTCAGCTTGGCTTAATTCTGACTTAGCAGTATTAAGAACACGCTCTGCATTAGGTGTCAAGTCTTGTGTGTTAAGCAAGGTGTTAAGACGGTTTGTAGTAGTTGCAAGATTAGATTTTGCAGTATCGTCTGCATCTTTAGCAGAAGCCAAACGATTTTGAGCATTGTTGTGAGTGGCAATGGCAGAAACTTGAGTTTTCTTAGTTTGTACCAAGGCTTCTTCCATCTTGCTGGTGTCAAATGGAGTTGGGAGTGGTTTTGCGATACCGTTATCAAAGTATTCATCCACATAAACCGTAGTATCTTTACCTGTTTGTGGGTCTTGCGAAACAATGTAATGAGCGTTTTTCCCTGTAAACTTGATAAAGTGCATACGTCCTTCGTTATCTTTTGTATAACTGATATTCCCACCAACTGCTTTTGAAGTTGTTGGTTTTTTATCTCCAACCATTCCTTTCATGTGACCAAAATTCGCATGAATGTCGTTTGTCATAAAAGCTAGAACTGCATCATAAACTTCACGATAAAGTTGAGACATAGTAGCTTTACGAGTTTCTTGAATGTTTCTTCCTTCAAGAGAACCAGAGAGTTCAAGACTGAATGTTGGACTCATAACTTCTCCATTATAGCGAATATTATCCACTCCGTGGTTATTAAGCGCTGTATGGCTATGTCCACTGTTATAAGGTTTGTTTTCTTTTGCGTAATTTTGGGCAATCTTCTTAACCCCTTGAACAGACTCTTTGGTAACAACAAAATTGTGTGTTCCCCAAACTTGGTCTTGGAGGTTATTTGCCATAAGTACATAGTAGTGGCTCAAAGCTTTGATTTGTTCATCAGTGATGTTATCCAAATCCACTAGGCTGTCATCAATTGGAAGAACAATGTTTTTATTGCCCCAACCAGTGAAGACATTTTTCTTAGTTTCTGGATTCCAAACGAATTGTGGTTTTCCGAAATCATACTTGCCACCCTTGTACCACGCTTGAATAACATTGTTCAAAGCTTGTTTGTTTGATTCACTAGCATCATTCAAGTAAGTCTTGTATGCGGCAATGACATTTTGTGGTAATTGAGGGATGGTCAAGTTCTTGATGGTAGAGATTTGTTTTTCAAGCGTATCAACAGCTTTTTCTGCTTCTTTCTTCGCATTTTCAGCGTTTTCAGCGGCAGTTGTTGCATCAGACAATTCTTGAGCAGTTGTGCGCTTAGTATCTTCTTGTTGACCTTTTAGAGTCTTTAAATCTTGGATGTTAGAGCGTTTTTGAGCATCTGTGTTTTGTGCAATCTCTAACTTGCGTTCAGCATCCTCTTTTTTAGCTTGTTTAGTTGCTAAATCAGCTTTAGCATTGTCACGCTCTTCTGTAACACCTGGCAAACGGTTCTCAGATGAAGCAAGGCTATCTTTTGCATTTTTTTCATCTGCGGTAGTTTCTTGAAGTTTAGTGGAAGCAAGGTTTGCGCCACCTTGAGCTTTTGTTTCAGCTCTTTTAGTTTTAGCTTCTTCATCTTCAGCTTGAGTTTTAGCTTCATCCAACAAACGAAGTTGTTCAGCTTTTTCAGCATCTTTGCCTTTTGCATGTTCCAAGTTCGCAGTAGCATTTGTAAGAGTATTTTCTTTGGTTGCTAAGTCAGACTTGGCATCGTTACGTTCTTTTGTAACGCCAGCTACTTTCCCTTTAGAAGCATCCAAAGTTTCTTGAGCCGTTTTTTCAGCTTTTTTCTTATTCTTCAAGTCATCAGAAGCTTGGTTTGCGGCAGTTTGAGCATCAAGCAAATCACCTTCTGCTTGCTTAAAGGTAGCATTAGCTTGATTCAGAACAGTTGTTGCCCCAGCAATTTTTTCTGCACGTTTAGCATCTGCACCTTTAGCATTGTTCAAGTTTGTAGTAGCATCTTCAAGTGTTGACTTTTTAGTTGCTAAGTCAGACTCGGCATCATCACGCTCATCAAAGATGGCTTTTGTGCCAGTTCCGTCAAGAATAGCTTGGGCGTTGTCTTTGTTTTGTTGGGCTACACCAAGTTTAGAAGAAGTTTCGTTTGCTTCATCAGTTGCATCTTGAAGAGTTTTTTCAGTAGAAGCGCTTGTACGTTCGGCATCTGCTTTCGCTTTTTCTAACCCAGCAATATCCTCTTTCTTTTTAGCATCAGTCTTTTTAGCATCATCTAAAGTTTTAGTAACATCTTGAAGAGTCGCTTCTTTAGTAGCTAAATCAGATTGTGCATTTTTACGCTCATCTAGGATAGCTGTTGTACCAGTTCCATCAAGAACAGATTGGGCGTTATCCTTGTTTTGTTTAGCAACATTGCGTTTAGATGCAGCTTCCTTGTGAGCTTGCGTTGCGTTTGAAAGAACATCAGTCGCTTGGTTAAAAGTGTTCTTTTGCCCTGCTTCAAGCTCTTTTGCATCATTTAGTTTACGAGCTTTTGTGGCATCTGCATCTTGTGCTTGTCCAAGAGCCTTCTTAGCACCTTTCACAATAGCTTGTTTAGCTTCTAAGTCTTTCTTAGCATCCTTTTCTTCTTTGATAACCTTGTCAGCACCAGTTCCATTCAAAACATTTTGAGCGTTCTGAACTTTCTTTTCTGCACCAGCAACCTTTTCAGCTTGTTTGCCAGTCGCTTCCGTAGCATCTTTAACAACAGTTTCTTGTGCATTTTTTTCTTTCCTTGCACTTGGTCTTGTTGTCCTTTCAAAGAATCAATTTTTTCTGTGTGTGTCGTCACTTCTTTCTTAGAAGCGTCAATCGCTTTTTCTGTTCCTTCAATCGCTTCAGGAGTCGCAGCCTTTTTCTTTTGTCCAGCTTGTTCAAGCGCTTGTTTAGCACTAGCCTCTGCCTCACCAGTTGTCGTTTCGTGCTTCTTAGCGTCTTCAACAACAGGAGTTTGAGTTTCAACAGCTTGGTCAGCTTGGTCTTTGATTTCTTTTGCTTGTCCAACAACTTCTTGAGTTGGAGTCTTAGTTACAAGAGCAGTTCCGTTTGAAACCTCAACACCCTCAACTTGAGTGATGGAAGTTGTAGGGGAATTTTGTAGATGTTTTTTTCTTCAGCTACTGTATTGTCTGTCGGTTTTACATCAACCTGTTCATCTGCTTTTTACAGATAGGGTTGAAAAAAACTTGTTAAAAGCAACTCCTGCCGCTAGAGCAAGGGTTATTTTTTTCTTATTATTTTTACTTTTTCTTGATTTCATTTTTACCCACATAAAATTTGAAGCGTATATGCCCCAAATCCAAGCCCTTCTTATAATATTACAAACGCTCTCATTATACCATTTTTTTATTTACTATTGTAAATAATAACGTATATTTTGAATACTATTGTTTATATAAATATCAACAAAAAAATATACAATAATTAAAAGGAGAATTTGTAAATGAAGATTGGAGAATTGGTCAGGGAATATCGACTAAGTAAAAAGCTAACTCAGCAAGAGCTTGCCGAAAAAAAGTGATCTTAGCTTGCCTTTTTATTAATTTAATTGAAAACAATAGAAGAAACTTATCTGTTGATACTCTACTAAAAAAATTTTTATCTGCTATGGATATAGATCCTTCTGATTTTTTTAGACCACTTTCCGAAACTTCTGATGATGATCTTCAACTTTTAATTGAAAAAAATTCAACTCAATAAAAAAATCGTACTGAAATTATTGAGCTTTTTCTCAACATTCTAAAAATTTAATGAAAAAAATAAAAAAATTTTTTTTAAAAAAATAAAAAGTAAATAAAAACTTACTTTTTTTCCTTCAAAACCTTGTCACATCAATAAAAATATCGTACTGAAAGTATTGATTTCTTTCTCAACATTCTTGTTCTAAACTAAAAAAATTAAAAGTAGGTAAGAGCCTACTTTTTTTTCTTCAAAAACCTTGTTACGACGCGTTTTTTGAAGCACTCAAAACTGAGTGCTTTTTTTGTTTTTAAAAAAATTTCCATTTTCAGGCGTTTTTAGAAAGATTTATGGCATACTTCTAATACAAGAAATAGGAGGTAAATAAATGGAAACTTAAAAAAATTAACTAATCTTTAGAAAAAGATGTTGAACTTAGTTCAAATAACATACTTTATCAAAATACCATATGAAAGGAACTTAATAGAATGGCTGGAAGAAAATTAACACCGGAAGAAAAAAACAAAAGGCGTTTAGAAGAAAAAAATCAATAATGAAAAATAGTATATTAGAGGTTTTCTCATCAAAGTCTTGTTTTGCTGGAATAGATAAATGTAAAAGTATCCCTACAGGGTTTCTCTGTAAAGGGTATAGAAATGAAGAGTTTAATGAATTATAGTGCTTGTAATCTAAAAAAACCACTATAGATGGAAAGTTACTTAATTTAGAAATTAAATCAGAATTTTTTTCGGGAAAAATCACTATTTCTTTTGATACATCAGATTATAAAACACCCTATTGTTACATTGAATTAATTCATGGAGGATTAAATTTCGAGACGGTTGGTATTAGGAGATTAAAAAAATAGATTAGCATATGCAATCGATTTTTATTAAAGAAATTTACGGTATTACCATTACATACTCGACTGCTCTTCTTCTCGAAATTGAGCTCGCTTATACTATTGCCTTTGATAAAACTCCAAACCTACAGCTCAGAAGTTTTCTACACAAATGTCTTTCATCAGGATACCCTCCAAATTTTGGAAATGAGAAAAAGTAAAAAGAACAACTATGACTATCCAATTTTGAGTTCTAAGATTAGTAATGAAGAATTAACTGTTACTTACGATAAAAATTGAAAAAAAGCAAAAAAAGAAAAAGACAAATCAGAAGAAAAGGTTCAAAACTAGATAATATTAATGTCCAAAGATTTGAACTAGTATTAAAGATAGAAAAAAATTTTTTTGGGAACCAATTCCTTAGATTTACTGAATGATGCACAATTGATAGAATATCTGGAATCAAAACTTCATTCGACAATAAATGTGTATATAAAGTTAATTGAAGAATCAAGTACAAAAAAACTAAAAAAAGTGATTAAAGATGTATATAACAAATACGGTTCTAAAAATTATATTAAAGAACTATTAAATCAAGTAAATAATCATTCTCTTAGATTTTTTTGTCTCCTTTGGTCTTAGACGAAGAAATTATAGCATTGACGAATATTTCTCCTTTTCAAAAAAATAAAGGTAGAACCAAAAAGAACAATAATAGACTCCTTCCAAAAATAGTGAAAAATATTCTGAAAAAAACGAGACTGGATTAATGATTACTTGGCACGTTCGAGATATATTTAAACTACTTTTTATGAATCACTAGAAGTTGCTAGAGAAAAAGGGTTAGGATGTCATAAAGATACTACATCAGCTCATACATATAAACACGTTTTTAAAAAGATTATTCATTAGATTATAGAAATAACATTTTTCGATGAAATTATAAAAACTAATACTAGAAATCAAAAAAATAAAAATTAGAAATCATGTTTTAAAAAGAATTCCCTGATAAATATTTAGATATCAATAAAAAAATAATAAAATGAATAAAATGAATAAAAATAAAAGTAAATTAAATAATAACTTTTTTTATATTTATGGCTGTAAACCTTGATATAACAACGAACATATATTTATATGTAAACAGTTTGAGTTTAATATTTGAGAAAGGAAATAGATATGTGTAAATTTTTTTAGAACAAAAAAGAGCTTGTTTCCAAACTTTGGTCGGTGTCAGAAACAAACTCAAAAATATACTAGTAATAATATCTATTACCTTCTTCTATTATCGCAATAAAATTTAGAAATTTCAAGAGGATTATTAATTATGAAACAAACAATGAACAAAGAAGATTTAATTAAAATGGGTTACAATCCCTATACTGCCGTTACAATTATTAGACAAGCTAAGCAAATTATGGTACAAAAGGGATATGCCTTTTATAATAATCGACGTTTAGGGCATGTCCCTATCGTTGCTGTTGAAGAAATTCTGGGTGTTTCACTTCACAAGGAGGAATAATGCCACAAAATCAACAGAAAACTAAATTTCCTGGAGTCTATACTGACAAAAACGGAAAATTTTTTATTCAAACCGAATTTGGTATAGATAGAGTAACCGGGAAACGAGTACGAAAGAAATCAAGGAAAGATCAACACGGAAATCCATTTAATTCAGCTTCAGAAGCATATAAGGAATTAACTCGACTGAAATATGAATATCATCAATCTCAAGGTTATTCTAACTACCAGATGAAATATCGGCAATTTATGGAGGAACATTACATTCCTTATTATAGAACAACAGTTGAGCACAGCACATTTTTAGTTCGAGAGAAAAACCTTTTACAGCTTTGTGATCGTTTTGGTGACATTACACTTCGTTCGATTACCCTCGAACAAGTCCAGAAGTTTCGAACATGGTTACTGACTAGTCAAGATGAGGATGGTGCCGGATATTCACAAGGATATGCTAGCCTCATCTTTGGCATGTTTAGGAAATCATTGGACTATGCTTTGCAAATGGGATATGTGGAAAAAAACATTTCTAAGCAATCTAATGCAATTCCTAAAGGGAAAAGTAATGTCCCATATTGGACTAAGAGCGAATTTGAAGCTGTTATTTCGCAAATTTACATTGAAGATGTATATGAACATTTAAACTTCGTGATGATTTGGGTATATTTCATGACTGGCGTACGTGTAAATGAAGGTTGTGCTCTTCAATGGAATGATGTTGACTTTGATAAGCAACGCTTACGAGTTCATCATATGCTTATTGTTAAAAACAAAAAAGAATGGACTCGTAATTTTTATACGAAAACGAAAGACGGAAGAAGGATGATTAGTTTAGATAAAGATACAATTGATGTATTAAAAAAATGGCGTGAAGCTCAAAAAAAGATTGGACTAGGACACGAGAACGATCTTATCTTTTCATACGATGGCTGCCTATGCTGAAATCTACAATTTCAAGGATTATTAAAAGATACGCCAAGATTGCTCACGTAAAACCTATCCAAGCGAAGGGTTTTAGGCATAGCCATGCATCACTGCTAATTAATGAATTAAATGCTTCTGTACTTATTCTATCAAAACGTTTAGGACACTCTTCTCCTGAAATCACCTTGAAACACTACTCGCATCTATGGGATGGCGCTGATGAAGTTATCACTAATGAAATGGTAGGAATTATTAATGTTTCTTTCCCATCTTCTAGCTTAGTAAATTTCAACGGGAACCAATCAATTTCAAAATAACATTCCCACCAAAAACCCCACCAAAGAATTACTAACTCCTTAAAAAGCCTATTATATAGCAATTCTCAAGGAGTCTGCAACCGTTGAGTGGGAGTAAAGTTTCCTATAAAATAATAAATAATACTGCTGAAGCATGGACTACAGTGGTATTATTTTTTTTATAATTTCAATATTAGGAAAAATTTCTCGACTCTCAACTCCTCTTTTTAAATCCTTGAAACA
>BNJU01001909.1_pt1 | contig 71619 bp, 116 predicted proteins | sample 8539281 | NCBI WGS metagenome assembly BNJU01 (sample SAMD00202456, study PRJDB9452) | human saliva metagenome | isolation source: human saliva | place: Japan | reverse complement strand
AACCTTCCACCCATTGATAGGGGACTGACCGCATACCAGTTTCACTTATAGTGTTCACTTTCCTTGTTCCGCTTGCCGAGGTTTCAAAACTCATGCTTATATCCATTGAAGATACGACTCAATTCTTCCAAGAAGCCAAGCACTAACACCGTGTGAGAACCTGCCGTCCAGGCTTTCAGATAATGAGGTACCATTTCGGATAACGGTAGCGATTTTTCCACATATGGTCGACGGAGATGTTGAGGTCACTGTCAACGAACTCCTTCTATCCTTCAAACTTTTTACGGATGATCTACTAGCCTCCATACAGCATATAGTCGGTGAACTCGCAGCGAACGACGCTTTTCCTGTCATCAATAATATCTATAAGAAGAATCAGCCCAAACTTCCACATCATAATGTATTCTTCTTCCGATTGCTTATGACTTTTTGTATCGTAAGGCTTAATTTTTGAGCTACCTATAGGAGCATATCAACAACGTGATTTTCAGTTTCGGTTTCAAGTCTTGCACAATCGACGGTTTCTGACTAGGTATTGATTCACGGAGGCCGTACATATGCATTCTCGGTCACCCGATTTCCATCACTGATGAAGAACACATTGCCGTAAAGATTAAACTTGATGCGTCCGACACAGCCGATAGGATTGAGGAACTCTACGCTTGTCATCTATTGAAAAAGTCATACTATTATGTTCATCCTCTCTCGTAGTACATCATCCCTACAGGAAAGTCGTTTAACAATATTGTAATCGTAAAACGATAAAAGCTCTGATTCAGTTGGCGCCAACTTCATCAGACCTCTCAATTCAAATCCTGCTCTAATTCTGCGATGGTGCCAGCTGACCAGCTCGATGATTATCTCAGCGGACAGCTTGGAAGCCTTCTGCTCGAACACCCGGTATGATTCGTTGCCGGTGCCGTCAGCCATATCCGAGATCACTCTCAGCACTGCGCACGGTACACCCGCACAGCCTGCGACATAAGCCAGAACTGCACCCTCCATCTCAGCTGCGTCACCGCCAAAATCATCTCTGAGCGCAGCCTTAAGTTCCGGAGTGTTGATAAACTGATCTCCGCTGACAATTCTGCCAACCGTAACTGTGCCGGCCTCTTCATGCCTACCAGAGATGTCCTGGACACTTCTCGTCGAAGCGCAACCATCTGTTCGTCAGCCTTCACAACAGTTGGCTACTTCCGGGTCTGGTAGCCGAGATTGCCCTTTGCATATCCCAGAGGGTGAGGTCGAAATCGTGCTGCACAAGTCATTGCCAGCCACTATATCCATAGGCCTCAGCTCTACATTGAGCGCACCTGCCACACCGCTGTTGATGATGTAGCTTGGCTTGTATTTATCTATCATGAGCTGTGTGCCTCTGGCTGCGTTCACCTTACCGATGCCGCATCTGACCAGCACAACCTTGGTGTGCTCCAGTACACCCTCATAAAATTTAAAACCGTACTTCCTCGACAAAACACACTCTCATCGCGTCCAGCAGACCCTGCATCTCTACATCCATCGCACATACGATGCCCAGCTAGCATTTCCCCCGATAACTGCTGCCGCGTCACAAAAGGCAGCTCCAATGCTCTTATCCTTTATAGTCATAATCCAGTCTCTCCTCGTTCCAATCTCTGAGAACTTCCATCATATCTCCGGCCACATCCTTGGCCGCCTCAAGGTCGTGCTCCTTGTAGTTACCGCACTCGCTATGCTCCGCTCCCGGTATATCTCCCTCGTAATCAACGATAAAGGCAAACGACTCTCTAGCCAGATCGATCGCCTGCTGCCCTGTAGCCGTATCTCTCATCAACAGATAGAAGCCGGTCCTGCAGCCCATAGGCCCGATGTAAATAACCTTGTCGGACAGCCCGCTGTTCCTGGCGTATGTCGCGAAGAGGTGCTCAAAGGTATGCAGTGCCTCGTTTGAAACGTAATCACCTCGTTAGGCCTCTTCATCCTGATATCGTAAGTAACCACGTCACCATCTATTCTTGAAATATACATACCCTTCTGCAGCGTGTCATGATTGACGCTGACTGTAATTCTCTCCATATTAACCATTGGAGCACCCTCTCTTGTTACAAAAATAATAAGCGCATAAGGCCTCGCCTCACACGCTTATTCTATCACAGTACTTAAGTTTCCGTCTATATCGTCACTATCACGCACCCACCTGCGAGGCAGTCGGAACAGTGCGTTCCGGCTGTGAAATCGGTTGGAAATGTGTAAGACCTTGCGGGATTTTTGCAGGATTCTTGCAAGAATCCGCGACGGAATATATCGCTGTGCCGAGGGTGCCGGGTCTTAACCGAGAACTTCTTGCCCAGCTTAACAAACGACTCTGCGGATCTCCGGATAGTCTCGTTCGCGATGCAGAAAGAAAGTCTGATGTAACCAGGGCAGGCAAATGCGCTGCCGGGAACCATGAGGATTCTCTCCTCCTTGGCTGCTGCTACGAGCTCTTTCTCGTCTGCAACCGGAGACTTAACCCACAGATAGAATGCGCCCTGAGGTACAATTGCTGTAAATCCGGCGTCTGTAACAATCTTATATAGGTCTTCTGCGTTCTTCTTGTAGTAAGGAACGTCAACCTGTGCGTCCATGCATCTCTCAACTGCCAGCTGAACCATCGAAGGGGCGGTGGTGTCTCCGGGAATACGGTTTGCAACCGTGGCAGCCATGAACTCCTCTACATTGTCAGACTTGGGGTGAAACTGCGAGGTATCCGAGTCTGTCTCCAGGGATCGAGAGCGACTTGTGACCAAGAGTAGGCGATGATTGTGTTGTCATATAGGTCAGGAATGAACACGATTTCCTTATCTACATATACCAGCTCTCTGTAAGGCTCATCGGTGATAATGTAGATCGGGTGTCCGTACTCCTTCTCTGCATCCTTGAGAACCGCTGCAATCTGCTCGAGTGTCTCACGAGAGTAAATCGCTCCCTGTTGGATTAGTAGGGGTTGTTGATGATGACTGCCTTGACTTTAGGGTCTAGCGCCTTCTTGAGAGCCTCAGGATCCGGCTCGAAGCCGTTTGCCTCGTTAGGGGGTACAACTACGGTCTCTGCGTGGTAATTGCCGGCCCAATTTGCATACTCAACAAGTATGGCGCAAATACGATCTGCTTATCGCCGGGATCGAAGATTGTCTTCATGATCACGTTGATTGAAGAACCTGCTCCAACTGTCATGATGATGTTTTCGAAAGTGAAATTAGCACCAAATCTCTTGTTGAGGTTCTCGGCTACAGCTGTTCTGGTCGACTCCAGAATCCCGCATTGGGCATATAACCGTGAACGATGTGAGGATCCATCTCGTTGTTAACGTAATTGATGGCGTCTTTATATTCCTTAGGTGGATGAAGTCCGGGGTTCCCGACACTGAAGTCGTAAACATTTTCCGCTCCATAAACCTTAGCCATCTTCTTACCCTCTTCGAACATTGCTCTGATAACAGAGCTGCCCGCCAGGAATGGTTCCATACTTTTGCAATCATAATTACCTCTCCTCTATCAGATTAATAGTTATCGGTATAGCACCGCATACGTTTTCATTGTAACACACAAGATTCACTATGCAATAGATACGACCTTGTAATCCTTATCCTCGACAGCCTTCCGAAGCTCAGAATCCTCAACCTCATCTGTCATCTCCACTACAGCAGTTCCGGCCTCGTGGCTAACCTCTGCGTTTGCGACACCCTCAAGCGCTTCCAGAGCTTTCTTGACAGTTGCCTCGCAGTGTCCGCATCATGCCTTCGATGTTCATCGTCTTAGTCATTACTATATCCTCCTTAAAACATTTATCATTTGCTTCCAAATCACCATTAACGTCCTGTGCCGCTTCCCTGTCATCAACAGTGACCTCCGACAGCTTGCCTGTCAGCGCCCCGAGTTCAGCGGCGTCTATGCCGGAATTGATATTCCTATCCTTATTGGCATCATGCACCTTGAACATATTGAGCCTCAAAGCATTCATGCATACGCAGAAGCTCGATATACTCATCGCGGCTGCGCCCCACATAGGATTCATCGACCACCCTCTCATGATGTGCACGTAAGCACCCGCAGCGAGAGGTATCAGCAGCACGTTGTAGAAGAACGCCCAAAACAGATTCTCATGGATGTTGCAGCGTAGCCCGACTGAGTCTGATTGCTGCCGACGCATCTGGTAACTTGCTGTTCGTGAGCACTACATCAGCTGCATCTACGGCAACATCCGCGCGGGCTCCAATGGCGGTCCCCACATCTGCCCTGGTCAGTGCAGGCGCGTCATTGATACCGTCACCTACCAGCAACCTTGCCTAGGGGTGCCAAGCTCACGGATCAGCTTCTCCTTACCGTCCGGCAACACTCCGGCAACCACGTGGTCTACACCGGCCTGATCGCCTATAGCCTTGGCTGTCTTCTCATTGTCACCGGTAATCATCACCACCTGCAAGCCCTGCTACTTCATCTCAGCGATTGCACTCCTGCTGTCGTCCTTGACTATGTCCGCTACAGCAATCATGCCGATGAGCTTGCCGCCGCCTGCAAACATCAACGGCGTCTTGCCCTGTATTGCCAGTGATTCCGCTCTCAGCTTCATATTCGTATCGACTTCCGCTATGCCCGAGAGAACTTTACACTTCACTGCATACAGCTCACCGTTATCCTTCGCACCCGACGAGCAGCCCTGATACCTCTTCCTGAAATCAGCTTCAAAGCCTCTATCTCGACATCCGCAAGGCCCAGCGATTCGCGATTCTCATCGAAGAATCGGGTAATGGCAAGTGCGAAAGGATGCTCGCTGCGCTTCTCGATCGCATTTGCAATATTGAGCAGCTGCGACTCTGCTAACGCCTGCAGCCGGAACGATATCGGTAACGGCGCAGCTGCACCTTGCAGTGATGGTTCCCGTCTTGTCCCAGAGGCAACTATGCGGATGCGTCGAGTTTCTTCAAGCAGGCTTGCTGTCTTGAACAGAATACCGTTCTTGGCACCATGCCGCTGCCGACCGATGATAGCTACAGGAGTTGCCAGCCCGAGCGCACAAGGGCAGCTGACAACCAGTACCGCTATGCCTCTCGACAGCGCATATCCGAACGGCTGTCCGATAAGCAGCCAGATCAGTGTCACCAAGGCCGCTATGATGATGACTGCCGGCACGAACACGCCCGACACCTATCCGCAATCTTTGGCGATCGGCGCCTTGGTTGCTGCCGCATCGCTCACCATTCTGATAATCTGCGACAGCGTCGTATCCTCCCGACACGCGTTGCCTTCGCTCTGATAAATCCGGTTCTGTTAATCGTAGCTGCCGACACCTCGTCGCCGGCATCCTTATCTACCGGTACGCTCTCGCCCGTGAGTGCTGACTCGTCTATGGTTGTACCGCCCTCGAGAATCACTCCGTCCACCGGAATGCTATCCCCGGGTCTGACAACAAACACATCTCCCATCTGACCTCGGCAACAGGCACCTCTACCTCCTCGCCATCTCTCTCGAGAACCGCGATCTTAGGGAGCGAGGCTTCATCAGGCTCTTGAGCGCATCTGTCGTCCTGCCCTTGGATAACGCCTCGAGCAACTTTGCCGACCGTAATCAGGGTTACAATCATCATGCCGCCGACTCAAAATACAGGTTGTGCATTCCGGCCGTCACAGCCTCAGGATTGCCGTCTGTCAGGTCTCTAGTCAGTACGAAACAGTATGCATAAGCTCCATAGAAACGAGGTCATTGAGCCCCATGGCTACCAGGTGTCCATATTTGGAGCTCCTGCGCGCACAGCTCTTCCATCCGCTGACAAAAGAACCTTCTGTTGATAAACATGACTATAATCGCCAGCATCTGTGACAAACGCGATACCGACGCGATTACCTTCAAAGAAGCTAGCAACAGCAGAGTGGAGCATGGTGTGTCATCGAAAAATACACGAGCACGAGCAGGAAAACAACTGAGAGATATCAGTCTCCTCCTGAGCACGGGGCTCTCCGTGTCCTCGAGCGCCTTTTCCTGCACCTCCAGTAAACCTGTTCCGGACTGCGTGTTTCCGGCGGAATTTTCCGGGCTAGCTCCATAGCCTGCGTCCTCTACAGCCTTGATTATATCCTCCGCATCGGCAGTACCTTCAACTCCCATCGAATTGGTGAGCAGGCTGACCGATACCGATTCAACCCCCGGCACCTTGCTGACGGCTTTCTCGACGTGAGCCTGGCAGGCTGCATAGCTCATGCCGGTTACGTTATATCTATCCATCCTGTCTCATCTCCCTTTCCGCATCATCTATATGATATACTTGTGTATTATTCCCCATTGCGTCGTTCTTACAAATGAGTTCCTCTCTCAGCCGATCTATTTCATAAGTTTCTGCATTACCTTGACCAGCTCGTCGATAGTTTCATCATCACCGTTTCTGATGTCATTAGCTACGCAGCCCTTGATGTGACTTGCCATCAGCTCCTTGTTGAAGCTGTTGAGCGCGCTGTTAACCGAAGACACCTGAATCAGTATATCCGGACAATAGGCATCTCTCTCAAGCATTCCCTCTATTCCTCTGATCTGACCTTCTATCCTCTTGAGTCTGTTCATTAGACTCCTATATTCCGTATTAGAGCGCCTGCGGCGTCTGTCGGACATCTCAGGAATATCCGGTTCTGCACAAGCGGCACTATACTCTGTATTGTTCTCTTCTCTGTCAGAAACGCGACCGATTAGATCAATGCTGAATTCGGCTTACCTTTGGCACAGCCTCTGGGCCTCTTCTCCTATCGCTTTAAGCTCTGCCATATTCCCTCCTCACTCTCTTAAAATATTGTCGTGATTTATCTGCCGATGGATTTAGGATATACCCCCTACCCTATAAAGTCAAGTATGTCTAGCCGTTTTGTATATTTTTCTATTAAAAGCTGTTATTCTTTCTTAACAATTGAAAAATATTGGAATAGGAAATATCAGCAGAACGGTTCCTGAGAAAAACCATAATACAAAATGCTCCGCATGGTAGTTCTTATTGTTGTATGTCCAACTTATACTCATTATTAAGGGACTTCAGATACAGCGTCTCTGCCAACGCATCCGTTTAATCGGCGATGACTGAGAATTCTTGTTCCAAGAACTTCCCATCTCATTTTCAATTTCTGCCAGTGTAAAAGCGAAAAGTTTTAACCTCTAAAATGATGTTTACACTGAAACAGTTGTGTCGAATACATAGGAATCCCGATGTCAAATAGAATACAAGGAATAAAACAACCTGACTCCATTGCGTAAAATCAAAGGCAAACAACGGTTGCAATCAATTCGTTTGTCTTATTAAACCGGCAAATAACCCTATCCATTGTGGAACCATTATATTCAGTAATATCGCGGTAGGAGTTAAGCATCCCTTTACTTCCATCAATATAACGGTCAGAAATTTCTGCAACAAATGTTGTCAGAGTACCTTCCGGAGAAAGATCAATCTCCCTTCCCGTATATGATGTTCTATTCTGCTTGGACGTATTAATTTTCAGCAGTTGTAAAGACCATGCCGCACAATTCAGACGGCAACCCAGCCTATTTATTCTTTCAAGAGTCAATTTCTTATTCCTCCTCGATATTTACATCTCCGGCTTGTATGACGTGACGAGTATGGTCATCCATGACGGCGTTCCTCCTTTGTTATAATATGCGGTTGGCGAACCGACATATTATAACAAGGGAGGTTTTTTCTTAAGGCTAAAGCTATCCTAATCTCACCGGCATAGCCGGCGATTTATTGATTTCCTTCAAAGTAATCGGCTACCATAGCCAAGTCCTTGATTATCGGCAGGTGCTGTGGGCATATCGCCTCACACTGACCGCAGCCTATACAGTCGCTAGCCATCGAACTTCATGCCGACCTCTCGTAATACTCGCTGCTGCGTCGTCCATTCTCTGCTGCTATCCTCTAACTTATCCGTGTTGTAAAGTGAGAAATACCTTGGAATAGGAATGTTCATCGGACATCCCTCTGTGCAGTATGAACATGCGGTGCAAGGAATGCTGATTGATCTGTTGATAATTTCAACAACCTTGTCGATAACTCTCACCTTCCTCGTCATTCAACGGTTCAAAGTTCTGCATATATGAGGTATTGTCGAGCAGCCGCTCACTGCTGCTCATGCCGCTAAAGCCACCACCTTGACGTTCTCAAGGCTAGCTGCAAAACCGGATAGCCCACGATGCCACTGACATGTCGGGACGGTAAGTCTTAAAGCAATTCCTCCGCCTCAGGAGGAACATTGCAAATACCTCCTTGACCGGCTCCGACGACGACATCCTTGCCATGTCGCACCCGCCGCGCCTCATAGCAACGCCGGACTGCACGCCCTCGCTGTTCCAATCCAGATAATTGATCTGCAGCTGAATGAATTCGAGCTCGGGGTGGTCAGTCAGAATTTATCCACATGCTCGGCGTCCTCGTGAGAGAAAACCCAGGTGCTTGATCAGACCCTCATCGCTCGCGCTGCGAGATACTCGAAGCAGTGCAGCTCCTCAAACTTGCCGATATTTTCTCGTCCGACATCGTGGAGCAGATAGTAATCAAAATATCCTGCGCCTGTCTTCTCGAGTTGCGCCTCAAAACACGCGTCGCGTTCCTCTTCTGTGTTGAAAAACCCGGTGCAGCTTGGTAGACAAGGTGTATTCGCTCCTGTCATGTCTCTTGACGAGGAACTCCCTTAGCAGACAGTTCCTCTGCCTGTTGTGATACATCCAAGCTGTATCAGTAGGTGAATCCCTGTCGAAAGCGTCTGCCCTACGACCGCTCTCAGCAATATCAATGCTGCCTGCGTCATCGGGGATTCGTCTGCGGCGTCTCATCAGACCAAATCCCAGCTTATATCTACCGTCCATTTCCCCTCCATAATACATATTTGTTAATCTTTCAAAGTCGCAATACAGTCGCAATATTAATCTATAAATCCCGGTTGATAGCCTGTCTCGGTTTCGCTTGATCAGTTGACACTATCGTTCAGTTGATTTCCTGTAATTTCATATCCGCCCGGCATAGCTTCGATGATCATCAACCATCCTCTGCCTTTAGGGCACCACATCTTCCACAAACCAGGGGTTCTTGGCCTGCCAGCGAAATTGAGCGGACTGGGTGCAAAGCGGAAAATACTTTGGGCAGATACTCCTCATGACTCTAACTGTCTCAGTCAGATTCCTCTTCATCTCGCCCTTGAGATATTGAGTCCATCAGAATACTTGCCTACCAGCAGGGTCATCTCGATGCGGCTGACTCGACCAACAGTGCACTATGATACTCCTCGGCGATGAACTTCGCGAGGGCAATCGCCTGTCTTGCCCCCTGCCGATAGTATCCATAGGCATGATGGCAATCTCATCCGAATAAAAATGTGGCCTTGTCTATGCCCATCCACGAGATAAGCTTCTCGCCCGACTTGTCGTTAAACGGGATTAGCGTCTCCTCTACCTTTCGTCCGGGTGCCTGCCCACGATCACGCAAGATTCGAGCTTTCTCGTTGATCTGAAAGCTACAGGCGGAATGTTGCGCTCTGTATACTCGGAATTCCTCTCATCCGCCTTAATTCTCTCTATAATCTCTGATACCGACATACCAATCACCACCTCTCTATATTCTACATTCTACACTGTATTCTGATTCGCTTTGTCGGAGACTCCCTTTTGTTCACATATCAGGACTTCTCTTTTGTTCACATCGGGACCTATAGTTCTATTAATGTTTCCCCTCATATATTCCATTTTCCCTGCCGTTATCCAGGTGCAACATCCAGCATCATCATCAGAAAAAGCCGACTGCAAACATCATCACACCACCATGTAGAGATGCTCGCCTTCTGCCATCTCCGGTATCAGCTCCTCTACGACAGCGTGCAGCATAGCTCCCGCCGCAAAGCTGAGCATGTAAGGCAAAACCGGCGTAACAGCCTGTGCAGATCTCAATCGTAAGAATGGCGCCGTCGGCTCGACAATTCCCGACAACACGCCATTGCGGAAACGCCTGATGCTTCGAAGCGCCGGCGGAATATAGCGGCATGGAGATTATCGCACCTCAGAGAAAATTCTGAATAGCAAGTTCCAATAGCGCAAGCAGATGCGCCGCCTAGCGGATATTGGCCTCACCGGTAAACCAGCCTGCGAACACAACACCAGCATGCCATTCCCTCCCGGGATGTTGTGACGCGTAACTGCCAGACGAGCATCATCTCCTGTAAGCTTGCTTTTGGGGCCTTCCACCTCGTTGCTGCCGGCGTGCAAATGCGGCACGACGCGATCCATCATCAGCACGGGAACCCGATACCTATCCAAAAATCCTATAATGGCCGGCATGAACTCAACCTGCCCAGCGACTTGCTGTCCTCCATCGCCAGGATCATGGCTCCAGATAGAAGCCGCTACCATAACGCCGGCTGCAAATCCGCTGAGCATTCGTTCAATATTCTTGCTGAGTTCATTCTTCATGAGGTAGACGCCTCTAACGCTCCGAGCGTCGTCGATAAACGGGATCATCACTCCATAAATGATGTTGATATTGATGCCCACAAGGCCCTCCTGTTCTTATCACTGGTCGGCCATTGAGCGACAGGCGACCTGACTGCAGCTTATGATATAATTGTGTGACTTTCATTATACACCTAGGAGATGAATTTGAAACAAAAATACAAATATAAACAACTCTACCAGGACAGCGGCAGAAATCACACTTCATGATGATACCTCGTAAATACTGCGTACAGCGATACCATAATAATCCGGGTGCCGGCGCAGCCGGACTTATGTCGCTGCTATCTGCACGGCAGCGCGTATCCTCGAGGCCACCTCGAGAATAGGCTAAAACTCCTGATGAGCGGAAATGGCCATTGTAATATCACATGCCGGCAGCATCAAGTTTCCTGAGCTGCTACGGCTCGGCCGGTCGCTCCATCCGCAAGATACTCTGCAAATATAGCAACGACGATCTCATAGGCTACCTCGAGATCGCACGGAATCAAGACCATCACAAGCGAAGAGAACCGAGTATTTCCTGAAAGCATGTGCGCACAGGATATTCGGGATCTGCTGCTGTCTGAGGCCGAATCGCACGGCTCAGTTATAACCAACAGAAAGGTTGTCGATGTTAAACACGATAGCGAATATATTACTGTTCTCGCCACAGCTCCTGACGGGCAAGCCTTCAGCTATGCTGCAAAGCACCTCGTAGTGGCAGCCGGAGGCAGATCGTACCCTCGCAGCGGTTCCGACGGCTCGATGTATGACGTCCTGTCTGCTTCGCTCGGAATTGAACATACAACTCTTCAACCGTCGCTTGCTCCTTTAAGTGTAGCTGACTCACCCATACGGCGAGCTAGCCGGTATATCCATAGATAATATCTCTGTCAGCATCTATCCGAAGGTTGGAAGGCGCCTCGCACAGCTGTCCGGGTCAGTGCTGCTGACGCATGAGAATTTCTCGGGTCCGGTTATCCTCAACGCTTCTAAGTATGCAGAAGCCGGCAGCTATCTGGTGCTCAACTACCTAGGGATCAGCAGGGAAGAAGCTGCCGATAGGTTGAACCCCGATCACGTTTGCCGGAACCTGCGGTGACAGCAAGGGCCGACATTCTGAACCGGGTAAAATTATACTGGCTGTGACAGCAGTGCTGAAAGTCTGAAAATCGGGAGTTAGCTGCGATAGACGAGCCGGCAGCTTCAGTCAGAAAACCGGGAAGCGGATCGGCGGGCGGCGGCGACCGCGCACCGGAATATCAAGCGAGTTCGCCCTGCCTCGCCGCTTCGCCAAGCTAGTGGCGAAGCGCGCCGCCGGCAGTCATAAGAAGGCCGCTCCTCCTGACGGAGTGACCGATTCGAAATCGAATCGCGCGGTGACTTCGACAAGGCGATGGTCACCGCGGGCGGCCTTCGCCTCCAGACGGTTTGACTGCAAAATCGATGCAGCTAAAATCCGATCCTGAAATATGCTGCATCGGCGAAATTCTGGATGTCGATGGCATAACAGGCGGATACAATCTGCAGTTCGCATGGTCTTCAGCCAGGGCGGCAGCAGCTTCAATCAGCGAGTGATCAACAGACAGGAATTAGAATTCCCGGAGCCTTGCTTCGCTCAGCGTACGTTGCACACCTGCTCGTTTCAATCATCGGAACCGGCCGGGGACAGGCGCAGCCAGGCTGCCGTGCAGGCGTATATAAAAGGCCTCGGGCTGCACCCGAGGCTTTTTATATGACGTCCTTATGACGATAATTAACCTAGTACCTATTACAGATATGAAACAGTTTCGCTCAGTTCCTTGCGGCTAAAATGATTTGCCAGAGGCTCCGCATCCTCCGCTGCATACCCCAGATCGAGCGCCATCAATATCTCCTCGTTTTCCGGAAGCTCCAGCGCCTTAGCTAATTTATCCGGATCAAGGAAGTTAATCCAGCAGCTGTTCAGTCCCTGATCGGTCGCAGCCAGCATCATATGAGTTGCAACAATTGAAGCATCCTCAATCCGAATCTCTCTGTCGCGGGATGTCTGTAGACATTGTCCTTATCAAAAGCAACTACTATAACCGTCTTCGCACCGTATCTGCATGGTGTTTCTATATCAAATTGTCCAGAGCCTCCTGAGACTCAATACGTAGATATGCTGTTCCTGAAGATTCTTCGCCGTTGGAGCAAGTCTTCCGGCTTCCAGTACAGCTTCAAGCTTTTTCTCGTTCAACTTTTCTTGCTGCTGTATTTTTGCACGCATACCTCTTTCTTACCACCTTACCGAATTCCATTTCAACCTCCTCGGCTTTCGCCATACCCCTTTATTTGCAGCTATTCGCACCATGATGTCGGCAATTTACATCCATCGATAATATCAACGCTAAGCTGCTCATAACTGCGATTATCGTTTCTTTTTCATGCTGAGTGATATTTTTCTTGCGTTTCATCGACCGATAACACACGTACATTTACGATATCTCCAACCTTCACTATGTCAAGTGGATGCTTTTACGAATCTATCAGACAGTTCGGAGATGTGAACGAGTCCATCATGATGAACGCCTATGTCAACAAATGCACCGAAGTCCACGATATTCCTAACCGTACCCTTCAGCTCCATATCCGGTCTCAGGTCGCTGATGTCCAGCACGTCGCTCCTCAGCAACGGCGCCTGCACCTCATCTCTAGGGTCGCGCCCCGGCTTTTCTATTTCGGACAGGATATCCTTGAGCGTGTATTCACCAACGCCTGCCTCCTCCGCCAATTGCTTCAGAGAAGGCTTATCGCCATTGCCGTTTCCGTGCTTGCTGCCATATTTCTCATGCAGCTTATTCATTGAACTCACATCGGCCGCGATTCCGCTTTGCCGCGCCTGTGACGATGTCGGCAGGTGTGTAGCCCATAATCTCCAGAATTTTTCCCGGCAACCTCATAGCTCTCAGGGTGAACCGCCGTGCAGTCCAAATGCTCTTTACCGTCCCTGATTCTGAGGAATCCGGCACATTGTTCATAAGCCTTCGGTCCGAGCTTTGCGACCTTGAGCAGCTGCCTTCTGCTGTCAAATCGCCCGTTTTCCTCACGACACTTCACGATATTAGCCGCTATCGGCTTGCTGATGCCCGAGACATATTCGGAGCAGCGATGCGGAAGCTGTATTCGGATCAACTCCGACACTGTTAACACAAGCCTCTACAACTGCCTCCAGCGCCTCTGACAGCCTCTTCTGGTCCATATCGTGCTGATACTGTCCGGACCCCGATTGAACGCGGATCTATCTTGACCAGCTCCGCCAGCGGATCCTGAAGCCTGCGCGCAATAGATGCCGAGCTGCGCTCGCCGACATCGAGATCCGGATATTCCTCCAGTTGCCAGCTTGCTAGCCGAATCACAGACGCACTCGGCCTCGTTGACTATCACATACTGCAGTTTCTTGCTTGGGTTGGCATATAGCCCTTGCTCGTACTCCTTGATAAACTCGGCGACAATCTGCTCAGACTCGCGCGAGGCTGTGCCGTTTCCGATCGAGATTATATCGATGTCATATTGTTTGACCAGCTTTTGGGCCAACACCTGCTTGGCTTCCTTGACCTTGTTCGAGGTGCCGTCGGGTAGATGACCGTCGTATCGAGTATCTTGCCTGTCGCGTCTACAGCTGCAAGCTTACAGCCCGTTCTAAACGCAGGATCCCAACCGAGAACTGTCTTGCCTTCAATCGGTGGCTGCATGAGGAGCTGTTCGAGGTTGCTGGCAAATATCTTTATCGCTCCCTCCTGTGCTCGAGTGTCAGCTCATTTCTGATCTCCGTCTCGATAGATGGTGCAATCAGACGCTTATACGCATCTACGCAAGCCTCCTCGCTGTACTGCTGAGTCAGCCTGTTATTGCAGGTTCCCAGCTCAGCGCAGATATGCTGCTCTATCTTGTCCACCGGTGCTTCGAGCTTGACGCTCAACACTTTTTCGTTTTCTCCGCGGTTGATAGCCAGGATCCTGTGTCCGGGCAGTCCATCCACCTTCCCAGCAAAATCAAAATAGTTCTCGTACACGCTGCGCTGTCCGCTTTCGTCAAGCTTCTTCTTAGCTGCAGGTATTACCGATGTAATCAGCACGCCTTCCTTATATGTGGTGCTCCTGACCCATGTTCTGATATCAGCATCATCCGACACATCACCGGCTATGATGTCCTGAGCCAGTTTGATCGCTGTCTCTACATCTACGACCTCGTGCTCCTCGTTCAGATACTTCTCTGCCTCCTCGGGAACAGGAACCGCAGCATCTGCCGACAATATGTATTTTGCAAGGCCTTCCAGCCCTTTCTCCTTGGCTATCATGGCACGAGTGCGTCTCTTGAGGCTTGTACGGTCTGTAGTATGTCCTCCACTGCAACCATCGTCCCGGCCTGCTCCAGCTTGGCGAGCAGTTCGTCCGTTAGCTTGCCCTGCGCTTCGATAGAAGCTATTACAGTCGCTTTCCTATCCTCCAGCGAGCGGAGATAGCGCAGCCTCTCATCGAAGCGACGGAGCGTCTCGTCATCAAGCGCACCGGTAGCCTCCTTGCGGTATCTGGCGATAAACGGAATCGTATTTCCTCATCTATCAGCTTGATGACCGCCTCGACCTGCCATTTCTTAATCTCTAATTCTTCAGTTATCTTGTGTGTAATATCCATTAGCTCAGCATGCTGCTATCCAGTATCAGCACAATCTCCCCTTCGTTTTTGTATGCGCGATATCTAACCTTCTGGCCTGCCTCGAGGTCCAAAGCCCTGCGTGGGTGGTTGAAGCAGAGTTCCGTGAAATTCGTCTTCGCCGAAGCTCGTCGTCCTCACCCATACGACCTCAGGCAGGCTCCCCTTTGAGGCCCACAATAACGCTTATAAAGTCCTGAAGCTCCAGATTGCGTCCGCCATCCAGCAGCTCAGTTCTCGCAGCATCGTCATCTTTTGATCTGCCGACTCGAAGTTGTGCAGGATGTCCTCCGGCACATCTTCATACTCAGATAGATCAGCCCCAGCTCCTCTGCCATCTCAAACTCATAGTCTCTGATATCCTTGAGATCTAACCCTTGCATATCGCTCGCTGCTCCTTGAGCCTACAAACCAGTTGGCCTTTCTCATCCTTCCTGACGGAAGCCAGCAGGTTAAAGCTGGTGCCGACCAGATCCTCGCAGAAGCAATGAGGCAAGCACCCGGTAGCTCCGTCGATAATCTCGGAGTGTCGGCAAGTCTTTTCGATTGCATCTGGGCACTCGATATATGAATTTATGGAAAATTTCTCTGAAAAACAGCCTCATCAAGTGTACATGTCCATATCTCCGATTTCTATTAAAAATTCCGATTATTTATTATAGCATGATATTGTATTTTTCTCACAGAATCATCACACACAGGCCTGCAAAAATGGTGAAAGTGTAAATATACAAATTGTACACAATTAATCAGAGACGCTTAACGCAATTGGTAATGTAAAATAATGTAAATACGGAGGAAAATAAAATGGCAGCAATTGAATTGACAACAGAGAATTTTGAGCAGGAAGTACTACAGGCAGACAAGCCGGTTCTGGTTGATTTCTGGGCTTCATGGTGCGGACCTTGTAAGATGCTATCGCCTGTAATCGATGAAATCGCAGGAGAGAGGACGACATCAAGGTTGGTAAGGTCAATGTTGACGAGCAGCCTGAGCTGGCTCAGAAATACGGCGTTATGAGCATCCCTACAGTTCTTGTCATCAAGGGCGGTGAGGAAGTTAACAAGTCGGTAGGAGCGGTTCCCAAGAAGGCTCTTCTCGATCTCATCGGTTAATGCCGATACGAGATTTCAGATACAGAATCACTTTATTGAGCCAATCTCATAAGGCAGCAGCAAACGCCTGATTTATTGATAATCAGGCGTTTGTTATGTTGGAAGAAACAATGAAGCTCTTTCACGATATTTCACCGATTTTTACCTCTCCTATTCCCTGTGCAAGCAATAAGATGCTTGTATTCACCCATCAACAACAGAATTGCAATCAAAATTATAATGACATCATTCAATGGCAATGCAAGCCATACACCGAGAACATCTCCATTTAGTAAACGAGGTAACAGCAATACTAACGGAACTACCAGTGCAAGCTGTCTTAGGATAACCAATACTCCTGCCTGTTTTGCTTTTCCGACAGCCTGAAAAATAAGTAACTGTCATTATGAGTATGCCGTAAGTAGGGAATACAGCAGTACATAAGGCGAAAATTAGTTAGCCCCGAACTTACAATAGCTGAATCGGTAATAAATGCAGATAATATCTGCACCGAAAAAATTTCGATTATGGCAAAGAAAAATCCGGCAAGACAAGTGGAGCCTATAATAAATACATTAGTAAGCTTTTTAACTCGCATATACTCTTTTGCTCCGAAATTCGTTCCGACAGCAGGCTGCAGTCCTTGACTCATGCCCCATATAGGAACAAATGCAAGCTGCATAACTCTTTGGGCGGCTCCCATAAGAGCTATTTGTTTCTCTCCGTCAAAATGCACCGCCGTATTATATACGACTGTCATTTGAACCAACATCATGATTTGCATGAGCATAGCACTCATTCCCACGGAAAAGATTTCAGGCAATAAGTCTTTTGCGGGTTTTATCCCGTGAAAACGAACCACCGGGCTTTTTTTCCGGAAGTATATTAAAGGTGACCAAAGCTTGACTGATTTGAGAGATCACAGTTGCGATTGCAACAGCCTGCGGTCCTCGAGACGGCATAAGCAGAATGAATACAGGATCTAATATAATATTCAGAATGGCCCCGGCTGCCATGATCCCCATGGCAATTCCCATGCGTCCTTCTGCCCGTAATACCATGTTTGCACCCTGCATAAAATTTACGAATATGGAGCCGAGATATACTGTTCTTAAATAAGAAACACCCATCTCCAGCACCTCTCCGCCGGCACCTGATAAACGCAAAAATGCGGGAGCAAATATGATACCGATAATCATAACTGCTGACGATAAAATGATTACCAGAAAAGTCAGATTCCCTATAATCTTATCAACGGTAGCTTTGTCTTTTTCCCGATTGCCCGAGAAAGCACAGAGCCCGAACCTATACCAAGAAGAACTGCAATTGCATTGTTGATCAATACAAACGGAGATGCCGCCGACTGCACTCATGGCGTCGGTTCCACCATTTGTCCGACATAAATTGAATCGACAAAGGCATATAATCCCACTATCAGTTGACCTAGAATTGCAGGCAAACTAAGTTTTAATCATCAATTTCCAGGAGTTTTCCGTAAGTAATTTATCACGAACATCCATTACTACCCCCTCCTAATTTTTCATATTATTTTTGTCTGTATTTTTCAGCTTTATTCATCTGTTTTTCCTTTCCCGTTCATAAAGCAAAAGTCACATTTTTCTCACCGTTCATCCCCAGTGTCCGGCTTCGGCTCAAATGCACAAGCCCTTTATATTCCCGAATACAATATGGTCACACAGACAGAATATTTCACAAAGCTCCGGGCATTCAAAAAACTTGCAGGTATCCGCCCAAAGACACTTGAGCACATCGACGCGGTAGCATCTACCGTCATCCGACAGGATTCTGCTTTTCCAAATTTCATCACCTGACATCCCTCATCAAACAGACAGAACAGACGGAAAAACGAGGGATATGAAAAACGTTTTTCAAAAAGCTTATGTGCCTTTTTCAGCAACATAAAATGAATACTCCTTTTACCAATTCTTTGGCCTCGTTTTTGAAAGCCCTTTATCTATGAAGCATCGGTACAAGGCTATATTTGAAATGATGCTGTTTTTGCCTTTTTCTGTTTTTCCGTCCATGACCCTTGATTGATTTCTTTGATAAGCTGCTTCATTTTCGTTTTATGCTCTGCATCTATATCTTTTAATATTTGTGTATTTAACCTTCCGAAGTAAAATCTTTCGTATGTCATGCCCGATCCTCTGCAAAATATAATTTTCGATATCTTCCTTTTCTTCTCCTTTCAAATCGGCGATTATTTTACCGCCCGACTGACCAAGACTCTGGAGCATATTGTTTTTATAAATTCAATGTCGTGTGTGACATAACAAGCAGGGTTTTACCCTGTGCAGACAGACGCTCTATCAGAGCTCCACTTCTCGCATGCTTTTTAAATCAAGCCCACTGGTCAGTTCATCAAAAATAAAGGATTTCTTTATCACAGAGTAAACTGATTGCCACTGCAAGCCTTTTGCTTCTGTCCGCCTGAAAGTGACAAGGGATGTCTGTCTTTCAATTCGGCAAGGGACAGCATCGATAGGGTTTCATCAACGTGAATTTCATTTTGTGTTTTTGTTCCAAGTGTACATTCGGTTTTTACACTATCTGTAAAAAGTTGATGGCCGACATCCTGCATTACCATATAAGATTTTTCAATTCGCGCTTTTTGCAGTCAACTTTATGCCGTCTGTAAATATATTCCCCGATTTTTGTTTTAAAGTCCGCAGATAGTGCGTGCCATGTGTCGTTTCCCCGCTCCGTTTGCACCGGTAATTGCGACGATTTCTCCGCCGTTTGCGGTGAAGAGATATTTTGCAGGATTGTCTTTTCGCCATATTTGACATGGATATCTTTTAACTCCAAGGTGTGGTCGGAAAATTTTTATCATCGGTATTTGTTGCGATCTCAGAAAAGTTTCGACACCTAAGTCCCATATTCCGTATCTGTTTAACAGGAAGTCTGCAAAAAGTCCTGCATGCTCATATCCTTGAAGATTTGACCGGCTTTCATCAAAAGGACTCTATCTGCAATTTCTATTACGTACCACAAGCGATGTTCGGCAATGATAATCGTTTCCCCGCTGCTTTATTCTTTCTATAAGTTTTTCAGTTCAAGTACAGAATGAAAAATCCAGATTGGAAGAGGGTTTCATCAATACAAAAGATATCCGGATTAGCGGCATATACAGATGCAAATGCGATCTTCTGTTTCTCTCCGCCGGAAAGCTCAAAAATATTGCGGCCTCTTAATTTTTCTATGTGTAAATCGTTGGTAACTATTTCAAGCTGCTGTCTTAATTTTTCAGGCTCAAGCATTCTGTTTTCCAGTCCGAAAACAATTTCACTGTCTGTGTCTGTATTAAAAAATTGTGTTCGCGGATTTTGAAAAACTGTACCGACACTATCGGAAAAGAGTTGAAATTTCAGTTTCAGCAACATTCATTCCTCCTACAGTTACTTTTTCCCGAAAGGCTTCCTTCAAAAAAATGAGGGATCAGCCCATTCACCAGCCTCGTAAGAGTTGTTTTTCCACATCCGGATGCACCGCATAAAAGAACACATTGTCCTTTCGGAATATCTAAGTGCACTTCCCGCAGAGAACCTTTTGCCGACTCCTTGTAGGAAAAAAGAGTTTTATAAATTCAATCAAGGGAATATACCTCCTCGTAAAAATCAAAAGTCATCATACATATAATCCCCATATATATGATTACCATCAGGGCATCCCAAATTGAAAAACAAACCTTCTCCAGACAGCTGCGTCTTCCGCATGATCAATCCCCCTTGTGATAGCGGCTTGCGTGATTTCATCAGAGATTCTGGAAGCGGATACCAGCATCGGCACATACATACTCCATTATCTTGATCGGCTGTCGCAGAAATCCTGCAAAAGACGCAGAGAGTCCTCGGAGGGCCATAGCATCTTTAATATAATTCCATTCCTCAGCCATTGTCGGAAAATATCGCAATGTAACGGAAAGCGCAATTGTAAAGCCTTTGGGCAGCTGCAATCGACTGAGTGCAGCCAAAAAGCCTTACCCTTGTCGTGCGTATTAAAAATGTGCCAAGCATAAAACAAGGAATCAGCTTCCTTATATAGACATCAAACATATATATGATGCCCCCTAACGTAACGGGCAATTTCAATATCACCAGCAGCTGCACTGTCAATAACACAATAAAGAGAATTCCGTATTTTTGAAGCCGTCCGGAGTTCTTTTTGCCTGCAAAAGCAAGAATACGGGGATGGCCGTGAAAAGGCATTCTATGACTATACTTTCATTCAGGAAAACGGAAATACTTGTTATCGACAGAATCAGAAGCTTTGTTCTGGGATCCAAAAAGCATCTATATGATCCCCACTTTTTCGAAGTGCTTTTTCAATAATTTTCTGCCAATAAGGCCTCCAATTACGGCGCAGATAATTGTCCCTAAAATCATCAGAGGATAACCCACCAATTTACTCTGATAGAATTGATAATTCCTTCAAAAGAGGAAACATCGCCTTTTCTACGCATGAATTCATCAAACTGTGCGGGCATTAGTACCATAGGTATATAGGCTCCCATTGGAGATAGTGCAAATACACAATATGCAATTAAATTCCTTCTGAATAATTTGAAATTTCCTGTGCGGCAAATAAAATCCGCAATAAATCCAAATATGACGAAAAATACAGACATCATCCAGAACATACCGGTAACAAATAGCAAGATTCCGGCGAGAATGCCGAGTATGGCAAGAGCCCCCGCTTCGGTATTTTGGCGGTATACAGCATAAAAAAACACTGCCTGCAAATAAAGCGACTACCATTGGCATAAACGGAAAAGTTACGGGTGTCAGCTGTGCGATACCACCTATCACGAATGCAATAACAAAGTAAATAAGCGAGAAGACGCCTATGGAAATATAGCTCTTGTCAATAATTTGTTTTCATTTTTCATAATCAGCACATCCTTTATAATAATATAAATGTTAGTTGAAAACTAACTAAGCTATAAAAATTTTTGCACCTTACGTAAGCCTTAAAAGCCCTCCCATCAGGAATTGAAAAAACAGCAAGCTCTTCAACATATTCGATCGCCTGTTCTCTTGTCATATCGTGAACTACTGTTTCAAATACAGCTGTAAAGTATGCACTGGTGATCATGTGATGTAAATCATGACTGACGCGCCCTGTTATTTTGCCCTTCTCTTTAAGAACAGCATAGTATTTTTCTGTTCGGGATACTTCCAGTTCTACAAGTTCATGAATATAATCTGCATATTTTGTGCCCTCAGAGCAACAAAAGCACGAGCTTGAATTCTTCAAAATAATCATAGATATAATTCACAAAAGATGAAGATATTTCGTAGACAGCTCTCTGCTTTCTGAAGTTTTTATTTGCAGGGAATTAAATCAAAATGTGCATCCTCGTGCAGCTCTGAATTGTTCCGTCAAACCATCCGCCGCCTCGAAACAAGTGCCTCAAAACAAAGCTGCTTTATCCGGATAATATCCATAAAAAGCACCTTTGGTAAATCCCTGCCTGCTACAATTTTTCCTAAAGGGACGCATCCTTAAAAACCTTTTTCCAAAAAGTTCGCGTTTACCGACCTCTAATATTTTCTGTTGTGTTTCTGATATTTTCATCCAATCTCTCCACGTTAATATACCAGTGGTATATACCACCGGTATATTAACATACTTGTTCCTTTTGGTCAATAAAATTCGTGTCAATAAAACAGTTTATACTCAGCTTCGTTTTATTATCTGTGTTCTTCCGGCGTAAAGCTCACTACTTCGCATTGCTCTTCACACCTTCGATTACCGCCTGTCTGTCCTCCAGCAGCATTGCATTCTCTTCCTCGCTAAACACATGCTTCCCTATCACAACGTCACTCTGAGTGAGCCTGACTGCAACCACAACCCGGATGAGGAAGCTTACAATAAACACAATAATAAGCATAAACAGGAAAAGCTGAATTTCTTTAAAGGCACTATACAGCGCCGGATAAGCTTCAGTACCTTCTCCAATAATCTTATAACCGTACTTTGCAACTATATAAACAACGCCTGTCGTGCCGATTGACTGCAGCACAATTATGACAATCATGCCATATCTATAGAATTTTTCCGCTGCCGTCAGGTTTTTGAGACTGCAAAGCTGTTTCCTATTACGTCGACAACTCTTCGTGTTCCGAATATCAGGTTTCTGGTATATATTATTTTGAATACATTCGATACAAGCTGTACCGCTATAAGTATGGCCAATACAATGCATAGATGAGTTACAGATGCATTATTGATACCTTCTTTTTAATAGACAGCATCAGATATCCAAGAGACGATACTACAATCGCTATCACGGCACTTACCGCTGTCACGACAAATATCAGGTTTATGATATTGAATTTCAAAGCTCTTCTATAAAACGGATTGACTGTTCGCAGATAGCCAAGCCCTATCAGCAACAAAATAACCTCTGCCATCTTCAGGATTATCACTACGTCATAAGTCACTTCCGTCGTATATGCAAATGAATAATCAGTGGTGTCGCTCATCGCTGACATCACACCGAGGCTTATTATTCCGGTTGCCCCTCCGAATACTGTGTATGCAACCTCTATCAAATTGCTGTCACCGCGACTTTGAGCCGCCAAGGCCAACTGCATTGTTCTTCACGGTTTCCTTCTTTCTGTTTTTAATGATAACTATAAAAATCATTATATGTGCGAACAAGTTGAGTAAACAACAGATATAAGGTAAAATAATAAATAATTAAGAATTAGGAGGAGCTATGGAAGGTAAGAAATATCGAGAGCGTTTAACAATAACGTACCTGACAGTTACGACGCTGCACATATATCATCAAATGTCCTGTATGCAGCAAGGAGTTTCAGGCATCGCCGGGCGATGCACTATGTCCGGGTGCGAGTGCAGAGCTGAGCTTCAGCGTTGATGAGAATTAAGCAAAACATCTATCTCTCAGCGATTGCTGTAATAGGATGTTTTTTATTGCTATTTGATTGTAACATAGATGCCGCGATCTCCGTGCACCTCTACTCTAAGCGACTTGAAGTCGCTTACAAATTCCTTGAGGTATTTATAGCGCTTGCCGCCCTTCATGCTGTAGTATCTGACGTCGAAGTTCTTGTACACGCGATTCAGCTCGTTGCCAATCTGACCGAGATCTGTTGGCTTACCCTTATCATTGTTCTCCATGATAATCTGTTGAATCCTGGACTCAATCGTCTTCTTGCTGGGAGTTTGGCCGTATTTTTCAATCACCTCACGGCTGCGCTCGTATTCCTCCTGGCGCTTCTGCTTCCTATACTCAGCCTCCAGCTCTTCCTCTGCAAGTCTCTCCTCTTCTGCCTGCTTGGCGAGAAGGTCGATATAAATGAACTTGTCATATGCGTTTTCAAGTGCCTCTGTTGCCTTGTCCGACTCTCCCATGCCGAGCACGAGACAGCCCGACTCGCTCAGTCTCCTTGCAAGCGAAGTAAAATCACTGTCCGAAGACACTATGCAGAAGCCCTCGACATTGCTTGTATAGAGTATATCCATCGCGTCGATGATGAGTGCCGAATCAGAGGCGTTCTTACCTCTGTATTGTTGACCTGCATCATCGGCTTAAGCGAATGCTTCCGTATCTCCTGCTCCCACCTCGTCTTGACAATGCGCTCCCAGTTTCCATAGATACGCTTGCAGGAACAGATTCCGTACTTCTCAATCTCTTCTATGATGTCCCCTGCATATTGAGCCGAAATATTCTCCACATCAATGAGTAGAGCAATTCTAATATCATCTGCCATCTAAATTTTCCTTATATTTATTAATTTCTGCAACCACAGCCTTGGATATTCTCTCCAATCTGCTCTCTGCTGCTGACTCGTGCCGTCAGAACCCGTAATAAATCTTAAACTTCGGCTCAGTGCCGGAAGGTCTAAAAGCAATCCAGTCAGTCCATTTAACTCATATAGCAGCACATTGGATTCAGGCATGTAATCTGCGTAATTCCTGACATCCAGAATGCCGAGCTCAGTCCCCGGCTCGCCTAGCGATGCCATTAAGTGAACCCAGATGCTCCATAAATTTATCGCCAACTCCCGCACCCTCGATACAGATGCTCTTTTTCAGAAGCATATCCGTACAGCTTGTGGCAGTGAATCCAGCTGATCTATCAGGGGTTAAGCCTGCTGACTTTGAAAGAGCTGCGATCTCAGCGAATAGCAACAGCTGCCATAACACCATCCTTATCGCGAACAGACGCATTAAGCATATATCATCCTTACCTCGAAGCCGAACATGAATGACTCATCGCCATCATCTGAACGCTCTCTAATCTGCTCAGCGATGTAGCTTGATACCGGTCAAAGTCTCATACAGCGCGATACCGTATCTCGCAGCAATCGCTCTTGCGAGGTGAGTCGAGACGATCGACGTAACCGCATATCCATTTGCAGGTAGCTTGCCCATCTTCTTGGACTCGGACAACAGGTACTCGAGCAGAATCGCTCCAATCTGGTTACCGGTTAATTTCTTGTATTTGCCCTCGTTGTACACCGATACTCCGAGCCTGTCAGAATCAGGGTCAGTCACGACAATGATATCAGCGATGGACATATCGGCATATTTCATGGCGAGTTCATAGGTATCGTCATACTCAGGGTTAGGCACTCTGAGGCTCAGGGAAAAATCTCCGTCCGGCCGATCCTGCTCATCGACCGCAAAGACCTTCTCGTAGCCGAGGCTCTCTCATTGCGCGCCTTACAGGCTCGCGGCCGGAGCCATTTAGAGGAGAGTACACGATGCGTAACGAAGCGCGCGCCTTCCTGCTCACGCTGCTGCTGTTAAAGGACTCGATGACCATAGCGTTATAGCTGTCATCAAGCTCTCGACCAAAGTACTCTACCTTGCCCGATGCGACGAGCTCCTCAAAGGATGCTGCCGATGCGATGATCTGAATGCCTTCAATCGGAGACTTGATGCGAGACTTGATATCCTCAGTCTCACAGATCAATCATCTGAGCGCCGTCAGCCCTATATGATTTGAAGCCATTGTACTCCTTAGGGTTGTGCGAGGCGGTAATCATGATGCCGCCGTCCGCCTTGTAGTGCCTGATAGCATAGGAGAGCATCGGCACCGGTCTCAATCTGTCTGAGAAGATAACCCGTGCGCCTGCGGTACATATCGCAGTCGCAGCTGCCTCCGCAAATTTTCTCGAATTATTGCGCGAATCGTATGAAATGACAATTCTAACGTCGTAATCTGCTGCTTTTTCCCGACATCTCAGCCATAGCGTAAGCAGCTGTCGCTACGGTGTAGATGTTCATGCGAGATGCTCCGGGCCCCATGGCGGCTCTCATTCCGGCTGTACCGAATTTGAGTTCTGCCCCGAAGCACGCCTCGATATCATCGGGGCGGGATATCATGTTCATGAGGTCCTGCCTCATATTCGGATCGATTCCCTTGGCATTAATCCATTCTGTATAATTCCTGATTGCCTTGTTCTCTTCCATGTCTATTCTCTAATTCTTAATTAAATGCAATACGTCCTGTCCAATCCCTCGTACACCTTCACGCGCCCTGCTACTCTAGCGGTTACGCTCTTGGCGAGTTGCGAGGTCTATCGATCTCACAGCCTTTCTCCTTAGCTACATAGTATGCGTAGATTTGAAGAGGAATAACGCTGAGCAGAGGTGTGACCTCATCCAGGCAATTAGGGATGTAGAAGGTTTCATCCGAATGCTCCTCGATTGCTGTATTGCCCTCCTTGGCGATGGAGATTACATGGGCGTTGCGAGCCTTAACATCTGTATATTAGATACCATCTTGTCAAAAGAGCTTGAGACTGTGTTGCAAGTGCAACGACTATTGTCTTAAGCTCCATCAGTGCAATGGTTCCGTGTGAGCTCTCCGGCGGCAATAGCAAAGGAATTTATATATGAAATCTCCTTGAGCTTAAGTGAGCCCTCGTAAGCAACGCTGGAATCCATACCTCTGCCAATGAAGAAAACCTGATCTCTATCAGTACAGCTTCTTGGCCAGTTTCTCAATGGGCCTCTCATCTTGAGTACTTCTTCAAGCTTGCCCGGAATTGCAACGAGCTCCTCTATAATCTCGCTGTAGTACTCCACGGCGTAATGGTATCTTTTAGGTCTCCGAGATATAGAGCCAGCAAATACACGCGACAAGAGCTGAGTTGTGTAGCCGCCTTTGTCAGAGACAACCAAAATCTCGGTCCTGCCGCATGCATAGAACACGTCATCGGACTCACGAGCCACCGAGCTTCCTACTACATTGACGATGGATAAAACTCTCGCACCCTTCCTCTTAGCCTCGCGGAAGCCTCAGAGTGTGTCAGCGGTCTCCACCGGACTGGGAAATCGCGATAAGCAGGGTCGCTCGTTTGCAGACGGATCTCTGTACGAACTCAGACGCCATCATCGACCTCACAGGGATTTTTGACAAGCTTCTCAATGATATTTCTTCCAACTAAACCGGCGTGATATGGCAGTCCCGCAAGTCACGATACAAATCTTGTTGAACTTTGCAGAAGAGTCTTCCTTAGTGAGTGTGTCATATCGTGAGAACTCATCTGCCGTTGTCGCTGAGATTTCGCTTAAGAGTCTCCATGATTCCTTCCAGCTGATCGTAAATCTCCCTTGAGGCATGAAATGCTCAAGTCACCTCTCTCCCATAACGCTCTCGTCCCAGCTGATGTCATAGTTTCACGCTTTTTATTTCCTTGCCCGTCTCATCGTAAATTGTAACGCTGTCAGGCGTCGGCACCACCGTGTCCCCGTTCTCCAGCAAACACATCGCTGGGTGTGTTTGAGGCAACGCTGAAAAGTCGGAAGCTACAAAGTTGCCAGCCATCTCCTTTCCGACGATCAGAGGGGCATTCTTTCTATATGCTACGAGCATGTCAGGCTCATCTGCTGCGAGTGCTGCCAGTGCAAATGCACCTGTGTCATCTCGAGAGTGAGCCTTGTCCATAGCGGCCTTGAGGTCGCCTGACATGTTGTAGTATTTGCCGATTAGAACCGCAGCAACCTCAGAATCCGTGTCACTCTTAAACCCGATGCCTTCGTCCTCGAGTGCTGTTCTCAGCTCTACGTAGTTTTCGATGGTGCCGTTATGTACGAGCGCAACTCTGTTGTCGTCACTCATATGTGGATGAGAATTGACATCTGAAGGAGCTCCGTGAGTAGCCCACCTGGTGTGGCCTATTCCCACATGACCGCCGAGGTTTTCCTTGCCGATAAGCTTCTCCAGGTTGACGATAGCGCCAACATGCTTTCTGAGCTCAATCTCCCCGTCGCTGACAACGGCGATGCCTGCAGAGTCATATCCTCTATATTCCAGTTTCTTAAGTCCCTCGATAATTATGCCCTGAGGCGCGTCATTACCTACATAACCTACGATTCCGCACATAATATTTCCTCCAATATATTCTTATAAATAGCAGTCCTTCGGCGAGCCGGAGAACCGCTAACGATCACTCTGTATTTGTATGAGAGATGTATAAGCCTATCCGAACTTCTTATGGATGAGCTCAGCTATCTGCTCAGCGTATCCCCGGATCTCTTCACTGTCTTCGCCTTCCAGCATTACCCTAATCAGAGGCTCAGTACCCGAAGGCCTGATGAGCACTCTGCCGGTGCCTCTCCAGCTTGGCCTCAACCTTGCCTATAAACTCCTTCACCTCCTCGTCCTCGAGCGCAGCCTGCTTATAAGCGTTATCCACCCCGGCGTTTACGAGAGCCTGTGGATAGATATGAATCTCATCCCTCAGCTCGCTCAGCTTGCTCCCTGAAGCAAGATATGCCTTCATGAACTGCAGTGAAGAGAGGACTCCATCACCTGTAGTCTGTGGTCCAGGAATATCATGTGTCCGGACTGCTCACTCCAGCACCGAGCCGGTCTGAAGCATCGACTCCAGCACATACCTGTCTCCGACCTTGGTTACGTCTACATCAATTCCGTGCTGCTCAAGATATTTGTGCAGTCCGATGTTACTCATCACCGTCGCTGTAATCTTGCCCTCTGCAAGCTTGCCAATATCCTTGAGGCACTTGCCGCAGATACAGAACTCTGTCACCATCGATAATGCGGCCTTTCTCATCCACAACAATCAGTCTGTCAGCATCACCGTCGTAGGCAAATCCCACATCTGCACCGATCTCTACGACCTTGCGCTGAGATTCTCCGGATGTGAGACCCGCATCCGTTATTGATGTTGATTCCGTTCGGTTCATCGCTGATCACAGTCACGTCTGCGCCGAGCGCCTCGCATCACGATATGAGCAGTCTCAAATGAAGCTCCGTTTGCAGTATCCAGCACGACCTTGACTCCGTCCAGCTTCCCTATCGATAGTTGTGAGCAAAAAGTCTGTGTCTGCCTGATAGCGTTTGTATCATCCTTGCGGCATCTACCGAGCTTATCACCGACAAACTCGTCTGTGCCGATCTCCTTCTCGCCCAGCAGGATTGACTCTATTTCCTGTTCAACGCTGTCATCAAGCTTGTAGCCTTTGCCGTTAAACAGCTTGATGCCGTTATATTCAAACGGATTATGGGATGCCGAGATTACGACTCCCGCATCTGCATTGTATTTCCTCACAAGATACGCAACCGCCGGTGTCGGAATAACTCCAAGCAGATTACGTCTCCGCCAACCGCCAGCACTCCGGCCGTAAGCGCATTCTCCAGCATGTCACCGGAAATTCTCGTATCACGTCCGACTACCATCACCGGTCTCCTGTTGTTTTCACCAGCACAAACGCTGCAGCTCTACCGATATCGAACGCCAACGAAGCTGTCAGCTCTGTGTTGGCAACGCCTCTCACTCCGTCTGTTCCGAATAATCTACCCATTAACTTCTCCTAATAATCTATCTGCAATATATAAACAGCTTATCATTTACCGATTGCATGCACATTGGCGCTAGGCGTATATCTGCGTCATAGAAATCCGCAGCTTTCCGGAATATACATGTAACGGGCTGCTTTCGACATGGCACTACCTGATATCTCCCCTGTCGCTATTACATCCTGCCATCGGTAAGTAGCCTTTCGACATGCGCTACTTGATATCTCCCCCACAGAAGTCTGCAGCTTTCCGAAATAGCACCTACTGGATAGTGATAGTTATCTGCGTACGCTCAAGCACAGCCGTCGCCCCGGAATTATTGGTGAGATATGCCGTGACGGTATGTTGTCCGCTCCAAGGCCTCCGGCATCTGCACTGACCACGAAGAGAGCCTGCACCGACATTTGCAAGTCTGGATTGGCTGCCCTTCACAATTATGTTGACACCGCTGTCAGCACTCGCCGTAAGCCCGCTGCCGACGTTGCTGATCTTAATGAGATCCTGCCGGCACATTTACTGTCTTCTGTATATTCTGATTGACCTTAATCTTGAGCTTGACGTTGCGAGACTCATTGGCGATGCTTACTCCCTTAGGCAGGTCGTACTTAATATTTATATCACCGGTCTCGGTAATGGAGCTGATATCCATATTCTCTGTTGAAATCTCCGAGATATCCTTGATATCCTTGCTTTCTTCCTTTAATCAGAAATTGTGTTAGGTGCAGAATAGGTTCTATCCAAGGTTCCGTCCAAATTGTTGGTAACGCTTGCACCTTTAGAGCTTGACCGTCTTGACCTCACCCTTATAGGCTGTTACCGCCACTCTGCCGGGACCGGTCATCAGGTACTTGATCTGTCGTCCGCTCCCATCTACAGGAATTGCATTTGCGCTAAACTCCCTCGCCTTATCTGTAACCTTATCAGCATCGAGCTCAAGCTTGACCGCATCCACGTTCTTGACTAGGCTTGTCGCTCCCTGCACCTCGACTGCCTTATTCCCCTGCTTCTTGACCACCGGCTCACCGGACTGGCCGTCCTTATAAGCTGCATATGGAAACCTTCTTGACCTCGAGATCCTCGACTGTTACAGCAACATTATTTTCACTCTGAGATTTTATGGTTATGCCGTTCGGTACCTTGACCTGAACTGCAAGCGCATTTTCACCCTTGCCTGCATTAGCTGCATCCACGGTCGCCTCGATATCCGACTTCTCCAGTTCATTAATCGAGGATCTCCTGCCGCGAACCGTGACATTGATCTTCTCCATATCCATCTTACTGACCGCAAGGTCGCTCTTGGCCAGATCCCTGGCATTGGTAACCGTAAGAGGTATATCTGTGTAAGTCTTGGAAACGGTAGGGTTTATGCTATATACAACGTACACCCACGCTGCAAAAGCAATCACTATAGAAAGCACAAGATTAACCTTGTTGATGCCCTTATCGCTTGACACTTTATTTTGCATCGTGCTTCTGCGCGTACGAACTGTGCTACCTTGCCGTACATACCGGTTTCGGACGGCAGGTACATGTTTAGAAGAGTCTTTTCGATGGTCTTCATGTCCACAAATCTGCGGATCTTGCCGTCCTCGCATATTGACACTACGCCTGTCTCCTCAGATACTATAATGACCAGCGCATCACAGACCTCACTCAGTCCCACACCTGCGCGGTGTCTGGTGCCGAGGTTTCTGCCGATATTCTTTTTCTCTGTCAACGGGAATACACATGAAGCTGCATGTATTCTGGCTCCACGTATGATCACGCCGCCGTCGTGCAGTGGTGAGCCCTCGTAGAAGAGATTGCCCAGAAGGCGCACAGATATCTCCGCATCCACGACCACGCCTGTCTCGATGATGTCATTGAGCATTGTCTCGCGTTCGATTGCAATAGAGTGCTCCCGTCCTGGTTGCCGAAATCGTCGATGGCTGCTACGATTGCAGCAACTAGCCTCCACCGCTTTGCTCTTATCGATGTTGCGAAAAGAGTTTGTATTCATGATATTCTTGCGCCCAACCTGCTCCAGGGCTCTGCGCAGCTCCGGCTGGAACAGCACAACGACCGCAAAAAGTCCCATGGTTACGAGACTCTTGAGCAGCCAGTTGAGTAGATACAGATTGAACATATCTGACACGAAGAATGCCACCACGATTATCACGATGCCCTTTAACCAGCTGCATAGCCCTGGTATCTTGGATGAAACCGAGCATCTTATATACGATGTAAGACACGATAGCTATATCCAATGCATCTTCGGGTCTAAAATTAGATAGAATACTTTGAATTGTGCTCAGCATATCGGCTTACCTCCTCTCACAAATACCCATTTTACATGGCATAATTCATATTATTATACAATTTTGCAGGATTTTTATCAATAAGACCTAAGGTGTGGTTTTCGTGTAAATTACAACAAAAATGGGCCACACGTCGTTGCGCATAGCTCCGTCGATATCACACGAAATCGAGGGCAGGCCCACTCGAGCGAAGTTCAAAATTCATCAGATTTGAGTTGGATTTTAATTTACATATGCACATGCACCCAGCAGACCTCAATTCTCATTCAGTTATTCGGGCACGGACAGCTTTATCATAAATGTCACACTCGATTTGCGACGCACAACCTTGTGCTCTATACCGTAGCTGAGTAAAATATTTTCGTACTATGTACAAACCCAGACCGTTACTGTTATCCTTGCTCAGATCAAAATTCACTTCAAAAGAGCCTGTCTATATCCAGCTGTTTCCGCATCCTTGCAGGTGTTATTCACTATATCCACTCCTCAGTAACACCTATCGTTACTTTGCCCGGCGAGTCGGAATACTTCACTGCATTGCTTATGAGATTTGACAGAACTATCTGAAGAGCTGTTCTGCCGATATACATTTTCTCATCTGTAATTTGGTTAGCAATGACTATCTTTTATTAGATGCCATCAGAGAATACTTGTCTATCACATCCTGCAGCACGCTGTTCACTTCCAGCCACTCCTCGTCATCCTTTAAAATGCTCAAGAGAGGAAATTGATAAAATCTGCGAAATATTCTGTGACATACCGTCTACTATATCAATGCAGCTTCCGATGTATTCATCTCGATTCCTGTACTTGCCGATATTAAACTTCATATTTTCCAGGATTATCTTGAGGCTGGCAAGAGGTGTTTTTAATTCGTAGAAGCCCCTCTGAAAAAATCATATTTTATCCTTTCCAGCTTCAGTATTTCGCTATTCTTAACTTCAAGGTCGTCCATGAGCTCCAACAGCGTCGCGTACAAATCATTAATATGCGCCTTGAGCTGCCCAACCTCGTTTGTTGACTCAACCTTTAAACATGCTCCCCTGTCCAGCTCCATCATCTTTGTGGTAACATCTTTGATTTCCTGAATATTATTTGTTATTGTCTTTTGCATAAATCAGCGAAATAACAACTGAAAGCAGAAGCGAAAATTGTTATTGAAAGCGGCAGGGAATTTAAAAGCTCAGCTCCTTTGCATCCCTTTGCATATCCGCCGTCGATACGAACTGCACGGATACCTTCCTGCCGTTATTTAATTTTATTTCCTTTCCTCGATTATCAGAGAATTGTTATTGCTGACAGATCAACGTTATCATGATTTCCGAGCCGAACCTCGTTATTATCACTATTTCCTCTTATAAAAGCTTTTTGATCTCGCTGCTCTTGGAATAGATTTCCAAAGACTGCTCTACGAACTTAGCATCCTTGCCTTGGAGACTTTGAGAAATTTCATTTTGCCTTCGAGTTAATCTCCTGCTTCCTCGTCTCGAAAATATGTCCGCGGAAAAAAACCAGGAAAATAAGGAGATGTACCAAAACGATTAGTATGCCGAGAATGGCAAATGTATTTAAGAACATTTTCGAAATATTTTTTTAAATTTCTCATTTTCGCTCCAATTTATATCCCACGTTCCTTATGGTGACAATACAGTCCAGCCCCAGCTTTCTGCGAAGCTCTTTGATATATACATCGATTACCCGATCAAATGGCGGCTCTTCTGTTTCTTTCCACACTTTGTCTATTATCTGTTCCCTTGTCAAGGCATAGCCTTCATTATCCAATAGGCACTTGAGTATCTCGAGCTCCTTTGCGTTCACATCAACTTTTTCATTATCAACCTTGGCAGTATAGCTCGTAAAGTTCACCTCTGTATTCTTGTATTCCAACCTCTCAACTTTATTATAGTGTCTCTCAATCAGGGAATCGATGCGAACCTTCAGTACAGGCAGTGAAAACGGTTTCTCAATGTATCCGTCTGCCAGACTCGAAAATGCCTCAATCTTATATTCCTCATCGCCAAACGCTGTTAGCATCAAAAACCGGCAGCTTACTCTTCTTTCTGATTTCCTTCAGGACTTCCAGACCATTTATAAATGGAATCCGGATGTCCAAAATTACCAAATTAACATCTTGCTCTTCAAATTTTGATAAGGCTTCACGACCATCCTCCGCTTCGATTGTATCGTATCCGAATTCAGACAGAAATCCGCAGACTCCTTCCCGTATCATTTTATCATCTTCAACAACAAGAATTTTCATAAGCCCTCCTGATTATTTTGTATCTATCAACAGCTCCTTTGGTCTCTTCCTCAGGATCTTTGAAGTCGCTATGAGAGCGAAACTCCAAGTATCACTGTCATGAATAATACCACATAAACGAAAGCTTTTGGATTAACCATAACATCTAAGCTTGTCAAAGTTTTATTAAATCCGTCGACCTCGGCTCCACCACCAAGTCCCGATGAAGCGGATTCCTTAGCAATCTGACTTTGCAATACCGCCTGTCACCCTGTGTAAAACATTGTTTCCGATGGCCTTTCCCATAATTCCTGCTACAAAAATACGAGGCTACAAATGCGGGGACAGCTACGAATAGGAGCTCAAAGGCAAATTGTCCGAAGATTCTCACCTTGGATATTCCCAGAGACAGCAGTACTGCAATCTCTTTCTTTCTAGCATTCATCCATAGGAACAGCAACAGCGAAACCACCAGTCCGGCAAATATCAGAGAACCTCCGAACAGCTTATTGGCAATGGAATATATTCCCGAAATCGACTGCTGCAATGCAGGGTAATTCGATGAGCTCTTTACCAGATTGTACTGATTCCAATTTATATTGAGTTTACCCAGATCCTTCATAACCTTATCCAGATTCTTATTTCCCTTTACGAAGAAGGTTGCATCCTGGTACACGGCTGTCTGCTCAGTATTTCCATAAAGCTTGGCAGCTGTGTGGACGTCGCCAATCAAGGTGTTTTCATACAGCTCTGTCGCCGCGCTAACCCCTCCGTTGTTGTGACCGTCAAAAAGTCCTTTTTATTTCAACCTCTATGGTCTCATTGGCCTGCTTTTCATTATCTGCATCGTATACATTGGATTTTAATCTTAATCTTATCCCCGACCTTCAAATTGTTCTTTTCGGTGAGAGCTTTATGCATTAATATTTTTATTTTTGTCATCCTTGGCTAAATGCTTTCCTTCGACTAGCTTGAGATACCCCCGAAACGAATTTTGTCTCCTTTGAAGAATCATTTACGCCCGTCATCATTGTAGTTCTCTTGAATTTTTCAGCTCGATCAGGATCCTCACTGTTCGTAATCTCCTGAGTTCTGATAATATCATGGTCAACCAGATCTGCCACAGCTCCAATTCGCTTGATATAATTATCTATATGACCGGAATCAACTATTTTTGATATCCTCTCCGCGTATATTGCCGCTGCCCTCGGAGTGCCAGGGGTTCACCTGCCTGTTTATTTCCATGAGTACAGCTGTTGGTGATACTTCCAAAAAGGTCTTATTGGCAGCTCTGTTCGTAGCATCTTTGATCGATAATCCAATTAAACTGAGGGTAGACATGGATAGGATCACCAATAATATGATTAACGATTTAAGTCTCTTCCTTGTGACATATGCAAAAAGCATTTCTTATCATTGCTTATCCTCCTAGTTATCCTTGCGCACTTCTTTTAATTTCTTGTTGCTCAATTCCAATATCGTATCTGCTGCAGCGGCCACTTCTTTACTATGCGTAACTACTATGACGCACTTGTTGCGCTCTTTTGCCAACTTCTTAAGCATCTCAATTATTTCTCCTGCTGTGTTGGGATCCAGATTTCCGTAGGCTCATCTGCCAATAGTACAGGCGCCTCGGATGCCAAGGCTCTGGCTATGGCGACTCTTTGCTGCTGTCCGCCAGAGCTTCATTACGTTTCTCTTTATCTGGCTCTTGTCGAGACCGAGCTTAAGCAGCATCTCATCAGAGCGTTGCTGTTTACCAGCCTTATATTTTCCAGAGGTGAGAGATAGTCAATGAGATTATAGTTCTGAAATACCAGTGAAATATTGTTTTTTTCTATGATTGCTATATCCCTTTCTCTCGATATTTTCCCCCTGAACATGACATCACCGCTGTTCGGTCCTGTCCAATCCGGCGAAAGTGACAGCATCGTTGATTTTCCGGCTCCCCGACTTTCCGGTGATTGCGTAGAATTTCCCGAGCTCAAAGCTCCGGCTTACTGATAAGATTTTCTCTCTTGATCCTGTAGCTATACGTCACATTCTTTAATTCTGAGTATCTCCATTATCTTCCTCTCCTAACTTATTTTTGACAAAAATTTCCTTCGGTTTTTACTAAAATTATCCCTGATGTTGCAGCGACAGATATGACAATTATCAGCAGCAGAAGTCCGTAGCTCTGCACAAATGTCAGTAAATTATCGCCTATGCTTTCATTCTCGATAAAGCTGCTTGTAATCGACGCATTGCCATCTGCACCGGCGAATCCGCCTATAACTTTTTAAACATAACATTCCCAAGCACCAGCGATATAATCGCCGCAGGCATAGAGATGAGCACCAGCTCTGAGATAAATTGTGCCATAATCTTTGCTTTATTTACCCCGATAGACAGCAGTATCCCTATTTCATATATCCTTTCCCGCAGCCACAGGATTAAGATCAAAGATAATACTATCAATCCGCCTATCATTATCGAATATGTCATGATTCTGATAATATGCTTGATGCTTGCTAATGAAACAATAGCCTCCTTGAAGGCACTCGTATCCTTCTCCACCTTATACTTCTGCCACTCTATATCGAGCTTCTTGATCCTTTTCATTACAGTATTCATATTTTCAGGGCTGTCTGTGAATATGGACAGTTTATTTGCAATTCTGCTGTTGCCGGCCGGATTCATTGCCCTTTGTCCGGAATCATAATCAGCAAACATCGTTTGCATTCTCACTCAGATCTGACGACAGGCCTGTGTGTTTTCCTGTTTACCGCTGAATATCCCGACAATTTCAAACTCCCGATTTCCGGCGTTGCTGTCGGTTCTATTTTCACTCAAGAACTCCAGACTCACCTTATCATGCAATTTCAGATTGTTTTTCTTGGCGAATTCGCTGTGAACGAGTACCTTGTCTACATCATTTTTCCTAAGATGCCTTCCCTTCTGCATCGTAAAAGCCTTTGTTGAATAAAAACTTCTTTCGAGATTACTTGTCAATTGTACCGATACAATATTTTTAAATCTCCCAGCAGATCATCTCACTTTTACCTTTCTGGTTGCTCTCAATTACAGTTACTGTCCGATAATCAGAGCCAGTCCGTCATACTCAGAACCATCTCCTGATACCATTATTGATTTTTCAAGCTTTTAAACCTGTCAATTTCAAGCTGCCTTGGTTCTCCTTCGGTTATGGACAATGAAGAATTTGAGGTCTTGTAGAGACCTTTCAGATTGTCACTTGATTTCTTTATGCTTTAAGCACACATGTATACATGTGAGAACCAAGGTCAAAATTATGAGGATTATAAACGTTCCTGTACCTTCGCGTCTAAGAACGTAAGCTATCGCAGTTTCTAATCACCTTACACATCACTCCTTCTAAATAATTCTTAATCTAAATTGAGAAGATCCTCTTTACGAAGACATATTACAGAAGATTTATGAAACGTTTATGAAATCAGAAAATAAATTATTTTATTGCTTGTATATCAATTGTTAATCAGGCATCCAGCCCGTTATGCGATTTAGCTTTTTGATGAGCCTTCAAAGCTGTGTATAATCCGGTTAATCTGCTGCAGGTAATTTAAAAGGACGAAACCCGAAGATTCCGTCCTTCTACCTATTACAATCATGTCTAACGCAAGCTACGCACGACGTCTTATCTTAATTAGAACCATAAGTACCACAACGGCACCTACAACCAATCCGCCATATAGGAAAATCATCGATGCATCTCCGGTTCCTAGGGCTTACCTTGTGAACCTTAACAACCTTCTTCGTTGAGTTGTTACCACCTGCAGGCGCGTCCTTATATACAGGATATACATTTGTGCGCTGTTCGCTGAAAGCAGCGTTAGAATCAAATGCTCTACCTGTATTGGCATTAACCCAATGCGAGAACACTTTTGCCTGCAGGAGCTTTTTGGTGCTTCAGGAACTTTTGCACCAACAAAGCCGAGCTTATTGCCACGTATAGTCGACAGGCTCACGATCATCTTATCAGCTTCATCTTTGTCGAGCTTCCTTGCTCTGCAGAATCTGACCTCTGCAGGAGCCCACTACGTACGCTGTACCGCCACGATTTTTACCTACTCTGTGCGTATATGCAGGATGAGCTGCATTGCCCGGATCAGCTGCGATATCAATATTTGAAATTTCGAAATTCTTGAGGTCAAAACGCATCAGCTTCTCACCGGCTGTATTCACAGGCTGATTGTCGAGATGATTGCCGGCAGGATTTTTCAGTAACTACTCCGTTAACTACGCTTGTCTTGTAGTTTTCTAAAACCGAGCCGCCCATAATGGTCGAACCGTTAGTACCGCCTGTAAGCACCTTAAGGAAGCATTATCCATAACCTTACCGTTAAGCGTAACTAATGCACGATCCGAAGCTTCGAGCAAACTACCGTCAAAAGCATAAGAATACCCTTTGACATCAAGGACGCTGCCTCCTTTAACGGATACCTTTGCACGTCTTATGCCGCTCGTAGCTATACCGCCCTTAGCTGTGACATTCAGCTTGGCACCATTTACAAGATCAATAGTGACTGGTTTGCGTTACTGCCTGCATTGATACCTCTTCCTGCAGCACTCGTGTTGATATCAACTGAGCCGGCGTCGACGCCTAGAGCGTTCCGCCTCCCGCAGAACCATACCGTACCCTGAATAACCTGCTTTACTCTCGTTAATTATCACCTTGGTTTTGGCTCCGGTAACCTCCATTGCACCATTCATGTAAATATCACCAAAGTACCGTTACCGTTATTCTCAGCAATCAGCTGTGCTCCGTCAGAAACATTGAGCTTTGCCTTTATCAAATTCAATCCCTCCTTCATTGCCTGTATTGGAACAGTTTTTAACGGTAAAGCTTCCACCCTTTATGTTCATTGTAGCAACCGCCAAAAGCATAAATTCCGAAAATTCTGAGCTCCATCTATAGTGAAATTAGTGTGGTCGAAATTAAATTTAGCATTCACATTGCTTGAGCCATAACTATTCAAAATTGTTCATCTCAAAGCTGCCTGCACCTGTAAAGGTAATGTCTGCTGAATTGTTATGCGCTCTAAAGCTTCCGCCCTTAAATTCAACCTTGGCACCGGTGTCAGCCTTTACCTTTACCGGTCTGCTTATAATAACGGGGTCAGGAAGATCATATTTATAATTTCCTGCAGGGAACTCAACACTGTCATGCGGTTGCCTGAGGCATCCGGCTTAGTGCCGGCAATTATCGCCGCAATATCTGCACCTGACTCAGTTCCGGTAGCCGTATAGGTGCTTGCTGCATATGCCATATTAGGCGGCATCAACATCATTAGTGCCAGCAAGAAGGTTATAATCACCGCCATGCTCTCGCCATAACTATACAAGTTCTCATTTGATTCTCCTCTCAAAATAAATATACGATATCCATTACGAACATTATACTTGTTTTCTACATACAAGCAAATATGCAATATATAAAATTGCCGATATTAGCAAAATAAAAATATGCTGAAACAGTATCTGCTACTTTTGCCGAATTCCTTAAAGCATCCGGGAAATGCGCTCCGGATATTTGCCTTCCGTTAAAATATCGGAAAGGTACTTATTATCCAAAAATCATGTCATCACGAATAAGCTGCCAGTTAGCCTTCTTTCTATAAAACACCTTGAATATCAGAAAATTTATGATTGCCCCTATGACCGGAGTCTGCATACCGAAGGCTTCAGTATGGCGGAAATGGCAGCCCTCAGGGTTCGGGTTCCCTCAAAAGTTATTACAGCGGTCTTTTATCGCTTTCAATTGAAAGATGAAGTGATCCGCATCTCTCTCAGCATGTACTATCTTACCGGTCACATCATAGTCAAGCCCCATTACAATCTCACTAGAGACCGAACCCTGTCTCCGACATTTATTCCGCCATCAAATAGCTGGCATGCCAAGTGGTAAGGACTCCATTTGACAAATTCCTCTTCAAAATTATCCGCCCACAGGCAGAGCTTCTCGAACGGCGCAGGAATATTAATCTGTTCAGTCAATATAACCATAATTGCATCCTCCTCTTTAACACAATAATCCCGTTTTCGATATTATTCGATATTAAATTAAACATTCTCAGCCATCAAGCCCGGATGAGAGGGTTGAAGCTTACCGTTCTGTTTTCCACGTAGCTATATGATCTTATATCATTGAAATACACATGTGCTTATCGAACAGATAGAGATAGGCCTCTTCGACTCTTGAGCCTGTCCCTTCCTCGAGGGCACGCTTATATAGTTCAATCTGCTCCCGATAGTCTTCCTTGATGCGTTCGAGGATCTGCCGATTGATTCTTCCTGCTCAGGCAGTTGCTCTTGTAATCCACCAGCACGAGCTTGTCCCCGTCCGGAAGTAGCAGTCGATAATACCCTGCACCAGCACCTGTTTATCATTGTGCTCGACCCGTAAGTGAAGGGCTTTTCCTTTTCAGCGTGCCGTCTCCGGCGGCGGCAGCTGCACGTCTGCCTATCTCCGATTCGAAGAACGAATATATCTTGCCTAGCTCGAGCGCTGCAAACACAGGCGCGGTAATGGCTCCATTGTCACGCAGCCTCGCGGCTCTTTCATCTATATAGGTTCTATCCACGTCTCCGGATTCGCCTACGGCCTGCTTGAAATCCACGAATTCCATTATCCTGTGATAGGCCGTACCGATGTTGGCAGCATCCGCAGTAGATCTGCGCTTCACACGTGTACTTCTGTCCTCTATTCTGTTGTCAAAATGCCGAGCTTCGTTTGCCTCGCGCTGCAGCTCGCTGACTGAATACTTTGCCTTGCTGTTCAGGTCATCCTTGTATGCATATTCGTAATCGAGTCTGCGCTTGACTTCTGCAAATTCCTCACTCAGCTCTATATCCATCGGCAGCTTGTCTGTAGTCAAGAAATTGTTAAGTCCTCGAGGAAGCCCGGGGCGCATTACCTTGTGCATTTCCACGGACTTGTACTCATTGAATGTGTCCGAATCACAGAGACTGCCCATGATTTTGAAAAAGCTTGTCTTGGGCGGAGATTATTAGATATAAAGTCTTCCTTTTTGTCACAGCCGATTAGATATAGCTTCTCTCTTGCACGTGTCATCGCTACTGCGTACAGAACCCTGAGCTGCTCCTGATACTCGTCATCCCTGATCCTGGCGGTAATCTGCTGCTGCCTAAGCGTCCTGCGCCAATAGTGCTGCTCCGGATTGACGTAGCCGAGCGCTATACCGAGTTCGTTATGGAACTGGAAAGCCCAGGCTGCCTTCGAATACTGCAGCTTATTACCCATGCCGGCGACTATACAAACGGAGACTCGAGACCCTACTCTTGTGAATGGTCGCGATCCTCACGACATCGTCGTCCTCGCTGACCATGGAAGGCTGTCCCATTTCGACATTTTTCGTTCTGAGCACCTCGAGATAGCTGATATAGCTGCTAAGCGAAGCTATACTCGACTGCCTGAATGCTCTCGCTCTCTCGACAAGGGCACGCAGATTGGCCTGCCTCTGGCGGCCACCGTACATCGCGCCTGCGTACATGTAATAATTCGAGTCGTTGAGCAGATACCAGATGTAATCGTCGAGAGGCATCATCTGACCGCGTACGTGCCATCTCGCGATAGTCTCGAGCGCATCATTTACACGATCTCTGGGCTCCTCGTCGAGCCCAGCCTCGGCATATGCCTTAAGTGCCTCACAGTAGGTCATCTGGTTGCGTGTCACCTCTTCACCCCTGTCCGCAGCTTCTGTCCATTCGCGCTGATTCTGCTCCCTCGCAAAAGCCCTCACTTCGGCGAGGTTTTCCGGTGTGAACCCGAAAATCTCCGATCGCAGCACGGCTATAAGAGGAACATCCTGATGCAGATTGTCCACAACCTTGAGAATAGCCATCGCAACAGCAACCTCGACAGTGTTGAAATATCCACCGTCATCTGCGATGTGCGAGGAGATGCTCTTACTCATCAGGGATTTGTAGTACATGTCCGACTTATTTCTTGTCGAGCGAAGCAGAATGGCTATATCCCTAGGGGTAGCAGCCCTGACCTTTCCGGTCTTGCCGTCGTAAAACTCGCTGCCGATTATCTGACTGACTATATTTGCAACATGCACAGCCTCCGTCTCTGCTTTTGACAGAGCCTTTAGCTCATCATCGGCCTCTGACTCAGAATCGTCATCAGTCATGATTCCCACAGTTCCGGCAGCTTCAAGATCCATACCGATCTGATCCACGCCTTCGCCGTCTTCGTTGTCTCCATCGGAATAACCGCTGTCCGGATCCTTTGCGTCTGTGAGCAGCAGGTGCACCTCCGGCTTGAAATTGTACTCATCACTGCCGGGCAGCCCTCGATATAACTTTTTCGTCCTCATCGCAACCGGTCGCGAGATCCTCGAACACATGAGTTGATATAATCTATCGTCGCGCCGTTGCTGCGGAAATTTCTATTGAGATTTATCTGAATTGCGTCCGTGTTGTTCTCATCCCTATACTCCCCAGCTGTCTCCTCAAATATGTGCGGCTCGGCCTGCCTGAACCTGTGAGACGCTCTGCTTGACATCGCCCACCTTGAACACGTTGTCAGGTCTTGACACCTGCGACACCAGGAACTCCTGCAGAGAATTGACGTCCTGATATTCATCCACAAATATGAATTCAAACCTGTCACGCAGCACCTTACACGCTTCTTCGTTCTTCAAGATATCCGCCGTGATGTGCTCCATGTCGCCGTAGTCAATGACCTTCTGCTCGCGCTTCCCGGCGTCAAAGATCTTCTCAAATTCCTTGAGCAGCTCCAAATAATACATCGTATACTTGTAGGTCTCCGCCTGCTCTTCAAATAGCGTACCGAGTGTAGCGAAGTTGTTCCTCTTAAAGAAATCCTTAAATTTCTCCTTATACGCATCTCTGACAGGTTTACAGGAATCCTTCACCTGATTGTATGCGTCCTTCTCTTTAGCGCCGTAACTAAACGTGTCAAATATATCAGTCTGCAATACCTGCATGGCGGCTGCTTCGGCTTCTCGCATTTTATCTGTTGTCGAAATGTCTCCGGACAACGCCGCATTTAAGCTGCGAAATGCGGCAATCTCCCGGTCCAGCTTGGCTGCGGTGTTCGGGAAAGCTTATAGCCGGTTAGCCGTTCATGCAGGCCCAGCGCCTCATTGAGAGTCTCGTCCAAGCGCCTTTGCATCATCCCATATAGGTGAAAAAATTTCACTGTCACGGTAATCACCGCTCTCCGGTAGTCGCAGCTGCTCAGCCATACGGCCCGCCCATTCAAAATAGTCGGGCATACTGCGCAGACTGTCATACGCTTTTATCATTTCCTCCATAAGGAGCTTATCGTCGCGCTCCTTGCTGTAACGGTCCAGAAAATCGCGGAAAAGAGCACCCTTCAATGAAGTCATCCTTCTCAAATCACGCTCAAACACCTCCTCAATCGCTTCCTTCCTCATTATCTCCGCCTTGAGATTATCACAGATCCGAAAGTCAGGCTCGAGGTCGGTCAGGTGAAGAATTCGCCCTGATGATGCGATTGCAGAAGCTGTGCACGGTTGAAATGTACGCCCTGCACATCCTGCCGAGCTGTCGCCTGAGCCTGGCGGCGCGTTCAGGATCAGTATCCTTGCATGCTTTGACTTCCTTGTTGATAGCCCTGATGAGCTTGAGGCCTCATCTCGGATGCTGCCGCGTTGGTAAAAGTCACGACAAGCATGCGGTCAACGTCCGCCTTGCCCTGCACTATTATGTTGATGATGCGCTCGACAAGCACCGCCGTCTTGCCGGAGCCGGCGGCGGCCGATACAAGGATACTTTTTGTCAATCGTATCCTATAGCCTTTTGCTGATCCGGTGTAAATCTGACGTCTGCCATGGTAAATTCTCCTTACCCAGTGATGATAATATTATATTTTTTATTCAGCGGCAGGTTCGAGCGGGGAATCCTTCGCAGGCACTTAATCACGCATACTCGAAGTCCTGGAAAAAGCCCGCCCCTCTTGTGTATGCTATGTGTGTATAGCAATCCGGTAAATAGTCAAGAAAGACTCAAAGCATATTGCTATAAAAAGACTTTTAAAATATATTGCTATGAAAAGGTGCACTTACGGCACACACAGAGAGCTTAAAAACACTTCACACTTTGGGTAAGCAATGATTAAGCATAGACCAACAATGCTGATGATCCTCGACGGATACGGCATCCGCGAGGAATCGCACGGCAACGCAATTGCTGCCGCTAACAAGCCTAACCTTGACAGGCTTTTCACCAAATACCCTTTCATCACCCTTGAAGCCAGCGGTGAATACGTCGGACTTCCCGACGGGCAGATTGGCAACTCCGAGGTTGGACACACAACATCGGTGCCGGAAATATGGTGCTGCAAGATCTGCCCCGTATCAATAAGTCGATCAGCACCGGCGAATTCTACACCAACAAGGTGCTGCTCGAGGCTATGGAAAATGCAGCTTCCGGCCACACTCTCCACATAATGGGTCTCTGCTCTGACGGTGGAGTTCACAGCAAGCTCGAGCATCTATATGCAGTCCTCGAGATGGCAAAGCGCTCAAAAGTAAAGAACGTCGTCATCCACTGCTACCTCGACGGACGTGACGTACCGCCTCGCAGTGCGATGACATATCTCGGTGCACTGGAGGATAAATGCAATGAGCTCGGTGTCGGACGAATAGGCATCATCTCAGGCAGATTCTATGCTATGGATAGAGATAAGCGTTGGAGAGGCTCGAACCGGCATACGACGCGCTCACTCTCCGAAGGTGTGCATGCGTCCGGCGCAGCCAGGCCATCCGGCTTTCATACGGCAAGAATGAGTCGGATGAGTGTGCGCCGACAGTCGTGGATGCCACCCCTGTCGGGACGGTGACTCCGTCGTGTTCATTAACTACAGGCCTGACCGTGCACGCGAGATAACCCGGGCACTCGTGGATCCCTGATTTTGACGGATTTGACGAAAAAGAAGCTCCACAGAATCTCACATACGTCTGCATGACCGAGTACGACGTGTCTATGCCGAATGTCAGGGTCGCGTTCCCGCCGGGTGATAGAGCCAACGCTGGGAGGCGTAGTATCGGCCGCAGGCCTGACACAGCTCCGCATAGCGGAGACCGAAAAGTATGCGCATGTGACATTCTTCTTCAACGGAGGCGTTGAAGCTCCGGTCGCAGGTGAAGACAGGATACTCGTGCCGTCACCTAAGGTGCACAACCTACGATCTGCAACCGGAGATGGGTGCGCCAATCCTGACCGAAGAGTGCTCGATGCAATCGACTCGGATAAAGTATGACCTGATAATCCTGAATTTTTGCAAACCCGGACATGGTGGGACACACCGGAGTATTTGACGCTGCAGTCAGTGCTATTGAGATGCTCGACGGGCTAGTGCAGCAAATCGCAGAAAGGGTACTGTCCAAGGATGGTCAGATACTGCTCACTGCAGATCACGGAAACGCAGACTACATGCTGGATGACAACGACAATGTGGTGACCAAGCACTCGCTGTCTCCGGTGCCGCTCTGCCATATTGCAAATGAGCCAAGCCCATTCAATGTGCCTCACGGCAAGCTGGCGGATATAGCTCCGACGCTGCTGACCCTGATGAGGCTGGATGTACCTCAGGAGATGAAGGGGCGAGGTGCTGGTGTAATAGAGGTTATGCGCGTGCCTTCGCGTTACATGTTTACAGCAACTATTTCTCCAGCTCCTTCCTCAGCTTCCGGAGCTTCCTGGCACAATGTATCGCCAGCATCAAATCGATTCCTATCAACACTAACAGGACTATGCTTGTCCCCCCTTCGGCCGAGCCCCACCAGCTAACGTTATCGCGCATCATGATGCGCACATTCGGAATAAGAACCGCACACAGCAGTACCAATACAGGCATCAACCTCGTCTTGATTATGCGGTCGACCATCGCCAGCTTATCCTCTGCATCCGAAAAATATCTCCTTATCGCGCGCATCCGATATATCGCAGGCGCTCTTGCAGAAGTAATTCCAACCCATACACGAGCACACATATTCCCAGCCATAGTCCTCGTACATCTGAATATAATCGGCCGCCGCACGTCGGTTATGGTATTCGATCCGGTATACGCTCTCTTCAGGCTCACATGCCTCGAACACGAAGAAGCAAGGCGGCACGACCTTTACCAATCTCCATCCTCTCCTGTGCTGCTGTTCCAGCCACTGTTGCTCTTCAATGTAGTCTGCTATTGTAAAGACTCTTACTTTTGTCGTCCTTTTACCCATGATATTCTCCTCCAATGCTGTTTATGTATAATCTCTTGATCCTCTTCAGCTCCAGGCTCAGTATCTCCCGGCCCAGGTCTGTGCTTTCGTAAATCTTGCGCTTACTCTCCTCGTTCACGAATCGTATCAGGCCATCTTTCTCCATCTTAGACAATGTACCGTACATCGTTCCCGGGCCTATGCTCACCTCCCCGTCCGTCATGGAATTAACCTCCTGATTAATCCCATACCCATGCTGTGGGCTCTGCAGGCAGTACAATATATAAAACGCAGTCTCTGACATAGGCACGTACACCCTCTTAGCTTTGAGTCCATGTGTTTCCTCCTTGCATCAAATTTCGATATATCGATCCTCGATGCATATAATATATCGCACTTCGATATATTTGTCAAATAAAAAGAACTGCATTTCTGCAGTTCCGACGTTAACTAAAATTAATATTAAACTTATCCGCCTCGTCATTTCTCAGAACCTCTTCTGAGCATTGACAATAATTACTATGCCAATCAACGGTCCCGCAAAAATAAATCAAAAACCCCACAACAGATTCCAAATACATGAATCCCCGGATAACAAAGCTCCCAGACCAATTACATACAAACCCTTTGAAATAAAGCCTTACATACTTAGGCATATCCTTCTCTTTTATATTTCTAACATGATAATCATGGATCAAGTTCGTATGCCCTTTACCGATTTGAAATGCCAGATAAAAATAACACCGGCAATTATCGTCACGATTAATATACCCGGATACATGCTTCACCCTACTTGCGTTTCATGATGGCTACTCGAAGAACTTCACCCTCTTGCTTATATCCTCTTTCTCCTTAGGATCCGGCTCAGTCACGATTCCGCCAAACGGCATCTCCGCCACCAGCTTCCAGCTCTCCGGCACGCCGAACATCTCGCACGAGGCTTGTCAATCACTGGGTTATAATGCTGGAGATTAGCTCAATCCCGAGCTTCCTGAGCGCACTCCAAACGCTGATCTGCAGCATGCCGTTTGCATGATTGGCCCAAGTCGGGAAATTCTCGGCATATAGCGGAAATTTACCCTGCATATTCTCCACGACAGCCTCGTCATAGAAATACAGCACAGTACCGGCCGCCGCCTTAAATCCGTCAATCTTATCCCTCGGCACCTTGCCGCCAAAAGTCTCATAAATGCCGTCCCACAGCTCATCCTGCTTGCTGCCGAACGCCACCACAACCCGCGCGCTCTTCATATTGAACGCGTCCGGGACGAAACTCCGCAACCTCTTCGATCGGCTGTTGCACGACATCCTTGCCGACAGAGCAGCTGCTTGTCCAGCCGGTAATAGCTCCGCCTCAGCTTGAGTCCCTTGTAAATATCCATATCTGACTCCTCCAATCAATCATGTCTCGGTTTTCATAGATCAGTTGACACTATCCATCTCTTAATCAGTCCCAAATCCTACGACTTTATTGTACTCGAACTTCCCCGACGAACTGTGAAGGAACGGTGGTATGATGCGGTGAAGTTGAGCAAGCGCTTATTTCATCGCTTATTTAATTAACATTGATGGATCCGAATATCAGACACCTTTTCATTCACCCGATCAAAAGCCCGCGCTCTCGCGCAGGCTTCCACTATTGCTATTTAATTGCAATTTAATTATTCGCTACGCAGCGCCTCCACCGGATCGCGCTTTGCCGCTGACCTGGATGGTATTAAACCGGCTATATAAGTCAGTAATACGGAGATTCCTATTAGAATTAACGCCGAATGGATTGGCAGTCTCATGATGTGATCGACATTGAAGTGCGACAGCACGATTGCGTTTACCGGGATGCTCACGATATAGACGAACAGTATCGCAAACACGCCCGATAATAGCCCCTCGATAAAGGTCTCGGCATTGAAGATATTTGCAATATTTCGCTTGGATGCACCCATCGCGCGCAGAATACCGATTTCCTTCTTGCGCTCGAGCACCGAGATATACGTGATGATACCGATCATTATCGAGCTGACGATGAGCGACACACTGACAAATGCCACAAGCACGTAGCTGATCATATTTACTATATCCGTAACCGACGACATGAGCGCGCCCATAATATCCGAGTACGTGATTGCTCGCGACTTGTGCCCCGTCCGCTTCATGCGAGCATTATAGTCGTCGATGCCCTTTATAACAGCGTCCTTGTGCTCGAAGCTGCTTGGGTATATCGAGATAGACTCAGGGCTAGACCTGTCGGCATAGCCCATTTTCTTGAGGTTCGAGTCGTACGTCACGAGGCTCGTATTCATGAACTGGCTGAACAGCGCCGCCATCTGCGTCTGATCCATGTTCAGCTTGAACGCCTTGGCAAAAGTCGACGGATTGACGCTAAACGCACTCTGCAGTGTTCTAAGCATCTTTCCGCCTGCGGCTGCTGCATTGCCCAGCTGCGAACCGAGCTGCTTCTGCATCTCGTTCATCACTTGTCCCATAAACTGACCCATCACTCCGGACATTCTGCCCTGCATATAGTTGCTCAGGGCTCTCTCTATAGTTCCGCTAAATCCACTGTTTCCCAGGTTCTGAGCTATCCGTGTTGCAGTGGTTGATACCGCTGTCCGCGCAGTCGTGCTCGAAAGATACGAAGTTATAATCTCGTCCCGGCTCGCTCCCGGATGTTTCGTTGCGTAGTCGCTCGCATAGGTCGGATAGCCCGCGAGGAGAGTGGCTATCAGCTGACTCGTTTCATTTGTGACCATTGTCTGGTCGGCGGGAGACAACGTAATATTTTGCTGCTGCAGATGAGCAGGGAATCCGCCAGCTCCTGCATCAGACCGCTCATCATGTCCTGAGCGAGTCGCGTCGTATCCACTCCTTGCAGAGCCTTTGAATAATCGAGGCCGGAGAGCGGGCTGCTGCCAAAGGCCTTTTGCAGCTTGGACGCGTCGAACTTGAATGCGCTAGCCAGCATAGACTGGTTGACGCTAAACAGCTTGCTCATGTCAAAGGCAGAGCCGTTCGATGCCTTGAGCGACTCAAACGTCTTGCCCGTAAATACGTCTACATCCGGGTGCGCGAGCTGCTGCTTGACGATATCTGCATCCTTCATTCTGTCAATAATATTAGAAGTTAAGGATGGCAGATAGCTGATACCAGCATCAGGGCGTTCGTCCTCGACTTGCCGTTAGGTTTGAGAACTCCTACGACCTTGAGCTTGATCCCCTTGTCCAGCCGGTCGCGCAGGAATTCCTTGTTCTTGGACTGGTCGAGCCACGTACCGGTGGCTGAATTGTAGGTGTATATCTCACCCGGTGAGATGACGCTGTATCTCAGCTTGAGGGCATCCTTGTATCTAAAAGGCTTCTGCTGCGAGCGCTCCAGTTCCAGCTTGCCTGTCTGCCTGTACTTTGCCATAGCATCCTTATAAGCCTGATGGTCGTAGTAGCCTAGCTGGTACAGAGTGTGAGTCGGCAATCGAACCATCCTTGTTCAGGACGAGAACCGCTTCGTCAGGTTCCTTAGGCCATTTACCCGCAACTACTTCATATTGCTGCCTGAGCAGCTTCTCATCGTCGAGCATCTGCTGGAATCCCGTGTTGGAATTGTTCTGGATGCCCGAAGCTCTCATAGTTAGCATCCATATCGTTGGCTGCATTAACGTTGCAGGCTCCGCACCGGTCTTGTCCTGGAAAATCATCAGAGTGATGCCGTAGTTATACGTGATAACCGAAGCATTTTTACGAACCTTGTTGTCCTTCTTGTCTAGGAATTTTTGAAGGCCACCAGGTCATTGCGTCTGGTGTTGCCAAAGACTCGAACCGAGCACGTTATGTTTGCTTGATTTCCTTGCCGTCTGCCGATTTTTGCGGAGCCGGGTCTGAGTTCGAGACCGTTTGCTGAGCCGGCGTTCTCGCGCGAGCCAGAGCCGGAACTTGATCTCGCAGCCGAATCCGAATCTGTATCTGAGCTTGAAGCTGAATCTGCTGCGCCTGTCGTGTCCTTGACCTCGACTGTATCCGAAGCCTTGTCCTTTTTCTTTGCCCTTATCCTTACTGTCGGACTTTCTATCATCCTTGAAGTTGCCGGTTAGGTTGGTAAACATGCCGGTCAGGTCGGTTGCTGTCTTGGAAATTGTCAGCGGATATGAAGACAGGGTGTCTTCCTCGACCTTAGCTATGTAACCGTTTACTCCGTTGGACAATGCCAGAATCGCTGCTATGCCTATAATTCCAATAGAACCGGCAAACGCGGTAAGGAACGTCCTTCCTTCTTGCTCATAAGGTTGGAGAAGGACAGTGCGAGGGCTGTCTTGAAGCCCATCGAAGTCTTCTTGCCCGCATCGGAAGCCGCTACCTTGTTTCTGACGCTTGCATTTAGCTCATCAGGAGCTACAGGCTTGCTGTCCTCGAGGATTCTACCATCCTTGGGGTGATTATTCTATTTGCATACGACTCTGCCAGAGCCGGGTTATGGGTAACCATGATGACCAGTCTATCCTTGGCAATCTCCTGCAGGAGTCCCATGACTTGAATTCCTGTCTCGGTATCCAGCGCACCTGTAGGTTCGTCGGCTAAAGACGATTTCAGGATTGTTGACGAGTGCGCGAGCTATGGCAACACGCTGCATCTGACCGCCTGAAAGCTGACTCGGTTTCTTATCCTCATGACCCTTTAAACCGACCTTCTCAAGGGATTCCCCCGCTCGTGCACGTCGCTCAGCCGCTTCCACGCCTGTTAGGGTCATAGCCAATTCAACATTTGCTCGCACCGTTTGATGCGGGATTAGGTTGTAGCTCTGGAATACGAACCCTATCCTGTGATTTCTGTATGTATCCCAATCTGACGGTCTATATTCTCCGGTTGAAATTCGCTTATTATAATCTCTCCGGAGTCAGCAGTATCAAGACCTCCCAGTATATTCAAAAAGCGTGGTCTTCCCCGACCCGGAAGGACCGAGAACCGCTACAAATTCGTTGTCTCGGAAAGCTACCGAAACTCCGTCGAGTGCTTTTTGAATAAAATCCCCGGTCCTGTATTCTTTTCGTATTTCCCTTACTTCAATCATTTTGCTTACCCTAATCCAAGCTAATCCGCTGACCAGCTTCACGGGATATCATAATGCATTGCATCAAAAAGCACATACTGTCTACTCTATCTTGTCACCACCTTGTTGCAGACATTCACATAAATATGTCAGCCTATCACCTCGAATACCTTGTGTATTTATGCACCCTATACTGCATATATATAAAAAGGCCCCGGCGAACCGAAGCCTACTCATAGCCGTATGGTCTATCTCCTTAATAGTTCTCTGCGTGAACTTCGAAGAATGACTGTGGGTGAGCACAAACCGGGCAGATCTCAGGCGCCTCAGTTCCAACGCAAATATGTCCGCAGTTGCGACATTCCCACACCTTCACTTCGCTCTTCTTAAATACTTCCTGCATCTCAACATTCTTGAGCAGTGCACGGTATCTCTCCTCGTGGTGCTTCTCAACCTCGCCTACGAGGCGGAATCTGGCTGCGAGCTCCGGGAAGCCCTCCTTCTCAGCTGTCTCAGCAAAGCCCTTGTACATGTCTGTCCTCAGTAGTTCTCGCCATTTGCAGCGTCTGCCAGATTATATGCAGTGTCGCCTACACCGTCGTTGAGCTCCTTATACCAGAGCTTAGCGTGCTCCTTCTCGTTTGCAGCCGTCTTGAGGAATATATCAGCAATCTGCTCAAAGCCTTCCTTCTAGCCTTAGATGCAAAATATGTGTACTTGTTGCGCGCCATCGACTCCCCTGCGAAAGCCGCTTCAAGATTCTTCTCCGTCTGTGTTCCTGCGTATTTCTTATTAGCCATAACCTATACCTCCTTAAACCATTTTGTCAATCAATTAGTGAAAATGAGCCCTCTGTCATTCTCTACGATGATTGTACCATTTAATATTCAATTGTAGAAAAATTATTTTCTTGAATATTCCTTCACAAAAGTTCAATTCTCAAGCTCCTTGCACTTGCCTGCCGGCAGTCTGAGAACGCCGCCGTTCACAGTTCAATAGCCTGTAATCTTATTGATAATCTTGTTGATAAATCTTCCTGTACATAATATTTCTCTCTTGCTTCCACATTATTCTCCAACAATGCTGCTTCATTTAAGGGCAAGATAAATATAGCATATAATTAAATTGCGCAATATATAAATTTGTCATTTATGTGTAGATTTAAAGCATATATCGAATAGAGACTACGCGGCAAAGAGTACTCGCTCTGCGAGATACTCTTTTGAGTGCGTCTCAGGGTGGGCGCACTAACCAAAAAGCCGAGGGCAGATGCCCCGGCTTTAACGATAACAAAATGACTTAAATATGTAGGTTGAAAGTATGATTATTATGGCTTGGATTTATCTGCTTATCGTTGTCGCTTTTAATTAATATTATTTTTGCACGATTATTCGAACATACCGTTGTCTAACGTATCGGTGTCCGCCTATGCGTTAGCCAGCGCCTCTCAAGAGCCTTGCACTGTGCCAGACCTGCATCATCAGGCTCGTTGTTGCAGATTACCGGTTCCTCAACGATTACTGCACCGGCAGCCTCCATGCGGTCCTTCCATGAGCGCATCCACTCGCCATCGCCCCAGTCGTATGAACCGAACAGAACGAGCTTCTTACGAGCAGCAGCCCTCCAGCTCTGCGATGAAAACTCCATCTCTTCCTCTTCAATTACCTCAGCTCCCATAGCCGGGCAACCGAGAGCAAGCTTATCTTCGCCCTTTACATCCGCTACACTCACTTCAGATACAGGTACAACCTTAGCATCTGCTCCGATGCCCTCGCCAACAGCGTTAGCCATAGCTTCAGTATTGCCTGTAGCGCTCCAATATACTACGTACATGTAAACACCTCCTGGTAACTATATTCTGTCATATGTTAGATTTCTCTAACCGGAATTTATTATATTAGATATCTCTAACTTTGTAAAAGTACTTTTTGACTTTTATTAATTCTTTACAATCTAATCTTATGTAAGTGCCTCAGAAAATTGACAGGTCTCCACAGCAGTCGAAATAATTCACGAGGCTTAGTAGAAATTCAAAAACACTCGCTAAAGATTGGCAGGAAATCTCAGGAGCTCGCAAGGCCTGCCGGGAAGCTTCAAGCACTCACGAGGATTTACAGGATACGCAAAAGCTTTCAATAAAAGCTTCGGCAGCAAAAGTCTCATAAAGGCGAAGAACGAGCTCCCTTAGCTCGTCCTCCGCCTTTTAGGAATATAGAGAAAATGTTACTGATGGTATACCTCCCTAACGGAAAGAGCTACCATATTTGCTCCTGTTATATGCCATCTTGATTAAGCCGTATGATAGAATCATGCATCCTCCCGAAATTATTAAACCTACTGTTGCACTTTATCATATTATTGTCCTCCTTAATCAAGATTTTTAATCGATTACTAAAATCGTTTCTATTTGTTTTCACGTATATTCTATCTAATTGCAAAGCTTTGTCAACAGTTTATCATGTATTTTTATTTATATATTACAATTAATCAGTCTATCAGGAGGTATATTTTTGTGCTATAAAACAAATATTCAGACTCATTCATTGTAAGCCTGCCTAAAATTCCTATATCTATGTTTTTTTAATCTACAATTTACTACATATAGTCCTTATTTCAGCCAATTTTTAACTTCCTGTAAGGTCTCTAAAATTACTTAATATCCAGATATTCCTCTATAAATTCGCAGAACATCACGAACGCAATCATCGCAGCTTCTGAGCATCTTCCCGGTCTTAATCCCCTTTGAGGTCTTTGCAGATAACTGACGAATTGCGCTCCTTGAATTCGCCTGTGATACGCTTCATCTCCCTGCAGTCTTGGTTTTGCTCTCACCCTTGGAGACTGAGAATAACCGACGCACCTGACAGGCAGCCGCAATGACCCTCCATGCCGCCTAGTCCGCCTCCAAATCCTTGGTTTATCATATACAACAGTTCCTCATCTGCGCCCACGCAGTCAGCGTAGGTACAGGCTATCGCCTGTGCACAGTTATGCCCGTGATGCTTTCGCTCGATAGCGAGTTCACCTCTCTTGCTCATATCACTTTACCTTCCATTTTCTTAATCTTGTCTTGTTAATCATATCATTTCAGCCAGTCACTATCTACCGTTTGTGTTGCCAACTATAACTTGACTTCGATTGTATCATTCCCGCCACCAAGCAGATTCGAGGATTTTACCCGGTAGAAAGTGTAATCGCCGGATGCAGCAACTAAACCACTCCCCCGCCGCCGATGATGGCAGTGTGGGAGCCTTGGTATGTCTGTTGTCTAAGCCGGAATTTATCAGTCCAATCTCTTTTCAGGCATATGTGCATAGAATACCCGCCTTTCCGTGTCAAACAGCAGTCCGCTGTTGTCGCAATAAACAAAGAACGTATTCGTATTATCTTGCTATTTGACGGTAGATTTTTCATTACCTTCAGAATTTAAATTAAGATGTTTGTAGGCTATCACAATAGTAGTCTATTTATATATTACTTTTCATATCTCAATAAATTTGCACATAAATCACAATCACGAGAAAAAAATAACTTCATCACATACCTCTTCTAAAAATTCAATGTCATGAGAAATTATCAAAATCAAGTTCTTGTTTCTTGGAAATTTTTATATTCTCAGCAACTACTTATACTCGCATAATCTAATCCGCTTGTTGGCTCATCAAAAACAATAGATTTTTTTATTTGAAAGTAAAGCAGATAGAATAATAACCCTCTGCTTCTGTCCAATCCCGATAAGGTATGAGGATTCTTCTGTTTTAAATTATCGATTTGCATGTTTTTTTCATGCAAATATTTATTTTTCAGCGCCGATATCAGATGTTAAATTTATCTCGTCATAAACCGTATCTGTAACAACTGATTATTTACCTCTTGCATAACCAACAAAACTATTTTTGATCCTGTTTTTAGAGCTAATTGTTCATTGTCTTTGTAAAACCTCCCGGAAGACGGTTTTGCTCAAGTCCGCAAACACTTTTTGCAAAAGTAGACTTCCCTGTTCCATTTTTCCCAATTATTCCTATAATCTTTCCACTTTCAAAGCTCAGGTTATCTACCATCAAAATGGTTTTCTTTTTCTTTTATATAACAAGTCTTTATTTCCAGTTCAATTGTATTTTTGCAAAGAATTTGATTTTCTTTTAAAGTTATCACTATGAAATTCAGTATGCCTAAGCCCTGTTCTTAATCTTTTCCTCTTCACTTTAAATTTTGAATTTCTTCCATAATGTATTCTTTTGTGATTTTTCCATCTTCCAGATATATTGCTCTATCAGCTACGTTTTTCAAATACCATAACCTATGCTCAGCAATTACTATTGTTTTACCTACCACCTTCAATTTTTCTATTATCTTTGCAAGTTCCTTCATAGAATCAATATCCAAACTGGAAGACGGTTCATCAAAAACAAATATTTCCGGATCTCAAAGCATACACACTGGCAATTGCTATTTTTGCTTTTTCTCCACCTGAAAGCTCAAATATGTTTCTATTCATCAATGATTCAATGTTTAAGGCGTCTCTAACTTTTTCAATCTTTTTATTTATATCCGCCCTTTCCAATCCGTAATTTTCTAAAACCAAAAAGCGATTTCATCTGTGGTATTTGTTGTATAAAACTGTGTTTTTAGGGTTTTTGAAAAACAGATCCTACTTTTTCAGAAATTTTATATATCTCTGTCTCAAAGGTATTCATGTCGCCGACTTTTACACTTCCATCTATCTCTCCATTACAAAAATTCCGGAATGATACCATTTATTGTTTTTAGCAGTGTGGACTTACCACAACCGCTTTTTCCACATAAAAGTACGCACTCTCCTTTTACGAACAGATAAATTTATGTTTTTCAAGCTGCAGTCATCATCCTTACTATATTTGAAGCTTAACTTTTTAATTTCAATCATAGCTGATACCCTCCATAACCTCATTAAAACAACATACATATTACAACTGCTAACGATGCAAAAATTATGCAATCGCCTATTTGTATTTTTAATAATATGCCTACTTGTCTTTACTGCAGGAGCATCTAAACCTCTTACAATTGCAGATTGAGATAATTCATCACCGATTTCTATAACACTGACAAATAATGGTACAAAAATATTCTATTGTTTCAGTCGGTCTATTAACCAAGTTATAAATACTGAAGCTGATCCCCTTGTTTTCATAGCCATATTTATATGCGACCACTCATCTTTAATTGTAGGAAAACATCTAAATATAACGGAAATCATAATAAGAGCATCTTTTGGCAATCTTATTTTTGTAAAGTTGCAACAGCTAAAGATGAACTTGTAGAGCTTAAAATCCATTTCCCAATAATAATGCATGGCAAAAACTTCCTGATAATTGCTACAACGAACAAAATCAAATTCACAAAAAGTGAATATCTAAATTTATTACGATTATTTCCACAGCGACACTAAAGGCAAAAACAAAAATATATTTTTAAAGCCGATTTTATGTATCCACTGCTTATAATAACCATCAAAACAAAGTAATGTTAAAAACTTTCATACAATATACTGTTGCCAAGAAATATTAAAATATTTGTTCCCTATCAATAAAGCAAGTTTTGTTCTGAGGTCATATGTATGCCCTCAGAACAAAACTTTTTTAACTTCCATTATAATACCCCAGCTGACTCTAATTTTTATTTAGCACTTTCTTTGTTAGATAAGAACCCAGTAAAGAGAACAAAATGTTCTCAAAAATCATAACAGGTAATACCCATAGTGGAGTTAAGGTTCTCACCGTATCACAAAAACTTTGATCCAATCCGCCTTGTATTACACTCTTAAAAATGCCTCTCTCATAACCCAAATTGGTATAAATCCTCCAAAAAGATTAAGCGAAAAAAACAAATGACTTATACTGTTTTTCTTAAAATCTTCATAGTTACCGTTTTTTGCAATTAACAAAGCTATAATTCCAGCCGGTATTGATACCAATGGTGCAACAGGAATATGTCCCGTCGCTACAAGAAGCTACACTTGGTAACACTGTTGCTATAAAAATAGCTGTGCTTGATTTTTGTTTTTGCAAGAAGCAGTGGTAGTAGAGTGCTGCAAATAATGCTACTATCATAGGCATTAGTAAAAACAAAAATTGGTATTGGCATCGAAATAGCCCCAATTATTGCATAGGTTACAAGATAGAGTGCAATTAAAACTCCCTGCTGTGATAGCATTTTGATGATTTTTCTTTGTTGACATAATAATCCTCCTCAAATGTCTTCTTGATCTATTTACCAGATTGCTAAAATTTAATTTAATGTATTAGCACTTTGCCAATGTTTTGATTTTTCTTGATAATCCCAAAGGGATTTATATACTCCCAGAGGTAGCAGTTCTTCATGTTTGCCCTGCTCTACAATCTTACCCTTGTCCAGAACAACAATTTTATTCGCTCCAACAACATTTTTCAGTTTGTGAGCAACTACTATAACTGTCTTATTTTTTTATTAAATTAGAAATTGCATCTTGAACAGCTACTTCATTCTCAGGATCAAGCGATGCGGTAGCTTCATCAAGTAATATGATTGGAACATCTTTTAATATAGCCCTTGCCCAATATGTGAAACTATTTTTCTCCAGATTTGCAATAAGTCTATAAGCAAATTTATGGCATGAAATTCCTCCACTGTAAATAAAACAAGTATGCAAAAATTACAGATATAAACCCATATAAAGCATAGTTAATAATATTCGTACTCGGATTATTTCGTTAAATAACTCCCTAATAATCTTGAATACTGCAATAATGGGACCTATACTAAAAATCATCCCTATACTAACAAGGAAAATACCAACTACTAAATTTCCTTTTATTAGTATCACTGTAAGAGACAATGTCTCCTATGGATTTCTTTTTCTTCATAATTTAACCTCACTTTCTTACCGAACGAGTCTCGTTCAACGTCCCTATAATCAGACACAAGGAAAACACATTTTGCATGTTTTCCTTTGTCTCAATAGATCGATTATATTTATAAATTTTATTATCTCAAGTGAATATTTCACTGATAATATCAAATGCCCCATCAGGATTATTCACCCTTTTTATTCCATTTATAGAATCATTATAAATTGTTCCTGTTGCACCATAAAGAATAAATGCAGCGATATTTCTCGTATTTTCTTTAGTAACACCGATACGATTTTTATCTTTTTGTGTCTCAACTCCTTCAATAATGAAATCAGCATAAGCTTCTCTACAAAGTGTCCAATATAATGCATTAATTCCCAAAGTGTCTATATGAATTATCCGTTATAGAATTATCTGCTGAAAAATCGAATCTTTGTGCAAATTGGTTGATGTCATTTACAATAAGCTCCTCAAGGTTTTTATCCTTACTTCATATGCTATTTCCTTTTGTTTTAGTATATATCGACTTTCACTTTGAGCCTCTCGGAAAAATAACATTCCATACAAGCTAAAAATATATCTTCTTTGACTTAAAGTAGTAATAAACATACCAGGGCGCCATTAACCTCTGAAAGGATGTGTCCTGACCGAAACTTTTTTTCATATCCTCTTGATTCAAAAAGTTTAGCGTTACTTCATTAGTTCTTTGCTTTCTCCTCCGGAGCTTTTTGAAATTCTGCTTGTCAAGTTATCACCACCAATTCATTACTGACCGACGCTCGTTCAATAGCTGCATGTTAGCATACTCACAACTGCCAAGTCAATCAACAATAAATTGTAGAAAATCACTTACTGATATCCTGTCCTTTTCAAAACCTTTTGGTTTTCTTCTCATCTACTGATAAGTATCCAGGGATAAATTCTCCTGCACATTCTAAATTGACATACATGGGATTTAATTTGTACATAAGTAGCCTTACTTTCTTTCAGCACTTGTCAAATCCATCTCACCATCGGTTGCTTCACTCAGAGGTCAATAGGTCTGTGCTACGTATAGAATTTAGTCAGAATACTGCCGATAATAAGAATAAACGTCATAACAGATGACATGCAGATGCAGACTTTTTCCACAGAATCGTCCTCTGCATGCCTTATCCTGATACCCTTTCCCTTTAACACTGAGTTGGCTGGTCATGATGGCAGCAGCCCTGTAACAATCCTGGGAATACCCATGAAAAACAAAAACTAGGGGAAATGATACCCAGTATAAACGATAAATTGACGTCCTGCGTGACTCCGGAGGTGCGATTTTCACAAGATCCAGCACGTTCTCAACCATCTTTCTCCGTCACGATGTTTGATTATAGGGTATTTTTGCTTTTTGGGAAAAACCGGTGAGCAGTCCAGCTTCTGCAAACAGACGATTCTATATATGCGGCATCTAGCTGTTAACCTGGGATGCTAATCCGCGCAGCTCTGCTGTCGAGACCCATTTGACCATAGCCACCAAGCACTACATCCCGCCAGATCAATCTGTCCTTCAAGATTGGGCATCACAGTAATAATAACCTTATCTTTATGCGGATAAATAGATCACATATCTTTTAGTCGCAGGAAGCAGGATGTAATCTCTTGAACGCACAACAGCAGGTCTGCTCTAAAACGAAGTCGTTATATGTTGTCTATCCCAACATTGCTGCATGAACTCATACAACTTTTGTGCAGCGTTAAGGTCCGATTTATATTAATTACTTCACGCACTTTCATCACATTACCTCCACCGTTAATCCAAATAGCCTCGTTTTTCTAGCAGTGTGCGAAGATGTACGTGTAACGAAGCAGGGCTTTTCTGCCGGTCCTTTTCTTTTCCTTATGAATGGACATTGTTTTGAATCTGACCAGACTCGGTCAATGCGTTGCTTGTCACGAGGGAAGATATCAAGCTTTCCTCAAAGCCTTCCTGATTTTCAGTAACTGAAAGAATGATCTTGTTCTTTTCTGTTGAATAATTCTCCGGCTGAATGAGGTACAACACGTACAACGTGACGGGCAGTTGCAGGAAGAATGACAGCCTGACCCGCAGCTAATGATGTGGCTTGCACAACCGTGAAGTTGTTGTAATGCAGAGTATCCCTAGTGAATTTTTCATAAACTCTACCAACTCATCATGGGTGAAAGAGCGGTTAGGGTAAAGGTATTGTAATCCTTTCATAGTCATATCCATTCCTTTCGTGTTTTTGACACTCAAGGCACAAAACATTATAAAACATGTTGGCTACCCCTGAGCTTTTCTTATAGGTGTAACTCTATAGTGTTTCCTGAGGTAAAAGCCTCACCTTATTGGTGGAAACCGCATATTGACCGCATCCTTAATTGTTTGTGGTATTCGTATACTTTTTACATTATCACTAGGTCACAGCCATTACAGATAAAACCAAAAGGTTGTGCCAAATTCATGGCATATTATGTGTCATATATATTGAACCGGTTTGGCATGGCTGCTATAATAATCGAAAATTCATGTGGAGGTGGTGGCATATGTTTGCAGAGCGGTTTGATGCGCTGATGAATATTGCGGAGGTTTCCAACAGCATGCTGAGCAGAGCTGTCCATATAAACAGCTCGCACATCGGAAGACTTCGCACCGGTGCGAGGCGCTGCCGAAAAAGCACGAATATTTGAGCCCATGTGTGCGTTCGCGGAACATATCAAAGAGTACCAGTGCAGTGCACTGCAGAAGACGGGCATCGGAGACACGCATTTAACTCTGTGGGAACACATGGCGCGCATATCTCGGAGCAATGGCTCTGGAAACGGAGTATGATACCGCCGCCACAACCGGCAGACTGATTTCCGGCTTTTTCGCGGTTGTCTCTAGTCCAGCTGCCGCGGCAACTAAGCGTTGAGGAAGCACCGCGAAAATATGCCCGACATCTTTTGACGGAAATGCCGGTAGCGCAAGGCGGTCGGAGCAATTCTTTCTGATGATATTGCAAGAGAAAACCACAGACGCTGCTGTTGTTTTCCGACGAAAGCATGTGCCTGGCTTTCATGAGGATCCGGCCTTTTCTGCTCGATGGATGGAACTGTTCGCTAAAGCTGGGTCATCCTGAAAGGCAACCGCCCGGATTATCCATACCGTGTCGCGGATTTCAACGAACTTATGGAAGCCGTCACGGTGGATCCCCATCTATATGACGGGCATGATTGAGCCGATACTACTATCCGCGGCTGCGGGATGGTGTCTTTCAACGGACGATGTTCATTGCTCCGGATACAGCGGCTGTCATTTCCTCATCCGTACATCAGGACACGGAAGGATGCTCCACATCTTCCTGACGGATCAGAACGGCGGTCGTGCACTTGTAACGGAATACGAGCGTTACCTCGCGCTTTGCCGCTCTCATGCGCATTTTTACGGGGCAGGAGAGACAGACGGTTTCACAGAGATCTTTTCTGGTCTTGCCTATGTTGAGGGGAAGTGTCGCCTGCGCTATGCCATGCCGCCGTTGTCTTACCATGCCGGAGGCACTTGTCCGTGAATTGACGACGCAGACCCCGAAGTGGGGAGCTGTCTCTAACTGGGGAGCGGATCCTGCCTTATTCCTGCAGGAATATGCAAAAGCAGCGTATTACACTGGACGCTGTTGGATCCGAGCTTGCTCTGCTGACGCCCCTCGTCGTAAAGCTGCCTCTGGCAGAAGGCGTTTTCATCCACGACTTTACCTATACGCGAGCAGCTATCTGGCACACTGGGAATGGCTGAAATTGCTGGAAAGGCAGTGCTGAGAATCTGACTCGTCACTCAGCAGTGAACCGGACTTCCATACACTGCTATATGTGAAGGATGATGCCGGAGTTGTGATGGCAAAAGCTGACATGCCCTTGGCGGCGTTTATAACCAGCGAAAGAAATATGGTTAATGCCTTTTGGGATTATCTGAACGGGTAAATTTACCTCGGAAAAAACTCATTGATTTATGGTCAGATGCTCCAAAAGGTTTGATAACGGCACATCAAAAATATCTTTATGGGATGCGGTGAACTCCTATAATTCGCAAATGGCAAGAAAATAAAGATAACATTTCCGGGGCAATGAAGGTCTGCTACATTGCCCCTATTCATTTTAATCGCCGTTCGTTCTCACTCAAAAATATTTTCTGACCGAATTGCACGCATGCTCCACCCTCCTCCCTAATATATAAAGTGTAGTGGTCAGTAACCTCACATCCAGCGAGGAACTGCTCATCCATTATTGTTAAAGCTGTTAAACGTAGTGGCATGGTTTTGGCGTAGTCCTCCTTGGACTTTTATGTCCGTCGGAAAGCCTGCCGTCCGGTCACTCATTTGCAGCTGTTTGGTTTATGTAGGTTGAACCGCTCTATACTTGCGTGTTCGTTTGATGCCCAGGAGATTAAATAAGCAATGAGAAAGCCCGGCACCATTGCAAATTTATTCTTTAGGAGGCATAACTATGTTAAAACGCTGTAGGTATTGATGTTAGTAAGGGTAAGAGCACAATCGCGGTTCTTCGCCCGGCAGGGGAAATTGTACGTAAGCCTTTGATGTAGCAGGCACACTCAAAGGGAGCCTTCTATCTTGTCCTCGTATATCCAACACCTTGAAGGCGATACTCGCATTGTCATGGAGTGTACCGGTCATTATCACGAACCGATTCTTAAAGTTCTTTCTGATTCAGGTTTCTTCGTTTCTGCTGTAAATCCTCATCTCATTAAAGAGTATGACGGCGATAATTCTCTTAGAAAGGTCAAGTCTGATTCTGCCGATGCAAAGAAGATTGCAGGATATACACTTTGACAAGTGGCACCTTCTTCGTCAATATTCAGCTATGGATAATACACGCACGCAACTAAAAACTCTAAATACTCAGTTCCAGTTTCTTATGCGACAAAAGACAGCTCTTAAGAACAATCTCATTTCATTACTTGATTTAACTTATCCCGGTGTTAATGCATTCTTCGACAGTCCTGTTCGCAAGAATGGTTCGCAGAAATGGCTTGACTATGCCTATTCTTTTTTGGCATGCAGATTGTGTAAGAACCATCGGTCTGAAAACTTTTACCGAGCGCTACAAGAAGTTTTGTAAAAGGCAGGGCTACATCTTTCAGCCTGATAAGCCAAAGAGTCTATTTGAATCTTCCAAAGAACTCATTGCCGTTGTTCCCAAAGACCATATTTACAAAGATATGGTTCTCTCCGCTATTGTACAGGTTAATCTCATTTCCGCACAGATTGAATCCATGCGTCTAAAAATGGATGAATTAGCTTCTACTCTGCCTGAATATGAAGTAGTTATGAACATGTTTGGAGTATGTCATACCTTCGGTCCTCAGCTTATGGCTGAAATCGGAGATATTTCACGCTTTAACCATCGCTCAGCTTTAACTGCCTTTGCAGTGTGATCCCGAGTCAACCAGTCCGGCAAGATGAAACATGACAGCAAACGCTGCTAAGCGTGGTGCTCCAAGACTCAGAAAACTCTTTTTCAAATCATGCAGACATTGATGCAGAATGCTCCTGCTGATAATCGCGTCATCTTTTTATGATGAAGAAGAAAGCAGAGGGCAAGCCTTTATCATGTCTATATATGACTGCCGGTGCAAACAAGTTTCTTCGCATTACTATGGAACTGTTATAGGGCTCATTTTAGCTTCTCAATCTCAAACCGAATAGAACACCTCCTCTCTGTTTTTAGCCGGCGATTAACGGTGGCCTTTTTATTGTGCTTATTTTACAAAAACTATTTTTATTTTCCTTTCAAAAAGTGCTTTTTGACTTTTTATTAGTAGGCTCAATAATCCAATAGATTTTCATCTATAGTTATAGAGCAAGCACTTCTCAAATTCCTATTAATCAATACGAATATAACTCTCTAAAAATGTTCTTATACTATATTATAAATTCTAGTTGTTCATCAACACTATTGATTAATTTCTCACCACCATAAATCGAATCAACTTTTTCAAGGCAGCTATTTGTGCTTTGATGTTCCGGAGTACCACTCTAAAGTTAACCCATAAATTTCACTCTGTGGCCCAATTTCATAGTTTCTATCAAGAAAATTTTTTCGTATATTTTCTCCACAATAGGCTCGAATATACCATAAGTGTCTCGTGTTAAAAAGTCTTGCATAATAAACATTTTCTTTTCCATTTATTTTATAAATTGCCCTCAACTCATATCTCGCCATTCTTCAAACTCCATAAATTCAAATTTGCTCACACCGCTTTAATCTTATCATTTATCAATTTACGAAAATTCTTTATTTTACAATATTGTTCCTTCCGAAAGAATGTCTACATATTTTTATATATACATATTGTCTATATCTCTCTCTTCTACAAGCTCTAATATTTCCATATCCATTAAATTTTCTAAAATTTTATTGACAGTAGGCTTTACTAACATGCACTAATTTTTATATCCTCTGCTTTCTACAAAAGGATGCTTCAATAGATATTCATACTAAAAAAGAAGATTTGAAATATTGCCGCTTGAAAACTTCTTGAATTCCTCTCGATATCTTTCTTTTTAAGCCTCACTAATCTTTTGAATAGAAGTGATTGCATCTTCAGATATTTCACAAATTCCATGTATAAAAATTTAATCCATTCTTCAAATTCCCTTTGATACGAATGTTGTTAAGAAGTTCATAATATCTATTCCTATTTTTCTTAAAAAATAACTCAAATATAGGAACCAGGTATTCAATCAAGTTTCCTTGTTTCTTTAGATATAGTATTATAAGAGTCTTCCATTCTTCCGTTACCATCTAAAAAGGATGTATCGTTTCAAATTGATAGTGAATTAGAGCTATCTTTTATTAAGTTTGAAATATTGCTATCTTCGTGCATATATTTTCCAAATCACTTAAACAAATATCCATCTCATCAGGTGCAGGTGGAAAAAACTTGCATTTTTAAAGTTGATCCCCATGTGTCCAATCCACTTTTGTGATTTTCTAAATTCACCTGGCATTTTTTTCTCTCCTCTAACATTAGACAGGAGAACAGAGTGAATTTCTTTAATCAATCGCATACATAACGGCAATTCATTGAGTCTTTTAAATGCATAATGAGTTGCTTTGATATAGTTTACAATTTCTTCAGTATCTTTTATCTTTTTCATTTCTCTTATCTTTTTGTAGCACATCAACAAGAGAAGCTTGTGTACCCTCTATTTGAGAACTTATAACTCGCCTCTTTTTGAACATACATAGATACAAAAAGATCAATATCCGGTAGTGTTATTGCCATACCGTCTAATCTTCCCAATAATAAATATGCTTTTATTGATTAAAGCATTTATTTCACCTCATCAAGACTTACTTTTATATCTTTTTAAATTATGTGGAACAAAGCATTCGTAATCACTTTTGCATTTTCTTTTAATTGTCCTGCTCTATTATTTTCCAATCTCAAAATATCCCCCAAGTTCAATCTATTTTACTTAGAATAAGCATAGCGCTCTAAGTAAAATTTTCAAGCCAATCTTTTACTTATATCATATAGAAGGATCTGAATAAAATCTCTTTACTAGTGATTGGATTTCTTAGCTTTTCTTAATCGCATTAACTGTTTTTGTTTTATTAAGTGGTGGAAACGCATGTCTCTCCTCATCTTTTGATATAATTTTGTGTATTCATTCATAACTGACACCTGCTTTTAGCTATCTTGCAGGTTCCTTTTCTTTTGTCAAAGTACTTTCACCCTCAATATTTGCAGCATCAAAAATTTTACTTTTACTTCATCAAGATTGCTGCTCATAGCAGTTGCTTTCTTAAGATTTGGAAATTGCTGTAGCTCTGTCAAAGTTATTTCATTTTCAGTCAAAAGTTTCATCTTCCCATCCCACTGCGGAATAATATTCATATACACATCATTACCACCGTCCATATAGATTGTTTCTACATAGGTGTAAATTTCTTTTGGAATTTCCAATTCTTAAAGAAGCTCATTGCAGGTTCAATGATGATGTCACTGTTCGTATCAATCTCTTCTTTATATCGGTCGGCAAAATCATAAATATCAAATCCGAATTTAGTACTTTGAGATCATACATCAACACTTGAATAATGGCCAGTTTGAAATTCAAAATTATCAAAATGAAGAATATCTTCTACATCACTAAGGTCTTCAAATGTGTGCTCTTTTGTATCATCATTTTTCATACTTATCACAATCTTTAGTCGCCTCGGATTTAAGGAATTTGTTCTTGTATATAGAAGCAACAATTAAAGGTATTATTAAAAGCAGGTAAGCACTACTGAAGTGTTCCCGCAAAAGCGACGCCTTGATAGTGATTTTTGTGTGACTGCCTCTACTAGAAATATTATTGAGAAAAATCCGCTGTCCGGCTAAGAATGTTACCTCCACCTCCAACATCAATAACAACATCTGAGCTCTAAAGCTAATAATCCAAAAATGATAATCATCATTTTCTTTGCTGCTTTCTTTACATATTTCCATTTTTATTTCCATACTGATTAGCTCGGCATCGGGGTATATTGGAAAACCATTTTTATTCGTTCTTCTTTTTGTCATAATTCTCATCTTCATAACTTCAGATTATTCAACATATTTATCTCAATTTGCGAAAACTTATTTTTACGTTATCATAAAGTAGTCAGTACACTGCTTTATTGTAAAACTGAGATGTCTTTATATTTTTCTCTCTGACATAAAAGTATCAGCCAGTTTTGTCTGGATTTAGATAACGAGTCAATAGATGAAGATACGATATCTCAACAAATCATCCATTATAGATGTATCTTTAAGAATTTTACTACGTCTCTACTACATCTTTTTATGTAAGTGCTCGTAAAAATATTCTTCAAATACTCCCCTCTTCTTGTCATGACTTTTGTTGCACAAATATTGGCATTCCACCATATAGACAGTATTCATCAAAGGCTTTTTCTCTTATCATCATAGCAGTATTCAAGGCCTGCTTTCAGTTTCTCGAGTTCTGTCACCTTCTTGTGTTCCTTTATTATAAGTATTTCCCAAAGAATTCCATCAGCTTAGCCGCTTCCTGTTCCACGAACTCCGGCACGAAGTAGGTCGGAATATGACGGCGCCTTCCACGATGAGACAGTTCCTTATTCTCTGTTCCCGTTGCGAGTTCGAAGCAGTCCTTTGTCATATAGAGCGTGTCAGCCTCGCTGCCTGCCATCATCAGAAGCGGAACAGTGATCAGATCCATGTTCTGTCTTGCATCGAAATCCACAAGGTCAAGCAGGTTCTTGATCGGAGCCTGACCGCCGCTGTTGGGATGAGCATAATCTCTGCCATAGTAATACATGCCATCCTTATAAAGACCGTCAGGCAGAGAATCAATGTACTCCTGTGTAATCTGCCCACGAGGTGCAGGATAGACTACTTTGCCTGTCCTTGCTTCTTCGGTTCTTGCGTCAGCGGCTCCTTCAGCCTTTGCTGGATGGTATCGGTCTGCGAGTTGCCGAGACCGAAGAGACGGACAATTCCTGTGTTGAATGCTGAAAGCGGCACAGCCTTTACCCTCTTCTCAAGCTGAGCGGCCTTGAGTGTATATCCGCCGCCTCCGCAGATGCCGAACAGGCCAATGCGTTCAATATCGACACCGGGGTAGGTCATGAGATAATCCACCATCGCATGGATGTCCTCCCCACGGTTTTGTAGGGAATATCTGTATTCCTCGGCTCACCCTCACTTGCTCCCTGATATGCAGCATCGCAGGCAATGGCGATATAGCCATTCTCTGCAAGTTTCTGCGCAAACAAACCGGAAACCTGCTCCTTCACGCCGCCGTTCGGGTGAGCAATGGTTACCGCCGGATATTTATTATCTGATTCTTCATCATACCCTGCCGGTGTATAAACATTTGCAGCTACCTTTAACACCGTTTACAAGATAATTCACGGGATGAATATTTACTGCGCCTTCAATATTTCTGGTGATCGCTCCGTCATAGACGAGTCCCCATTTATTGTCTTCTGCCTTTGCCATTGTTATTTTCCTCCTATGTCTTATTTAAAAACTGTACTCTGTCAGCCATGCAACAGCCTTCTCAACCGTCTCGGCAATATCCTTGCCATCTGCAGTAACGACAACAGATTGTTTATCCAGACCATATACAATATTATTCTTTCGCGGCGCCTATCAGATTTGTTCAACAATCTCGCCCACAAACACCCAATGAGGCTGCCATTCGCCGTCTCTCATCCACTGACATACCTTAGAATTGGTCTTGTAGTATTCCCCGCACATCGGGGAGCGATATTTCTTCGCCAGCTGATGCTGATAGATCTTACGGCACAGGAAGGTCATACTGCCTCCTCGGATCAAACCTACGCGTGTCTCCAACAGGAACAGGCGTGACCTGGAAAGCTCCACTTTGTTCCCGTCACGGCCGGATCGTGAACCCAGTATTCCCAGTGCCCTTTTGCAGGTGGGCGGAAAAGAAACTGACCGTAAATATTTCACTGGCAGTCAATATCTCACGGGTATAACGAGTCGGATATAGATATGCAATGACTGATCCATCCTGCGGTCTGGTCCAAAGAGTCCCCATGCTACCCCAGTTGACGGTGCAGGAGTTAAAATGCTCCATATTGCCTGCGGTGAAACTGCCCACCGTTTTCAAACAGTTCAAAAATCTTGTAGTCCTTTTTCTTCAAATGAACTCATATCCCTGATTCCTCCGTCCTATTCTCTTGTGAATTTCTTGTCCTCTGTTTTCTTCAATACTGACATACCTCTACCGAAGGTCATATGCAACCGTATTTGTCTCTAGCTCAGAAATCGTTTGCATCATCGGTGACATGGTGTGCGTCAGGGCTGCTGTCTGATCTTTCCATGAGTCGGTGAGCAGTATCGTCTCCGGATCGTCGAAAGAGATGTAATATTCGTAGCGGAGATTCCCTGCTTCCGCACGGATTGCTGTGACTCGTTCCGTTGAAACCATTTCTTCTGCAAACTTCCGGCAGACCCGTCTTTCCAGTATATCTTAAATGAACTGTAGATCGCACATCTGGTTTTCTCCTGTCTCACACTTCACGTTCTTAGATGGCAGCATTTGAAGCATGATACCTCTATATGCATGAACTTGATCTAGAAACCAGTCACAAACACTAATATTCTTTTTATCGCTCCAATTTGCTTTTCTTTATCGTAAGCAAAACATATCTTATTTCTCCTATTTCTGAATATGTATGGTCTGCCACACTCACAAGCAACAAAAAGTGCACAAGAAGCAAACAAAACCAAGCATCCACCAGCCTGTATATTGAAAACTCTCTTAATCATAAAAACTAATTCAGACTAGTGCCTTTATAAAGAAAAGAAAAGAAATATTAAACTAGTAATCCACTTACTAGCCATAGAAGCCATCATCTTGTAGTTTCCATCTCCACAGTGCTCTATTTCCACCCTTCTTTAGAATAGCCCTCCCAAATCAAGAAAAATAGAATAACCTGCCGGAATCAAAACTACTATTATTGAGGCGTGCATTCCCGTGTAATCCATAAACGCTAGTTTTCGTAATGCAATTTCTCAAAGTAGGGATTTGCTCTAGCAATGAATATCAATACAAGTATTGAATACGCGGAGCATCATACCAAACAAACATTTGAGAACCCGTTTTTATTTATCTAGGCAAATTCTCTTAAAAGGAACAATATAATCAAATCAACACAATCGCCCTAACACACAAAGACGCTTCCGCTGTATTCATTTGCCCTTCACGATTCATCATAATCACAGACATCTGCTGTCTCACAACGATAACCAACTCCGGCAACTCAACTCACACTTTTGGACCCGATTTGCCTTGGACAAGTTTTCGCGAAGTTGCTTGGCTCGAGCAATGTCTATTGACGTCAGTCATCGGGAACCTGTCCATGACCAATATGGCATGTACCAAAATGAGCTTCCCATCTATGTGTAAACATATCAACAAATGCTGGTATGCATCCGGATACATTCCGCTACTCCATATCAATAGTCTGAACCTCACCTGTCCACGGAAAAGTTCACCTCTCTCTCTCGCTTATTGTATTGCTCTTACTAAAAGCTAAAACTTATGCAGGAGCCTTCTACATCTAACATATTCTTCCTCATGCCATCCCGCATCTGATTCCTCAAGCGTACTCGCAGTGTCAGAATCACTTTGCTCTATCTGCTTTTCAGTACTAATATATTTTCCAACGCTAATAACTGTTTTTATACAATAGGAGCAATGTCAGCAGTCTTGTTCAGTCCTCCTGCTGCCATCATTGAATGGATGGATGCAAAGAAAATCACAGATAGAAATGTTGGGATCAATATCAAAGAATCTATTTCTCTCATTTGGCTATAGCCTGCTCCTATGCACGTTGCATAAATTCTCCACAGCTCCCGGTGTGTCATAAGGTGCAATCGGAGGAATCTGGTAACCACTGGCACATGCGTGTGTGCTGTTTTCAGGTGATATAGTTCTGAAGACCTTCTTAAAATGTCCCGCCATCAGAAAGAGTGCACTCTTTAGAAGATCGCGAGGATCACAGAGTATAAGAAGGACGAACCGGAATATATTCATTAGCTCTACATGAATTGTGGTCTCAGCACATCTATCCCTCGTAGCCCATGATCTCATCCTCATCACGAGTTCTGGCACAGTCTTCAACAACTGTACGCCATCCTGGATTCTGCGGGAGTCCAGGTGAAAAGAAGAAATCTAAATGGGCTTTATTTCTAGTTATTCTGTTGATGGAAAATATTTATCTATGGGATACATAAGTCAAATGAGTGCAAAAATCAGTTGACAAAATGTGATAAAAGAGTTGTGAAAATTCACTACTGACTTTTCGGTAAAATACATGAAGTGAGAAAGGATAAATATATGAATCAGATGCAAGATGAACCATAAACTTGTGACATATCCTTATAACGAATTTAATATGAAGTAGGCTATTTATCTATGAGATATTTTCATATTATTGACCGCTCGATCACTGCTGATTCATCTTAAAAGTGTGGGCGTGATTTTGCAGATGAAATTTGATGTTGCAGTGCAGGATTTGTAGGTCTCCAATCCTTAGTCTATGGGATGTTATCTCTTCATAAAGTGCAGGAAATCTTTGGGAACTTTATGAAAATACGTTTATTAAAATGTTACACCCCATGGAAGCAGAGCATTAGTGTGCTGCTGAATCAAACTTGAAGACTATGGAACAGTAGAAAACTGCCCGTTTAATTGTTCAAGCCTGACTATAAAATCAAGAATCCTGTTTTACGGTTTCCCATGAGAAGAAGCTGGTAACAAACCACTGAATGCAAGTGTCATCACAGATAGAAAAATCCAGAATCATGGCAATGATGGTTAGCGAAATTCTAGAACAAATGCGAAGAGTAGAAAACCTCGATCGTAGTAAGGCTTTATCAAAAGAAATCGTGATTAAGAAATTTATTTTCTTGGTTGTTTCTCATTTTTCTTTCTTGCACTGGGAATATAAATTTTTTCTGTAAATGAGTCTTTCAGTAGAAATGTGACAGATCATTTCTTCTGCTGGCTCTTAAATATTGTCTACAGTCTTTTTGACATGTCAAGACATACTCAGTTGAAACAGGCATGTCTTTTTATTTGAAATCTGGAGCGAAGGACTGCTGGATGCAGTCGACAACTCTTTGGACTTTTCACAGTTTGTCTGTCCCTTGCGTGTGGCTTCGAACGTTACGAATGCAGTGCTTTCAGCAGTGCCTGAGAACCAGAGAATACACTTCTCCGGCTTGTTCAGCGCCTCAGTGTCGGAGTCAGTGATTCTACAGCATTGGTCGTGTAAAGGCTGTTCTGACATCCCCGGGAAACTTGAAAAGTGAATACGGCGTCAGTTATCACTCCATG
>BNJU01001730.1_pt1 | contig 71625 bp, 132 predicted proteins | sample 8539281 | NCBI WGS metagenome assembly BNJU01 (sample SAMD00202456, study PRJDB9452) | human saliva metagenome | isolation source: human saliva | place: Japan | reverse complement strand
ATGCTATTTTTATATAAAAAAATTTATATAATTGTTTGAAAAACACAAACTATAAATGATAAAATGGTATAAAAATAACAATATAATAAATATTTTTAATAATTTAGGAGAATATAGAATGAAAAAGAATAGTTTTGACTTCTGTTGTTTTTACTATCGTTGCTGACATCAGTTGGTTGCTCGAAACATAAGGAAGAGGCGAAAGTAACTGAACCTGTAACGACTGAACAGACTACGCAGGATAATACAAAATTGTACAAGGAAGCTGGTTTACTTACTTTTAGAAACGAAAAGCAACTTGAACTTGGAGAACTGGATTCCAAATCTCGTGCAACTTATGCTCACATTCAGCTAAAAGATAGTGATGAGCCTAAAGAAAAGAGAGAAGCTAAATTAACCTTTGATCCAGTTGGATGGCATAACTATAAATTTTACTACGGAGATGGTTCTAAAGAGGCTTGGCTGATGAATCGCGGTCATTTAGTTGGGTATCAATTTAGTGGACTTAACGATGAAGGCCGTAATCTAGTTCCTATGACAGCCTGGTTAAATACAGGTGCCTTTACTGGAACGGATGACAAAAATCAAAGTAGCATGCTCTATTATGAAAATGGACTTGATTCATGGCTTGCAAATCATCCAAACTATTACCTTGACTATAAGGTGACAGCTGTCTATAAGGATAATGAATTGATTCCAAGACAGATTATCTTACAGTATGTAGGGATTGATTCGGATGGGAATTTACTCGAGATTAAATTAGGTAGTAGTAAGGAAAAACTTGATAAGTATTCCGTGACCCATGTAACTTTAGAGAATGTTTCAGCAAATGCAGAGATAAATTATGCTGACGGTACTGCAAAGAACACAGTCAAATCAGCTGAGGAACGCGCCGCTGAGCAAAAGGCAGCCGAGGAAAAAGCTAAGAAAGAGGCTGAAGAAAAAGAAGCGCAAGAAAAAGCTAAAAAAGAAGCAGAAGAGAAGGCTAAAGAAGAACAGACACAGTAGGAAACTGAAGCACCAGCACCAGCAGAAGAAGAATCACAAAGTAGTAATACAGGTGGCTACTTTAGAGATAGAAATGGACGATGGCATCGACCAAATGGAAAGTTTGCCTCTAAAAAGGAAATTAGAGAAGCTGGGTTGCAATGGTGATAGTTTTTAAAGCTATATAAATCAGAATAATCACAGTCAAAAAGCCGTTGAAAAACGGTTTTTTGTTATAATTAAATTAAGATTCATAGATAACAAAGGAGAAAAACATGACATTCGAAGAAATTTTTGCCTGGACTAAAAGGCTAAGAAAAAATATGTACGTACTGGCTGGGGTGGGGATGAAAACTATGTCCAGCTTTTTGATACCATCGAGCAAAATGGCGTCGCCCTTGAAGTGACACCCTATTTCCTCATCAACGTATCTGGTGAAGGGGAAGGTTTTTCTATGTGGAGCCCAACTCCTTGTGATGTCTTAGCAACGGATTGGGTGGAAGTCCATGACTAAACGTGTCCTCATTACAGGTGTTAGCTCAGGGATTGGTCTGGCTCAAGCTCGTCTATTTTTAGAAAAAGGTTATCAGGTTTTTGGAGTGGATCAGGGTGAAAATCCTGATTTACAGGGTGACTTTCACTTTTTTACAACGTGATTTAACCCTTGATTTGGAACCAATTTTTGATTGGTGTCCTCAGGTGGATGTTCTCTGCAATACTGCTGGAGTTTTGGATGACTACAAACCTTTACTAGAACAAACAGCCCAAGAAATCCAAGAGGTTTTTGAAATCAACTATGTGACTCCAGTAGAGCTGACTCGTTATTATTTGATGAACATGTTGGAAAATAAGCGAGGGATCATCATCAATATGTGCTCCATTGCTTCAAGTCTGGCAGGCGGGGGGTGGTCACGCCTATACCTCGTCCAAACATGCCTTGGCTGGTTTTACCAAACAATTAGCTCTAGACTATGCTGAAGCTGGGATCCAGATCTTTGGGATTGCTCCTGGTGCTGTTAAAACTGGTATGACAGCAGCTGACTTTGAGCCAGGTGGTCTGGCAGACTGGGTAGCCAGTGAAACACCCATCAAACGCTGGATTGAGCCAGAGGAAGTGGCAGAAGTCAGCCTCTTTTTGGCCAGTGGAAAGGCATCTGCCATGCAAGGGCAAATCCTGACGATTGATGGTGGATGGAGCTTGAAGTAGCAGAGTTGCTATTCTATAAATATGTGGAGGTGAGCTATGAAGAGAGATGAGTTTGGATTTGTCTTGCCCAATCTCTACTATCAGTTTTTAACGGACTGGAAAGAGATTGACCCCTATGAAATTGGAGATACAGGTATCTGTTTGTATGCCAAGGAGGATCTAGAGGAGCGTAATGAAACTTATCAGATTGGGTATCAGATTATCCAGATGTTATGGAAGACCGTGATGTCTACCCAGCTGATGCATCGGATCAACATCTCCAGCTAGTCTACTATGGAGAGCAGTTGATTGATGTCCTTGCAGTCGCACTTGAGGAAAAACCAAATGCAAGTCACCAAGACTTGGTCGAAGCTTTGAATTATTATAATCAGCATGATTGCTTTTATGACCTTTTGAAAGCTAGTAAGCATACTAGATTTATGCAGTTTCATTGATAATTAACAAATACAATAAGGAGTTAAGAAATGATAGATTACGAAAACATAAATGAAAAAATTGCCCCTTTTAGCCTGCTTGTATATGATGAGGATCCTAAAAATGTTCGAGGGTCGCTCATTTATTACCCTGATGGAGAATATAGACAGGAAGTGTTTGATACTCGAGAAGACGAAGGGAGTTTGAAGGAAATGGCTACGATTGGGAATCGCTAGCTTTGGTATTTTTGGAGGAAAAAAATGCCTGAATTAAGCGATGATATCGACTTTGATCCTGAAGGAAGTATGTTTTGCGCCTATTCTTCCAAGGTGGACGCCTTGGCTAAATTCACTTTAGAATTTAAAGAATTTTGCGATGATATCGAAGCTATGAAAGACTTGTTCAGTCGAGCAGAGTTGGATTAGTTGACTAAAAATCTCTTTAAAATTTTTAAAAAAAGAATAGAAAGGATTTCAAATGAAGCTACCAGAAGTAGTTGAACAACTGGAAAAATCATCCAGACTACATCTCTATTTAGATAAAATTTTAAAAAAGAATAAGAAGACCCAAGCTAGCTATCTCGAATCGCTTAATCATCTGGCCTATCTACTTTATCTAGATGGTCAAGAGGAAATGGCTAAGAAATTATTGGAGAGTGTCATACAAGTCCCATTTGAAGGAAATTATAACACTTGGACCTTTGTTGATAGCTCTCTGGTTTTATTGGCCTGGATGGAAAGAGAAACAGAAAATAAACTATCTGCCTATAAAAAAACTGCTTTTATCTCTGTTGGAACAAGGGAGGAATCCACTCGAAAACATAAGAAGGAGAGTTCATCAGAGATTTTTTTGAATGGTGATAGCTTGGAGCAAAAGCTTGCAAAAATCGAGCAAGCTTCAAGTCTTGAATCAGAAATGGAACGTCGTCTGCTATACTTGACAGATTTATTGAAGATTCACCTCTTTATTGCTGAGTCAACGTGCGAAGAGACAGATATTCAGGCAAAAATTGAAGAGAATATGGAGATACTGAAGAAGTATATCAAGGAACATGAAATCTATAGCCTCTTTCCTTTTTAAAGGGATAAGGTGAGCTAGAAATCTTTGACTTATAGAAAAGAGTGGAATATGGAAATCAAAAAAATCACTTTGGTGTCTATGGCGTTTGCTATGAGAAAGGAAAAATTACTCTGCATTGAGAAAAACGAGAGGACCTTATCAACATCGTTTTGATTTACCTGGTGGTAGTCAGGAAGCAGGTGAAGGGTTGACAGAAACCCTCAAGAGAGAAGTTTTGGAAGAGACAGGATATACTCTTAGCGGTTCTTCAAATCCTAGGATTTATGATGTGATGGTTCAAGAAGAGGGGCAAGACTTCGCAGTACATCATATCATGGCCTTTTATGATATAGTACTTGATTTAGAACGCTCTCAAAAATCCCTTCCTCATGAAGTTCTTGACGGAAGCAATGATTCAGCAAAGGCAATTTGGCTTCCTCTTGAGCAGATTACCGAAGAAAATGTCTCCCCCTTAGTATTGAAGGTGAAGGCAGAGTTACGAGGATTTCCAGAATTGGACATGACAAGCTATAATAATTGGAAGGTAAAAACATGCAAAAATCAACTAGCTCTTAGTGGCGAAAAGAATTGTTGAAAAAAAGTTTACCCACAACTATTTCATCATGTTGGTATGATTCGTGGCGAATATTTGGTGAGGAGATTAGTCAAAAATATACTGCTAAAAAAAGTTGTCAGCAATTTGTAAAAGATTATCTAGAGACTATCTGCTCCCTTTGTACTCAGATGAAGAAGTTTGGTATCGCTTTTTCAGAGTTAACAAATGCAGAAAGCAAATTGTCTAGACGGGACTAAAGAGTATTTTGATGAAAAATCATCCCTTATTTGGATATAGAGGAACTAGGCGTTTGCTGGCGTGTCCGGATGAATTTCAGGCTGAGGCACATGTCGTTACAGAAGTTTATCAAACCAATCTCAATCTGTCTGTTATTTTTTTCCTTTTTGTCAATGATGCTGAACAGTTAAAAACAAGCTATTAGAGTATTGCGTGAACATGGTTTTTACTGGAAAAAAAGTCGGCACAATGATTGAATTACCATCAGCTTATTTTGACTTGGACAGGATAATGGAAACTGGTATTTCAAAAGATTGTAGTGGGAATGAATGATTTGACTTCTTTTGTTTTTTTGCGACTGTGAGGAACAGTCAATGGCATGATATGGAAAAGTCCCATTATGTTAGAAATGCTGAGACAGATGCAGGATAAAGCAAGGACGAAAAAGATAGATTTCGCCGTGGCAGGATATCTGAATGCTTCTTTTCATGCAAAAGAATGAATCAGATGGATATCAAATGCATGATCCACTACAGTTCTATTCCAGAGATTTTTGATTTAAAAATTGACCATCCAGACCATCTCAAACGTGTAAAAGAAGAAAGTAAAAAAATACAAAGGAGCAACCTATGACACCTCAAGAAATGTGGAATGCCTACAAGCAAATCAACCCCTCTATCGGAGATGAGATAGATGCCTGGGCTTTTGGAGTGGAACCAGACCTTTTAGCGGATCTGGTCTTTAAAGGCGAAAAAACAGCAACAGCCTCAGCCTACGACCTCTATGCAGTAGAGGACGAACCCCTTCCCAAGAAGGAACTTTTGATGTTATTTTTAGACAGTCAAGATCAAGCTGTTTGCATCGTCGAAATTACAAAGGTTTCCGTTCAGCCTTTCCATCATGTTTTAGCCGACCATGCCTACAAGGAAGGCGAAGGAGACAAATCTTTGGCCTATTGGCGTCAGGTTCATGAGGACTTTTTCACCGAGTGGATGAGGGAGGCTGGACTGACTTTTACACCTGAAAGCAAGGTTGTTTTAGAAGAATTTCGCAAGGTTTATCCTCTGTAGACTACTAGAAGGAAGAAAGTTTTGGAAATAACCGTCCAAAAGCTTTTTTTCTGACTTAAAAATATGATAAAAATAGGTATGTTTGAACTAGAGCATTTGCTCAGAAATTTAGAATAGGAGAAAATGATGCAAGCCGTAGAACATTATATTGAAAAATTTGTTCCTGAACATTATGATTTGTTTTTAGACTTGAGTCGTGAGACCAAGACTTTTTCAGGAAAAGTAACTATTACTGGTCAAGCTAAAAGTGACCGTATTTCCCTTCACCAAAAAGACCTAGAAATTATTTCTGTTGAAGTAGCAGGCCAAGCTCGTCCATTTACAGTTGATAATGAAAACGAAGCTCTTCATATCGAACTTGAAGAAGCTGGTTCAGTTGAATTGGTTCTAGCATTTTTCAGGTAAAAATCACAGATAACATGACAGGAATCTACCCATCTTACTACACAGTTGATGGTGTTAAGAAGGAAGTTTTGTCAACTCAGTTTGAAAGTCACTTTGCCCGTGAAGCCTTCCCATGTGTGGACGAACCAGAAGCCAAAGCAACCTTTGACCTAGCTCTTCGATTTGACCAAGCAGAAGGTGAATTGGCCTTGTCTAACATGCCAGAGATTGACGTTGAAAACCGCAAGGAAACTGGTATCTGGAAATTTGAGACAACTCCACGTATGTCTTCTTACTTGCTAGCTTTTCGTAGCTGGTGATTTGCAAGGGTAACTGCTACAACTAAAAATGGTACTTTGGTAGGTGTATACTCAACCAAGGCGCATCCACTTTCAAACCTTGATTTCTCACTAGACATCGCAGTTCGTTCAATCGAGTTTTACGAAGATTACTACGGAGTCAAGTACCCTATTCCTCAATCTCTTCACATTGCCCTTCCTGATTTCTCAGCTGGTGCTATGGAAAACTGGGGTCTGGTGACTTATCGTGAAGTTTACTTGGTTGTGGATGAGAACTCAACTTTTGCCAGCCGTCAACAAGTAGCCCTCGTTATTGCCCATGAGCTTGCTCACCAATGGTTTGGTAACCTTGTGACTATGAAGTGGTGGGATGACCTCTGGCTCAATGAAAGTTTCGCGAATATGATGGAATACGTCTGTGTGGATGCCATCGAGCCAAGTTGGAATATCTTTGAAGATTTCCAAACAAGTGGAGTGCCAGCCGCTCTTAAACGTGATGCGACAGATGGCGTTCAATCTGTCCACGTTGAAGTTAGCCACCCCGATGAAATCAATACGCTCTTCGATGGTGCTATCGTTTATGCCAAAGGAAGCCGTCTCATGCACATGCTTCGCCGTTGGTTAGGAGATGCTGATTTTGCTAAAGGTTTGCATGCTTACTTTGAAAAACACCAATACGGAAATACCATTGGTCGTGATCTTTGGAATGCACTTGGACAAGCATCTGGTCGTGATGTAGCAGCCTTCATGGATTCTTGGTTGGAGCAACCTGGTTATCCAGTCCTTACTGCCACAGTTGAAAATGATGTTTTGAAGATTTCACAAAAACAATTCTTCATCGGTGAACATGAAGACAAGAATCGTCTCTGGGTAGTGCCACTTAACAGTAACTGGAAAGGCTTGCCAGATACTCTCGAAACTGAGAGCATCGAAATTCCAGGTTATGCAGCTCTTCTTGCTGAAAACAAAGGAGCCCTTCGTCTTAACACTGAAAATACTGCCCACTATATTACAGATTATCAAGGCGACTTGCTTGATGCTGTTCTTTCAGAATTAGTAGAACTTGATAACACAAGTAAACTTCAAATCGTTCAAGAACGTCGTTTGCTAGCTGAAGCTGGTCACATTTCATACGCAGACTTGCTTCCAGTAGTGGATCAATTGGCACAAGAAGAATCTTACCTAGTTGTTGCTGCAGTTTCTCAAGTTATTACAGCCCTTGAACGCTTCATTGATGAAGGAACAGAGGCAGAAAAAGCCTTTAAAGCCCTTATTGCTAAACTGGCTCGTTACAACTATGACCGTCTTGGTTTTGAAGCTAAAGAGGGTGAATCTGATGAGGATGAATTGGTTCGTCAATTGACAATTTCCATGATGATTCGTTCAAATGACGAGGAAGCCAGTCAAGTTGCTAGCCAAATTTTTGCAGCCCACAAGGATAATCTTTCAGGACTTCCAGCAGCTATTCGTTCACAAGTTCTCATCAATGAAATGAAACACCATGAGACTAAGGAATTGGTCGCAACTTATCTCGATCTTTTATACTCATGCGACAGATGCCGCCTTTAAACGCCAATTGGCAGCAGCCCTTGCTTATGCGACAGATGCAGAGAACATCCAAACACTGCTTGCAACTTGGAAGGACAAATTTGTCGTGAAACCACAGGACCTTTCAGCATGGTATCTCCAATTCCTAGGACACCAAGCAACTCAAGAAACTGTATGGGTGTGGGCACGTGAAAACTGGGATTGGATTAAGGCAGCTCTTGGTGGTGATATGAGTTTTTGACAGCTTTTGTCATCTTCCCATCACACATCTTTTAAAACAGAGCAACGCTTGGCAGAATACAAGGCCTTCTATGAACCACAACTTTCTGACCTTGCCCTTAGCCGTAATATCCGCATGGGGATTAAGGATATCGCAGCTCGCGTTGAATTGATTAAGCGTGAAAAAGCAGCAGTTGAAGCAGTTGTAGCTCAATATAGCAAAGCTTAAAAGATTCTAGTCTAAATAGATTACAAAAACTCAACTTTCTCTTGGAAAAAAACAAGGGAAGTTGAGTTTTTTTAAGATATTTTTGCTATAATAGGTATAATAAGGAGGAATTTTTTTGATGATCAAAATTCTATTAGTGGAAGATGACCTAGGCCTGTCTAATTCAGTATTTGATTTCTTGGATGATTTTGCAGATGTCATGCAGGTTTTTTTGATGGTGAAGAAGGTCTTTATGAGGCTGAAAGTGGTGTTTATGATTTGATTCTATTGGACTTGATGTTGCCTGAAAAAAATGGGTTCCAAGTTTTTAAAAAGAATTGCGTGAAAAAAAGGGATTTCGACTCCTGTTCTGATCATGACAGCCAAGGAAAGTCTTGATGATAAGGGACACGGATTTGAGCTTGGGGCGGATGATTATCTGACAAAACCATTCTATCTAGAAGAACTCAAGATGCGTATCCAGGCCTTGCTTAAACGTTCTGGTAAGTTCAATGAAAAATACCCTTTCCTATGGTGATTTGACTGTCAATCTCTCTACAAATGAGGTTAAGGTTCACGATACTTCTGTTGAGTTGCTCGGTAAAGAATTTGAGCTCTTGGTCTATTTCCTCCAAAACCAAAAATGTTATCCTACCTAAGACACAGATTTTTTTGACCGTTTGTAGGGGATTCGACAGTGATACCACTATCTCTGTCGTAGAGGTTTACGTATCAAAAGTTCGTAAGAAATTAAAGGGATCAGTCTTTGCTGAAAACCTCCAAACCTTGCGTAGTGTTGGGTATATTTTAAAAACATGTTTAATAAATTTAAAAAGAATTGGTATGCGGAGGATTTTCAGTTATTTTATCCGTAACTTTGGAGTATTTACTCTGATTTTCTCTGCTATGACCTTGATTATCTTGCAGGTTATGCACTCTAGTCTCTACACCTCAGTGGATGAGAAGCTTCTGTCTCTCAGTGGCAATCCTCAAGATGTCATCCAGTTGGCTGTCAATCGAGCAACAGATGAAGTCAAAGATCTCAATAGTCAATCTGTGACTCCATCAACGGATAAAAAACCAACGGTCAGTTCCAATACAGAAGTGATTTTGTTGGATTCAAATTTGAATCAATTAGTGACTGGCAACCGCTTTTTAGGTCTTGATAAGATTACTTTTAATAAAAAGGATTTGAATCATATTCGACAACTTCATGTTCAGAATAGTTACGGTCAGGACGAGATTTACCGAGTGATTCTATCTGAAATAAACATTGATTCTGTCTCGACCAATATTAAGTATGCAGCGGTTTTGATGAATACCAGTCAGATAGAGCAAATCAGTCAAAATCATGAGCAATTAATCGTGGTAGTCATGGCTAGCTTCTGGATTTTATCCATCCTTGCCAGCCTTTATCTTGCGCGTGTCAGTGTTAAACCTTTGCTTGAGAGTATGCAAAAGCAACAGAGCTTTGTGGAAAATGCCAGTCATGAGCTACGAACTCCACTGGCTGTTCTCCAAAATCGTCTAGAAACTCTTTTCAGAAAACCTGAGGCAACCATTATGGAGTCAAGTGAGAGTATTGCCTCCAGTCTAGAAGAAGTTCGGAACATGCGCTTTTTAACAACTAATCTGCTTAATTTAGCTCGTCGTGATGACGGTATTAAACCGGAGTTAGGAGAGGTAGAGCCGGATTTCTTTAACACAACCTTTACCAACTATGAAATGATTGCGTCTGAAAATAACCGTGCTTTTCATTTTGAAAATCGTATTCATCGGACCATCATAACAGATAAGCTGCTTCTTAAGCAGCTGATGACTATCTTGTTTGACAATGCTGTCAAGTACACAGAAGAAGAAGGAGATATTCATTTTGTCATTGCTACGACGGAGCGTAATCTCTATTTGTCAGTAGCTGATGATGGAATTGGTATTTCTGCAGCAGATAAAAAGAAAATTTTTGATCGCTTTTATCGAGTTGACAAAGCTCGTACTCGCCAAAAAGGTGGCTTTGGGCTAGGTTTATCCTTAGCAAAGCAGATTGTCGATGCCTTAAAAGGAACCATCAGTGTTAAGGATAACAAACCACATGGTACGATTTTTGAAGTAAAAATCGCCATTCAAACACCATCCAAGCGTAAAAATAAATAAAAAAAGGCTGTGAATTAGAAAGCGGTAGACCAAGTATCGCTTTTCTAGTCTCAGTCTTTTAGTTATCTTATAAAAAATAGGTCGGGACAAAAATCCCGACCTTTTGAATCTAATATAATTTCTTCTTAATCATTGAACGTTGAAAGTTTGATGCCGCTAAACTCAAGGCAATTGCTAGGCTAAAAGCCAGAACTGTATTAAACTTGAGGGATAAAAAGATAAAGCTAAACAAGGCTAAAAAGACGCAAAAACAAGCAATGTTTACAAAGAAAAGAACTTCCTTCAAACTAGCAACGGAAGTTGTTTCTGGAACATAGTCTTGGTATAGCGTTGTTTGAGTTTCCTCTTCTTCAAACTCATACGATTGATATTTTCTTACGGGCATGATTCTCTCCTTAACAGTACTCTTTCATTTTACCATTTCAAGAAAAAAATTATTACAGTAAGGTTACAAAAAGAATAAAGTCTGTTTTCAAATGATGAAACAAATTTCTTGACACTCTTACCCAAAGATGATAGGATGGGTAAACAACTCAAAACATCTTGGCTGTTCAAGTTTTTGTAATGAGGAAGCGAAACAAATATAAATAGCAATTGCTGGTTGTTTCCGTAAATTTAGAACCACTTTGTAGGATGAATGAAAAGATTTGCATGAAAGACAGATTTTTCTGTCTTTTATTTTTGATGCTGAGTGAGCTTTTTCCACTCTTAGAAAAGTAAAAGGAGATTTGCGGTGTATCTTGCAATCAAAGAAATTTTAAAAAATAAACTTCGTTATAGTTTGATTTTAACGACGATCTTTCTTATAGCGTTTATGGTCTTTTTTATGACAAGTTTAGCTCTGGGGCTTGTTAGAAATAATAGAGCAGCCGTGGATAATTGGCAAGCGACAGGAATTGTTTTATCAGATTATGCAAATGATAATCTGACAGCTTCCTTTATTCCAGAAAAGAATTATAAGGATCAGGTTTCTGAAGATGTAGCACCTTTGGGGTATATGTTTGCGGTGACCTATCTCGTCAATGATAGTGAGAAGGTAAACATCTCTATTTTTGCACAGGATTGGGATAGTTTTATCTCTCCTTCCTTGATTGAGGGCCATTATCCAGAAAGTGACAATGAGGTTGTCGTGGATCAGTCTTTAGAAAACTATGGAATTAAACTAGGCGATGTCATTCAACTGAATGGAAGTGAAAATTCTTATACAATCGTTGGACTTACGAAAGGGAATAAATTTTTTACAGAACCTGTAGTATTTACAAATTTGACCAGCTATTGGACCTTGCAAGGTAGTCTGAATGCAGGTCGCTCGATTTCTGCTTTGGTCTTAAAAAATGATGCTCAGTTATCTGCAGAGGGTTTAAGTCAACTAACCATTCAAAACATGATTACCCATATTCCGGGCTACACACCTCAAGTAAATGTATTTTCAGGCATGATTTTAGCGATGATTATCATATCTGGCCTCATTATTGGTATTTTTATTTATATTATTACTATTCAAAAAACTAGGCCTCTATGGGATTATGAGAGCCCAAGGAATTCAGGTTAAAACTATTGTTTGGTCGCTTTTTTGTCAAATTATATTGCTGGCAGGTTTTGGGATCGGTCTAGCATTATTGGCAATTGTAGCTGTCATCCTTGTTTTACCTGCAACCTTCGTTTTCTATCCAAGTTGGTTAGCATATTTAGGATTGAGCTTGGGAATTTGCTTGATGGCATTACTTGGAGGAGTGATTTCTATCCCTCGTTTGCTCAAAGTTGATCCAATAACAGCTATTGCAGAATGATAAGGAGACCTACATGACACCATTGATAGAAATGAAGCAAGTGACGAAAAGTTACGGAGAAGGAAATATGAAAGTCGTTGCACTACACGAGACGAACTTTCAACTAAATGCAGGTGAATTTGTTGCCATAGTTGGTCCTTCTGGATCTGGTAAAACAACCTTTTTGACCACCTTAGGACAGTTGCAGGAGCCTTCAGGTGGGAAGATTTTAGTAAAGGGAACAGAAACGGGTAATTTGACTGAAAAAGAGAAAACAGATCTTCGGTTTAAGGAATTTGGTTTTATTTTACAGGCTTCAAATTTGATTCCTTTTTTAACCGTTAAGGAACAATTAGACCTAATTGATCGACTAGATAAAGACAAATCTTCGAAAAGTGACCGTCAAGAGTTATTTGATTTGTTGGACCTGAACAAAGTTCAAAAATCATTATCCCAAGGCCTTGTCAGGGGAGAACGTCAACGAGCAGCAATTGCCAGAGCACTCTATAACAATCCCAGCATCGTTCTTGCTGACGAACCAACGGCTAGTCTTGATACCCAAAAGAGCTTACCAAGTTACGGATATGCTTGCTTCAATTGCACATGAGCAGGGAAGAGGAGTGGTAATGATTACTCATGACACCAGGCTTCTCGATAAGGTGGATCGTGTCTTTATCATGAATGATGGTCACCTTGTTGAAGAAATACAAGCATAAAAAGAATATAAAGTGAACTCTAGTAAAGGTGGTTCACTTTTTCTTTTTCTAAAAGTGAAGGGGATAAAACTAATACTCAATGAAAAATCAAAGAGCAAACTAGGAAGCTAGTCGTAGGTTGCTCAAAACAGTGTTTTGAGGTTGTGGATAGAACTGACGAAGTCAGTAACCATACCTACGGCAAGGTGAAGCTGACGTGGTTTGAAGAGATTTTCGAAGAGTATAACTTTTCTTAAAAAATAGATTGCCCATAGCTGATTTTTCAGAAATGTGGTATAATTTTTCTTATGGAAAAGATTATTATTACAGCAACTGCTGAAAGCATTGAACAAGTAAAAGAATTACTAGAGGCGGGAGTTGACCGCATCTATGTTGGTGAGAAAGATTTTGGACTTCGCCTACCAAAGACTTTTTCTTATGATGAACTGAGAACCATCGCTGGTCTGGTTCATGATGCAGGTAAGGAATTGATCGTAGCGGTCAATGCCCTTATGCATCAGGATATGATGGATCGTATCAAACTCTTTCTTGATTTATTGGAAGAAATTAAAACAGACTACATTACTGTTGGGGATGCGGGTGTCTTTTTATGTTGTCAATCGTGATGGTTATTCTTTTAAAAACTATCTATGATGCCTCAACGATGGTAACTAGCAGCCGTCAGATCAATTTCTGGGGACAAAAGGCTGGCGCTTCTGAGGCAGTATTGGCTCGTGAAATTCCATCAGCTGAACTCTTTAAAATGCCTGAAATTTTGGAAATTCCTGCTGAAATTTTGGTCTATGGAGCAAGTGTTATCCACCACTCTAAGCGTCCACTCTTGCAGAATTACTATAATTTTACTCAGATTGATGATGAAAAAACACGTCAACGCGACCTCTTCTTAGCAGAGCCTAGTGATCCAGATAGCCATTACTCAATTTTTGAAGACAATCATGGAACTCACATTTTTGCCAACAACGACCTCGATTTGATGACCAAATTGCCAGAGTTGGTAGAACATGGTTTCACTCATTGGAAACTAGAGGGACTTTATACTCCAGGGCAAGATTTTGTTGAGATTGCAAAACTCTTCATCCAAGCCCGTAGTTTGATTCAAGAGGGAAGCTTTACGCATGACCAAGCCTTCTTGTTGGATGAGCAAGTCCGTAAACTCCATCCAAAAAATCGTTTCCTTGACACAGGATTTTATGACTACGATCCTGACATGGTTAAATAAGAATCAAAAACCCGAAATAAAATGTTCGGGTTTTTCTAGTGCAAGGATGAATTTAAAGCGTATTCATGTTATAATAAAAGTAGCTTTTTGTTTGGAGGTGTTTAAGTGGAAAATCTGAAAAAAATAGCAGGCATCAAGGCTGCTGAGTTCGTAACCGACGGAATGATTGTAGGACTTGGAACAGGCTCGACTGCCTATTATTTCGTAGAGGAGATCGGACGTAGAATTAAAGAAGAAGGACTTCAAATTACAGCCGTAACGACCTCGAGTGTAACAACAAAACAGGCACAAGGATTAAATATCCCACTTAAGTCAATTGACGAGGTGGATGAGGTTGATGTGACTGTTGATGGAGCTGATGAGGTAGATCGCCAGTTTAATGGTATCAAAGGAGGCGGTGGGGCGCTTCTAATGGAAAAAGTAGTTGCGACACCAACCAAACAGTATATCTGGGTGGTAGATGAGAGCAAAATGGTTGAGAAACTGGGCGCTTTCAAACTACCTGTCGAAGTTGTCCAATACGGAGCAGAACAGGTTTTTCCGTCGTTTTGAAAAAAAGCTGGTTATAAGCCAAGTTTTCGTGAAAAAAAGATGGCCAACGCTTTTGTGACGGATATGAAAAAAATTTCATCATTGATCTTGATTTAGGTGTTATTGAAGATCCGATTGCTTTTGGTCATCAACTGGATCTTCAGGTCGGTATTGTTGAGCACGGTTTATTTAATCAAATGGTTGATAAAGTGATTGTTGCAGGGCAAGCTGGCGTTCAGGTTTTAACTTCAACAAAAAGGGAAATAAAGGAGGCAAACGATGTCAAAAATTTAAACGTATTCACTTGGTAGTACTCGATTCTGTAGGAATCGGTGCAGCACCAGATGCTAATAACTTTGTCAATGCAGGGGTTCCAGATGGAGCATCTGATACACTTGGGCATATTTCAAAATCTGTTGGTTTGAATGTTCCTAACATGGCTAAGATTGGTCTTGGGAACATCGAGCGTGAAACAGCCCTTAAAACGGTTCCCGCAGAAGCAAATCCTAGCGGTTACTACACTAAACTTGAGGAAGTGTCACTTGGTAAAGACACTATGACCGGTCACTGGGAAATCATGGGCCTCAACATCACTGAACCGTTTGATACTTTCTGGGATGGATTCCCAGAAGAAATCCTTACAAAGATTGAAGAATTTTCAGGTCGCAAGGTCATTCGTGAAGCAAATAAACCATACTCAGGAACTGCTGTTATCGATGATTTTGGACCACGTCAAATGGAAACAGGCGAGTTGATCATCTATACATCAGCTGACCCGGTTCTTCAAATCGCTGCTCATGAAGACATTATTCCTTTGGATGAGCTCTACCGTATCTGTGAATATGCTCGTTCTATCACATTGGAACGCCCAGCTCTTCTTGGACGTATCATTGCTCGTCCTTATGTTGGGGAACCTGGAAACTTCACCCGTACGGCTAACCGTCGTGACTTGGCCGTTTCACCATTTGCGCCAACTGTTTTGGACAAATTGAACGAAGCTGGTATCGATACATACTCAGTTGGTAAGATCAGCGATATCTTCAACGGCGCTGGTATCAACCATGATATGGGCCACAATAAGTCAAATAGCCATGGAATTGATACGCTTTTGACAACAATGGGCCTTACTGAGTTTGAAAAAAAGGATTCTCATTCACTAACTTGGTCGACTTTGATGCACTTTACGGTCACCGCCGTGATCCACATGGTTACCGCGATTGCTTGCATGAGTTTGATGAACGCTTGCCAGAGCTTATCGCTGCTATGAGAGAAGATGATCTACTCATGATTACTGCTGACCATGGTAATGATCCTACTTATGCTGGTACAGACCATACTCGTGAATACATTCCACTTTTGGTCTATAGCCCATCACTAAAAGGAAATGGACACCTACTAATCGGTCATTTTGCTGATATTTCGGCAACAATCGCTGATAACTTTGGCGTTGATAAGGCTATGATTGGTGAAAGTTTCTTAGATAAATTGGTTTAAGATGACTCGCTTGGCATTACTGGTTAGAGGGATCAATGTCGGTGGGAAACATAAGGTGGTCATGGCCCAGCTTCGTCAAGAATTGACAGAGTTGGGATTAGAAAATGTTGAAACCTACATCAATAGTGGCAATATTTTCTTTGACACAAGTATCTCGAAGACTCAACTAGTGGAGATCTTACAGGCTTTCTTTGACAAGCATTATCCATTTATCCAACATTTTTCCTTGTTAAGTCAAGAAGATTACGAAGAGGAGCTTAGAACTCTTCCGGAATGGTGGTTCCAAGAAATGGCTCGAAAGGATGTTCTCTTTTATACTGAGGGACTGGATATCAAGCAAGTCATCGAGAAAGTCGAAAGTATGGAACTGGTAGATGAAGTGCTTCATTTCGGGAAACTGGGAATCTTCTGGGGCAAATTCTCAGAAGAAACCTATAGCAAAACAGCCTATCACAAGTACCTGCTAAAGATGCCTTTCTATCGTAATATTACTATTCGAAATGCAAAAACCTTTGATAAAATCGGTCAATTTTTAAAACATTATGAAGGAGACAGACAATGACATTATTAGCAAAAAAATCAATGAAACAGCTGCTTTCTTAAAAAGAAAAGGGAGTAGAAGCACCAGAGTTCGGCTTGATTCTTGGATCAGGACTTGGAGAATTGGCTGAAGAAATCGAAAATCCAGTTGTGGTAGACTATGCTGAGATTCCAAACTGGGGACGTTCGACTGTTGTTGGACACGCTGGAAAATTGGTGTACGGTGAACTTGCAGGACGTAAAGTCTTAGCCCTTCAAGGACGTTTCCATTTCTATGAAGGAAATCCGCTGGAAGTCGTGACTTTCCCAGTTCGTGTCATGAAAGTTTTGGGCTGTGAAGGTGTGATTGTTACCAATGCTGCTGGTGGTATCGGCTTTGGTCCTGGTACTTTGATGGCTATCACTGACCACATCAATATGACAGGCCAAAACCCTCTAATCGGTGAAAACTTAGATGACTTCGGTCCACGTTTCCCAGACATGTCAAAAGCCTACACTCCAGAATACCGTGCTACAGCTCATGCAGTTGCTGAAAAGCTTGGTGTTAAACTTGATGACGGTGTTTATATCGGTGTAACTGGTCCAACTTATGAAACTCCAGCTGAAATCCGTGCTTATAAGACACTTGGTGCAGACGCTGTCGGAATGTCAACCGTTCCTGAAGTTATCGTTGCAGCACACTCTGGCTTGAAAGTTCTTGGTATTTCATGTATTACCAACTTTGCGGCTGGTTTCCAAGAGGAACTTAACCACGAAGAAGTAGTAGAAGTTACCGAACGTGTCAAAGGAGACTTTAAAGGATTGCTTAAAGCTATTCTTGCAGAATTGTAAGACTATGAGAGTACGACTCCAAAGTATGCCCTATGGACTGAGAGTGCTTCTAGCCACTTTTATCATTAGGAATAGGGACGGGTCTGGTCGGAATTGCCTGTCATTATCTACTAGAAGGGGTGCAAGGGCTGGCTTTTGGCCAAGATGAGTCGGATTTACTCCAGCAATTTCAAGAAGCTGGAGGTCTCCGTAGATTTTTGGTCTTATGTGTGACTGGGTGCTTGGCAGCTGGTTTTTGGTATGTCTTGCAAAAGCGTTATAAGATTCTGTCTATTCGCCAGCAAATTGACTTAGCTGGAGACAGGGAACCAGCGCTCTTAGCCCACCTCCTTCATGCAGGTATGCAGGTTGCGATTGTTGGAGCAGGTGCATCGGTCGGAAAAGAAGGAGCACCACGTGAGGTCGGGGCTCTTCTAGCTGGTCGCTTGGCGAAAGGTTTTTCTTTAGCCCTCAAAGAGCGAAAAGTCTTGGTCGCCTGTGGTGCTGGAGCTGGTTTAGCTGCGGTCTATCAAGTTCCCTTTGCCAGTAGTTTGTTCGTCTTTGAGACCTTAGGACTCGCCTACAGTTGGCAGAACCTTCTACTGGTTTTGACCAGCACTTATCTGGCCACCTGGGTCGCTCAGTCCATCGTTGGTCAGGAGGCTATTTATCACCTGTCCGCAGTCTCATGGTCGGCTAGCAGTTTCTTACAGGCTATTGTGATTGCTTTCTTGGTCACTCCCTTGGCTCTGGTCTTTGCTTTCCTCACCAAGCGGGCTAGTCACAAACGGCAGAAGGATGGGACGATTCTTTGGGCTCTTCCGCTAGCCTTTCTAGTGCTGGGGAGCCTAGTAGCCTTTTTCCCTATCTTTATGGGAAATGGTCAGGTACTAGCGCAAGCCCTCTTGTCTAGCCAGTCGTTTCCTTATCTTCCACTGGCTCTTGCAGTGAAGGGGCTTCTGGTTTATCTCCTCTTGCGCAATGGTGCTTATGGAGGAACTTTGACACCATCATTTGCCTTAGGGATTGGCTCTGGCTACCTAGTGACCTTGCTTTTGACAGCAGTTGGGATTCATCTAGATCCTGCTCTAGGGATGTTACTAGGAGCGACCGTCTTTTTAGGGACGACCTTAAAAGCTCCTCTGACAGCCATTGCCCTGAGCCTTGGATTTACAGGCCAAACTTGGAGTTTGACAATTCCGCTTGTACTTGCGGCTGGTCTGTCTTACGTGATTCGAAAGAGATGGGAGAAGAAACGATGAAGGTACATTTTGTACTGCATGAAACCTTTGAAGTGCCGGGCGCTTATCTAAAATGGGCGCAGGAGCGTGGCCAGCAAGTGACCACGACCAAAGTCTATGAGAATGAAGCATTACCAGAGACAGTGGATGAGATCGACTTTTTGATCGTAATGGGAGGACCTCAATCGCCAGATGTAGATCGGGAAACTTTTCCATACTACGATCCTCAGGAAGAGATTGAGCTGATTCAAAAGGCTATGAAGGCAGATCGTTATATTGTTGGTGTCTGTCTTGGTGCTCAACTCTTGTCTGTTGCTTATGGCGCAGAGTATGAACATAGTCCAGAGCGTGAGATTGGTGTTTTTCCAATAACGCTAACTGAAGCTGGATTAAAAGACAATCATGTCAAAGTTTTTGGACAAACTTTAAATACTGGTCACTGGCATGGAGATATGCCGGGATTAACAGAGGATGCTATCGTCCTTGCGACCAGTCAAGGCTGTCCACGTCAGATTATTCGCTTTAGTCCTAAACACTATGCCTTCCAAGCTCATTTGGAATTTGATCCAGAAGCAGTAGAGCTCTTAATTGCTGCGGATGGTGAAGAAGTTTTGGAAGAACAAAGCAAGAATTTGACTTATGTTCAAAAGCCTGAAGCTATTCGTGCATATGATTATCAAGAAATGAATGCAAAACTCTATGCATTTTTGGATTCATTAACAAATTAAAAATAATAGAAAGGTAGAGCGTGTGTTCAAATTTGAACACGAGCGGAAAGCTTTTCTAATTACTCAATTAAAAAAGAAAGAATGGGTTAACCGTATTAGCTGAACTGAATACGGGCGGAGAACTGTGTAAAAAAGATAAACTGTCTAGCATCTGCGATGCGTCGTCAGTTTCCTATTTTTACTTTGTTCTCTGTCGCCTGTCTTGTATATCAAAAAGAAAGGTAGAGCATGTGTTCAGATTTGAACACGAGCGGAAAGCTCGGAAAATAGATAATCTGACTGTGAAATCAGGATTTCTCGTCAGATTCCTAATTTTCAGTCGCTTTCTGGTCGCTCTTTGTATCATAAACTATGTCTATCCATATTGCTGCTAAGCAGGGTGAAATTGCTGATAAAATTCTTCTTCCTGGGGATCCTCTTCGTGCGAAATTTATCGCTGAGAATTTCCTTGAAGATGCTGTTTGCTTTAACGAAGTCCGTAACATGTTTGGTTACACTGGAACTTACAAGGGCCATCGTGTATCTGTCATGGGAACAGGGATGGGAATGCCATCAATCTCCATCTATGCGCGTGAATTGATTGTCGATTACGGTGTGAAAAAATTGATCCGTGTCGGAACTGCTGGTTCTTTGAATGAGGATGTTCATGTTCGTGAATTAGTTTTGGCACAAGCAGCTGCAACTAACTCAAACATTATCCGCAATGACTGGCCTCAATATGATTTTCCACAAATCGCTAGCTTTGATTTACTTGATAAAGCCTACCATATTGCCAAAGACCTTGGCATGACCACTCACGTTGGTAATGTCTTGTCTTCAGATGTTTTCTACTCAAACTACTTTGAAAAAAATATCGAGCTTGGCAAGTGGGGTGTGAAGGCTGTCGAAATGGAAGCAGCAGCTCTTTACTATCTTGCTGCTCAACACCATGTTGATGCTCTTGCTATCATGACTATTTCAGATAGTTTGGTCAATCCAGATGAGGACACTACAGCAGAAGAACGTCAAAACACCTTCACTGATATGATGAAGGTTGGTTTGGAAACATTGATTGCAGACTAAAGGTAGATTCCATTCATGTGATTTCTCTTGTTCTCGAAATGATAAGCATGTTCATTGCTTCAATCTTCTAATAGATGAGAATAAGGACTTTGAAGAACGTCAAATTGTGTCAAAGAACCGAGACTAGTCAGTTTAATATCTAAATCATAATCAAATAAAGTTGAAAGCCTGGTTGACAGAAGCTAAAGGTTTTCAACTTTTTTAGAACAAAAAACTTAAGGAGGGGAAAAATGGATAAAATTGCACAACTACAGGAAATCATTGACCAAAGTCAAAGGATTGTCTTTTTCGGTGGTGCGGGGGTTTCTACAGAGTCTAATATTCCTGATTTTCGAAGTTCTGATGGTGTTTATAGTCTTAAGTTGGGGCGCCATTTTACTGCCGAGCAACTGGTATCACGCACCATGTTTGAGCGCTATCCAGAGGATTTTTTTGATTTCTACAAAAAATATCTGGTCTATCCAGATGCCAAGCCAAATTTATACTCAATTATTTTTCAAAAAGCAACCTTATCCATTGTCTGCTGACAGTTGACTTTAAAAACGCTTTTTTTTCCAGTCCTAGAATAACTTCTTGAAGCTTATCAATGACGACTTCCAATGTTTGGAAAGCCTTATTTTTAAAAACCTCGTTTTCGAATTTCTTTCCAGACTTGTTCAATAGGGTTCATTTCTGGTGTATAAGGTGGGATAAAAAGCCAATTCAATATTACTTGGAATCTCTAAGGTACTTGATTTATGCCAGATAGCATTATCCATGACAAGTAAAAATATAGTCATCTGGATAAGCTTGTGAGACTTGCCGTAGAAATTCATTCGTCCACTCAGTATTACATCCTCCAGCAATAAGGAAGAAGGAATCTCCTGTCTGAGCATCTACTGCCCCATAACAATAGCGATATTCTCGCATATAATGACTAGGAATGCTAGGTCGGATTCCTTGAGGAGCCCAACAAGAACTCATCTTACTAATCCTCCCGAAACCAGCTTCATCTTGGTACATCAATCGTACTTTGTTATAAGCCCCTCCTCTTTAAAAGCGCTTACTTAAGGTCTCGAATGTAGATTTTTATTTTTTTAGACGTCTCAATTGTCTGAGCGTCTGCCTTCTTGGGATGTTCAGGTCGAGGAGTGACCGTTTGCCAACCATGGCGTTTCAGGAGATAATAGAAACCATCACGTGTGGAAGTGCGACCAATCTCTTTTTGATAGGCTTCAAATAACTGATTGACAGTTACAAATTCTCCAGCCTGAGTAGCTTCTATATGACGTTTTAGGAATGCTTGTTCCTCTTCATAAGTCATATACTCGATGACGTCCACCACGGGTTTCTTGAAGAAGAGCTTCTAAACCAAACTCCTTATATTTTTTTCAAATTCCTCCAAACAGTTGTTTTATTACAATCTAGCAGATCCATGATTTCCTTATAACTCTTTTTCTTTTTGAGCGAAAAATAAATAATCTGTAGACGTTTGTGATATTTGGCGTACGATGAATCTTTTAAGAGTTGTTCAATTTTTTGTGTTTCTTCGTTTGTAAGTTTCATAACTACTATTATAAGATGTTTTTTGATTTTAGTCCAGTATTAGCACATAATTATCTAGCGTCGTTAGAAAAAACAGGTAAATTAAAAGCAATTGTGACGCAAAATATTGATAGCTTGCATGAAATGGCGGGTTCTGAAAATGTTTTGAAACTGCATGGTAGTGCAGATTGTAATTACTGTTTGGGCTGTCATCGCTTTTATGATTTGAATGCATTTTTGGCACTTGAAGGTCCAGTTCCTCACTGCTTAGATTGTGGTAAGGTGGTCAAACCTGACGTAACCCTTTATGAGGAACCTCTGGATATGGATGTTTTTAGTCGAGCAGCCCAAGTCATTCAGCAAGCAGATTTATTGATCATTGGTGGAACTTCCTTAGTCGTTTATCCTGCGGCTAGCCTAATCAATTATTTTTCAGGGTCAAATCTTGTCGTTATCAACAAGTCCAGCACTCCTCAAGACAGCCAAGCTGATTTAGTTATCGAAGGTAAGATCGGAGAAGTATTTTCTAAATTGAGACAATAAAAAAGGCTCATTGTCAACTGTAGTGGGTTGAATAAAAACTAACATCTGGAGAGGACAATTGATGTCCTCTTCATTTTTATATTCAGAGCGATGAAAATTCGTTTCTTAAAGTTGTCAAAGTTCCTAAAACCAAAGGCATTTCGTTTGATGAGTTTAATGAGATTATTGGTTGCTTCCAATTTAGCGTTGGAATAGGGCAATTGAAGGGCGTTGACAATTTTCTCTTTGTCCTTGAGGAAGGTTTTGAAGATAGTCTGAAAAAGAGGATGAACCTGTTTAAGATTGTCCTCAATGAGTCCGAAAAATTTGTCTGGCTCCTTGTTCTGAAAGTGAAAAAGCAAGAGCTGATAGAGATTATAGTGGTGTCTCAAGTCTTCTGAATAGCTCAAAAGCTTGTCTAGAATCTCCTTATTTGTTAAGTGCATGCGAAAAGTAGGGCGATAAAATCGCTTATCGCTGAGTTTACGACTATCTTGCTGGATGAGCTTCCAGTGGCGCTTGATGGCTTTGTATTCATGGGATTTTCTATCAAATTGATTCATGATTTGAACACGGACACGACTCATAGCACGGCTAAGATGTTGCACAATGTGAAAACGATCTAGAACGATTTTAGCATAAGGAAAAAGCTGTTTAGCCAAGTTATAGTAAGGACTAAACATATCCATAGTAATGATTTTCACTCGACATCGGACCGCTCTATCGTAGCGAAGAAAGTGATTGCGGATGATAGCTTGTGTTCTTCCCTCAAGAACAGTAATGATATTGAGCTGATCAAAATCTTGTGCGATAAAAACTCATCTTTCCCTTGGTAAAGGCATACTCATCCCAAGACATAATCTCTGGAAGACGAGAAAAAAATCATGCTTAAAGTGAAAGTCATTGAGCTTACGAATGACAGTTGAAGTTGAAATGGATAGCTGATGTGCAATATCAGTCATAGAAATCTTTTTCAATCAACTTTTTGAGCAATCTTTTGATTGATGATGCGAGGAATTTGATGATTCTTTTTGACGATAGAAGTCTCAGCGACCATCAATTTAGAGCAATGATAGCACTTAAATCGACGCTTTCTAAGGAGGATTCTAGTAGGCATACCAGTCGTCTCAAGGTAAGGAATCTTAGACGGTTTTTGAAAGTCATATTTCTTCATTTGATTTCCGCAATCAGGACAAGATGGGGCATCGTAGTCTAGTTTAGCTAGGATTTCCTTGTGTGTATCCCTATTGATGACATCTACAATTTTAATGTTTGGGTCTTTGATATCAAGGAGTTTTTGTGATAAAATGTAATTGTTCCATATGATTCTTTCTAATGATGGTTTCGTCGCTTTTCATTATAGATCTTATGGGACTTTTTTTCTACACAAAATAGGCTCCATAATATCTATAGGGGATTTACCCACTACAAATATTATAGAGCCATAAAAAACTGAAAGAAGTAGGACTATACTTCTTTCAGTTTTTTTGTATCACGAACTCAGAAACTATGAACAAGATTCTCTCCATTTCTAGGGGAATATTATAGTGGATTGAAACAAGATGTGAACAGAGAGATTAGAAAAGTCAAACTAATTTCTAGAAATATTTTTTTAGCAGTTGTAGTGTACTGTTCTAGATTCAATCTACTATATTGTTGATTTATAAATTGCTCGAGTTATTTTTTTAATTGTTGAATAAAAGGAAAAAAGGAAGATTTTCTGGATGAAAATCTTCCTTTTTTAGTCAATCAGTACATGCTGATTTTAATGAAATGCTACTATATTGTTTACTTTTTTAAAGATCGCAAAAAACAATCAATCTCTGCTTGAGAATGGAGAATGCGCATCTTTGCAGGGTAAAGTATTGTTTAAGTGTTGGTATCTTTCCTTAGCATTTTTTTAGTTCGTCCATCCCAGAGAATCCATCGAATAAACTCCCAATTAAATTGTTCTTGACAACCTTCAGCCATACTGTCTCTGACCTTGCCTCGGTATTTGAGATAACGTTTAAAAGCTCGAAATAGACAAGTCCATGGCGAAAAGTTGAGAAAGATGATTTGGTCAGCTTGCTCCATTCTTTCCTCATAGCAACACCAAGAGTAGTTGCCATCAATGACCCAATCTTTGTGTTTGGTAAGGAAAGTCTCCATTTCCTTAAGCATCCAATCGCGGTCACTGTCTACCCAGCCTGGCTGAAATTGAAGTGTGTCCATGTGAAGTTTTGGGATGGAGTAGTGCTTTGATAGTTTTTCAGCAAGAGTAGATTTACCTGATCCTGAATATCCGATAATGGCTATTTTCATAATGACCTCCAGAAAAATGTGTACAAAAAAAGCTCCGAAGAGCTCATTTTGTATGCAGTTAAAGATTAACCAAGTTTAGCTGCAAGACGTGCTTTATCACGGCTAGCTTTGTTTTTGTGGATCAAACCTTTAGTTTCTGCTTTATCGATAGCTGAGCTGGCAGCACGGTAAAGTTCTTCAGATGGGTTTGCTTCAAAAGCTTTGATAGCAGTACGCATAGCTGATTTTTGAGCTGAGTTCTTTTCGTTTTGTTTAACGTTCAATTCAGCGCGTTTGATAGCTGATTTAATGTTTGCCAATGTTCTTACCTCCATTTTTTTACTAACTATACCATTATATCTGAAAACTTACGTTTTGACAAGGGAAAATTATTTTTTTAAGTAAATTTCATCAATTTCGTGATTTTTAGATTTATGGAGAATGACCTCGGCACGATTTCGTGTCGGTTCAATGTAATTTTGGAGATTGGTTAGGTTGATACTGGTCCAAACTTGGTGGGCAAAATCCTTCACTTCACTAAGAGGAAGTTGAGTGAAACGGTAGTAATAGTTGCCTGGATCATCTTGAGCAAAGCTAAGAAGTTTTAAGAAACGATCCAAATACCAACTTTCAATATCTTCGACAGCGGCATCGACATAAATTGAAAAGTCAAAGAAATCAGTAATATAGAGACGGGCATTATGAGGGTTTTGGAACACATTGATTCCCTCAACAATGACAAAATCAGCAGCTTCTACTCGTTGTTTTTGACCTGGGACGATATCATAGATTTCATGGGAATAAACAGGTATATCAACATCCTGACCATTTTTGAGTTGGTCTAGAAAATTAAGCAAAGCTTCCATATCGTAGCTCTCAGGAAAACCCTTGCGGTTGAGGATATCTTGCTCAATTAAGACACTATTTGAGTATAGAAAACCATCCGTAGTCACTAGTTCAACACTTGCTCCAGGAACGATACGAGACAGCAAAATTTGCAAGAGTCGACTAGTGGTTGATTTACCGACAGCGACACTTCCTGAAACTCCAATAATAAAGGGCTGTTTTTTGGTCTCTCTTTGAAGGAAAAATGCCTTTTTGAGAAGGCAAGGTCTTCTTTGGAACGTTTGTAAATCTGAATCAGATGTGCCAGTGGCAGATAGATATCTGTAACGTCTTGAAGGCTAATCTGGTCATTGAAACTCTTAATAGAATCTAACTCTTCCTCGGTCAAGGGAGGAGTTGTTTTTGCGATGCAAGGATTGCCAAGTTTCGCGGTTTATCTTTTTCAAAATGTAAAAATTCGTTGGTCATACTATATCCTCGTTTGATATCTTAGTATACCATATTTTTAGAAAGAATAACCATCTGACCAATTGAGAAAAAAGCGCTTTCTTTGTTAAAAATATAAGGGGGAAAACCTATAAAGGAGGTGTTAAGATGAAAGCTAGATTAAGAGAAAAAGGCTCTGGGTTTGTTCAGTCTATTTGTAGTTGTTTTATGGTTATCACCAAACTGGGTGAATTTCTCCTTTACGATAGGAACTCAGAGCCATAACTGGACCACTTTTTGTTCTGTTTATCTTATTGCCCCTCATAGGTCTTGGCTACCTTTGTGCTAGCTTTCTTTAAAAAGAAAGTGCTGGCTCTTCTTTTTTGGTCTTGCTTGCATTCTTGCTTTTCCGATTACCATGGCAGTCGGGAGCTTTTTACTAGGTCCCTAATGTTAATCCGAATTTATATTATTTTTGAGAAAATACAATGTGATTAAAGGGCTTGATACCTTTGTAAACGATTTACAATTTAAGTCAAATTATGGTAAAATAGTGTCATGAGTAAAATGTATTATGCAGAAAATCCAGATGCAGCCCATGATGTTCATGAGCTTAGAGTTGAGCTACTTGGGCAAAAGATGACCTTTTTGACAGATGCTGGTGTCTTTAGTAAAAAAATGATTGACTTTGGAAGTCAGTTATTACTAAGATGTCTTGATGTCGAAAAAGGTGAAAAAATTCTTGATGTTGGTTGCGGTTATGGTCCAATTGGCTTGTCTTTAGTCAAGGCTTATGGTGCCCAAGCGACCATGGTTGACATCAATAATCGTGCTCTGGATTTGGCACAACAAAATGCAGTAAAGAACAAGGTTCAAGCGACTATTTTCCAGTCTAATATTTATGAGCAGGTAGAAGGACAATTTGACCATGTCATTTCCAATCCACCTATACGCGCTGGCAAGCAAGTAGTCCACGAAATCATCGAGAAAAGTATCGACTTTTTAGTAGATGGTGGAGATTTGACGATCGTTATCCAGAAAAAACAAGGAGCTCCTAGTGCCAAAGTAGGATGGAAGAAGTCTTTGGCAATTGCGAGGTTGTAAAGAAAGATAAGGGATATTATATCCTTAGAAGTGTGAAAGAATGAGAGCAGTAGATCTAATCCAGAAAAAAAGAGACGGCCAAGAACTAAGCTCCAGTGAGATCCAATGGCTGATTGAAGGTTATGTATCTGGAATCGTCCCTGATTACCAAATGGCCGCTTTTGCTATGGCAGTATATTTTCAGGGAATGACTATAGATGAGATTTCTGACTTGACTATGAACATGGTTAAGACAGGTCAGGAATTTGATTTATCTCCAATTGAAGGCATTAAGGTGGATAAACACTCTACTGGTGGCGTAGGTGACAAGGTAACTTTTAATCCTAGCACCTTTGGTAGCTAGTTTTGGTGTTCCAGTTGCTAAGATGAGTGGTAGAGGTCTAGGGCATACTGGCGGAACAATCGATAAATTAGAATCCATCAAAGGTTTTCAGATTGAACGAAATCAGGATGAATTTATCAAACAAGTTCAAGATATTGGTGTCTCAGTCATTGGCCAATCCAATCAACTGGTTAAGGCAGATAAGTTGCTCTATGCCCTTCGTGATGTGACGGCAACGGTTGATACTATTCCCTTGATTGCTAGCTCAGTCATGAGTAAAAAGATTGCTGCTGGAGCTGACGCTATCTTACTGGACGTTACTGTTGGTGAAGGTGCCTTCATGAAAACAGTGGACGAGGCCCGTGAATTGGCTCAAACTATGGTAAATCTTGGTAAGGCTGTAGGGTCGCAAGACAGTAGCAGTCATTACGGACATGAGTCAACCATTGGGACGTGCCATTGGAAACCGCTTGGAAATCCTAGAAGCACTAGAAATTCTTCAAGGTAAGGGACGTGAAGATATTAGTCATTTTATCTGCGAGTTAGCCCAGATTATGCTATCTTTAGCAAATGTTGAAAAAACAGTCGAGGAAGTAAGGCAACATCTTGAAAAATGGTAAGGCACTCCAGAAATTCGAAGAAATGGTTGTAGCTCAGGGTGGAGATTTAGAAGACCTCTATCGTCCAGTAAAAGTTGACCATATAGTTGATATTCCTGCTCAAGAGGATGGTATTATCGCAGAACTTCCAGCCATGGAGTTTGGTCTTTTTGCCATGAGATTGGGTGCTGGTCGTGCAGTGAAAACAGACACTCTTGATTATGAGACGGGGATTGTTTTTGAGAAGAAAGTTGGAGACTTTGTCAGAAAGGGTGAAATTGTTGCAAAAGTATATACAAATGGCAAAATTTCTCCGGAACTAGTTACAGATTTCCAAAAATATGTTAAAATTAAAATAAGTGATGAAGTGATAAAATCGCGTGAAATTATCGAAATCATCTCCTAATTTAAGGAAAAACCGAAATGAAATTAAATAAATACATTGATCATACGCTTTTAAAGCAAAAATGCAACAGAGGAACAAATTGATCGTTTGTTATCTGAAGCTAGAGACTATGATTTTGCCAGTGTTTGTGTCAATCCTTGCTGGGTTGCTCATGCAAAATCTGGTCTTACAGGTACAGATGTTAAGGTTTGTACGGTTGTAGGTTTCCCTCTTGGAGCCACAACATCTGCTGTTAAAGCCTTCGAAACCAAAGAAGCTATCCAAAATGGTGCTGATGAGATTGATATGGTTATTAATGTTGGAGCACTCAAGTCTGGGAATGCTGATTTAGTTGAGTCAGATATTCGAGCAGTTGTTGAAGCAAGCGGAGACAAACTGGTTAAGGTTATTATCGAGGCTTGTTTGTTGACTGATGAAGAAAAAAGTTCAGGGCTTGCCAGCTAGCTCAGAAAGCAGGAGCAGACTTTGTTAAGACGTCAACAGGCTTCTCAACAGGTGGAGCGACTTTGCCAGATGTTCAATTAATGCGCCAGACAGTTGGACCTGAAATGGGGGTTAAAGCTGCTGGTGGAGCTCGTTCTTATGCAGATGCTGTTGCCTTTGTTGAAGCTGGAGCTACTCGTATCGGAACATCTTCTGGTGTAGCAATCTTAAAAGGAGAGTTAGCAGATGGCGACTACTGAGTTGATTGACTTAGCGATTGAGACTAGTCAAAAACGCCTATGTACCCTATTCACACTTTTCCAATCGGAGCCGTTTTTGGTTGCCAAGGACGGAAGTGTCTATACAGGATGCAATATTGAAAATGCTAGCTATCCCTTGACTAACTGTGGCGAAAGGACAGCTATCTTTAAGGCAGTTTCTGAAGGACAACGAGAGTTTTCAGAATTGATTGTTTATGGGGAAACTGAGAAACCTATTTCGCCTTGCGGTGCTTGCCGACAGGTTATGGTCGAATTTTTTAAACCAGATCTAAAGGTGACCTTAGTTGCCAAAGATAAATCGACGGTCGAGATGACGGTCGGGGAATTACTTCCATACTCATTTACAGACTTGCATTAGTTAGTCTGCGTCACTCCCTGAGTGACAAGGGTCCTTGTGACCAATCAATCCATACTTGCAACTTCGTTGCGTATCTTATTTAGGAGGTTCAGTAATGAACAAGAAACAATGGCTAGGCCTTGGTCTAGTTGCAGTAGCAGCATTTGGACTTGCTGCATGTGGTAATCGCTCTTCTCGTAACGCAGCATCTTCATCTTCTGATTTGAAGACTAAAGCAGCTATCGTTACAGATACTGGTGGTGTTGACGATAAATCATTTAACCAATCAGCTTGGGAAGGGCTTCAAGCTTGGGGTAAAGAGCACAATCTTTCAAAAGATAATGGCTTTACTTACTTCCAATCAACAAGTGAAGCTGACTACGCTAACAACTTGAACCTAGCAGCTGGAAGCTACAACTTGATTTTTGGTGTTGGTTTTGCCCTTCACAACGCTGTTGAAGAAGCAGCAAAAGAACACGCAGATAAAAACTATGTTTTGATTGACGATGTCATTAAAGATCAAAAGAACGTTGCCAGCGTAACATTTGCTGACAACGAAGCAGCTTACCTTGCTGGTGTAGCAGCTGCTAAAACTACAAAAACTAAACAAGTTGGTTTTGTAGGTGGTATGGAATCTGAAGTTATTTCTCGTTTCGCAGCTGGTTTCAAAGCTGGTGTTGAGTCAGTTGACCCATCTATCAAAGTACAAGTAGACTACGCTGGTTCATTTGGTGATGCCGCTAAAGGTAAAAACAATCGCTGCTGCTCAATATGCTGCAGGTGCAGACGTTATCTACCAAGCAGCTGGTGGTACTGGAGCAGGTGTCTTCTCAGAAGCTAAATCTTTGAATGAAAGCAAAAAAATGAAGACGAAAAAAGTTTGGGTTATCGGTGTAGACCGTGACCAAGTTGAAGAAGGTAAATATACTTCTAAAGACGGTAAAGAAGCTAACTTCGTGCTTGCTTCTACATTGAAACAAGTTGGAACAACAGTTCAAGATATCTCAAACAAGGCTGAAAAAGGTGAATTCCCTGGTGGTCAAGTTATCGTTTACTCATTGAAGGATAAAGGTGTTGACTTGGCAGTAACTAACCTTTCTGAAGAAGGTAAAAAAGCTGTTGAAGATGCAAAAGCTAAAATCCTTGATGGAAGTGTAAAAGTACCTGAAAAATAATGGATGAAAGTCATTTCTTAGGGGAGCGGCCTGTGGCCGCTTCTTTAAGAATTGAGACAAAGTGTTTTGTCTCAATAGAGCTTGCTAAGTTTCTTTAGCAGGTTTTATTGAAACAAAATAAAACTCTGAAAGGAAGAGCACATGGCACACGAAAATGTCATTGAGATGCGTGAAATTACCAAAGTTTTTGGTGAATTTGTCGCTAACGACAAGATTAACCTTGAACTTCGTAAAGGTGAAATTCATGCACTTTTAGGAGAAAATGGAGCTGGTAAGTCTACGCTTATGAATATGCTAGCAGGGCTTCTAGAACCAACTAGTGGTGAAATTGTGGTTAACGGTCAAGTTGTAAAACTAGACTCTCCGTCAAAAGCAGCTAGCCTAGGAATTGGAATGGTTCACCAGCACTTTATGTTGGTAGAAGCTTTCACTGTTGCTGAGAATATCATTTTAGGAAGTGAATTGACTAAAAATGGAGTCCTAGATATTGCTCGAGCAAGTCGAGAAATTCTTGAATTATCAGAGCGTTATGGGTTAGCTGTAGACCCTTCTGCTAAAGTAGCAGATATCTCTGTTGGGGCTCAACAACGTGTTGAAATTTTGAAGACACTTTATCGTGGTGCCGATATCCTTATCTTTGACGAACCAACTGCTGTTTTAACGCCATCAGAAATTGATGAGTTGATGGCTATCATGAAGAACTTGGTCAAAGAAGGCAAATCAATTATCTTGATTACTCACAAGTTGGATGAAATTCGTGCGGTTTCTGACCGCGTTACAGTTATCCGTCGTGGTAAATCAATCAAAACAGTTGAAATTGCTGGTGCGACTAACGCTGACTTGGCTGAGATGATGGTGGGACGTTCTGTTTCCTTCAAAACTGAGAAGCAAGCACCACAACCTAAAGAAGTCGTTCTTTCCATCAAAGACTTGGTTGTTCATGAAAACCGTGGCGTTCCTGCTGTTAAAAAAATCTTTCACTCGATGTTCGAGCTGGTGAGATTGTCGGAATTGCCGGAATTGATGGGAATGGTCAGTCTGAATTGATCCAAGCTATCACAGGACTTCGTAAGATTGAGTCTGGTAGTGTGGAATTGAAAGGCCAGTCCATTGTAGGATTGCATCCACGTCAAATCACTGAACTGAGTGTTGGTCACGTTCCGGAAGACCGTCACCGTGATGGTTTGGTCTTGGAAATGATGATTTCTGAAAATATCGCTCTTCAAACCTACTATAAAGAACCTCTTAGCAAGAAGGGAATTTTAAATTATACGAATATCCTTGACTATGCGAAAAAAATTAATGCAGGAGTTTGATGTTCGTGCTGCTAGTGAGATTGTTCCAGCTTCTGCCCTTTCTGGAGGAAATCAACAAAAAGCAATCATCGCTCGGGAGATTGATCGAAATCCGGATCTCCTCATCGTCAGCCAACCAACTCGTGGTTTGGACGTCGGTGCCATTGAGTACATTCACAAACGCTTGATTCAAGAACGTGATAATGGGAAAGCTGTCCTTGTAGTCAGCTTTGAACTAGATGAGATTCTAAATGTCTCAGATAGAATCGCTGTTATCCATGATGGTAAGATTCAAGGGATTGTAACGCCAGAAACAACCAACAAGCAAGAACTTGGTGTCTTGATGGCTGGTGGTGAATTGGAAAAAGGAGAAGAGTGATGTCTAAAAAATTACAACAAATTTCGGTTCCCTTGATTTCTGTTATCCTTGGAATCTTGCTTGGAGCCATCGTCATGTGGATTTTTGGCTATGATGCTATTTGGGGTTATGAAGAGTTGTTCTACACAGCCTTTGGTAGTGTTCGTGGTATTGGTGAAATTTTCCGTGCCATGGGGCCATTAGTTTTGATTGCTCTTGGATTTGCAGTTGCGAGTCGTGCTGGTTTCTTTAATGTCGGGCTTCCAGGACAAGCACTCGCTGGCTGGGTTATGAGTGGCTGGTTCGCTCTTTTCTAATCCAGATTTACCACGTCCATTGTTGATTCTTGCGACAGTAGTCATTGCGCTGGTGGCTGGAGGAATTGTTGGAGCCATTCCTGGTATTTTTAAGAGCCTATCTTGGAACATCTGAAGTCATCGTAACCATCATGATGAACTACATTGTTCTCTATACAAGTAATGCCTTTATCCATTCTTTCCCTAAAGATATCATGCAAAGTACAGACTCATCTATCCGAGTAAGTGCAAACGCAACTTATCAAACACCTTGGCTTGCTGAGTTAACTGGAAACTCTCGTATGAATATTGGGATTTTCTTTTGCCATCATTGCAGTTGCAGTTATCTGGTTCTTGCTTAAGAAGACAACTCTTGGTTTTGAAATCCGTGCAGTTGGCCTCAATCCAAATGCTTCTGAATACGCAGGTATTTCAGCTAAACGCACCATTATTCTATCAATGATTATCTCAGGTGCTCTTGCAGGTCTAGGTGGAGCGGTAGAAGGACTTGGTACCTTCCAAAACGTCTATGTTCAAGGTTCATCGTTGGCAATCGGATTTAATGGTATGGCGGTCAGTCTACTTGCTGCAAATTCACCAATTGGAATTCTCTTTGCAGCCTTCTTGTTCGGAGTGCTTCAAGTTGGAGCCCCTGGTATGAATGCGGCTCAAGTTCCATCTGAACTTGTAAGTATCGTAACAGCCTCAATTATCTTCTTTGTCAGCGTTCACTATATCATCGAGCGCTTTGTCAAACCAAAAAAACAAGCAAAAGGAGGTAAGTAAGGATGTCAATTACAACAATGTTAACCCTCATGGTTTCGTCTATGTTGATTTATTCAGCTCCCCTCATTTTCACAAGTATCGGAGGTGTTTTCTCCGAACGTGGTGGAGTAGTTAACGTCGGACTAGAAGGAATCATGGTCATGGGTGCCTTTTCTGGAGTTGTCTTTAACCTTGAATTCGCTCAAGATTTAGGTGCTGCGACACCTTGGCTAGCTCTCTTAGTTGGTGGGCTAATCGGAGCTCTGTTTTCTGTCATTCACGCAGTTGCCACGGTTCATTTCCGTGCTGACCACGTGGTTAGTGGTACAGTTCTCAACTTGATGGCCCCTGCATTAGCTGTTTTCTTGGTTAAGGTACTTTATAACAAAGGTCAAACAGATAACCTATCGCAAACCTTTGGACGTTTTGATTTTCCAGTTTTAGCGAATATTCCATTTATCGGAGACATTTTCTTCAAGTCAACAAGTTTACTTGGTTACCTTGCGATTGCCTTCTCATTCTTGGCTTGGTTTGTTCTCTTCAAGACACGCTTTGGTCTTCGCCTTCGTTCTGTTGGAGAGCATCCACAAGCGGCGGATACCTTGGGAATCAACGTTTATAAGATGAGATACCTTGGAGTCATCATTTCCGGTTTCCTTGGAGGAATTGGTGGAGCCCTTTATGCTCAATCAATCTCAGTTAACTTCTCAGTGACAACAATCATCGGTCCAGGATTCATTGCTCTTGCAGCCATGATTTTCGGGAAATGGAATCCAGTTGGAGCTATGCTTTCAAGTCTATTCTTTGGACTATCACAAAGTTTAGCAGTTATCGGATCACAACTTCCTTTCTTGCAAGGTGTACCTACAGTATTCTTGCAAATTGCACCATATCTATTGACAATCGTTGTTCTAGCAGTCTTCTTTGGTAAAGCAGTTGCACCAAAGGCAGATGGTATCAACTATATCAAATCTAAATAAACAAAAAAAGCGTCAGTTTGAAACTGATGCTTTTTTATCAAGAATTATACCTCGTAAAGATATCAAAAAAGTTTTTTCACTTATAATTATTAATCACTGTGAACTTGCTTAATTTGCTTTTTAAAAAGGTTGAAAATGCGAGGTAGTAGGAACATCGTATAGATTAGAAGGCAAGTACCACCAACAATAAAGATGACCCCACCATTTACTTCTTGTTGGAATAAATAAGTAAATACAAGTGTCCCTATTGGCATAATAGAGGTATTGAGTGTAAATAAGGTACTCATAACTCTGCCTAAAAACTTAGTTTCAATGGTACTTTGAAGGTAGGTCATGACAACAATATTTAAGATAACCAGAGTAAATGCGATGATTCCCATGAATAAACCACCAAGAGTTGAAATAAAGATTTGAGACTGGGTTGTTGAAAATGTTACTCCTAAACCAATAATCGCAATGATTAGAAGAAAAAGAGGGAAGCTGATTTTATTAGAGAGGAGTTTGTTTTCTTTTTTGTCCGGTAGTAGTGACATGAAAATACTAGCTAGCAGCATTCCAATTGCTGACATGGTTTCAAGGATACCAACGGTTGCATTATCTAAGAGGAGCTGTTCTTTGACTACAAATGGGACTCCAATACTGATAGAGGTGTAGAAGAAGTTAAGAACGACACTCACAAGAATGATGTATTTAACAATCTGATTTTCTTTTAAAAAGTGAATAATTTCTTGAACTCCATACAGTTGTTTTTCCAGTTTTTTGTTCGTCGTTTCAGGCTCTTCATACTCGTAGTAAAATTTCATAGTGAGCAGAACTCCTAAGGATAGAAAGTTCGCAAGGATCTCGATAAGAATAAAACCTGCAAAAACCAATCCAACTATAAAAAATAACTCCGATAGCTGGAGAAAGCATAGTTGCAATAGCGATGGCGGTCTGTGTAACAGAACTTAATCGTTGGATTTTTCTGTCATTGACTAATTCATGAATAGAAGCTGAATAACAAGTGTCACTGATATTGACTGTGATAGAGTGGAGTACAGCGAATGGAATCACCAGATACAAGATACTAGATGAATCCGTTAAAAAAATAGAAGATATAAAGAAGAGAAAGATAAGCATCCGAAAAATGAAATTAAAGGTTAGAATCTTTTTATGGCGGTACTTATCTACTATATTGCCAATAGGAACCAAGAAAATCAAACTAACTAAAGGATAAATAATCATATTTATCCCAAAAACTCATAGCAGATTTTTGTTTGGTCCAGTAACATCAAACCTAAAGCAAAAATTGAACGCTTTTACCACTTAGTGAACCGATGAAGTTACTGATAAAAATCTTTAATGATTTGCTGGTTAGACTCGTTGTCACTAATACTATGTTGCATATTCTCTCCTTACTCTCTGAACAGTAGTAGAGCTAGATTTTCAAAATCCTTTTCTCTAAATCATTTTTTAGGTTTTTGGTGGGTGAGATTTAGTCCCCAAGGAACTAGGTTCTCAGTCTTGTTTTGAATACGATTGATATTATCTTTGTGTCGGATAATAATTAAACCATGCGAGACTAGGATAATCGCTACGAATAATAAATCGTAACTTTAGCAGTAGGAAACCGATAAGTGGAAAGAGAATCACCCCAAAGTACAGCAGCAGAGCAGCAGTAACACTAGAGAGAGAAATCATGCTTCCTAGATAGAGGGTTCCAAAGAAAGACGACTGCTAGATAGAGGCAAAATAGAGGAGCAAATCCGAAAATGACTCCAGCACTAGTTGCGACAGCCTTTCCTCCTTTAAAGCCTGCAAATACTGGGAAGGTATGCCCAATTACAGCTAAAAGACCAAAGACTAGAGGTGAAACTCCTTGGACATGAAAGATAAGTGGGAAGTAAGGTTGCGATGGTTCCTTTGAAAAAAAGTCAATCACGAAGGTTGCCATACCCGCTTTCTTACCTAAGATTCGAAAGGTATTGGTCGTTCCAGTATTACCAGAACCATGTTCTCTTAGATTGATCTTAAAGAAGATTTGCCCAATCCACAGTCCTGAAGGGATAGAACCCAATAAATAAGCTAAAATTAATAATACTATTGTCATCATGCTTCTATTATACCATGAAATAGGAGAGAAACGGAAAGGAATCTTTTTCTCAAATTTGTGACATCTGATACTTTTATGTAAGTAGAAAATTTTATATTATGAATACTATTGTTCGAAAATTAAGGCTAAAGTTTTGAAAAAAATTCATGGAAATTTCTGAAAATCCTTGATTTTGTGTTTATTTATGCTATAATGAGAACAATTATTTTTAGGAGGTGGAATATGTCTTACTTATTTGAGATATTACCAAGTTTATTGAGCGGTGCGACAATGACTTTACAAGTTTTTGCACTGGTCTTGCTTTTTTTCAATCCCTTTAGGCATTTTTGGTTGCCTTTTGCTTACAGGTCCATTGGAAACCCCTCCATTACATGATTGATGTTTATATCTGGGTGATGCGTGGGACACCCTTGCTCTTGCAACTAATTTTTATTTATTATGTCCTACCAAGTATCGGAATTCGACTCGACCGTGTGCCTGCAGCGATTATTGCCTTTCACGCTTAATTATGCAGCCTACTTTTGCAGAAATTTTCCGTGGAGGGATTGCAACCATTCCTCAGGGGCAATATGAAGCAGCTAAAGGTTTTGAAATTCAATCCTATCGATACCGTTCGCTATATCATCTTGCCACAGGTGACCAAAGATTGTCTTACCAAGTGTATTTAACGAGGTTATGAGTTTGGTTAAGGATACTTCTTTGGTCTATGCACTCGGTATTTCAGATTTAATCCTAGCTAGTCGTACTGCAGCCAATCGTGATGCTAGTTTGATTCCAATGTTTCTAGCAGGAGCTATCTATCTTCTTATGATTGGTATCGTTACGATTTTAGCTAAGAAACTTGAGAAGAAGTTCAGCTACTATAGATAGGAGGTTATCCATGTTAGAGTTAAGAAATATCAGCAAAAAATTTGGAAAAAAAGAAATTTTATCCAATTTCAGTTTAACAATTCCTGAAAAGCAGATTTTGGCCATCGTTGGACCTTCTGGTGGTGGGAAGACAACCTTGCTTAGAATGTTAGCTGGACTTGAAACCATTGATTCAGGTGAGATTTTTTATAATGGAGAATCCCTACCTTTGGATGAACTTGAAAAGCGTCACTTGTTAGGTTTTGTCTTTCAAGATTTTCAGCTTTTTCCTCACTTATCCGTTATGGAGAACTTGATTTTGTCACCCATCAAGACTATGGGGATGTCTGAAGCAGATGCTAAGAAGAAGGCAGTCGACTTACTAACTCGTCTGGGTCTCGAAGCTCATGCAGATGCCTATCCATACTCATTATCTGGTGGTCAAAAGCAACGGGTTGCCTTAGCACGTGCAATGATGATAGATCCAGAAGTGATTGGGTATGACGAACCAACTTCGGCTCTTGATCCAGAGTTGCGTCTCGAAGTTGAAAAACTGATTTTACAAAATCGAGACTTAGGTATGACTCAAATTGTCGTAACCCACGATCTCCAGTTTGCAGAGAATATTGCTGACCAGATTCTCAAAGTAGAGCCTAAGTAGGAGGTGTCTATGAATCGAAAGAAAATCAGCCTTGTTTTGGTATTCTTTCTTGCTTTTTTCCTGGTAGGATGCACGCAAAAAGCTAGCAATCCTAAAGTAGATAATTGGGAAAAATACCAACAACAGGGAACAATTACTATCGGATTTGACAATACTTTTGTTCCTATGGGATTTGAAGAAAAGAATGGGCAATATGTTGGATTTGATATTGATTTAGCCCAAGCTGTTTCTGAGAAACTTGGCTTTAAGGTCCAGTTTCAACCCATTGATTGGGATATGAAGGAAACAGAACTTCAAAACGGCACTATTGATGCAATCTGGAATGGATATTCAGCGACTGATGAACGCCGTGAGAAGGTAGCTTTTACCATTCCTTATATGGAGAATCAGCAGGTTCTAGTCTCAAAAAAATCGCAAAATATTCAATCAGTGTCTGATATGGCAGGTAAGATTTTTGGGAGCCCAAGCAGGTTCTTCTGGTTATCTAGACTTTTGAAGCTCAGCCAGAACTCTTGAAAATATTGTAAAAAGACCAAAAAGGCTAATCAGTATCAGAGTTTTAATGAAGCCTTGATTGACTTGCAAAATGATCGGATTGATGCTCTTTTAATTGACCGTGTTTACGCTAATTATTATCTTAAAACGGAAGGGATTTTAGACCAGTATGAGATTTTTCCCAGCTGGTTTTGAGAGTGAGTCTTTTTGCAGTTGGAGTAAGACCAGCAGATAAGACCTTGTTAGCAAATTTGAATCAAAGCTTTTTGTAGAACTCTATCAAGAAGGTAAAATTCCAAGAAATTAGCCAAAAAAATGGTTTGGTGAAGATGTGGCTACAAAGCCAAATTAAAGGAAAAAGAAAACTAAGATGTATATCTTGGTTTCTTTTTAGTGAAGATGGACGATTTTTTTGCTAAAAAAGGACTTGTGAATAGGCTTTTTAACTAGAAAAATTTTGCAAAAATCCTTAGAAAAACCTGTAAAATAGAAAAGATGAACAAATAGGAGGTTCCTTGTGTCAAAAAAGGAAATCAATATTAACAATTATAATGATGATGCCATTCAGGTGCTAGAAGGGTTGGATGCGGTCCGAAAACGTCCAGGGATGTATATCGGATCGACCGATGGTGCTGGTCTCCATCACCTAGTCTGGGAAATCGTCGATAATGCTGTCGATGAGGCCTTGTCTGGATTTGGTGACCGCATCGATGTGACCATTAATAAAGACGGAAGTTTAACGGTTCAAGACCACGGACGTGGGAATGCCGACTGGAATGCACGCTATGGGAATTCCAACGGTTGAGGTTATCTTTACCATCCTTCACGCCGGAGGAAAATTCGGTCAGGGTGGTTATAAGACATCAGGAGGTCTCCACGGGAGTTGGATCTTCTGTCGTCAATGCCCTCTCTAGTTGGTTAGAGGTAGAAATTACTCGTGATGGAGCAGTTTATAGACAACGTTTTGAAAATGGAGGCAAGCCAGTAACAACTCTTGAAAAGGTTGGAACGGCACCTAAGTCAAAAACAGGTACCAAAGTGACCTTCATGCCAGATGCCAGTATCTTTTCTACGACAGACTTCAAGTACAATACCATTTCAGAGCGTCTTAATGAGTCAGCTTTTCTCTTGAAGAATGTAACCTTGTCATTAACGGACAAGCGAACAGATGAAGCAATCGAGTTCCATTATGAGAATGGGGTACAAGACTTTGTTTCCTACCTCAACGAAGACAAGGAAACCTTGACGCCAGTCCTTTACTTTGAAGGGGAAGACAATGGTTTCCAAGTAGAAGTAGCCCTCCAGTATAATGATGGATTTTCAGATAACATCTTGTCCTTTGTCAATAACGTCCGTACCAAAGACGGTGGAACGCATGAGACAGGACTCAAGTCAGCCATCACCAAGGTTATGAATGACTATGCACGTAAGACGGGGCTTCTCAAAGAAAAAGATAAAAATCTTGAAGGTTCAGATTACCGTGAAGGATTGGCGGCCGTTCTTTCTATCTTGGTTCCGGAAGAACATCTGCAATTTGAGGGACAGACTAAGGACAAACTTGGAAGTCCACTAGCTCGTCCAATCGTTGATAGTATTGTTGCTGAAAAACTGACCTTCTTCCTTATGGAAAATGGAGAGTTAGCTTCTAAATCTGATTCGTAAAAGCTATCAAGGCGCGTGATGCCCGTGAAGCAGCACGAAAAGCGCGTGATGAGAGCCGGAATGGCAAGAAAAACAAAAAAGACAAGGGATTGCTTTCTGGTAAATTAACGCCAGCCCAGTCTAAAAAAATCCCAGCTAAGAATGAACTCTACCTAGTCGAGGGTGATTCTGCCGGTGGCTCTGCAAAACAAGGTCGTGACCGCAAGTTTCAGGCTATTTTTGCCTCTTCGTGGTAAGGTCATCAATACAGCCAAGGCCAAGATGGCAGATATCCTCAAAAACGAAGAAATCAACACCATGATTTATACCATCGGTGCTGGTGTGGGGGCAGACTTCTCCCTTGAAGATGCTAACTATGACAAGATCATTATCATGACCGATGCGGACACCGATGGTGCCCATATTCAAACCTTGCTCTTGACCTTCTTTTCTACCGTTACATGCGTCCGTTAGTTGAGGCAGGCCATGTCTATATCGCCCTTCCTCCTCTTTACAAGATGTCCAAAGGTAAAGGCAAGAAAGAAGAAGTGGCCTATGCTTGGACAGATGAGAACTGGAAGAACTCCGCAAGCAGTTTGGCAAAGGAGCCACCCTTCAACGCTACAAGGGACTTGGTGAAATGAATGCCGATCAGCTCTGGGAAACAACCATGAATCCTGAAACCCGTACCCTTATCCGTGTTACCATCGAAGACCTAGCACGCGCAGAACGTCGCGTCAAACGTCCTCATGGGTGATAAGGTTGAACCACGCCGTAAGTGGATTGAAGATAATGTCAAGTTTACGCTGGAAGAAGCGACTGTGTTTTAAGTAGATTTTTCCTTCTTAATAATCTTGGCTCTTTAAAAGAGGTATACATCATGATAAGTTTATTGTATCATACTCCTTTTCTTGCGATAGTTTTAGCTATAGGTGCAGTTATGTTTATAACAGCTAAACAAGGAAAAACCTGAGAAAATTCGCTTTCTTGAATTCTTACTATTAGCTATAGTAACCGCCTGTGTCTTTTTATTTGATAATCCTTTTAGATCCAATCCTTATGCAGGTTTGCTATTCTATACTTTTGACATTTTTATTTTCACACCAGCTAGCTTAGCTTTTGGATTTACAGCTATTTATAAGAGCAATAAACATCTCAAACATTATCCTAGTAGTTACTCAAAATTTCTTAAGATAAATGCCTGGTTTTTAGAAATATTTTCAGTTATTAACTTCCTCTTTTTAATGCTGACGGAAGAAATGGGAATTATGTTACTACTACCACTTTTTGGAATTAGTTCTATCATTCAATTTATAGTCGGAGAGCTTGAAAGAAAAAGAGTTCAGAATCTTCTACAACAAAAAGCAAGAAGATGTTCCTATCCCAGACTCAATTTCAAACGACGGTGACATAGATGAGAACTGAAACAGAAATACTAAATTTGCTCTTACAAGTTGCGAAAACCTTAAAAAGTCTGAAGCTGTGGCTCTATCTGGTTCAAGAGCAGAGGGTCAAGCGCCAAAAGATGAGTTTCAGGATTACGACGTGGTTTATGTCGTGGATGATTTAGACACTCTAACAAGAGATCTCGCTTGGTTGCACCAGTTTGGTACACGTAACATTGAGCAACATAATATCCTAGGAAACCGTCGTCTCTACCTCATGCTTTTCGAAGACGGCAACCGAATCGATTTAACCCTTTGCCCAAAAGAGCACATCCAAGAATGGGTGGATAGTGAGACAGGATTCACAGTTTTAGTAGATGAGAAGGGCTTGTTCGAGTCCTATTCTCCCAGTCCTCAGCGTTTCTGGACAAGCCCAGCTAGTGAGACGGATTTTGAAAAAACTTGTAATGAATTTTGGTGGGTGTCAGCTTACGTGGTCAAAGGAATTTGTCGTAAGCAAGTCATTTATGCGACTGACCATCTCTACGGTATTTGCCAGCAAGAACTCTTGAAAATCTTAGCTTGGAAGGTCGCAAGAGATAGAGGAGTAGTCGACATCGGTAAGAACTACAAGTATCTTTTCCAGTATTTACAAACAGAGAAAGAGAAGGAATTCTCTGCTCTTCTTGATTTATCAAGTTTAGACAAAATCACACAGTCTTTATTTGCTACCATGCAACTTTTTCATCAAGAAGCTCAAAGTCTTGCTCAAAAGATGGGATTTAAGTATGAAAAAGAAGTGGCTGATAAGATGATGAGATATGCTAAGGAAAAACTTCTAAATCACTAAGAAAATAAAGAACACAATTCAAAACTTTAAACTACAGAAAAGGATAGTTTAGTTATATAAAGTAACTGAAATCCTTTTCTATAAAACCCTACTCTACTTTTTTTGAAAAGGAGTTGAACACGCCCTAAATGCTGTGTGAAAAAGATAAATTCTCTTGTGAGCATCGCTCACTGTAAGAATTTCCTATTTTCACTTTGCATTTTACGAGCTTTGTATCCTATATGAGTAATATCCAAAAATATGTCCTTAGAGGACATCATGGGAGAGCGCTTTGGTCGCTACTCCAAGTACATCATTCAAGACCGGGCTTTGCCAGACATTCGGGATGGATTGAAGCCGGTTCAACGCCGTATTCTTTATTCGATGAATAAGGATGGCAATACTTTTGACAAGAGCTACCGTAAGTCGGCCAAGTCTGTCAGGGAACATCATGGGTAATTTTCCACCCACACGGAGATTATTCTATCTATGATGCCATGGTCCGTATGTCTCAGGACTGGAAAAAAACCGTGAGATTCTGAGTTGAAATGCACGGTAACAATGGTTCTATGGACGGAGATCCGCCTGCAGCTATGCGTTATACCGAGGCCCGTTTGTCAGAGATTGCAGGTTACCTTCTTCAAGATATCGAGAAAAAGACAGTTCCTTTTGCTTGGAACTTTGACGATACCGAGAAAAGAACCAACTGTCTTACCAGCAGCCTTTCCAAACCTTTTTAGTCAATGGTTCGACAGGTATTTCAGCTGGTTATGCGACAGATATTCCACCGCATAATTTGGCTGAAGTTATCGATGCGACAGTCTACATGATTGATCACCCAACTGCTAAGGTTGATAAGTTGATGGAATTCTTGCCTGGGCCAGACTTTCCTACAGGAGCTATCATCCAAGGTCGTGACGAGATCAAAAAGGCCTATGAAACTGGTAAGGGGCGCGTGGTTGTTCGTTCTAAGACTGAAATCGAGAAACTGAAAGGTGGTAAGGAGCAAATCGTTATCACTGAGATTCCTTATGAGATTAATAAGGCTAACTTAGTCAAGAAAATTGATGAAGTTCGTGTCAATAACAAGGTGGCAGGTATCGCTGAGGTTCGTGATGAGTCTGACCGTGATGGTCTTCGCATTGCGATCGAACTCAGAAAGATGCGAACACAGAGCTTGTTCTCAACTACCTTTTCAAGTACACTGACTTGCAAATCAACTACAACTTCAACATGGTTGCGATTGACAATTTCACCCCTCGTCAGGTTGGAATTGTGCCTATCTTATCTAGCTATATTGCCCACCGTCGTGAAGTGATCTTGGCGCGTTCTCGCTTTGACAAGGAAAAGGCTGAAAAACGTCTCCATATTGTGGAAGGTTTGATTCGCGTTATCTCTATCTTGGATGAAGTTATTGCTCTTATCCGTGCTTCTGAGAACAAGGCTGATGCAAAGGAAAACCTCAAGGTCAGCTATGATTTTACAGAAGAACAGGCTGAAGCTATTGTTACCTTGCAACTATACCGTTTGACCAATACAGACGTAGTCGTATTGCAGGAAGAAGAAGCTGAACTACGTGAAAAGATTGCTATGCTTGCGGCTATCATCGGTGACGAACGAACCATGTACAATCTCATGAAGAAAGAACTCCGTGAAGTCAAGAAGAAATTTGCGACTCCACGTTTGAGTACTTTAGAAGATACAGCAAAAGTGATTGAGATTGATACAGCTAGTCTTATCGCTGAAGAAGATACATACGTCAGCGTGACTAAGGCAGGGCTATATCAAACGTACTAGCCCTCGTTCCTTTGCAGCTTCAACACTTGAAGAAATTGGTAAACGGGACGACGACCGATTGCTATTCGTTCAATCTGTCAAAACTACTCAGCACCTCTTAATCTTTACAACACTAGGAAATGTTATCTACCGTCCTGTCCATGAATTAGCAGATATACGTTGGAAGGATATCGGAGAGCATTTGAGCCAGTCTATTACAAACTTTGAAACCAATGAAGAAGTGCTCTATGTAGAAGTTGTGGATCAGTTTGATGATGCGACAACCTACTTTGCAGCGACTCGCCTTGGACAAATCAAACGTGTCGAACGAAAAGAATTCTCTCCATGGAGAACCTATCGCTCTAAGTCTGTCAAATATGCTAAGTTGAAAGATGAGACTGACCAGATTGTAGCAGTAGCTCCGATTAAACTGGATGATGTTCTCTTGATTAGTCGAAACGGTTATGCCCTCCGCTTTAACATTGAAGAAGTGCCAGTTATCGGTGCCAAAGCTGCAGGGTGTCAAAGCCATGAATCTCAAAGCAGATGATGTGATACAAGCAGCCTTTATCTGCAACACTTCATCTTTCTATCTGTTTGACGCAACGTGGCAGTCTTGAAAGCGTGTCTCATCGAGGAAATTCCAGCAACCAGTCGTGCTAATCGTGGTCTTCAAGTCCTGAGAGAATTAAAGAGCAAACCACATCGTGTCTTCTTGCTGGTGCAGTCTCAGAACAAGGATTTGTTGGAGATCTCTTTTAGTACAGAAGTAGAAGATGGAGAGCAAACGCTTGTCATCCAATCAAAATAATGGAACGACTTTACGAAGCAATCCTACAAGATTTGAATCTATCGGAACGCACAAGCAATGGGAGCTTTCATTTCAGATAGCATTTCTGATGAAGAAGTTTTTGATGCTTATCTCAAAGAAATCTTTAAAGAAATCAAAGAAAATTAAAAAAATCAGTCCTAGTGACTGATTTTTATAAATAAAATTTTCAGAAAAATTACAAATAATACTTGAATTTTTAGGAGAATAGTGTAGAATAGAACACAAAGCTTGATTAGAATAAAGGAGATTGTCATGACAGTTACGATCGATTGGGAAAATCTCGGTTTTTCCTATATGAAACTACCTTATCGTTATATCGCTAATTTTAAAAATGGACAATGGTCTCAAGGAGAATTAACAGAAGATGCAACCTTGCATATTTCAGAATCATCTCCAAGCCTTCACTATGGACAGCAAGCCTTTGAAGGATTGAAAGCCTATCGTACAAAGGATGGCAGTATTCAACTCTTCCGTCCAGATGAAAATGCTAAACGTCTGCAACGTACCTGTGATCGTCTCTTGATGCCACAAGTTCCAACAGAAATGTTTGTAGAGGCTTGTAAAGCCGTTGTTCGTGCTAAATGAAGAATACGTACCACCTTATGGAACTGGTGGAACCCTTTACCTTCGTCCGCTCTTGATTGGTGTTGGAGATATCATTGGGGTAAAACCAGCTGAGGAGTATATTTTTACCATCTTTGCTATGCCAGTTGGAAATTACTTTTAAGGGTGGATTGGTTCCAACAAACTTCTTGATTCAAGATGAGTATGACCGTGCTGCACCAAATGGAACAGGGGCTGCTAAGGTCGGTGGGTAACTATGCAGCTAGTCTTTTGCCAGGAAAAATGGCTAAATCCGTCATTTCTCAGATGTTATTTATCTTGACCCATCAACACACACTAAGATTGAAGAAGTTGGTTCAGCAAACTTCTTTGGAATTACAGCTGATAATGAGTTTGTAACCCCATTGAGTCCATCAATCTTGCCATCGATTACCAAGTACTCATTGCTTTATTTGGCAGAGCATCGTTTGGGCTTGAAAGCCTGTTGAGGGAGATGTACCAATTGATAGTCTGGATCGATTTGTAGAAGCAGGTGCCTGCGGTACTGCGGCAGTTATCTCACCTATTGGAGGAATCCAACACGGTGATGACTTCCATGTTTTTCTACAGTGAGACAGAGGTTGGTCCAGTGACTCGTAAACTATACGATGAATTGACAGGTATTCAATTTGGTGACATTGAAGCACCAGAAGGTTGGATTGTAAAAAGTAGATTAAAAAAATTATTAAAGGAGATCTTTATGAAAACGAAAAAGTGGATGTTAACAGCAGGAGTGGTCCTGAGTACAGCAGTTCTTCTTGTAGCTTGTGGTAAAGCTGACAAGGAAGCAGATGCGCCTACAACTTTCTCTTATGTCTATGGAGTAGACCCATCATCTTTGGACTACAGTATCGCAACTCGTACTTCAACAACTGATATCATCGGTAACGTCGTTGATGGTTTGTTGGAAAAACGATGAATATGGGAAATTTGATTCCTTCACTCGCTGAAGACTGGAGTGTCTCACAAGACGGTTTGACTTATACTTATAAACTTCGTAAAGGGGTTAAATGGTATACGTCAGAAGGTGAAGAATACGCTGAAGTAACTGCGCATGACTTTGTTACTGGGTTGAAAACACGTAGCAGATGGCAAATCAGACGGTGTCACTCTTATTCAAAACTCAATTAAAGGCTTGAATGAATATATGACTGGTGAGACTAACGACTTCTCAACAGTTGGAGTTAAGGCAGTGGATGATTATACTGTTGAGTACACTCTAAACGCACCTGAAACTTTCTGGAATTCAAAAGTAACTTCAGCAACTATGTTGCCAGTAAATGAAGAATTCCTCAAAGCTTCAGGTAAAAATTATGGAACAGTCAGTCCAGCTGGTATTCTTTATAACGGTCCCGTATATCTTTGAAGACATTGACTTCAAAATCTTTAATCGAATATGAAAAGAACCCAAATTATTGGGATAAAGAAAGGTTAAAAATCGAGAAAGTTAAATTAACTTACTATGATGGATCAGACCAAGAATCCTTGATCCGTAGCTTCTCTTCGGGTGTTTACACAACAGCTCGCCTCTTCCCAAGTAGCTCAAACTTTGCTTCTACTTTGGAACAATACGGGGATAAAAATTACATATAGTCCACAGGATTCAACTAGTTACTACTTTACCTTTAACGTAAACCGTCAATCTTTCAATAAGACAGCGAAAAACAAGTGAAGAACAGAAAACTTCTACAAAAAGAAGCAATGTTGAACAAGGACTTCCGTCAAAGCCATCAACTTTGCCTTCAACCGTCATTCTTATGCTGCCCAGCTCAATGGTGAAGATGGTGCGGACAAGATTATTCGTAATAGCCTAGTACCAGACAATTTCGTTCAATCTGGTGGCAAAAACTTTGGTGATATCGCTCAAAAAGAATTGGTCAACTATGGAGACCAATGGAAAGGTGTTGAGCTCGTCGACGGAAAAGATACCATCTACAATCCTGACAAAGCCAAAAGCTTCATTTGAAAAAAAGCTAAGAAAAGAATTGGAAGCAAAAGGTGTAACCTTCCCAATTCACTTGGATGTCCCAGTTGAACAGACAGATACCATTGCCGTTCAACAAAGCAATTCCTTTCAAACAATCAATCGAGTCAACTCTTGGTTCTGAAAATGTCGTGATCGATGTCCTTCAGATGACTGATAACGAGAAAGAAAGCATTACATCTCAAGCGCGTGTTCCTGCACAAAAAGACTATGACTTGAACAGTACTGGATGGGCTCCAAGTTACCAAGATCCAGCAAGTTATCTCAATATCATGGATCCTAAGACCGGTTCTGCTATGAAACACCTTGGTATTACCAAAGGAAAAGATAAGGAAGTAGTAGCTCAACTAGGTTTGGACGAATATAAGAAACTCTTGGATGATGCAGTTTCTGAGACAAAAATGACTTGGATAAGAGATATGAAAAAAATATGCTAAAAGCTCAAGCGTGGCTCACTGATAGTTCTCTCTTGATGCCAACAGCTTCATCAGGTGGTTCACCAGTTGTCAGCAATGTCGTTCCATTCTCTAAACCATACTCACAAGTAGGTATTAAGGGTGATCCATACATCTTCAAGGGAATGAAATTGCAAAAAGAGATTGTAACTGCTAAAGAATATCAAGCAGCTCTTGAAAAAAATGGCAAAAAGAAAAAAATTGGAATCAAACAATAAATACCAAAAAGAACTAGAAAGTCATGTCAAATAAAAACAGACTAGTACTTTTTGGAATAAAGGGGCCTATATGGAATGGATTAAACTAATAGGGATAGTTATCATTGTGGTTGGTTTTATCTATAAATTAGATACCATCGCAACAGTAGTCTTAGCTAGTTTAGTTACAGCTCTAGTTTCTGGAGTTTCTCTTGTTGAGTTCTTGGAAATTTTTGGGAAAAGAATTTAGTAATCAACGAGTTCTGACGATTTTTTTATGGTAACCTTGCCACTGGTAGGTTTATCTGAAACTTTTTGGCCTCAAGCAACGTTCGATTGACTTGATTCAAAAGATTAAAGGACTGACAGTAGGAAGTTTTTATACAGTGTATTTCTTTTTTTCGGGAACTCGATGGTTTCTTTGCCATTCGTCTAGGGAGGACATCCGCAGTTTGTAAGGCCTTTGGTTCAACCCATGGGACAAGCAGCAGCAGAGTCTCAATTAGGGTAGAAAAATTAACGGAGCAGGAGAGCGAAGCGCTAAAAGCGCGTGCAGCAGCAAATGATAATTTTGCAAATTTCTTTGCTCAGAAACACTTTCGTTGGTGCAGGTGGTGTCCTCTTGGTGGGGGGCACTCTGGACCAATTGGGTTATGAAAGTAATTATGCAGGAATCGCTTCAGCTTCGCTTATTGTTGCAGGAGTGGCCCTACTTGTGGTAGGAATTTACAATTACCTGTTTGATAGAAAACTGCTAGCGAAATAAGCTTAGTAAAGGAAAAGAAGAATGACCAATCTAGCAAGACAGTTATTAGAGTTGACCTATATTGTGATTGGTTGTCAATTCCTTCATACGGCTTATTGTAGCTATAAAGATAAAACAAACCCAGTTCGCTTTGGAACAGCTGGGTTTTGGGCTTTATTGGGCATCAGTTTTATCGGTGGTTCTTATCTACCTTCTATCTGTATTGGAGTTATCGTAGTGCTATTAGCACTACTAACTCTATTTAAACAGGTTCGTATCGGAACCTTACCGTCTCTGGATGAAGTCAAGGCAAACATTGAAGCTAAACGACTAAAGAATAAAATTTTTATTCCGGTCATGTTAATGGCTTTGATTGCTTTAGTATTAGCAAAAATGATTCCCTGAGTTTAGTAAGATTGCTATCAGTCTTGCAGCATTTTTTTGCAACCATCTCTCTTTTATTGATTACTAAGAGTTCTCCTAAAAGCTTGTTAGCAGAAAATAATCGCATGGTTCAGCAAGTCTCAACTAGTGGGATTGTGCCTCAACTTTTAGGGGCTTTGGGAGCAATTTTTACCGTTGCAGGAGTTGGAGACTTGATTTCTCATTTGATAAGCGGTCTAGTTCCTTCAGGGTAGTCGTTTTTATGGGTGTAGTGGCTTATGTCCTTGGGATGGTTCTATTCTCCATGATAATGGGGAAATGCATTTTCTGCCTTTCACGGTTATTACTGCTGGAATTGGTGTTCCCTTTGTATTTTGCCTTGGGAGCTGATCCAATCGTGGCTGCAGCTCTAGCAATGACGGCAGGTTGCTGTGGAACCTTATTGACTCCAATGGCGGCTAACTTTAATGCTTTACCGGCAGCTCTCCTGGATATGAAAGATCCAAATGGGGTTATCAAAGCGCAAGTAGGAGTAGCTATTGTCATGATTATCATACATGTATTTTTGATGTACTTTTTGGCATTTTAGCAAAGGAAATAAAATGAAAAATATTAGTAACAGGTTTTGATCCTTTTCGGTGGTGAAAAAGGTCAATCCAGCTCTGGAAGCTGTTAAATCATTACCGTCTGAAATTCATGGTGCAGAGATTCATTGGGTAGAAATCCCAACGGTCTTTTATCAATCAGCAGAGGTTTTAGAAGCAGAAATAAATCGATACCATCCAGATGCTGTGCTTTGCATCGGACAAGCAGGGAGGAAGAGCTGAGTCTAACTCCTGAGCGAGTTGCCATCAACCAAGATGATGCTAGAATTCCAGATAACCAAGGGAAATCAGCCGATTGACACTCCTATTCGCCTGGACGGTCAAGCAGCCTATTTTAGCACCTACCTATCAAAGCAATGGTACAAGCGATAAAAGAGGAAGGGTTACCAGCTACAGTGTCCAATACAGCAGGAACCTTTGTTTGCAATCATTTGATGTATCAGGCTCTCTATTTAGCGGATAAAAAATTTCCACATATGAGAGCAGGCTTTATGCATATTCCCTATATGACAGAACAGGTGATCAAATAAACCTAATACAGCATCTATGATTTAACTGATATCGTCAGAGGTATCGAAGCTGCGATTGGTGCTATCGTAGATTATAAAGATAAGGACATAAAATTAGTGGGTGGGACAACCCACTAACAATGAGTCTTTCCTAGATTAAAAAAATTAGATTTTGTCACAAAAACTCTTTATCAAGATTAGTCTTGATAAAGAGTTTTTCTTCTCAGATTTTTAAATTTCTTGTACAATAGGAAGAGTGAAAAAGAGGTATCGTATGAGTAAAAAGATAAAAAAATTGAAATTCAATTAACAGACGCAACTGTTTTTAGTTGGTAAGGAAAAAGTATGAAGGGATATACTTTAACGATTGGTAAAAAGGTTATTGGTGAAATTGCTGAACTAGATAATCAATTTGCGATCATAAAGAATGGAAATGTCGATAGTTTTTATAAAAAAACTTGAAAAAAGCTGTGAAAATTTTGATTGAAAAACTATAATTTAGCAAAAATAAAAGCTTGTTTTTGTAAATTTTCATGATATAATAGTTTTTGTTGAACATTGGAGAGATAGCGAAGAGGCTAAACGCGGCGGACTGTAAATCCGCTCCTTCGGGTTCGGGGGTTCGAATCCCTCTCTCTCCATTTCACTTTTGGGGTATAGCCAAGCGGTAAGGCAAGGGACTTTGACTCCCTCATGCGTTGGTTCGAATCCAGCTACCCCAGTTCTTAGGTAATAAATTCAAGGATAAAAAGAAAAAAATATCTTAGGGTATTTTATTTTTTTATAATTGAAGGACGTGAACGATATAACATGTCTTTGCGGGTGCTTAGGAAAAAATTATAAGTATGTCAAGTTTAAGAAAAACTTGATTGTTGGAGGATTTTTTAGATGAACGAATTTGAAGATTTGCTAAATAGCGTTAGCCAAGTTGAGCCAGGTGATGTTGTTAGTGCTGAAGTATTGACAGTTGATGCTACTCAAGCTAACGTTGCAATCTCTGGAACTGGTGTTGAAGGTGTCTTGACTCTTCGCGAATTGACAAACGATCGCGATGCAGATATCAATGACTTTTGTAAAAAGTAGGTGAAGTATTGGATGTTCTTGTACTTCGTCAAGTAGTTGGTAAAAGATACTGATACAGTAACATACCTTGTATCTAAAAAAACGCATGAAGCTCGCAAAGCATGGGACAAACTTGTAGGGACGCGAAGAAGAAGTTGTTACAGTTAAAGGAACTCGCGCTGTTAAGGGTGGACTTTCAGTAGAATTTGAAGGTGTACGTGGATTTATCCCAGCTTCAATGTTGGATACTCGTTTTGTACGTAACACTGAGCGTTTTGTAGGTCAAGAGTTTGATGCTAAAATCAAAGAAGTTGATCCTAAAGAAAAACCGCTTCATCCTTTCACGTCGTGAAGTTGTAGAAGCAGCAACTGCAGCAGCTCGTGCTGAAGTATTTGGTAAATTGGCTGTTGGTGATGTTGTAACTGGTAAAGTTGCACGTATCACAAGCTTCGGTGCTTTCATCGACCTTGGTGGTGTTGACGGATTGGTTCACTTGACTGAATTGTCACACGAACGTAACGTTTCACCAAAAATCAGTTGTAACTGTTGGTGAAGAAGTTGAAGTGAAAAATCCTTGATCTTAACGAAGAAGAAGGACGTGTATCACTTTCACTAAAGCTACAACACCTGGACCATGGGATGGCGTTGAGCAAAAAAATTGGCTAAAGGTGATGTTGTAGAAGGTACAGTTAAACGTTTGACTGACTTCGGTGCATTTGTTGAAGTATTGCCAGGTATCGATGGACTTGTTCACGTATCACAAATTTCACACAAACGTATTGAAAATCCAAAAGAAGCTCTTAAAGTTGGTCAAGAAGTTACTGTTAAAGTTCTTGAAGTTAACGCTGATGCAGAACGTGTATCACTTTCTATCAAAAGCTCTTGAAGAACGTCCAGCTCAAGAAGAAGGACAAAAAGAAGAAAAAAACGCGCTCCACGTCCACGTCGTCCAAAACGTCAAGAAAAAAACGTGATTTTGAACTTCCTGAAACTCAAACAGGATTCTCAATGGCTGACTTGTTCGGAGACATCGAACTTTAATCCATTCGAATTTTGAATAAAATCCTTTGTTTTTTTAAAACAAAGGGATTTTTCTTTTTCTACTAGCATTTTTTTGATATAATGGTTTTATGTTATATTCAGAAAAAAAGAATCACTTTATCAAACAATAAATGAACAGCTCTCTTATCTTTTTAGAAGGAGAGCCCAATGTGTTAGCTAATCTATCAAATGCTAGTGCTTTGCTAAAAACAAGCTTTCCCAATACTGTTTTTGCAGGTTTCTATCTATTTGATGGGAATGAACTGATCTTGGGACCCTTTCAAGGTGGAGTTTCATGTGTACGAATCGCTCTTGGAAAAGGTGTTTGTGGCGAATCGGCAGCTAGCCGTCAAACAGTTATTGTTGGTGATGTAAAAACCTATCCAAACTATATTTCTTGCGATAGTAGTGCTCGTAGTGAAATTGTTGTGCCGATGGTTAAAGAGGGACGTCTTTTGGGGAGTTCTAGATTTAGATTCATCTCTTGTTGATGATTATGATGACTTGGATCAGAAATATCTAGAAGAGTTTGTTGCTATTTTGTTAGAGAAAAACCGAATGGAATTTTTCAATGTTTGAGGAGAAAGCGTAATGTATCAGGCCCTTTATCGAAAATATAGAAGTCAAACATTTTCACAGTTAGTAGGCCAAGAAATTGTTGCAAAAACTCTTAAACAAGCTGTAGAGCAGGAAAAAGATCAGCCATGCCTATCTTTTTTTCAGGGCCTCGTGGAACTGGAAAAAAACCAGTGTAGCTAAAATTTTTGCCAAGGCTATGAACTGCCCTAATCAAGAGGGAGGAGAACCTTGCAATAACTGTTATATCTGTCAAGCTGTAACAGACGGTAGCTTGGAAGACGTTATCGAAATGGACGCGGCCTCGAACAATGGGGTGGATGAAATTCGTGATATCCGTGATAAATCAACTTATGCTCCAAGTATAGCTCAGTATAAGGTCTATATCATTGATGAGGTTCATATGCTTTCAACTGGAGCCTTCAATGCCCTTTTGAAAACTCTTGAAGAACCCAACTCCTAATGTTGTTTTTATCTTAGCAACGACAGAGCTTCATAAAGATTCCTGCAACCATTTTTGTCTCGTGTTCAACGCTTTCGAGTTCAAATCTATTAGAACTCAGGATATTCGAGATCATATCTTCCATATTTTAGAAAAGGAAGGGATTGCTTATGAAACTGAAGCTGTTGAGATTATCGCTCGTAGAGCAGAAGGTGGTATGCGGGATGCTTTGTCCATTTTAGACCAAGCATTGAGCTTGACTCAAGATGCTAGATTAACAACAGCTGTTTCTGAGGAAATTACTGGGACTATTAGTCTAAGTGCTTTGGATAATTATGTGGCTGCCTTGGCACAAAAAGATGTGACTCGTGCTTTGGAAAAATCTTAATTTGATTTTTTTGATAACGGAAAAAAAGCATGACACGATTTGTAACGGATTTGTTTGCAATATCTACGGGATATTTTGATTGTCCAAACTGGTGGGGAGAATACTCACCATAGTGATCTCTTTCAAGGATAACCTAGGTCTTTCACAGGCTGTTTTGTTTGAGATGATTGGAATTGCGACAAGTAGTTTAGCTGATATCAAGGCTAGCTTACAGCCTAAGATTTATGCTGAAATGATGACCATTCGTTTGGCAGAGATAGATTCAAAACCAACATTATCAGATGATACAAGTGGAGGAATTAGCCTCACTTAGAGAAGAAGTTGCGCGATTGAAACAGGCTCTGGCAAATGTTAATCATGAGTCCTAAGCAGACTACACCAACACCAAGTCGTCCAGTTAACAGCAAGTCAATTTATCGCGTAGATCGCAATAAGGTTCAGTCTATTCTTCAAGAAGCTGTTGAAAATCCTGATTTAGCCCGTCAAAAATCTAATCCGTCTTCAAAAATGCTTGGGGAGAAGTTATTGAAAGCTTGTCAGGTCCTGATAAAGGCACTTTTAGTCGGTTCTCAACCTGTTGCGGCTAAATGAGCACCATGCGATTCTTGCATTTTGAATCTAACTTCAATGCTGGGCAGACCATGAAACGTGATAATCTCAACACCATGTTTGTAATATACTCAGTCAAGCAGCAGGGATTTTTCACCAGAGATTCTTGCTATTTCCATGGAAGAGTGGAAAGAAGTCAGAGCTGATTTCTCAGCTGAAGGCTAAATCGTCTCAAGGTCAACCAGTTAAGGAAGAAGTTGAAGAATCTGTCCTTCCTCAAGGATTTGAATTTCTAGCGGATAAAGTGACCATAGCAGAAGATTAAAAAGGATTTTGTGACATAATACGATGAACAGACAACAATTTATAATCATGGCCTTATTTACTGCTGCTGAGACTTATTTCTTTTAATGAATCCATCATGGAGCAACGGTATATCGTGGCCTTGCTTTGGGCTATTTTTAATCCTAAGAAATTTTTAGAGTCAGCTATATTATGGGTAAAATTGTCAACGCTATAGATGACCATTTTTCGAGGAAAGAAGTAACCCTCAGCTTCTAGACAAAAATTAAAAGCCTTTTAGGCTTTTTTTGTTATACTATTAAAAGTATATTTATTGACATTTTATCGTTTTTTTACTAGAAAAACTAAGGACAATTTTCTAGCGAAAATGAGTAAAACGGATTGAAAAAGAAAGGAATTATCATGTCAGTATTAGAGATCAAAGATCTTCACGTTGAAATCGAAGGAAAAGAAATTTTTAAAAAGGGGTTAACCTGACTCTTAAAACAGGAGAAATTGCAGCTATCATGGGACCAAATGGTACCGGTAAGTCTACTCTTTCAGCTGCTATTATGGGAAACCCAAACTATGAAGTCACTAAAGGTGAAGTCTTGTTTGACGGTGTAAATATCCTTGAATTGGAAGTTGATGAGCGTGCGCGTATGGGACTTTTCCTAGCTATGCAATACCCATCAGAAATTCCAGGAATTACCAATGCAGAATTCCTTCGTGCAGCTATGAATGCTGGTAAAGAAGATGATGAGAAGATTTCAGTGCGTGAGTTTATCACTAAGCTAGACGAAAAAATGGAATTGCTCAACATGAAAGAAGAAATGGCAGAGCGTTACCTCAACGAAGGTTTCTCTGGTGGTGAGAAAAAACGCAATGAAATTCTTCAACTCTTGATGTTGGAACCAACTTTTCGCACTTCTTGATGAGATTGACTCAGGTCTTGATATTGATGCTCTTAAAGTTGTCTCTAAAGGTGTTAATGCTATGCGTGGTGAAGGCTTTTGGTGCTATGATCATTACTCACTACCAACGTCTTTTGAACTATATCACTCCAGATGTGGTACACGTTATGATGGAAGGTCGTGTTGTTCTTTCTGGTGGTCCAGAATTGGCTGCACGTTTGGAACGTGAAGGATACGCAAAATTAGCTGAAGAACTTGGCTATGACTACAAGGAAGAATTGTAATTCCCTCGTATCTTTTAGGAGAAGTAAATGACTAAAGAAACTATTAAACTTTTTTCAGAAATGCACGCTGAACCAAGCTGGTTGGCTGACCTCCGTCAAAAAGCTTTTGATAAGATTGAGAGTTTGGAATTGCCAGTCATTGAGCGTGTCAAAATTTCACCGTTGGAATCTTGGTGATGGTACCATCACAGAAAGTGAACCATCAGCAAATGTTCCTGACTTTCACAGCTCTAGATAATCACTTGAAAGTTGGTGCAAGTAGGAACTCAAACTGTTTTTGAACAAACTCCAGTTGAGTTGGCTGAACAAGGAGTGGTCTTTACAGACTTCCACTCAGCTCTAGAAGAAATTCCAGAACTCGTAGAAGAATTCTTCATGTCATCTGTTAAAATACGATGATGACAAGTTGGCAGCTTACCACACAGCTTACTTTTTAACAGTGGTGCTGTTCTCTACATTCCTGATAACGTGGAAATTGCAGAACCAATCGAAGGAATTTTTCTACCAAGACAGTGATAGTGATGTGCCGTTTAACAAGCATATTATGATTATCGCTGGTAAAAATTCTAAGATTAGTTATCTTGAACGTTTAGAGTCACGTGGTGAAGGGTAGTGCTAAAAGCAACTGCTAATATCACAGTCGAAGTGATTGCACGTTCTGGTGCTCAAGTGAAATTTGCTGCGATTGACCGTCTAGGTGAGAATGTCACTGCCTACATTAGCCGCCGAGGTAAACTAGGGCAACGATGCAAGTATTGACTGGGCTATCGGTGTCATGAACGAAGGAAATGTCGTTGCTGACTTTGATAGTGACCTATTTGGAAATGGTAGCCATGCAGACCTCAAGGTCGTAGCTCTTTCAAGTGGTCGTCAGGTGCAAGGGATTGATACTCGAGTGACTAACTATGGTTGCAACTCTATCGGTAATATCCTTCAACATGGGGTTATTCTTGAAAAAGCAACTTTGACCTTTCAATGGTATTGGCCACATCATCAAGGGTGCTAAGGGAGCAGATGCCCAACAAGAAAGCCGTGTTCTCATGCTTTCAGACCAAGCGCGTTCAGATGCCAACCCAATTCTTTTGATTGATGAAAATGATGTCACTGCAGGTCACGCAGCGTCTATCGGACAAGTTGATCCAGAAGACATGTACTACCTCATGAGTCGTGGATTGGACAAGGCAACTGCAGAACGCTTGGTTGTTCGTGGTTTCCTTGGATCTGTTATCGTTGAGATTCCAGTCAAGGAAGTTCGTGATGAAATGATTGCAACGATCGAAGAAAAAAATTGTCAAAAACGCTAAGGGAAGCCTATGTTAGATGCAGAAGCGATTCGCAAGGATTTTCCGATTTTAGACCAGATTGTCAATGACGAACCTCTGGTTTATTTGGATAATGCTGCGACGACACAAAAACCACTAGCTGTTCTGGAAGCCATTAACCGCTACTATAAGCAGGACAATGCCAATGTTCACCGTGGGTGTTCATACCTTGGCGGAGCGGGCGACAGCATCTTATGAAGCCGCTCGTGAAACCATTCGTAAGTTTATCAATGCAGGCTCTACAAAGGAAGTTCTCTTTACCAGAGGTACGACAACTAGTCTCAACTGGGTAGCACGCTTTCGCTGAGGAAGTCTTGACTGAGGGAGACCAGGTCTTGATTTCAGTCATGGAACACCATTCCAATATTATTCCATGGCAGGAAGCTTGCCGAAAGACTGGGGCAGAGCTTGTTTATGTCTATCTCAAAGATGGAGCTCTGGATATGGATGACTTGCGTTCTAAATTGACTGACAAAGTTAAATTTGTTTCACTAGCTCACGCTTCAAATGTTCTTGGAGTGGTTAATCCTATCAAAGAAATCACTCAAATGGCTCATGAAGTTGGAGCCATCATGGTGGTAGATGGTGCTCAATCTACGCCTCATATGAAGATTGATGTTCAGGACTTGGATGTGGACTTCTTTGCCTTTTCGGGTCACAAGATGGCTGGTCCGACAGGTATCGGTGTCCTTTATGGTAAAGAAAAGTATCTGGAACAAATGTCACCAGTAGAATTTGGTGGCGAGATGATTGATTTCGTCTATGAGCAATCTGCTAGCTGGAAGGAGTTACCTTGGAAATTCGAGGCTGGAACTCCCAATATGGCAGGAGCTATTGGACTTGCTGCTGCAGTGGATTATCTAGAAAACATCGGTATGGATACCATTGAATCTCATGAACAGGAATTGATTGCATATGTCTTTCCAAAATTGCAGGCCATTGAAGGTTTGACCATTTACGGTTCACAGGACTTTGGCTCAACGTTCAGGTGTCATTGCCTTTTAATCTAGGGTGATCTTCATCCTCACGACCTTGCGACTGCTCTGGATTATGAAGGAGTAGCAGTTCGAGCAGGGTCACCATTGTGCGCAACCTCTGCTTCAATATTTGGACGTTCCAGCAACAGCTCGTGCAAGTTTTTATATCTACAATACCAAGGCAGATTGCGACAAGTTAGTCGATGCCTTTACAAAAGACAAAGGAGTTTTTCAATGGCACTTTCTAAACTAGATAGCCTTTATATGGCAGTGGTAGCGGACCATTCAAAAATCCCCATCACCAAGGGAAGTTAGAAGATGCTGAACAAATCAGTCTCAACAATCCAACCTGTGGTGATGTCATCAATCTCTCGTTAAGTTTGATGCAGAGGATCGTTTGGAAGATATCGCTTTTCTAAACTCTGGGTTGTACCATCTCAACTGCCTCTGCTAGTATGATGACAGATGCAGTTTTAGGAAAGACCAAGCAAGAAATTCTAGAACTTGCGACCATTTTTTTCTGAAATGGTCCAAGGTCAAAAAGATGACAGACAAGATCAGTCTTGGAGACGCAGCTTTCTTGTCAGGGTGTTGCCAAAATTTCCCTCAACGAATCAAATGCGCAACCCTAGCTTGGAATGCCCTTAAAGAAAAACAATTGAAAATCAAGAAAACAAATAAGACAAGCTTTTCTTTTTGTCTTATGAAATCATTAGAAATGAAAGAATGAAAGAAAAGGATATTATGGCTGAAGAAAGAGTAGAACCAAAAACCAATTGATCTTGGTGAATATAAATTTGGTTTTCCATGATGATGTAGAGCCTGTCCTATCGACAGGAAAAGGATTGAACGAAGGGTGTTATTCGTGAATTATCAGCTGCTAAGGGTGAGCCTGAGTGGATGTTAGAATTCCGTTTGAAATCTTATGAAACCTTTCAAAAATGCCCATGCAAACTTGGGGAGCAGACTTGTCAGAGATTGACTTTTGATGACTTGATTTACTACCAAAAACCATCTGATAAACCAGCCCGTTCTTGGGATGATGTACCTGAAAAAGATTAAAGAAACCTTTGAACGTATCGGGATTCCCAGAAGCTGAGCGTGCTTATCTAGCTGGAGCTTCTGCCCAGTATGAGTCAGAAGTGGTTTACCATAACATGAAGGAAGAATTTGAGAAGTTAGGTATCATCTTTACAGATACAGATTCTGCCCTCAAGGAATACCCAGACTTATTTAAACAATACTTTGCGAAATTGGTACCGCCGACTGATAACAAGTTGGCTGCCCTCAACTCAGCAGTATGGTCTGGTGGAACCTTTATCTACGTACCAAAAGGTGTCAAAGTAGATATTCCACTTCAAACCTACTTCCGTATCAACAACGAAAATACAGGTCAGTTTGAACGTACCTTGATTATCGTTGATGAGGGAGCAAGTGTCCACTACGTAGAAGGATGTACAGCGCCAACTTATTCAAGCAACAGCTTGCACGCTGCCATTGTAGAAATCTTTGCTTTGGATGGAGCTTATATGCGTTATACAACCATCCAAAACTGGTCTGATAACGTCTATAACTTGGTAACAAAACGTGCTAAAGCTTTGAAAAGATGCGACTGTTGAGTGGATTGATGGAAACTTGGGTGCTAAAACAACTATGAAATATCCATCTGTTTACCTAGATGGAGAAGGAGCGCGTGGTACCATGCTTTCGATTGCCTTTGCTAATGCTGGGCAACACCAGGATACTGGTGCTAAGATGATCCACAATGCTCCACATACTAGTTCATCTATCGTGTCTAAGTCTATTGCCAAAGGCGGAGGAAAGGTTGACTACCGTGGACAAGTGACCTTTAACAAGAACTCTAAGAAATCTGTTTCTCACATCGAGTGTGATACCATTATCATGGATGACTTGTCAGCATCAGATACCATTCCATTTAATGAAATCCACAACTCACAAGTAGCTTTGGAACACGAAGCCAAGGTATCTAAGATTTCAGAAGAACAACTCTATTATCTCATGAGTCGTGGTTTGTCAGAATCTGAAGCAACTGAGATGATTGTCATGGGATTTGTAGAGCCCTTCACCAAAGAACTTCCAATGGAATATGCAGTTGAGCTGAACCGCTTGATTAGCTACGAAATGGAAGGGTCAGTCGGATAAACTTTATGAACAGAAACTGAGGCTGGGACAAAAGTCCTAGCCTCTCAATTGTCTTTGGATTGTCGAGCAAGACGGCAGTGGTTGAGTGGGCTCTACTACGCTGATTTCATCAGCTTTTACAGCCCTACTCAACTGTGCGGAGGTGGGACGACGAAATCGTATTCTAACGAATTACCGATTTCTGTCCCACTCTCAGTTTTTTTGATGAAAGATGCTAATAAATATTCACAAAAATCCTTATATATGATAAAATAATACAATCTTATAAATTGGGAGATGAATGATGAATATTTTTAGAACCAAAGACGTTAGTCTAGGTAAAGACAGAAATGCATCGCCATTTTAAAAACTATGGGATTTAATTCTCTTTGGGAATTGGTGCTATGGTGGGAACAGGTATTTTTACGATTACAGGAACTGCTGCAGCAACATTAGCAGGACCTGCCCTTGTGGTATCGATCGTGATTTCTGCTATCTGTGTATCCTTATCTGCTCTCTTTTTGCAGAATTTGCTTCTCGTGTTCCTGCAACGGGTGGAGCATATAGTTATTTATATGCAATTTTGGGTGAATTTCCCAGCCTGGATAGCTGGTTGGTTAACCATTATGGAATTTATGACAGCAGTTTCAGGTGTTGCTTCTGGTTGGGCGGCCTATTTTAAAGGGGTTTGCTTAGCCATTATGGAATTTCCTTGCCACAAGCCTTAAATGGAACTTTTAATCCTGAACATGGTACTTATATTGATTTTTTTACCAATTTTAGTAATTCTACTTGTTACAGGCGTTGTACTTTTTAAATTCGAAAAGCAGCTCTTCGTTTTAATTCTATTCTTGTTGTTTTAAAATTTTTCTGCTCTTGCCTTTATTTATCTTAGTTGGAATTTGGTACATTAAACCTGAAAAATTGGTCAGATTTTTGCTACCATTTGGTTTTTGGTCAAATTTATGGTGGAAGCACTGGAATTATGGCAGGTGCTTCACTCATGTTCTTTGGATTCTTAGGTTTTGAGTCCATTTCTATGGCAGTTGATGAAATTCAAAGTCCACAAAAGAATATTCCACGTGGGATTGTTTTATCCTTAACCATTGTAACCATTCTGTATGCCTTGGTTACCTTGATATTGACAGGTATCGTTCACTATAGCAAGCTCAATGTTGATGATGCAGTGGCTTTTGCTCTGAGAAGTATCGGTATTGGTTGGGCAGCTAATTATGTTTCACTCGTTGCAATTTTTACTTTGATTACGGTATGTATTTCCATGACCTACGCCTTGTCTCGAATGATTTATAGTTTGGCACGTGATGGGCTCATGCCTCAGAGTTTTCAAACAAGTGACTAAGACCAGTCGCGTTCCAAAGAATGCGACCATTTTAACAGGTGTTGTTTCAGCGATTGCAGCGGGAATCTTTCCCTCTGGCAAGTATCGCAGCCTTTCTCAATATCTGTACCTTTAGCCTATCTTATTCTCCTAGCCTATGGGATTATCAAATTGAGAAAAGATAAGGGTATGCCCAAAAGAGGAGAATTTAAAACACCCTCTGGTACCTTTTTACCAATCTTGTCTATTCTGATTTGCCTCTCATTTCATGCTTCAGTATACCCTTGAAACATGGATGGCATTTGGACTAGCTTTATTAATAGGAGTTATTATTTACTTTGTTTATGGATATAACCATTCGACTGTAGCTGAAAAATGAATAAAGAAAAATCGCGAAATTCATCGATTTTTCGATTTTTATAACTTTTCGTTTCACAAAACGAACGAAGCGATTCCACCAAACTTTTAAGAAGAAGGCTTTTTCGACATTTTTTTCTGCGACCATCTCAAAACTCGGTTTGTCAGTTGTAATGTATCCTTGACCAACTAGATCCTTGTCTTCATAAGTCAAATGTCCAACGACAGTTCCTGCCTCTAGTGGAGCAGTGTGTTCAGTCGTGTCCGCTGTGTAAGTAATAGTTGATTGTGTACGACTACCAAGACGTTGAACGATTTTGATATCTTCTTTTGCAACAGCCGTAACAGTATCTTCCTTCCCATCTAATACAGGTGATTTACTATCTTCATAACTTTCTCCTTGCTTGGCGATTGTCTGTAGAGAAAAGTTTGATGAGATGTAATCTAAAATAGAAGAAGTAGCTGTGAAGCGTGCATATGGATTAGTATCTTGGTTGTCAGCGTTTAAGACAACAGTGATAATACGCATTCCTTTTTCTACAGTCGTACCTACAAAGGATGCTCCAGCTTTATCAGTCGTACCAGTTTTAAGTCCATCAACACCACCACGATAGGCAGGCATTCCTTCCAACATATAGTTGGTAGAATGAATTGTCATCCCTGCAAAAGTAGAAGAAGGTTTCTTGGTGATTTCTAAAACTTGAGGATACTTGAGGATGAGGTTGCGAGCAACGACAGCAACATCATAAGCGCTCAATTTGTTTTCATCATCTTTCTTTGAACCAGGATAGATATTAGTGCCAAGAGTTTCATTATTGAGCCCAGTTGTGTTGACGAGTGTAGCATCTTGAATTCCCCATTCTTGTAGTTTGGCCTTCATCATATCTACAAAGTCCTTCTCAGAACCGGCAATTTTTTCAGCTAAAGCGATAGCAGCACTGTTCGCACTAGATACTAAAGTAGCTTCTAATAACTCTTCAACAGTGTAATTTCTAGCTTCCATGGGCACATTACTAGCCGCAGAATTAGTTGTCAACTGGTAGGGGTAATCAGAAATTTCTACAGGAGTAGAAAGAGATTTTTCCCTGTTCCAAGGCTTCGTAAACGAGATATACGGTAAGCAATTTGCTAATAGAAGCAATTTCAACAGGTTGAGTAGCATCCTTTTTCGTATAAAATCTTACCGCTATTAGCTTCAACAGCAATGGCATGTTTTGCTGCTACATCAAAATCTTGAGCAGCAACAGTTGTTGCTGAAGCAAATGAAAAAGAGGGTTAATAAGGTTAAAAAAATAATTTCTTCATAGTAACTTTATTCTATCACAAAGACAAAAAGATATTCTTGTTTTTGTGATGAAAGTTATCAATCTTTTTGAAATATGGTAAAATAGGGAAAAAGAGGAGGTGGCCTATGTTTTCGGAGAAACAAACTATTCTTCTGGACAACTGAAATTCTACTAATAACCTTAATTTTCTATCTATGGAGAGAAATGGGTGCTATTATTACACCCTTTGTCAGTGTTGCAAAATACAATCATGATTCCTTTTTATTGGGAGGATTTTTGTATTATCTAACCAACCCAATTGTTATCTTTTTAGAGAAGGAATGCAAAATCAATCGAATCATTGGGATTTTGTTAACCCTTTGTGCCTTAGTTTGTGCACTCGTACTTAGTTTTTGTTTATCTGCTACCGATTTTGATTAATCAGTTGAGTAGCTTAATTTACTCGAGTCAAAACATTTACGGTCGTCTTCAAGATTTAGTCATTGAGTTATCAAAACATCCAGCTCTACAAAAATCTAGATATTCAACAAACTATTCAGCAACTGAAATCTCTCTTATGTTGATATTTTGCAAAAATATCTTGAACAGTGTGACAAATAGTGTTGGAAGTGTTCTATCTGCACTCGTAAGCACTGTATTGATTATCATCATGACACCAGTTTTCTTGATTTACTTATTACTTGATGGGCATAAATTTTTACCCATGCTAGAAAGAACTGTATTAAAACGAGATAAATTGAACATATCTGGTTTATTGACAAACCCTAAATACAACTATTTCTCGTTACATTAGTGGAGTGTCTATAGATGCAGTTATTATTGGATGTTTAGCTTTTATCGGTTATAGTGTGATTGGTCTAAGATATGCCTTGGTCTTCGCCATTTTTTTCTGGATTGGCTAATTTGATTCCGTATGTAGGACCAAGCATTGGCTTGATTCCAATGATCATCTCAAATCTCTTCACCGATCCTCATAAAAATGATTATTGCTGTCATTTATATGTTGATTATTCAGCAAGTTGATGGGAAATATTTTATATCCACGTATTGTGGGTGGGGTTATGAAGGTTCATCCCGATTACTATTTTTAGTCTTGCTTTTTATTATCAAGTAATATTTATGGTGTGATTGGGATGATTGTTGCTGTTCCAACCTATTCCATTTTAAAAGAGATTGCTAAATTCTTAGCGCGACTGTATGAAAAATCATAAGGAAGCACAAGAAGTTGAAAAACATCTATCAGAATAAAGATGTCGGGATAAAAATCCCGACATCTTTTTGATCATTGTATCTTTGCGCTGTAGTTGATCAAACTTTTTATTGGTTTTCAAAACTCTCAAATCTCTTATGATGAAACTTTAATTTTTCTATACATAAACTTACAAACAACTGAATGATTGAAGTCTTTCGAGGCTGAGAAATAAGAAATTCAGACTTGGGTTATCGATTTATGGTCTATCGCCTTTTTGCTAAAATAAAGCCTATTTATAGATATTTTTAAATAAATTGGTAGAGGAAGTAGAGCAAGAATAAGAATAATTCACAAAAACTTTGTAAAACACTTGCAATTTAGCTGAAATTTGATAAAATAGTAAGGAAAGTTAGACTGTATTGCCTACTGTCTATCTATAAAATATATTTTATTGGAGGCTTTTACTCAAATGGCAAAAGAAAAATACGATCGTAGTAAACCACACGTTAACATTGGTACTATCGGACACGTTGACCACGGTAAAACTACCCTAACTGCAGCTATCACAACTGTTTTGGCACGTCGCTTGCCTTCAGCAGTTAACCAACCTAAAGACTATGCGTCTATCGATGCTGCTCCAGAAGAACGCGAACGCGGTATCACAATCAACACTGCGCACGTTGAGTACGAAACTGAAAAACGTCACTACGCTCACATCGACGCTCCAGGACACGCGGACTACGTTAAAAACATGATCACTGGTGCCGCTCAAATGGACGGAGCTATCCTTGTAGTAGCTTCAACTGACGGACCAATGCCACAAACTCGTGAGCACATCCTTCTTTCACGTCAGGTTGGTGTTAAACACCTTATCGTCTTCATGAACAAGATCGACTTGGTTGACGACGAAGAATTGCTTGAATTGGTTGAAATGGAAATCCGTGACCTTCTTTCAGAATACGACTTCCCAGGTGACGATCTTCCAGTTATCCAAGGTTCAGCTCTTAAAGCTCTTGAAGGTGACTCTAAATACGAAGACATCATCATGGAATTGATGAACACTGTTGATGAGTACATTCCAGAACCAGAACGTGACACTGACAAACCATTGCTTCTTCCAGTCGAAGACGTATTCTCAATCACTGGACGTGGTACAGTTGCTTCAGGACGTATCGACCGTGGTACTGTTCGTGTCAACGACGAAATCGGAAAATCGTTGGTATCAAAGAAGAAACTAAAAAAAGCTGTTGTTACTGGTGTTGAAATGTTCCGTAAACAACTTGACGAAGGTCTTGCAGGAGACAACGTAGGTGTCCTTCTTCGTGGTGTTCAACGTGACGAAATCGAACGTGGACAAGTTATCGCTAAACCAGGTTCAATCAACCCACACACTAAATTCAAAGGTGAAGTTTACATCCTTACTAAAGAAGAAGGTGGACGTCACACTCCATTCTTCAACAACTACCGTCCACAATTCTACTTCCGTACTACTGACGTTACAGGTTCAATCGAACTTCCAGCAGGTACTGAAATGGTAATGCCAGGTGATAACGTGACAATCGACGTTGAGTTGATCCACCCAATCGCCGTAGAACAAGGTACTACATTCTCTATCCGTGAGGGTGGACGTACTGTTGGTTCAGGTATGGTTACAGAAATCGAAGCTTAATTCGATTTAGTTCCCAGAAGAACAATTATTTAAGTCAGACACTAAAAGAATCTTGCTATGCAAGGTTCTTTTTCGATCAAAAGTGAGAGAGTTCTTTTTACAATTTCATAAAATCATGGTAAAATGGTTAAATATTAAATTTGGAGAAAAATATGAAGTACAAGCGTATCGTATTTAAGTAGGGACTTCATCCTTGACTCATAAAGATGGAAGTTTATCTCGCAGTAAAGTAAAAAGCTATCACACAGCAGCTTGCAATGCTACATGAAGCAGGTCATGAGCTGATTTTGGTGTCTTCTGGGGCTGTTGCAGCAGGTTTTCGGAGCCTTAGGATTTAAAAACGACCAACAAAGATTGCGTGATAAACAAGCTTCAGCGGCGGTTGGTCAAGGATTGCTTCTGGAAGAATATACAACCAAATTTGCTCTTAAGACAGATTGTTTCAGCGCAAATCTTGCTAACTCAGGATGATTTTTGTCGATAAGCGACGTTATAAAAATGCCCATCAAGCTTTTGTCAGTCCTGCTTAATCGTGGTGCGATTCCTATTATCAATGAAAATGACAGTGTCGTTATGATGAGCTCAAGGTCGGGGATAATGATACGCTCAGTGCTCAGGTAGCTGCAATGGTGCAGGCAGATCTTTTGGTTCTCTTAACAGATGTAGACGGTCTTTATACTGGTAATCCTAACTCGGATCCAAGAGCTAAACGCTTGGAGCGAATCGAGACCATCAATCGTGAAATTATAGATATGGCTGGTGGAGCAGGTTCATCTAATGGAACTGGAGGTATGCTGACTAAGATCAAAGGCTGCAACTATTGCGACAGAATCAGGAGTTCCTGTTTATATCTGTTCATCATTGAAAGCTAGATGCCATGATTGAGGCGGCTGAGGAGACCAAGGACGGTTCTTACTTTTGTTGCGCAAGAGAAGGGGCTCCGTACCCAGAAACAATGACTAGCTTTTTATGCCAAAAAGTCAGGGGAGCTATTTGGGTTGATAAAGGTGCTGCAGAAGCTCTCTCTCAACATGGTAAAAAGTCTACTTTTTATCATGGTGTTGTAGATGTTGAGAGCAACTTTTTCTATGGTGATATTGTTACGGTTTTTGATAAGGAAACTGGAAAAATCACTCGGAAAAAGGTAGAGTACAACTAGTGCATCGGGGGCTGAAAGATGTCCTTCGATCTCAAAAAGCCAAGGGTGTCTTGATCCACCGTGATGACTGATTTCTATTACTCCTGAAATCCAACTACTCTTTACAGAATTTTTAGAGGTAAACTATGGTAAGTACACAAGAACAATTTGAACAGGTACAGGCTGTTAAAAAAATCGATCAATACAGCTAGTGAAGAGGTGAAAAACCAAGCCTTGCTAGCTATGGCTGATCACTTATTGGCAGCTACTGAAGAGATTTTAGAGGCTAATGCTCGAGATATGGAAGCGGCCAAAGGTGAAATCTCAGATGTTATGCTGGATCGTCTTTATTTGGATGCAAGTCGTATAGAAGCGATGGCAACTGGTATTCGTGAAGTAGTTGCTTTACCAGATCCAATCGGTGAAGTTTCTAGAAACAAGTCAGCTTGAAAATGGCTTGGTGATCACCAAAAAACGTGTGGCTATGGGAGTTATCGGTATTATCTATGAAAGCCGTCCAAATGTGACGTCTGACGCGGCTGCTTTGGCTCTCAAGAGTGGAAATGCAGTTGTTCTTCGTAGTGGTAAGGATGCCCTATCAAACAGCTCATGCTATTGTTACAGCCTTGAAGAAGGGCTTGGAGACGACGACTATTCATCCAGATGTGATTCAACTGGTGGAAGATACTAGCCGAGAAAGTAGTATGCCATGATGAAGGCCAAGGGCTATCTAGACCTTCTCATTCCTCGTGGAGGGAGCTGGGCTTGATTAATGCCGTGGTTGAGAATGCTATTGTGCCTGTTATCAGAGACAGGGACTGGATTGTCCATGTCCATGTGGACAAAGGATGCGGATGAAGACAAGGCTCTGTCTATCATCAACAATGCTAAAAACCAGTCGTCCTTCTGTCTGCAATGCCATGGAGGTTCTGCTTGTTCATGAAGACAAGGCAGCAAGCTTCCTTCCTCGCTTGGAGCAAGTTCTGGTTGCCGATCGAAAAGGAAGCTGGTCTTGAACCAATTCAATTGCGTCTTGATGAGCAAAGCAAGTCAATTTTATTTCAGGTCTAGCAGCTGAGGCCCAAGACTTTTGACACTGGAGTTTTTAGACTATGTCTCTGCTGTTAAAGTCAGTTTCTAGTTTAGAGAAGCTGTAGCACATATGAAGTCCATAGCACCCATCATTCGGATGCGATTGTGACTGAAAATGCTGATGCTGCATAACTACTTTACAGATCAAGTGGACTCTGCAGCAGTCTATGTCAATGCTTCAACTCGTTTCACCGATGGTGGCCAATTTGGTCTGGGGTGTGAAATGGGGATTTCTACTCAGAAACTGCATGCGCGTGGTCCAATGGGCTTGAAGGAGTTGACTAGCTACAAATATGTGGTTACTGGTGACGGACAGATAAGGGAGTAAAGAGATGAAGATTGGATTTATCGGTTTGGGAATATGGGAGCTAGTTTGGCTAAGGCTGTCTTGCAGGCAAAAACTGAGTCATCAGATTCTCCTTGCTAATCGTAGTCAAGCTAAGGTGGATGCTTTTATTGCTAATTATGGTGGTCTGGCTTCTAGCAATGACGAAATCTTTGCAGAAGCAGATGTGATTTTTCTAGGAGTCAAGCCGGCTCAATTCTCAGAACTGCTTACTCAATATCAGTCAATCCTTGAGAAACGAGAAAGTCTTCTTTTGATTTCTATGGCAGCTGGTTTGACCTTGGAAAAACTTGCTAGTCTTCTTCCAAGTCACCATAGGATTATTCGCATCATGCCTACACACCTGTTGCTATTGGGCAAGGAGTGATTAGCTATGCCTTGTCTGCAAATTGTCATCCCGAAGACAGTGAACTTTTTTGTCAACTATTAGCCAAGGCTGGGCAGTTGGTTGAAATAAGTGATGGTTTAATAGATGCAGCAACAGGACTTGCAGGCTGTGGACCAGCCTTTTGTCTATCTCTTTTATCGAAGCCTTGGCGGATGCAGGAGTTCAAACAGGATTGCCAAGAGAAATGGCTCTGAAAATGGCGGCTCAAACAGTAGTTGGTGCAGGTCAAATGGTCCTAGAAAGTCAGCAACATCCTGGAGTCTTGAAAGACCAAGTTTGCAGTCCAGGTGGTTCAACCATTGCTGGTGTAGCAAGTCTAGAAGAGCATGCTTTTTAGAGGAACCGTTATGGATGCTGTCAACCAAGCCTAAAAAGAACTCAAGAATTAGGCAAATAAGAGGTAGAGTTAAAATCTCAACCTCTTTTTCTTACAAAGAGGAAATGAAAAAAGCTTTTCACAAATCCCCATTTTTTTGATAGAATAGAAGAGAGAAAAATAGAAATGAGTCAGACATGTCAAAAGGATTTTTAGTCTCTCTTGAGGGACCAGAGGGAGCAGGAAAAACAAGCGTTCTTGAAGCCATAATCCCTATATTAGAGGATAGGGAGTAGAAGTTTTAACAACGCGCGAACCAGGTGGGGGTCTTAATGGAGAAAAAGATTCGAGAAGTTATCCTAGATCCTAGTCATACTGAAATGGATCCTAAGACGGAGCTTCTCCTCTATATTGCTAGTCGTCGACAACACCTGTGGAAAAAGGTCTTTACCAGCACTTGCAGCTGGAAAACTGGTTAGTATGGACCGCTTTATTGACAGTTCAGTTGCCTATCAGGGATTTGGGCGTGGTTTTAGATATAGAAGCGATTGATTGGCTTAATGAGTTTGCGACAGATGGACTGAAACCTGATTTGACTCTTTATTTTTGATATTGAGGTCGAAGAGAGGGCTGGCACGTATTGCTGCCAACAGTGATCGGAAGTCAATCGTTTGGACATGGAAGGTCTGGATCTACATCGAAAAAGTCCGTCAGGTTATCTATCTCTTTTTGGAAAAGAAGCAGACTGCATTGTAAAAATTGATGCTAGTCTACCACTTGATCAAGTGATTGCGAACACGCAGCAACTACTTTTTGACAGGATGGGATTAAGGAGATGAAACAAGAGCAATTGAAAGACTTGTCAACCTCTACAATTTGAACGATTTGTTCATATCTTAGAGCAAAGGGCAGCTCAATCACGCCTATCTCTTTTTCAGGTAATTTTGGAAGTTTAGAGATGATCTTTTCTGTCTAAAAGTCTCTTTTGTAGTGAGAAAACTGGTATTTTTCCTTGTGAAAAATGTCGAATTGTAAATTGATTGAGCAGGAAGAGCTCCTGACGTGACTATAATTAAACCTCTGAATCAAGTGATTAAGACGGAGCGTATTCGAGAATTAGTCGTCAATTTGGCCCAGTCTGGTATTGAAAAACCAACGGCAGTCTTTATTATCGAACAAGCAGAAAAATGCATGTGAATGCTGCAAATTCTCTTTTTAAAAGGTTATTGAAGAACCACAGAGCGAAATCTACATATTCTTTTTGACTGATGATGAGGAACAGATGTTACCAACGATTCGAAGTCGGACACAAATTTTCCAATTTAAGAAGCAAGTCTCTACTTTAATGTCACAGCTTGAAGAGGCTGGTTTAGTAAAAAATAAAGCCAAGCTATTGGCTCAGTTTAGTCAATCGCAGGTAGAGGCTGATAAGCTTATCCATCAAGCAGGATTTTGGACACTAGTAGATGAAAGTGAACGCCTCTTTTCTTGGCTTTTAGCACCAAAAAAGGAATCCTATTTGCAGGTTGCAAAATTAACGAGTTTGGCTGATGATAAAGAAAAGCAAGATCAAGTGCTCAGGGTTTTAGAGGTATTAGCTGGCCAGGAGGTTCTCAATGTTTCTGCGCGGAATGTCTTTGAAAAATCTCGTCCAAACTCGGAAAAATGTGGCGGGCCAATGTTAGCTTTCAAAACGCTTTGGAATACCTGGTTTTTACAAAAATTAAAGTGAAGATAGATTATAGAAAGGGCTGTAATGAATAGAATTAGTTTGATGCTTTAGATGACTTTTTCACAGCAATTGTTGGTAACCTGGCAGACGTCGAAGCTATCAAGAAAAACTCAAGAGTTTGGTAGAGGAAAAATACAGCACTTCGATTAGAAAATGATAAACTGAGAGAACGTTTGGGAGAGGTTGAGGAGACTGCTCCAGCCAAAACGAAACATGTAAGGAAAATGTCCGTCGCATTTATGAGGACGGTTTTCATGTTGCCGTGACTTTTATGGTCAACGTCGAGAGCAGGACGCAGAATGTATGTTTTTGTGATGAGTTGTTATTTAGGGAGTAAGTATGCAGATTCAAAAGAGT